>Ga0075995_117_pt1 | contig 77820 bp, 90 predicted proteins | sample RifGroA2_FD_68041 | JGI IMG/M metagenome (GOLD analysis project Ga0075995, IMG submission 68041) | Parcubacteria bacterium GW2011_GWA2_51_10
CTCTGACTCCTTGTAGACATGCGGTTTCAGTTCTATTTCACTCCCCTCACCGGGGTTCTTTTCACCTTTCCCTCACGGTACTAGTTCACTATCGATCTCTAAAAGTATGTAGCCTTACCAGTTAGTCCTGGCGAATTCGCTCAAGCTATTCATGTCTTGAGGTACTCAAGAACTACAGCCATAGAGATGCTTCGTTTTCGAGTACGGGGCTATTACCCTCTGGGGCCGAGCTTTCCAGCTCGTTCCTCTAACTCAGCATTTTGTAACTCTACGTACGCTTTCGCGCACACGCCGTAGCCTTATAACCCCCATCCACCCGCGCAATGCGCGGAAATTTAAATATTGAAATATTTAAACATCCGTGCAAAGCACGGTTATTGTGGCTGAGTTTGGGCTCTTCCCGTTTCGCTCGCCGCTACTAAGGGAGTAACTATTGTTTTCTTTTCCTCTCGGTACTGAGATGTTTCACTTCCCGAGGTACGCTCCCGCGATCGTTTAAGTCGCGAGTCTCAAAGGTTTACTCTGAGGGGTTTCCCCATTCGGAAATCTCCGGATCAAAGCTTGCTAAGCAGCTCCCCGAAGCGTATCGCAGCTAAGCCGCGTCCTTCATCGCCTTTTAGAGTCTAGGCATCCACCGCACGCCCTTCTTCAGAACTCCCGTCAAGGAATTCTGAGAACCGCGTGTTTTTTTATCTGTCCGCCCTACAAGAGGCGGAACAGAACTTTTTTTCCTGCATCCCGACTCGGTAGACCACCGACGTCGGGACGTTTGATTCTTTTCTTTCTTTTTCCCGCTCTTTCCGAAGAAAGGGCGGGATTTGTCGCTCTTCAGTTTTCAACGAGCAACATATGATGTGTATCCCTCGACGGGGCTCGGGATGATTCTTGGAATCCAAGAATCAAAAAGCCGCTTTGAAGCGGCCACGCGAGCACAGGAAAATCCAGGCTACGTGCGCCACTTTTGCAGATTCATTCCGAACACCATATGTGCCTGGCAGTATATTCGACCCGAGTATCAGTGTCAAATTTCTGTTATGCGGGAGCCGTGGATAAATTGTGTATAGCCAAAATTCTATCTTTTTGCCAACATTTTTGATGCTTTTTCGAGGTCCTCCGGAGAGCTGATGTGGATCCACTGCCGAGTATCGAACGCTGTGAACGGAATTTCCAGAGCGCTCGCAGCGGCAAGAGCGGTTTGCGGGAGTCCATATTCGTCACTCCCGGGAGCTTTGGGAATCATCGGAGCTGTAAAAATGCGGGTATCTAAGATAAACATATTCGTGCTGACGCGACCGGCTTTGCCGGCATGACTCCCCTCACGGATTTCAATGATCTGCCCTCGCGCATCTTGTATGACATCCCCGCCCTCACTCATATTTGGCACCTTTTGTACAAGCAAGGCCCAGCCGTCCGCATTCAAACATCGCTCTAAATCTTCCCGCGCATATATGTCGTCGCCCATCAAAACCAGAAACCGTCCGCGCAAAATATCACGCGCAAGGAAGAGCGCTGCTGCAGTGCCATTAAGATTCTCCTGTTCCACATAGAGTAATCTCTTGCCCCGATAATGTCCGCCAAATCGCTGCTGAATATGGCTCCCTAAATATCCGACGACGATTATCACTTCATCGATAGAATCCGGAAGGATATCGAGCTTATGCTCAAGAAGTGTTTTCCCCTCGACTTCCAAGAGCGCTTTTGGCATCCCCTCCGTCAAATCTCTCATGCGTGTGCCGCGACCTGCCGCAAGTATGACCGCCTGCCCCGCGCTCACTTTTGTTTCGTGCATGCCAGCATTCTAGCAAAATAGGACTCTAAAACAGCCCGCCCCTCTCGGGGCGGGCTGTTTTGCGCAAAATGAATCGAACAGAAAAAAACTATGCGCGATGATTTGCCATTTCGGAGCGAACGCGTTCTATCGTGCGCGCAGCTGCTTCTTTTCCTCCAAGACCGAAGGAAAGACCGAATGCGAGCGCGAGCGCGGCAACAAGCCCGATGAAGAGACTCTGGACGAATTCTGCCGCAACATTGAGCTGACTAAGCGCCGCAAGAACTGCCGTGACCCAAATCGCATATTTCGCGACAACGCCGGCGAGATTCGCCGCATGCGCGCTTACTACTCGTGCAGAGCCCGCGATAACGTTCCTGACCGCTTCTGCGACAATCGCAGCGAGAATCAGAATAAGAACGGCCGCAATGACGTTCGGCAGGTAGAGGAGCACCACTTCCTGAAGGAAGAGGGTGACGCGGCTCAATCCCAAGACATCGAGCGCCGCAACCAAAAAGACGATGACCACGAACCATTTGATGAGCGTGCCGAGGAAACGGCCGACATCAAGGCGAAAGCCCGCGTCTTTCGTCGCCGACTCGACGCCCGCCGCCTTCAAAGCGTCGTCGATGCGCAGAATCTTAACGACCTGCACCACAATTCGATACAGGATTATTGCAACTATCCAGCCGATTACGAATACAATAATCGCCGCAAGAATTGCCGGCAGATATTGCACGACTATATACCACAGATCCGTGAACGATGACTGAACGACGTTCGCCGATTGTGAAACTATCATAAATACTGAGTGATAAGTTAATAATGTTAGTAAAAGAATGTCTGGGTCGACCCCCTTTCATGGGCGCTCCTCGGCGCCCCGGCTACACTCGGCTCTCCGAGCGGCCACAAATAATGATAGCACCCATGAGAAAGGCAGACATCGCGAACAACATGACGCGTGTGGATAGCAATAGTACGATTATAGGGCCGATTTGCTATATATTTCTCACAAAAGCCGCGCTTTATCCAAAAGAACTTGGTGCGGGTAGTCCAAAGTGTCTCGAATGAGGCGGTCTTCTATGGTGAGCCGATACCGGAATTCGAGCGTTGAAAAAGCGCTGTAGCGGATTTCGCGGCCGAAAAGACGCTCGAGTACGCCGAGCGCGGCTTCGAGGCGACCTTCATTCATATTATCTGCGACGATTATCAGGTCTGCCGGCCGTGTCGGATCTCCCATGAAGCATCCGGAGATGATGACTGCCGTAAGACGGCCCGAATTCTTGAGGACGCCGACAATATCTGCGTACCGCCCCGGCGATACTTCATGAACGAAAGCGGAAAGTGCCCGCACATGCTTGAAGTCTAGATTCAAAATCCAGCCAGCTTCAACTTTCTCTGGTTTCTTTTTTGAACTTTTCCGTCCGGCCTTCTCGATTTTTTTCTTGATAATTCCTATCTGTTCGAGCCCTTTCAGCTCTTTATGCGCCGCTTTCAGACTTACGCCCGCGCGCTTCGCAGCTTTTGCAGCGGTGAATGCCTGCGTTTGTTCAAAAACAAAAACCCTCAAGAGCTTCCCTCGCGCCGGATTTCCTAAGAACGTACCGAGGAAGTCCTCCTTCATATGCTGAATAGTACCACTGACCTTTTCCTGTCAAGCATCAAAAAGTAGCGGGGCAGCAAAAACCCCGCAATTGCGGGGTTTTTGCTGCCTTTGTCCCGAAATTCCACTTCGAGATTACTTTGCCACCAGCCGTCGGATCTACTGTCTTGGTAACTTTGATTACTTCAAAGTTACCTTACCGCCGGCTTCTTCGATTTTTTTCTTCCAATTCTCGGCGTCTTCTTTCTTCACGCCTTCCTTCATCATCGCTGGAGCGCTTTCGACGAGATCTTTTGCCTCCTTGAGGCCAAGCCCGAGAACTTCCTTCACGGCCTTGATCACGGCGATTTTCTGCTCGCCTGCCGATGTTAGCTCGACGTTGAATTCACTCTTCTCTTCTCCGGCGCCTGCTGCGGCCGCGGCTGCCGGAGCTGCGACTGCCTGCGCCGAAACGCCGAATTTTTTCTCGAGAAACTTCACGAGCTCATTCAACTCCAAGACCGTCATTTTCTCGACCTGCTCGACGAGCGCCTTGAATTTCGACGGGGTTTCCAATGTTTCTGTCTCAGCTGCTACGGATTCTGCCGGAGCTGCCATGTTTTCGTCAACCATAGACAATTAGTTCGTAGTACGTAGAACGTAGTACGTAGTACGTAGTTAAAATTTCTCTTACGCCTGTTTCTGGTCCGCGATTGCTTTAAGGGCAATCGCAAGGCCGGCGATAGGACTATTAATTACATTCACGAACATGCCGCGCAAAATGGGAACTGGAGGAATCGTGGCAATTTCCATCATACCCTCTCTGCCGACGATTTTGCCCTCGAAGATGCCCCCGAGGATCGCGAGCTTGTCGGCTCCCATTTGCTTTGCAAAATTCCACACACGCCGCGCGGGGCCAGTAGGATCATTCGATTCTTTTGTGTCGAACGCGACCGATACTTCTCCATGAAGCGGCACATCTTTGTGCTGAAGACCGAGCGCATCGAGCGCGCGGCGAATGAGCGATTTCTTTGCGACGATGTACGAGATGCCGTCCTGCCGGAATCCGCGCCGCATCGCCGTTTCCTCCGCGACGTTGATCTTCTCGAAATGCACAAAAACCGCCGATGAGGCGTTTTTGAATGCGTTCTCAAGTTTTGCGACGATTTCTTTTTTTTGTTCTTTTGATTTCATATTCCGAAATAAAATGTCCCCTTTAAGGGACCGGAAAATACTTCTTCTGAAGCACTTCGACCTGAACAGGGTTTACTCGTATGCGAAACCCGTCTTCTCCGGTACGCGAGTTAGTTTACTCACAATGCGAGGCGAGTCAATCTCCTGCGCCGACAAGCGCACGGATCGCCGCCGCGGCCTGCTCTTCCGCGCTCTGCGCCATTTCGTATTTTTGGACGCCGTATGTAACGGCGAAGCTCACGCTTATAAATACCAGAAAGCCAACGAGAAATTTGAAGAACGATCCAGTTGGACTTGGACTCATGATTAGTATTCTACATCTTTTATACGGCGATGCGCTTGTATAATGAACAGGCATGAAAAAATATCTTATTTTGGTCTTTATTCTCTATATCCTCTTGCAGGCCCCTTCTGTTATCAATGCCGATGAGAAAATCCCGGCCGGGTTTCCTGCGCAGTCTATTTGGACTTCGCAAGCGAGTGCTGTTGAAGGTGAGACGATAGATGTGTACGCAGCCATCCACAATGGCAGTGCGGAATCCATCAAAGGAAACGTCACATTCTCCGTTGATGGAAAATCTATTGGTTCGAAATCTTTTGAGATTTCTGCCGGAAAATCCGAACTCGTGTCAATCGCATGGAAGACGGTAGCGGGAACGCACATTATTCGCGCAAACATCGAAAGCGAATCGGGAGTGAAAAACGATCAGAGCGGCGATCTTTCCATAACGATCTCAAACGCGCCTGCTCCAACGCAGTTGGAGCAGGGCGCGCAAGTTGTTTCTGAAGCGGCTGCGAAAATTGCTTCCGCATCTGCTCCGGCAGTTGCGTCTGTGGCGCAAAACATTATTCAGGGAGCGGAAGCTTTTCGACAAAGTGGCATCGCATACGCGCAGAGAAATATGGAATCTGCAGAAAACGAGGGGGTAAAACAAGATGACGCATCGCCTGACACGCCAGCGGGGCAGAAAGAGAGCGTCGCTACCAAAGAAGTCCCGGGATCGGTTGCAGGTGCGAAAACGTCAGGAGAAGCCCAGAATTCTGTGTTTGCAAAATTGTCCCAGCTTGCGGCACCGGCGATTCTCTTCAGTTTCGGAAACCGCGCGATTTTCTACCCGCTTCTCTCCCTACTCGCCCTCGTTATTTTATTCGTACTTGGCAGAATGGTCCGCCGCCCGCAGTTGTAGTCCTTGCCGCGCACGCTAGGGCGCGGCGCCGTAAACCCACGGGATAATTCTATAGTTGTCGTGCGGCGGCGTTCCCGTACCAGTTTTGAAATACTCGTTGGATGCTGGGTGTTTGGTACGATGTTGGAACTTTACTGCGCTAGCCTAGCGTCGAAAGTCCGGGTACTTTTTTAGTTTAAATGGGATGGAAACGACGCCATCTTTTCTTTCACGAACCGGTGATTCCTTTGCACTGTATTGAAGTACTGTAAATTGAACTTCTGACGTACTTTGTACTTTTATTTTTAGATTGACAACTTCTTTAGGATTTAACTTCTGAATTCTAAAAAGCCAAACTTTTTTACCAACCTGGTCTTTAGCCATTACTGCCACGTGGTTAGTATTCACATTCATATGCTCGACGGTTTTACCGATGGGGGTATCATCTGAGATCGTAGTGATATCAAACCCGTCAGCAGAGAGGCCCTCAACGTAGATATCGTAGAGTTCGCTGTTGAGTCTGTTGGTGATTTTTAAGTCGCGAATTTCTACCCACTCATCAGATGCATCTGACTTCATCCGTCTAGGATTAATCTTGACGGGCGAAATACCATTAAACAGATAAACGCCCATTTTTAAGATTGCGTCAAATGTGAGATCAAATATTTTTTCGATAAAAAAGCCCATTGGTTTGTTTGCTTTTAAATGCTAGCAGGCAAAATATTTTCAGTGCATCTCGTTAATTTTGTTCTCTAACTAATTTTTTGTATTTACACCAGGCGCAGTTCGAGGTAGCAGTAGGAAGAACACCGGAAAGAAGCCCTGAAATTTCTTCAATTAGTCGAAAAAACTGCTGCATATCTTCTTTGACTTCAAAATATTGTGGTTGAGAAGTAAAGACCGCGCGCCCTTCCTTTATTTCTACGGATTGTGGAGACAAGGTTACGATGCCCATGTGCTGAACTTTTCTTGGCTCACCTTCTTGCGGATTTTCGAAAGCAAACTTGTAAGCGTGCAGCTGTGAGCCATATCTTTGCAATATTTTCTCCTGAGTGCTGTCAATGATTTTGAAGTCGATCACCGTGTGTTCTCCACTCGGAGTTCTGCACAAAATATCAAACCTTCCGCTGATATAACAATCACTGCTGGGGATGATTGTGGACTTTAACCAGCCTTCTTGTGATTCGACTATGACGTCCGGAAGGTCTGGATGAATATTCCGCATATTCATCCCAACAATGTGCGATTGAAGAAGAGAATTCATTCGCGCAAAGATACCCGGGAAAGGCATCGACGGCAGAGCCAGCCCCAGTTTAACTTTAGAGTAGTAGCAGTGTTTGCAGTCACCTAAGAGATAGCCAAAATCAGAGGGACTGAGTTTATAACTCATTTTGCTTACGGCTCAAATCCTCCAGTTGCTTCTTTTTTCTCGCACTTGCTACACGTTCGCAACTGCTGATCTTTCCTGTCATTGGGCTCTCCGCAGGATAAACAGCGACCTTCTCTCCACGCCTCGTCTGCAAGATCTTGACCCTGGTTCGATAAATCATTCTCGTTGCTCATATAAAATAGTATTTAACCCTAATGGAACCACTGTATAACCTTTAAAATCGAAGTAAAGCTACCCGTTTTACGTTATATATTCTCGGCATATGCTGCGAGCACCAAAACACCGAGCACAAACCACCAGCGATAGTAGATCGGTCGATTATGTCCTATTCCTATGTATCCTGGCCATCTGACTTATCCCCACCGTTGTGAGCACTAAATCCACATACTTATCCTCACCCCTTATCCACTTCACCACCGCTATTACGTTCCTCAAGAACTACTTGGATTTGAGGAGGAAGGCGCCGAAGGCGCCGGAAACGAGGCTTTGGTTGTAGAGTTCGGGCGAAAATGGATCGGCAAATTTCCGCTCGGGTTCCTTGCGTGTTTCGTCGCACCAAACGCAGACAGCATCCCACGTTTTGGTCCACCAAGGTTCAGAGTAATCATCGCCAGGTGTAAAAACCTCTACGCGCTGATCCCACGGAGTCGGCACGTACTCGCTGTCCTCGATTCTGTATTCCTGTGGCTGTTCAGTAAATGGCAGTTGCTGCTCGACCGATTCGCCCACAGCGGGTCCGAATTCATCGTCGTTGTACGCACCGATTGGGACATCTTTATAAACATCGCCTTCGTACTCCTGCCGCGGGTTATAGAGAGGCTCTGGTGCATTGAGAGATCCAGGAAAGAACTCATCGTCGCTGTACGCACCGATTGGGACATTTTTGTACGTATCTTCAGAATACTGCTGGTCCTGATTGTAGCGCGGTGCGACTTCCGCGCTGTCTTGGCTCCAGATATTGTTCCACAGACTGCTCCAGAATCCTTCAGCTGGCGGCTGTGGCATGGAGCCAAGGTCGTCTCCAGAAGATGGGAACGGCGAGCTTGAGTCGTCGGTTCCCCACGAGACCGCTCTTTCCGTACCGACTGATGCGCGAGGCGGCTCGCTCCTCGAGGTAGTAAACCAGCTTGCCACGCGCTGAAAAAAACCACTCGAATCTTCATCCGGCAAGGGTTGGTATGCTTCGCCATCGGCCGGATATGGAGAATCCCAGCGCGGCTCGTCGCTGGTGACTCGCACATTCCAATTTGGAGTTCTTTCCTCAACCGGAGCTCGCCATTGTGTCTGAAGCGACCCCCACTCTCCCGGCTCGAGACCACCGGTTGCCCTTACTGTCTCAGCAATCTCACTGTTGCTTGGTCCCTCTACGCATTGGAGGTAGCGATAGTAATCATCTTCGCCAGGGTATCTATCCGCACAGGTAATATCAATCGTACCGTATAATTGCCGCTCTACGCGCGGTGCTGCAGGTGCTTCTGCTGTTGAGATTCGATACTTTTCAGGATTATCGATGCAGTCCTTTAGTTCATTCCAATCGCCGTTCCTTTGATATAGGTTATTGCACTCAGGATATGAAGGCGAGTTGTAATTAATTCCGGAAACTGATTTCGCAGACGTCTGTGCTCCGCCAGACGGAGCAGTGGGTACGCGCGCACCTACGCTCGGTGTTTTTTGTAGAGTGCTTGGAGCCGGAGTTGTCGCTATTCTCCGGCTGATACAGTTAGCAACTAGTGCATCTCCGAGAAGGCTTAGCCTGTTCAATAATTCCGCCGGCCCGCTTGCCAGTACTTGGCGATGCCGCAGACTCAAAATCTGCTCCTGAATCTAGCCCGGTGGGAAAGGTTTGCTGGGGCGCAGTGCTTCGCAATGGATTGCCTCCCAAGTATGTCTGATATAAACGATTCAGGCATGAATTATATGCTCTGCTCCCGATGGGATCTTCTAACGCACACGCTTGTTGAAAACTTTGGTTCGTCGCGTAATCTATATCAGGCTGAGCTGAAGGAACTGCTGGAACTGTTGAAGGTGCGGCAGGCTTTATCTGAAAACCGCGCGGCAGTGGAGCTGCCGACTTTGGACCTGCCATAACAGCCTTGAACCGGGCGTCGACTTCCGCCTGCGGAAGACCCGCGTTTACGGCATCTTGATACTCATCTGCGATTTGAAATTTGTCTTTTCCCGCAGAAGGACCGAATAAGCCGCTGCTCGGCGTATTTCGATCCAGAGCACGGGAACGCGCCAGCGCTTCATCAACCGGAAAGGAGCTGTAAAGCGATCTATCAAGTGCTCGCGATTCTGCCAGAAATGGATCATTCCCGGGCGTATCTCCCCCATCTGCCCAGCACGAGTCAAATGCTTGCATATCATTTGGATGTTGGCTAAAACAATACTGTACGCGAGGATATTCAAACGTATCAGCCATTTCTGTTGTGCACGTACCAAGGTTTTTCCCGAAAGAACCATCGGAAATAAGCCATTGACAGTATGTATCGAGTGCCTGATCCCTTGTAATTTCCTCAGTTTCTTTAGGGCAGGTGTTCCCATAACCAAGGAAACAAAATGCCTGTGCCTTTGCGGGGATAGAAAAAACAATTACGATAAAAAGCGCAAATGAGATGACGAACAAAAATCCCAATCGCGAGGATCGAGTCATGCTTCAATAATACTCTGATGTGGATAAATCGGGGAATTTCGTGTGGATAAAGCTGTGCAGAATCGATTTCAATTCGCAGCGACGAGTTCGAGGAAAATACTACGGATTCGAATTTACGTATGCTCTAGTCTTCGCCCCAAAGTAGCCGGCCACCGGAGTGATTCCTGCTGCTTTCTGCAATCTAATTACCGCTGCGCGCGTGAAAGCGCCAAATTTGGTCGTCTCGTTTCCAGGAGAGCCGGGGCCACTCGCGGCTATGAGGTAACCATGCGCATTGAGCCAGACTTGGAGCTGCTTCACATCAGAGCCGGTGGATCCGAGCTGCAAATTGCGCGCGAAGTTTGCGCCGACGGTCGTTTGACCTGTCATTGCCGCCAACTGTGCCATGAGCGCATTGATCTGCGCGGTGAGCTGCGCAATGAGCGCGGTGCGCTGCTCTGCTGTCAGAGTACCCGTAGCTGCCGGCAGCGTTGCGGTAGTGGTAGTTGTCACCACAGGCGTAGTTACGACCGCTGTGGTGCCACCGCCGCCTCCCCCGCCACCTCCTCCGCCTCCGCCTCCGCCTCCGCCGCCACTGCCTGTAGTTGCGGCGCATGAACCGGTGTCAGGTTCGATGGTAATCGTTCTTGAATTGGTAGTTCCCTGAAAGCTTACAGATGAACTGGAGTCCGCCGTGCACGTCGAGGCGCTTATCGCCTCGGACGGCGCATTGTGCGTGATCTTATATCCATTCCCCTGCTGGATCGTTATGGAGGATCCGGACAACAGCACGAATGAGAAGTTGCCCGCATTTACCGTTATCGATTCGATTGACGCGCTGCTTCCGGATACGGAGTACGTGATGCCTCCCGCCGTGATGTTCGTATCAGTCGTAAGCGTGACATCATCTGCAGCCGCGAACGCAAGGATTGGCGCAAGCAGCGCTAGGAGCGTGCCTGTGAGAATTTTTTTCAGATTCATGGCCATTTTCGCTTAGAAGCTAATAATGTGTGCTTCTCTAGCGGACAGCCCAGAAGTTCACAGAGGTTCCGTTCAATGTCGTGTTGCCGTTATTGCTGTCCATATCCGTGTTGAGTACACGCAGATGGACGGTCCCCGCCGTTGCACTGGACGAAGCTGCCTGAATCACGAAGCTGCTCTCGAATGAGCTTGTCGCCTGAACGAGTACTCTGTAGCTGTTCGTAAGACCCGTAGCCCCCGTGCAATCCACATATTTCGTCGTGGACGCGGTAAAGCTTGTCACGTCAGCAAACGAACAAAAGCCAAATACCATCCCATTAATGGTGCTGACGCGATCGTCTCCGACACGTAGTGCCGTCGTCGAAGCGGCAGTCCCTATGGAGAGCGTGCCATCTATCTCGGCGTCTCCCTCAACACCAAGCTCATCTGCGCCGACATCACCAATCTGATCGAATGTAGCGCCAGTGCCGATGCGAAGTTGCGTGAAATACGCGTTCGCGGTTACGCTGTCTGCTACAGTGTCTCCAAACGTAAGATCTCCCCATGTCGTAACGGCCCCCGTGACTTGGAGCGTCGTTGATGCATTAATCGCGCCACCAGTAGTTATGCTCGTGCTGATGGTCGTCGCTCCTTGAACGAACGCCACAACGACAAATACTCCCGCTACGACCGCAATCGTCATGTAGGCAAGACGGCGGTCAAGAACAAACCATGATTTCTTCATAGTATTTTCATGTTTATGATTAAAAAAATGCCCTCGTAATATAGCGTGGCGATCCTGCGGATCTTCCGCACCATTGCTCTGATGCTACACCCCCTATTGCCCCGTCAAGCTTAGCGGGCCTTTTTTAGTGGATAACTCGCAACCAGTGCGCAGAACCGGACGATATTTAAATATTTCAAAATGACAGGAGGGATCCGGCCTATTGCGATACGCGAGAAATTTCTAGATCGAGCTGCTGCATGATTTGCGTCTCTTTTATCCCTTTTGCCATATCTCTAGCTTGAGTGTAATAGGTACGCGCATTCGGTAGATCACCCTTATCTTCGAAATATCTCGCGAGCATCGTCGTAAGGTCAATGCTGCCTCGCACATCAACCTTAGATATTCCCTCTTTTAAAATCTCGATTGCAGAATCTGTGTCTTGTTTGTAGACATAGCGATACATCTCGTGCAAATCGGAATAGTTCATCGAAAGCGATGGGTTCGCCTCTATCGCTTTACGATAGTATCGCTCTGCCGCAGGGTAGTCCTTTTTTGTATGGAAATGGTATTCGGCGATATTGTGGAGCGATATCGCATCGGATGGATTCTTCGCGACGAGGTACTCCCAAACCTCGAGAGCGCCTTCGTAGTCGTTCACCATCTTGTAGTAGATGGCGAGATCAAGCCATGCTGCGGTATTCTCGGGATTCGTCTCTATACTCTCTTTAATCTTTGCAAGGTTCTCCGTATATACCGTGCGCGCATTCTCTGCAAAATCAGCCGGGAAAACCGTTGGTCGGTCAAGCGAAGGCGGCGCATTAGATAGAAGACCCCCCGACCGAGAAAACAAGAAGGCGCCTACGAGTAAAACGATCACAATACCGACTATCACGATAAACTGATTATTTTTTGTCATGTGCGAATTGTACTGGAAAAATATTTCAACGCAAAACCCCCCACTTTCTTTCGAAAGTGGGGGGTTCGCATTCTCGTGTTGTCGCCACGAGGGTCTGCCTACGCCGAGGCCTCGGCAAGGCAAGGAGCGGTTCGGATATCAGCAATATGCTGAACCCGAACGGACCCTAGGTTACTTGGACAATGTCCATCCAGCCGTACCCGTTGATGGGAGGCCCGGGACCCCGTACCCGCTCGCCCAGTCGAGCTTCGCGCGAGCAAGTGCGCTCGTGGATTCGGTGGTCGTAGAGTTCGGAGACCAGATGAAGTTGTCGCCCGCCGATAGTGCATCGATTGTCGCCTCGTCGCTCATCAAAGTCGAGAGAGACGGGTAATCGCTGTCACCCACGAGCTTCGCGGTGATGAAGCCCGAGAATGTACCAGTACCGGCTGTGAGCGTAACATCCGCCACTACCTTGAAGTAGTAGGTCGTGCCATTCGGGATATCAAGGACGCTCGAAAGTTCGAACTCGTTGTCTCCCGTGGGGCCTACACCATCGGTGCCATCATAGATGAGACCGTTCGTGAAGCCAGGCACACCCTGCGACATTCCCGAATCAGTGAAGGCGTAGACGTCGAAGTTCTCTACGGTAGTCGTGCCCGAAACCGAGCTTCCTGTTGACGAAGCGGCATTGATCGTGATCTCGCTCAATTGGATACCGAGATCAGCTTGACCCATGTTTCCGCTTGCAGTGATGCTGAATCGCAAGAGCTCGATGTTCGTTCCGCCGACAAGTGTCGTCGAAGGCGAGTTGAGCTGTGCGATCGTCGGATACGAGCGGAACATACGCACGCCAGATACTGCCGTGTCGCTCGTAGTTGTGGAGCAAACCTGCGCACCTGACGATTGGCCGTATGCCCTTGTCGAACAGCCGCCCGCAGAAACGGACGATTCCTGATCGTAGTCTACTTGGATTAAGACACCCGAGTCGCCTGGCTGGCCTGTGCCGATGTCGGCAAGGTCACCCTTGACGGTGAGTGTCTTGAAGCCGTTCGACGGAATGACCACTGTGCTGCCCGACGCGATTGTCGAGGTTGCGTATCGATCCGATCCGGAAAATGTCGCCGTACCGACCTGCGTCGCGCCATCCCACAGAGTGACCTGTACGAGGTCAGCCGGAGTGGAGCTGGCAGCGACATTGGACATAACGAGTCCAACGCGATCAAGCCGCATGTCCTCGTTGGTCCCATTAAAGCGAAGAACGCCGAGCGTCACATTGGATGTGCCGCCTGCTGCAATCGTGTAGGACGGACTCGAAGAGTCTTTCGCTACAGTGAGTGCGCCACCCGACTGAATCGTCATTGTGTTTCCATCAGTCAGAGCAGACGACGGAGTCGTCGGCGTAATCGTCGAGCCGGAAGCAACGCCAGTACCAGAGAAGGTAGTGTCGCCACTCGACGTGTTGAGATCCCATGCGAAGGCACCAGAGCTGGCGCTTCCTGGGACGTCACAGCGAATTCCTATGATCTTTGTTGCGCCTTTCGGTACAACGAGGTTCGTGGAGAACGTGAATGTCACGTCTTCATCAGAATCCGTAATTAAGCGGTTCACAGCTGTATCCGTGAGGCGCGTGGCGCCGTCAAACGCATTACAGTTGGTCGCAGCGCCACCGACGAGGGTCGTTACCTCATCCCAGTAGAACTTCGCCGACGTGAATTTCACATCCTCTCCGGATGCTGTCGCGTTGAAGTTGTATTGTGCTACCAGTAAACCTGTCGCACCTGCAACCACGTTTTGCGCGGCCGGAGATGAGTTGATCGATACCGCTACCGAACCAGCGCGGACCGTCATGGTGTTACCCGTGACAGCCGACGAAAGCGTGGAGAGCGAGATCGTGTCTCCCGTCGTTGCGCCCTTAACCGTTGTCCAGTCTGTCGACGGAGTCGTCGAAGCCTGGATCGTGTCGGCGTTTGCGAAGTCGGTGCCAAGCTTACCCTTAAGGGTATAGATGTGTCTGCCGACGGGGAACGTTATAGTATCCGTGAACGTCACCTTTGAATCTGTCGCCGGTGATGCATCGCCGTCAACGGGACCTGCAACTACAACACCGTTTTCATCAGTGAGCGTGACGCTCGTAATGTCTGCAGCGTTTGCATTGCCGCCGGTGATGCCGAAGTTGAAGATCGTCTGTTGGACAGTGATTCCTTCACCCTTGACGTCAACTACGAATCCGCCTAAAGGCTGACCCGCCGTGTTTTCTGCAACGTTCTGTGCCGGAACTTCAGACGCGCGCGAAATGCTCGTGACTGTTCCCGTGTCAACGTTGATCACAGTACCACTGAAGAATGGGGTTCCAGAAGTGAACTCGGAGCCGTTGCCTGCAGTGCCGCTTTCGCTCTGTGTAGGCGTGATGCCGTGACCGTAGACTTCGCCTACGACGTAGAGATCTGCCGCCTTATATAGGTCGAAACGAACTGTTCGGTTCGGACCGCCGACAATGTCAATCTTCACCGTGAAGTCCTTGGTAGAACCCTTGGTGATTTCGATGCCATTGCCGGGGAATGTCGCCGAGTAGTACTTGCCGTCGGAAGAAACGACCATTGAGTAGTTCGTGCCGTCAACGACGGTTACTACATTTGCGAGATCGCCTGAAGAAACAGAGCCGCCCTGGTTCCATCGGATTGATTTGACCCAGACGTCCTCTGCGCTACCTCCTGTCGCGCGGACTTCCGCTGCGATGAAGCCGGTTGTTCCGATCGACTTACCTGACCCGGCTGTCGCAAGCGATGTCGTGTCAGGGTCCGAAGGACCGACGGCCATCGCGAGCGTACCGATCGTAAGTGTGCTGTTCATCGTGTGAGAAGCACCGACTATCGGAAGTGAGCCCGATACCGTTGCAGTCGTGTTGACTCCGATCACAGAGAGTGACCCGACCTGACCCGCGTAAGAGTCGAGGCTAGAGTTCATATCAGCTGCGACAGTGAGCATCTTGGACTGGCCCGGTTGCAGTGTTACTGCCGCATCGAGCGTCGCTTGATGATTGGAATTTAACGTCTTGGAACTGCCGATACGCATCGTTCCGTCGAGAAGAATGAGGCCTGAGAAGACTGCATCCTGCGCAAGGCCCGCGCGCTCGACTGTTACGCTATTTATCGTAACAGCAGCGGAGCTGTTGTTCGTGAGAGTGACGTTCGTGAACGGAACATTCGCTGCGTTTTCAGGAGCGAGCGAGTTTGCCGGCTGCATTCCTGCCATAATCGTGACGCTTCCCGTTACGGGAGGCGTTACGGGACCTGGGCCTGGACCTGGACCAGGACCAGGAGCTACTGTGCACAAGGCATTCGCCTTTGCGCGAGAGCTCGGACCCCAGAAACCGGTTCCTGCCGAAAGGCCGACCGGCGTCAAGATGTCGGCAGCGTATTTGTTCTGGAACTTGACGACTGCCGCCCTCGTTAATCCGCCGAAGAACGACGTCTCATTGCCCACAGAACCTGGGCCGCTTACCGCGACCTGCGTGTCAGCGAACTTGTTTAGGAATTTCTGAACTTCCATGACTTCGCCTCCCGAGTCACTTTGTTTATGATTTCTCGTGAAGGTGAAGCATGAGCTCGAGGACGCTCCTCCTTGGAGTGCCGCGAGTTGTGCCATCAGTGAATTGATCTGTGCCTGAAGATCGGAAACGCTCTGCGCTTTTGCCGGAGCGGCAAATGCAAACGAGAGACCGATAACGAGGCCGAAGCCAACGAGCACTGTGGCAACATTTGTTGCTAATGCTTTACTCATAGTTTTTATATTGACCTTTGTATCCCTTACCACTTTCGGATATCCAATGGATGCGAAATTGCAACCTGTTGAAAATCCTAAAGTGGTAAGGGACCGCACACGCATTCTTTCGACGAGAATGCACGTGCGTTGTGTGTCTTCTAATAATTACACCTAATAACCGAAGACAAACTAATAATTCATACTGACACGAGCGAATCTTTTTTATTCGTGCGCCAGTAATTTGCTAGCCCCTGTTACTCGCCTTAGGCAGTACAGCGGATTAGCACCAGTAAGGAATTTTGTCATGCTGTCATTCAGCCGATGCGGGACAATATACTGAAAAATTTCTGTATCGAAGATGAAGCAAGATGAAGATAAATAGTCGTGCGGACAAAAAGCCGCATTTTTTCGTTGCACTATTCAATTATCAAAGAGCTGAAAGAGTACACACTGCACGACGCGCATGGCTGCGGCATCTTACAGAACGCCCTTCCTTTGCCGAAAGGGCATCGCCGCAATTATATACCAGCAGCGTCTATGCTGCTTCAATTCGCCCTCCCCCACTTTGGGGATAACTCATGAGAAGAAAAAACGCCCAGACTGGGCTCTTTTTTCGACTCTAAGTTACCCCGAGAGAATACGCCACCGCGACATGGCAGTCAACCCCGTCAGAATCAGGCACATTTTGGGTCTCCTCGGCAAAAGTGCCGCCTTATTGAGCCACATTGCTGGCGTCCATTGCATGCACAATAAACGCTCTAGGCGAGCGAGTATTTGCTCCAACGCTTTCGACCTGTCTTCACCACGCGGCTTTTTGCAGCAAGATCGACAAGTTCCCGCTGAATCATTTTCTCGCTGTATTCGGGCAGATTTGAAGCAATATCTCTAATTCCAAATTGACCTCCGAGGCGCAATACATCTAATACTGCCCTCGCTCGCGGACTAAACTGCTCTCCCGATTCCCCTTTCAATTGGACGCCCGACTTGTCCTTTACAGTAACACTGTCCGATATGCTCCTGTCCTTTATGTCCGATATGGATTTAAGGCCTACGCTTGCTGATCTATCAGAATGGACAATTTGTCCTTCGACAGGCATAAGGTCGTCTTTTGAAATGGTAATTCTGTCCGCGAAGCCGGACCGCTGGGAGACATTCAAGAAATTCCCCAAATCATCGAGGGCCTCAACGATCACCTCCGCATTTTGTAATGAAACGTAACCTGCGATGGTAAATGTTCTCACTAAAGAAATGAGGTGCCGGAGTGTCGCATGAGCTCGTCGAATTCTCGTTGATCCAGAAATGCGCATGCCATCCCTGAGGAGCAATATGTCCGACAAAAGGCGGAGTGCAACGGCTCGGGCCATTTCTCGAACTGGTTCCCCCTGAGGAACGTGATTAGATATGAGGTGTATCGCCCCTACGATTCTTTCAGCTCTTCTATAGGCTTTCTCGCCCGAGGTATTCCGGCCAAAAGGATTCGTACGGACAACGTGAGTATCGAGAAATCGCGCTATTTCATCATGCATTTTCGTGTCTCTTACGTTGTCCATGATGTCTGTATGAATCGATGTCCATTGGAGGTCTTAACGGACAAGATATGTACATTTGAGATTATATATCGGTCAGGAAGCGACGCAACGACCTCGACTGCGTTTCTGACTTCGCCTTCTGTGACCCTTCAAAAGGTAAGAAGAGCGCACATGGTATGATGTTCGAGTGAAGAAAAAAAATCGCAGTAAAAAAACGAGTGGAGCAGAAAATGATGACGAGATAGCGCACGAACGTCGAGTCAGTGGTGAAGCGCTCCGTGGAGTTTCGGCAGTTTTTTTTGTAGCAACAGCGACTTTCCTCATTCTCGCGCCGTTTGATATAGCAGGAAAGGCCGGATCGCTTCTCTACACGTACCTTTCATGGTTATTGGGCGTTGGTTATTTTCTTCTACCGCTTTCGCTCGTGCTGCTTGCGGTTTTGATATTCAAATCATTTGAAAAAAGTTTTGGAGTTATACAGCTCGCGAGTATGTTCGTTTTTTTGCTCTCCGGTTTAGGTATGATAAATCTCGCTTTTCCGGGAGACGGAGGCGTCTTGGGCGCAGCAGTTACGAAACCTATGGTCGCGACAATCGATACGGCGGCCACCGTCATCTTTCTCGTCGCATTTACGATCGCATCGCTCGTCCTTGCGTTTGACATCCATCTCGGAGCGGTCCTTGTCTCTCTCCAAGAGCGATTGCGCGGCATTCGGAAGACCGGGGATGTTTCTGACGATATCTCACTCGCCCCAGTCATCGGATTGCCTGAAGGAATTGGGATCACAGAGGATGAAAGTCTGCGCGATCAATCAGGAGAGAGCGCCGCACCATCACCCGATACAAAGGCATTGGGCACGGACAAGTTGTGGCCCAAAAAAGATAGCGGGGATGGTTTTTCTGTTATTCTCGCGACGGGAAGCGCGTACACGCCGCCGCCCCTTTCGATCTTGAGTAAGAACAGGGGGAAGCCGGAGGTAGGTGACGTGAAGGCGAACATGAATATTATCAAGCGCACGCTCCAAAATTTCGGCATCCAAGTTGAGATGGATGAGGCATCGATTGGGCCGACGGTAACGCGCTATGCCATGAAGCCTGCAGAAGGTGTTCGACTTTCGAAAATAGTCGCACTCCAAAGCAATTTGGAGCTCGCGCTCGCCGCTTCCCCGCTGCGTATCGAGGCGCCAATACCCGGAAAATCTCTCGTGGGAGTCGAGGTGCCGAACATATCACGGACAACGCTTGGGCTTGCACCGCTCCTGTCTGATACTGCGTTCGTGCAATCGGACAAACCTCTCCTCCTATCTCTTGGGCGTTCAATTACAGGAATGCCTCATTTTGCGGATCTCGCGCGAATGCCACACATTCTGGTGGCGGGCGCCACGGGCGCGGGTAAGTCGGTGACGATACATAATTTTATTGTCTCAATGCTCTATCGCTGCGGACCGGAGCGTTTGCGCTTCATTATGATTGATCCGAAGAGGGTTGAGCTCACCGTATATAATTCTATACCTCATCTCTTAACGCCAGTCATCACTGACGCCAAGAAAGCAATACTCGCAATCAAATGGCTCGCAAAGGAAATGGAACGCCGCTACAACATCCTCGAGACTGAAGCAGTGCGTGACATCGCTTCGTATCATCAAAACGTCGTCGCACCGGCGCTTGAGAAAGCTGCGAAAAAAGGGAGCGAGCAAGCCCTGCCGGAGGCGATGCCGTATATCGTGGTCATTATTGACGAACTTGCCGACATGATGTCGGCATATCCGCGCGAGCTTGAAAGCGGCGTCGTGCGCCTCGCACAGATGAGCCGCGCAGTGGGCATACATCTAATACTTTCCACACAAAGGCCGTCGGTCAAGGTCATCACCGGGCTTATCAAAGCGAACATTCCGGCTCGTGTGGCGCTCCAGGTTGCCTCCCAAATCGACTCCCGCACTATTCTCGATACGGGAGGCGCCGAAAAGCTGCTCGGGGCGGGAGACACGCTCTTCCTCTCTGGAGAGATGTCGAAGCCAAGACGCATCCAGGCACCGTTTACATCAGAGGCAGAAGTCAAGCGTGTCGTTGCTCATATCGCTGCGGGAAGCGAGGGCATTTTGCCGAGCGAAATAGATTTCAGCGAAACAAGAAACGACACGGACTCATTATTCTCTTCGATGATAGAGAGCGATGGTGACGACGATGCACTATATGGGGAAGCAAAGCAAGCCGTCGTGGAAGCGGGCAAAGCGTCAACGTCGTACTTGCAGAGAAAATTGCGTGTCGGCTACGCACGGGCTGCGCGCCTCATCGACCTTTTGGAGGAGCGCGGCGTCATCGGTCCTGGCGATGGCGCACGACCACGCGAAATAATCGGCCTGCCTGCCGGCAGGCAGGCGCTGGACAACGCGGATGAACTTGTCGCTACCGCCGAAAAAGAAGACGGGTTTGACGAGCGATTATGAGTTTCACTGTATTCTATTCTTATCCCGGCAGCACTTTTGCAAAACGTGTTCAGATCGTATCAACGTACGCAAATTCGCAGGCAGCCGAGGCAGCGCGCTTCGCCCAGCAAGGTATGGCCTATTCGGCCACGCGCGCTGCATGTGATATAGCGGCAAAAGTGCAGCGGGATGTAAGACTTTCTAAGCTCATTACATTCGCTAACAAAATCTAACATGTTACCCTACCGAGACAGCACGTTCGCGCGAATCGCATTTGGGATCTTCTTTCTCGTTGTTATTTTGTACGCATACTTCGAAGCGCGCGGATTGGTCTATGGGCCGAGAATTACAGTGCCGTCGGAGACAATGATTGTCCAGGACCCTTTTATAGAGATCACTGGGAAAGCGGAGCGCATCGCAACGCTCGCGATGAACGGGAAAATTATCCCGGTGACGGAAGAAGGAGTCTTCGCAGAGGCCTATCTGCTCGCGCCCGGCTACAATCGTATCGCGCTTCGCGCGGAAGATAAGTATGGCAGATCGAAAGAGCGTTTCATTGAGATATTGTATGTGCCTGCCCCAATCCCAGAAGAGCTCGCCACCACAACAACTGCCGCAGTAGCGCCTGAATAGTCCTTGGGTATACTGAAGCGAAAGATATGGTCCTGACAAAAAAAGAGAAAGCTCCGCCGAAAACGACAGGCACGGGCAGCGATAAAGATATTGAACGGGCTATTTCAAACATCAAAACAAAGTTCGGCGACGAAGCCATCATGAAATTGGGCGATCAGCCCAAGGTGGATGTGAATGCGATTCCGACTGGTTCTGTGGGCGTTGACTGGGCGCTCGGTATCGGCGGTCTTCCGCGCGGCCGCATCATCGAGATTTTCGGTCCGGAGAGCAGCGGGAAAACCACATTGAGCCTGCATGTGATCGCGGAGGCACAGAAAAAGGGTGGAATTTGCGCTTTCATCGACGCAGAGCACGCGGTGGACCCTGAATATGCAAAAAAGATCGGTGTCGACATCGCCTCCCTTCTCATATCGCAGCCGGATACCGGAGAGCAGGCGCTGGAAATCGTCGAATCGCTCGTCAGGAGCGGGAAAATAGATGTCATCGTCATTGACTCGGTCGCCGCGCTTACGCCAAAAGATGAGATCGAAGGAGACATGGGCGCACAGCATGTCGGCAAGCAGGCGCGGCTCATGTCGCAAGCCCTCCGGAAGCTGACTGCAATAGTGTCAAAAACAAAAACGGTTGTCATTTTCATCAATCAGATACGCATGCAAATCGGCGTGATGTTCGGAAATCCGGAAACAACAACTGGAGGCAAAGCCCTTAAGTTTTACACATCTGTGCGCATCGACATACGCCGCATCGCGCAGATTAAAAAGGGCGATGAAACGATGGGCGGCCGGCATCGCGTGAAGATCGTCAAAAACAAAGTCGCCGCACCATTTCGCGCCGTCGAATTCGATCTCATGTACAACGAGGGCATCTCAAAAGAGGGAGAAGCGCTCGCGCTCGGTGAGAAGCTCGGCCTCGTAGAGAAATCTTCCGGCGGCTCGTATTCGTACACGCCGAAAGGCGGCGAGGAAGTAAAGCTCGGCCGCGGCTATGACGCAGCGCGCACATATTTGCGCGATAACAAGAAAGTCGCAAACGAGATTTTCAAAGAAATCCGCAAGTCGCTCGCGAGCGGCGGTATTTCGGCGAAACCCGCTGCGGAAAATACAGAATAAATAACTCAATCAATCCGATGGAAAGCCCGACATCAAGCGAGCAATTGCCAGATACGGTTGACCTATCTGAAGACTTTCTCAGTCTTACAAATGAAGATTTCCATGTCTGCCTCCGAAAATGGCGCAAAGTGCCACTTCTCACAATTCGCATTGATTTATCCGATATTCAAGAGCCGAAAAAATTCGTGCATCAGGCGCAACGGCTAAAAGCGTTCCTTGAGTATAAACCAGAACAGCAGCGGCGCAGCGCAACAATCGTCGGCCGACCAGAACAGAAGCGCTGGGAAGAAAACGCCCTCGGTTCAGGCGTGACATTTGAGCCGAAAACTGCCGAGTAATCTATTTCGTTCGAACGTTAAATGTTCTACAATACGACTCCTCTATGAAAATCCGCAAAGCGGCCATCAAGGATTGGCCGGCGATAAAGAAACTTCTGTGCGAATTCCCTGATAAGTTGATGCAGAAGCATTTGCCAAAACCTTCTGCTTTTTTTGTAGCGATTGTAGATGGAAAAATCGTCGGTTGCTGCGCGCTCGACGTATATTCGAAGCGCCTCGCTGAACTCCGCAGCCTTGCTGTGACAAAGAAATCCCAGGGCCAAGGCATAGCGTCAAAGCTGGTAGCGGTATGCGTGGCTGCCGCGAGAAAAAAGAAGATCTACGAAGTCCTGGCAATATCCGGTTCAGAAAAATTTTTCGCAAAACACAGCTTCCATACATTCCATCAAGAAAAATACGCCCTCCTCAACATTTTGGGCTAATTGCTCGAACAAAGGCAGCGTGCTTTAATGCCGCCCGGAACCCCCACGTTTTGTGGGCACAAGGAGACAACAGTGATAACAAACTACCTGGCACAAGAAACGCGCACAACATTCCGATGTATCGGATGCGGCAAAGACACCAGTCTGTTCGCTGAACGGTCCTTCAAATGTGCTGCCTGTGGAAACCTTCTGCAAGTTCATCATGAATTCCCGCGGCTGTTGCAGGGCGACATTAGTGAGCTGAAAGACGTCTTCGATCAACGCGCGGCGCCGAGACTCGATACTTTCGAAGAACCCGACCGCATATCCGGCGTTTGGCGTTTCCGCGAGCTGGTTATGCCCTCGCTCCCGGACGAGCACGTTGTCACGCTCGGCGAAGGGATCGTGCCAATAGTCTGGGCCGGCCTTCACTTGCGGGACTGGGTGGGAGGCGACCTCGAGCTCTCGCTCATTCTCGAAGGGCAGGGACCTACAGGCTCGTTCAAGGATTTCGGCGGCACTGTCATGGTGAGCAACGCGAAAGCCGCTGGCAACCGGCGGCATATGGTGCTCGCGTCATCACAGTGCCTGGCGATTTCGACGCCTGCATGCACTTCCTGAAAGAGCTAGTCGAGAAATGGGGCGTCTATCCCGCCAACAGTATCAATCCGACACGCATCGCGGGCCATCAAGCAACAGTTTTTCTGATTGCCCAGGCCCGCGGATGGATACTGCCAGACTGGATTGCCGTGCCAGTAGGAAATGGCAGCAACAGTTCGTCGGTCGGAAAGGCGATGCGCACACTGAAAAGACTCGGCTTCGTCGAACACACGTCGCGCATTCTGGGATGCCAGGCAAGTGCAGCGGCGCCGCTTCACTCGTCGTGGACAAAGATGCTGCTTGCGAACGAGGGTACGCCTGATCTTGACCTGTGGTGCAACACCTATCGAGCGGTAGCCGCGCGCGACACAATCGCGAACGCGATTCGAATCGGCGACCCTGTTTCTCGCGAGAAAGTCATGCGAGAAATCATCTGGTCGATGGGCGCAATGGAAGTGTCGAGCGAGGTCGACCTCATCGCAGGTATGCACGCATGCGCTCGAGACGGCTATCTGGTGTGCCCGCAGACCGGCGTGGCTCTCGCAGGCATACGGAATGCAGTTCGCAGTGGGGTGATCAAGCCCGGCGCGAATGTTGCCGTCGTTTCGACCGCTACAGGACTCAAATTCGCCGGAGCCTACGAAAGCTGTGTGCTTGATCGTACTGAACGCGCAACGTGCGCGAGCGCAGAAGCGGTTGCTGAAGTTCTCTCCCTCTGATCCGCAACGGATCTTCGAGCGCGGCCGCGATGCTGCGCTCGTTTTTGTTGGACAGAGGGCATTTTTTGAATACAATGCTGCCTTATGTCCATGTTGTCATATAACGAAGTTCTGCCGAAAAGAATTATCATTCTCGACGGAGAACCGTATGAGGTTCTCTCTTCATGGGTGTTTCGCAAGCAGCAAAGGAAACCGGTGAATCAGACGAAGCTTCGCAATTTGAAAACCGGCGGCATGGCGGAACACACCTTCCACGTGTCGGATAAAGCGGAGGAAGCAGAAATCGACGCATCCACTGCGAAATTTATCTATGAAAAAAACGGCGAATGGTTCTTCCACGATTCGAAAGATAAATCGAAAAGATTCACGCTCGACAATGATCATGTCGGGGATGCGGGAAAGTACCTCAAGAGCGACACGGAGGTAGAGGTACGATGGTTCGACGAAAAACCGATACAGGTGAAGATCCCCGTCAAAATGGACCTTACGGTAAAGGAGGCACCTCCGAATACACGCGGCAACACGGCGCAGGGTGGCAACAAGGTTGTCACGCTCGAAACCGGAGCAACGCTGACTGTGCCGATGTTCGTCGAAGCCGGCGATACCGTGCGCATCAACACCGAAACGGGAGAATATGTCGAGCGTGTTTAATTCCTTCAGCCAAGTGAAGAAATTTCTCCTCGCGGAGTCTCTGGAAGCGCGCGAGATTGGTTCCGCCGAAGGCGGATCGCGCGCTGAAGCTTAAGGACAAATTCCGCTGGAGAATTTGTCCGGGCTCCGCGAGGAGAAATTTTCGAACGCCTTTTCTATTTTTGAATGTACGGAAGCAATCCCATAAACCGCGCACGCTTAATAGCCGCCTCGACTCCTCGCTGCTGCTTTGCGGTGAGTCCTGTTTTCTTGCGGCTGACAATGCGGCCATGCGGGTTCATGAACTGCCGGAGCAAGTCGACATCTTTATAATCGACGAACTGAATATCATTTTGTGTCAAAATATTACTACTCATACTTGTGTCTACTTACTACTAACTACTTTCTACTAACTAGAATGGGATATCGTCCGGATTGATATCCTCTTTCGGATACTCGATCCCCCCTCCTTGAGCTTCTGCAGGTTCAGCCTCTCCGGGGCGGCGGCCGCCTGGGCCTCCGCTTGTCGAAGGGCCTCCTCCTTGCGGCCCGAACTGAACACGATCCGCAACGACTTCCGTGCGGTAATGTTTCTGCCCGTCTTTTTCCCAATTGCGCGTCTGGAGGCGGCCCTCAACCAATACCGATCTCCCTTTTTTCATATACTGCGCGACAGTATCCGCCTGACGTCCAAAAACAACAATATTGTGGAATTCCGTCTGTTCCTGCTTTTTGCCGTCGCGATCTCGGAACACCCGATTCGTCGCAATCGAAAAGTTCACGACATTCATGCCGGACGGAAGCGCCTTTAATTCCGGGTCACGCGTGAGATTGCCGAAGAGAATGACTTTGTTGATGTACATAACAGATAGCTTGTAGCTCTCAGCTTATAGTTTGTAGTTGAAAAGGCAAAGTCTTTATTCTTCCGTAATTTCTTGAATGGCCTTTTCAAGATCGGCCTCTGAAACAGGTGCTGTTGACTCCTCGGAAGGAGCCCGTCGCACTGACGATTTAATCGTATCGGTGCGCTTCACCTCGCGCAGCGTCGGCGCCTTCATACGAGCCCTCGTGTCTTCCCGCACAGTCTTCCAAATGATAAAACGCATATAGTTCGGATTCTGCTTCAGGCTTTCAGTGAGTGCCCGAACTATTGCTCGTCTTCCTTCGAATTTGATCCAGCCGAAATAGGCGCGGTCATAATCTACATTCCGCTCGCCTTCGCGCACAGAAATCGAGTATGCGAGCTTCGTCAAGGACGGCGCGCCTTCCGTGATGAACGAACCCCCTTCCTTTTCAATGACAGCGCGCAGAGCACCCACGATCTTCTCCAGATCCTCCTCTTTTACAGCCGGTGCGATATGATAGCCGATCTCGTAGATTTGTAGAGTATCATCACTTTCGTTTTTTGATGGAGCAACGTCGAGAAGCGCATCTGCACCTCCCGATACTTCAATCTCCTTTTCTTCAGATGATGTTTCGTTGGAAACTACTTGCATATGATTTGTGTAGCGAGCACTTTAACACGCCGCACAGACGCTCGCAAATTCCAGCTATATGCCGAACATGCGCTGGGCATTCGCAAAAATTCGTTCTGCTATTACATCGACGTCTGCCTTTCGAATCCTCGCGATTGCTCGCACAACTTCCGTGACATATAACGGTTCGTTTCGCTTCCCCCGATGCGGCACGGGAGCGACATATGGCGCATCAGTTTCTGTAAGAAGCATGTCCAAAGGTGTGTTTTGTACGACCTCATCGTAATCATGCGTGAACGTAAGAACTCCGGTAAATGAGAGTGCGAATCCCAAATCGAGAAATTGCTTTGCAATGTTCCAGTCTCCCGCAAAAAAGTGTACATCTCCCCTTACTTTCGCATGTGACATTATTATTTCGAGCGCATCTTCGTATGCATTTCCGCCGCGGCTTATGCTTTGGCGGGCAGACCTGATATGGAGCATGAGCGGCTTGCTCACTTTGTTGGCTAGCTCAATATGCTGAATGAAAACTTCTCTTTGCACCTTTTGAGACTCCGGCTCCAATCGATAGTAATCGAGCCCGCATTCGCCTATCGCTATTGTTTTTGGCGAGCGCGCTAATTTTTCATACAGCGCCATGTCAAACACCTCGCCTCGCGATGTAAATCCGCCGGCTGGCGGACTTCCGCTCTCCCCCAATTCCTGCACGTCATGGTGCGAGCGGCTCGTATGAATCGGGTGCAGGCCGATAGTCGCGTACGCGCCGTCGAACTTTTCCGCGAGCGCTACCGCCGCCGCCGACGTATCCTTTTGCGTCCCTACGATGTTCATGATGACGCCCGCTTTTCGTGCGCGCTCCATCGTCTCGACACGGTCTCCGTCAAACGCTGCGAAATTCACATGCGTATGAGCGTCAAAGTATTTCATATAGCTCATCATAATTAAATATCTTTATCCTAATGTTCTTAAGAACATTGGAACTTATTCTTTACGGGGAAAAAGAGTCTCGGGTTTCTTATTCGCTTTTATCGCTGCCCTGATCTTACCTGCAGTTTCAGGCATGATCGGTTCGACCATGTTGCATATAGCTGAAAGCTCATTTACGTAAAGCGCTATCATGGCTTTACCGATAACCGGGTCTGTTTTGACTACGTTAAACGCCTTCTCCTCAGCTAGCTTTCGGTCCAATCGCTGAACTGCGCTCGAGATAAAATTTGTAGCTTCATGGAATTCGAACGCGTCGAGAGCACGTGCAAAGTAATCAGGAAGCTGCGTGGCGCGATTAGGACTTGTAACTGTGATACTTACAGCGGAATTAGTTTCAGAAAGCTGCATGATCCGCGATGTTAAATTCCCGAGACCGTTTGCGAGATCGGCATTATAGGCCTCCTTAAATCGCTCCATAGTGAAATCTGAATCCTCGAAAGGATGGATGTGCCGCGCGAGGAAGTAGCGCACTGCGTCAGCGCCATAATCACCCACGAGTGCAATAGGATCGATGACGTTGCCGAGCGATTTGCTCATCTTCTGTCCTCCGACAGTAATGAAGCCGTGGATGACTATCTGCTTTGTTGGAGGAAGACCTGCGGAGAAAAGCATCGCCTGCCACATGGCCGCCTGCTGGCGTATCTGATCTTTTCCCGCGAGCTGAAGCGCAATTGGATTCTCCACCGTTCCCCAAAACTTCCTAAAATTTGGCTCGTCGTCTGGCCATCCGAGTGTTGATATGTAATTCACCAAGGCATCAAACCAGACGAACATCACATGCGAGGGATCATCGGGTACGGGGACTCCCCAGGGCATCTTCTCTGCGAGACGCGAGATGCTGAAATCTTCCAAACCCCGCTCGACGAATTTTTTTATCTCATTAAACCGAAATGCGGGAACGACAAAATCTGGCCTATTTTTGTACATTTCCAAAAGTTGCTCGCGATATTTTGAAAAGCGGAAAAAATAATTCTCCTCGTCAATGAGTTCAAGCTCGAGATTCGGATGCAGAGGACATCTGCCGTTCACCAATTCCGAATCGGTTTTCTCGAGTTCGCAGCCAACGCAGTACTTTATCGTGTAATTCTTTTTATAGATGTCGCCATTTGCAAGACATCGTCGCCAGAATTCCTGCGCCGCAGCTTTGTGATGCGGATCAGTTGTCCTTATAAAAACAAGGTTCGGGAACAAGTTCAGAGCTTCTTTGAGCGCGCGGTATTTGTCCGCGCACTCATCGACATACCGTTGCGTCTCCTTCCCTTCTTCGAGAGCTTTCCGATAAATCTTGAGTCCATGCTCGTCGGTTCCCGTATTGAAGAAAACTTCATCACCCATCAAAGCTCTGTATCGCGCAAGAATATCCGCTTGAACGATTTCAAGCGCGAATCCGATGTGCGGATCCGCATTCACATACGGCAGAGTCGTCGTGATGTAGTACGCTTTCGGCTTCTGCATGGAGGCTAGGTCTTGCCGTTCTTTTCAAACGCGCGCCTTTTTTGGAAATCTTTTACGAGCTCCTGGATAGTGCCTGCCGCCGGAACAGACAGAAGCACGCCCAAAAATCCGGCGAGCTTTGCCCCGATGATAAGTGCGAGAATCACCAAAAGCGGCGGAACGCCGACGACACGCGTGACAACCAGCGGGTAGATAAGATGGTTCTCGAATTGCTGCACAATAATGTAGAGCGCGACAGTGAGAAGTCCGAGCGTCACGCCTCCGTCCACGAGCGCGATCATGACGGCCGGCACCGCCGCGAGTATGGGACCAAATACCGGAATAATTTCGAATACCGCTGCGATAACTGCCAACGTGAGTGCGTGCTTCACGCCTAAAACCGTGAGACCCAGATACACCAGAACGCCAACGATGACAGCGAGAAGCAGTTGACCCTGCATCCATAGTCCGATCTTGCGCTGCGAGCGGCGCCACAGATCGAGTGCATATTCTTGATATTTCAGCGGCGTAACAACGCGCAAAAAATCGTCAACCCCTGTTTCAACAAGAGCGAAATAAAACGAAAAGACCACGATGAGAATGAACGAGAAGACACCGCCGAAAATAGCGCTTGCCGCCTGGAACGCTCCGCCGAATGCGCCGCCGAATCCGAGCGCACTGCGAATACTCTCCATAATGGTGCTCGCGGAAATATCATTCGGGATCGGCGCTCCCACGATGCGCGCATATTCACTAAATGCGCCAAGCGAATTTATCGCATCGAGATATGCCGGCAAAGAAGAGACGAACGTCGACAAATCTTCCAGCACCGACGGCAGAAAGAAATAGAAAATACTGAAAAACGCGGCGAACATTATAAGGTACACGAGAATCACGGAAATAAGCCGTGGGAGTTTGCGGCGCATGAGCGAACGCACTGCTGGCTCGATTGCGGAGGCGATAACAACGGCCGTTATCACAATCAAGAGAATGTCGCGAAGGTAAAAAAGAAACCACACGGCAAGCACAAGGAGGATCGTCTTTATGATCGTGCCGAAGGTTATGGAGATAGTCTGGGGGCGGTCGTCCATAGCGACAATCGTAGCATAGTACCAATGTGAGAGCGAAAATAAGCAATAAGCAAAAGGTCCCGCGTGGGGACCTTTTCTGGGCACGAGGGCGTTCACTTTTCGAGCGTGACGAAATAATCACGCCCGTTAAGTCTGTCATTCAACGTCCTGAAAGCCGAGCACCATGAGGCACCGTCGGGATACATGAACCGTATCCAGGTTCTCCCATGGGAATCCGCCCACGTAACGTCCGGGAAGTACAGGTTACGCCGCGAGCCGCCGCGCTCCGACTTCTCTCTACCCCAGCTCGTTTCGAGACAGATCTCATCGCACGCAATAAGAGCGTCAATCATGTTCGGATGCCCCAATGCGAACGATCGTATCGAACTCAGTGCGGTTAGCCCGCCCACTCCGCCGCGAGTTATTTGACGCCGGTCGCGATGACGGCGAGCACGCAAATCACCGACAAACATTTCAGCACCGCGCTTTTCGATAATAACGTGACCACTTATCGTTTCCGCGTTTGGATTTATCGTCCAGCTCTCATCGAACTGCAGGAGTGGTGCGTCGAGATCGACTTCGACGCAATTACGGCCGAGTATGCGTATGCGGCCTAATGCCACAAGCGCAAATTTGTCCATTGTCGCCATTGCTATCTCCTTGTGCCTCGATGTGCAATCCGAGGATTGGTTTAAGACCCAACGGCCGCGAATTATAGATTATGCGAATCGTGTTGCCAAATCTGCTATCAAAACTCGTTCCTGCTTCCCCGTATCCCGATCTCGCACAGTGACCGTGTCATCTTCGAGCGTCTGGAAGTCGATCGTGATACACGCGGGAGTGCCGATCTCGTCCTGCCGACGATAACGCTTTCCGATGTTGCCGTTGTCGTCCCACATGATTTGCGGCACCTCTCTTTTGAGAGAAACGTAGACCTCCCGCGCTTTTGAAACGAGTTCCGGCTTGTTCTTGAGAAGCGGGAAAACCGCAGCAGAAACCGGCGCTATCTTCGGATTCAATTTCAAGTATACGCGTTTCTCGCCGCCGAGCTCGTCTTCCACGTAGGCAGCGGTAAGAATGGCAAGCACAAGGCGATCAACACCGTAGGACGGTTCAATCACGTGAGGACAGAACTTCTCTCCGCTCTCATCGTTCTGATACGATAGCTCGACGCCTGATTCTTTTGAATGTGCAGAGAGGTCGAAATCTGTGCGGTATGCAAGGCCAGCAAGCTCTTTGCGTCCAAATGGGAAATCAAATTCGAAATCAATGGTTCGCCGGGAGTAGTGAGCCCGCTCATTTTCGGGGACCTCAAGCTCATGAACCAACTCTCTTGGTATGCCTAGCATAGCAATGTATCGATATGTTTCTTGCCTCCATTGCTCAAAATTACTTTCCCACTCTTCTGGGCGCACGAAGTATTCCACCTCCATCTGTTCGAATTCGCGCGTGCGAAAGAGAAAATCGCGCGGAGCGATTTCATTTCTAAATGCTTTCCCTGTCTGGGCAATTCCAAAAGGCAGTCTCGGGTGGAATGAGTCCATTATGTTTTTGAAATTAACGAACATTCCGCCTGCCGTCTCTGGTCGCAAATACACAATGGAGGATTCATCCCCTGTCGCACCAATGTGCGTCTTGAACATCATATTAAACTGCCGGAGGGGCCCGAACTCGCCGCCACACTCAGGGCACTTTTTCTCCACTTGATCGGGACGGTAGCGCCGCTTGCATTTCTTACATTCAACGAGAGGATCGGAAAACCCGCTCACATGCCCGCTCGCTTCCCACACTCTCGGGTTCATTAAAATTGCCGCGTCGACGCCATACATATCATCACGCTCTTGTACGAAGAGGCGCCACCAGAGATTCTTGATGTTGTTTTTAAGTTCGATTCCGAGGGGCCCGTAATCCCACGTACCCGCGAGTCCTCCATAGATTTCACTGCCGGGATAAATAAACCCCCGACGCTTTGCCAGCGACACAATTTTCTCCATTGTTACACCGCTTTCACTCTGCATTGTTTGAGTGTACTACGTTCTACGTACTACGTTCTACTTTCTAGTTCTACCTCACAACAGTAGCTTCCAAGGGCGAGAATCCCCTATCGCCGATAATGTTCGTCGTAACATCCCGCACTGCTTTTGTAACGACCGCGCCCGTGGCCGAATCAATGCCAGTGAGGGTAATTCCCTGTAAGAGCACGGGCTCTTCGCCTATTTGACTCGTCGACGGCGTAAAACCAACCGCGATTTCCGCCCATCGGATCGGGGAGCTAATGCCAACACCGGATGCTATGTCGCCTATTCTCCACGTCAGACTGCCGTCACTTACGTTAAAGGAAATATCTTCTCCCGCTTCCGGCTTGTACATTCCGAGCGAACGCACGTAGGGCGGCATCTGTGCCGTGAGCCGGGCGTTCTGTATCGCATTCGTCGTATTGGTCACTGTAAAAAGAATCGCATACGTAGTTTCCTGATTCGCTCTCGGCGGCAGTGGCCCCGTACTGACAAAAGGGTTCTCATAATAGAGACCCTGCGCCGCAACTTCCAACTCGCTCGCGAGTTTTAATGTTTTGCTCGCTGTTGCCCGAAGATTTCCCGGCACCCCCGTTTCCGAAAGACGTTTACCGGCGGCGTTGGTGCTGATAACGATGCTCGGATTCTGAATTCCGAAGGGCAGAGGCTGCGGAACCTGGAATGAAAAGCCAACGGTGCCGCTTCCTCCCGCGGGGAGGGAGGAGAGAGAACCGCCTGTTGTGGTTTTGTCCCACAGAATTGCGCTGTCGGAAGAGCGATAGTAACCGTCGGTCGAACGGACGCTCGCCCCGTCAATTTCGATTCCAGAAAGACGCGCGACAATTACCGCGTCGGTTATTGCCGTCGACAGATTGTTTTTCCATTCAATGGAAACATTCACCGATTCTCCGGGAGCAACGATAGTCGCCGCCTCGCGGCCTTGGGGGTTTCCGCTAAAAGACTCTCCGGGGCTTCCGCTCCCTTCTTCTTTCTGCACTGTGATAGAGAGGCTGAGGAAAGCCTGCGAAATAACCATGCGGTGCGAATAATCCGCGACTACTGTTTCCAGAATGGCGCCCCCCTTGTCCTTGCGCGTCCCGACTGATGTGCGGAATATGCGCTCGTCGCCTTCTTCTCCGGTGAGCGTGCCGCGGAGCGTCACTGACACGCGCTCCCCCGGATTTATATTCCCCAACGCCCAGAGCCCTGGCCGCTCGGGGCGAGGATCACCCGAGCTAAATGCGAAGCCAAATGGGTAGTCAATCTTGAGAAGCACGTCATTGACAGGTGCAGGCGCGTTCGATGCAACCGTCACTGTAAGGAGCACCTGCTGCCCAGAGACAGTCTCAGTATTGCTCTCGACGGATATCGAAAGCGACGACGAGCTAAAAACTAATTCATAATCCAAAGACGTTCCTATCGCAACTCTCCGTTCCGGTTCGTCCGTTGTCCCTGGAGCGTGCGTGCCCAAAGGAAACGTAATGACGAGATCGGCAAGATCGAGTGCCGCACGATTGTTGTTGGTTATTACGATCTGCAATTTTGTCGGCTCGCCGCCCGCTATGCGCGTCGGCGCAGAAATAGAAATGGCAGGAGGGGTCGGCTGGGAGCCGGCGCCGATTGTAAAATAGTAGGCGAGAAACGCGACGGCGCCGATAAGAAATGCGAAGCCCGTTATGAGGAGCCAGCGTCCAATAGTACTCATCACCTTTCCGCCTACGGCTACTGCCGCCGTCGCAGGATGCGGCGGCGGCATCTCTTTGCGCCACTCTTCAGAGACGGGGAGTGACTCTTCATCCATCTCGCGCCGAGGGCGATCCTTCAGACGCGACGAAAGCGAGCGCGAATACATCGCGCGACGCAGGCGATCTATCTTTTCTTCGTCCTGTGGCGAGTTCTCCATCACTCAATGATACCAGAATTCTTAACTGAACCGTCGTCGTATTATAAATGAGTCTCGGTGATCGCTCGATTAATCGACGCGATAAGTGCCGGCTCCAATGCTTTTGCTTCACGCAAATGCGGCTCCGTATATGCCGTGTGCGCAAAGAGAGCGGTCCCTAAGGCTTCGGAAGAAATGTATCCGAGCGCAAAAAGAGTGCGGGCCACACACAAGAGCTCTATCGGCGCGGTAGCTGCGCGCGAAGTATTCTCCATGAGTGCAGCATGCGCGTGAGATAGAACTTCAAAAAGGTATTCGTTTGATTCCTCGCCCGCTACAAGGCGCGTAACAAGTTCTGCGATCCGCGCGAATGCGGCAATAGAGCGTGGATCCGCGCCCTCCGAACCAGAGAGGGCCCGTGCGCCGGCAAGCCGCCAACCGCCCGACCCACGCACAAGCGATACGGATGCGCGCGAATAATTTTGCACGGCGTAGCGCATTTTTGATTTTTCCGCCCGCACAGCTCGCGCTCGCGCGCGAATAAGCCCAAACTCTTTCGTGTAGAGCGCAATCGTACGATCGGCTTCTCCGCTCACACGATTTCCGAGGACAAGTGCTTCAGTGTGATATTTTTGGTACATGAGAAAACAGCTTCTAGCTTCTAGCTTGTAGCTTGTAGGATACTTTTCCCTGATCGATCAAAAACTCATCCGGCAATGGTTCTTTGCTGAACCCGACGTTATGAACATTAACAGATGTGCAGATATCCGTTTTGTGTTTTTCAATTATAGTGCGCACATTTTCAGATACATGCAAAGATAGGTCAACTACATCTCGCGGATTGAGTCCCGCCTCTTTGCGCGCACTCTGAACTGCACGGATAAATTCGCGGACGAAGCCTTCCTCACGCAGTGCGTCCGTGAGGATCGTATCCAATTGTACTTCATCATCATTAAGATTGGGATCGAGCACGACTTCTTTTACATTCACTTCTTCAGCAATTATTGAAAGAAGCGTATCGCGATCGCGGGAAGGCGGCAAGGCTTTGAGGGGTACCGTCAGCTTAGAAAGCGGTTGGCGCACGCGGATTTTCGCCGCGCTTCGCGCCTCGAGTGCATTCGAAACGATGCGCCGCGCTGCCGCCATTTTCGGGAGCGTCGATTCTTTGCCGAACAGCCTCGCAAAAAATGCGCGGCGGCGCGGCAAAGGCCAATCCTCCAGATGAACGCTTTCCTTCGCGCCTCCGATACCTCGATATATGCTCTCTGCAAGAAAGGGCATGAAAGGCGCTATTAGTCTCGAAACACCGAGTAGAACTTCTTTCTGCGTTGCGAGTGCGTACTGTTTGTCAGAAGCGCATCCGTCACATCAGTGATTACTTGGTCGAGACGCTCGAAGACCCACCGATCGAGGAGATGCTCACTTTTTCTTCCTTCTGTCGTTCCATCGTATTCGGATTTATAGAGCTCGAAGAATTTATATGTGTTCCACAGAATTCCGATGACGCGGTTGTGCGCATCGCGTACATCCTCGTCGCGAAAATTTAGATCTTCCGCCTGCATGACGACGCTTCCTAAGAGGTGGAAGCGGAATGCGTCAGCGCCGTATTGGTCGAGAAGAACTAACGGATCCGTGTAATTCCCTTTCGATTTCGACATTTTAGAGCCGTCGGCTGCGAGAATCGTTCCCGTCGAAACCACGTTGCGAAATGTGAGCCGATTGAAAAGAAGCACCCCCATCGCGTGCATATAGTAGAACCATGTGCGCGTTTGAGCTATATATTCAGCGATAAAATCGCCAGGTGCTCTTTTTTCAAATTCTTTTTGATTTTCGAATGGGTAGTGATATTCGGCAAAAGGCATCGAAGCCGATTCGACCCAGCAGTCGACCACTTCCGAAATGCGCTCATACTCCCGCCCCTCGTCGTCGGCGAGAACAAGATTATCCGTATATGGGCGATGTAGATCGAGTTCGTAATCGCGATTGACAGGTATAGGCACAAAAGGAAGCTCCTTCATTTCTCCCACCTTCGGGTATTCGCGCATTCGCCGAGCGAGAGCCTCCGCTTTTGAGTCACCTTCCGATGCGGCAACGAGCATCCACAGCGGCGTGCCATGAGACACAATTAAAATATTTTTATTCTTGTGAGTTCTCTCGAGCTCCCACAACATCTCGCCCATTCTTCGCTTAACGTCAGTGTAGGTCTCGCCCCCTTTCGGGCCTCGCGTGAAGTGCTCGAGCCGCTCGGGAAATGCCGCCCGATATTCTGAGCGGAGCCTTCCCTCAAAAACACCAAATGCATTCTCAACAAGACGATCGTCAAAAAATACATTCTCCTCCGGAACATTAAACCTCTCCGCCGCGAGAACTGCCGTTTCTTTCGTGCGCTGGAGCGGCGATGAGTAGATTATGCTGATTTCCGCATTGAAATCCGCGAGTGATTTTCTAATCCTGTCTCTGCCGTCCGCGGTGAGGTGTATATCTGCGTCGGGATTCGAACTCACGATATCTCGCGCATTCGAATCGGACTCCCCATGCCGCATGATGAAGTATCGATTGCCACTTTTTTTGACTCTCGCTTTTAGTTCATTAAGAGAGCCGATGACCATAACCCTCTTGCCTCCCTTCTCTTTCCAGATCGGTAATGGAGAGGCCCAGAAGCGATTGCGCGAAATCGTCCAATCGGGAGCAGTTTCAACGATGTTCTTGAATCGTCCATGCTTCAGATGCCCTGGGATCCAGTTCACTTTCTCATTCTCCCCGAGCATTCGTTCTTTAACCTTCTGGATCTTGATGAACCACGAGGAGACGGCATTGTAAATGAGCGGTGTGCCGCATCGGTAACAGTGCGGATATGAGTGTGTGTAATTTTTCTTTTCAAAAAGAAGGCCGCGCGCTTCGAGATCGTGTTTAATGTCACGCTCCGCGTCCTTCACATACTTTCCTCGCAAGAACGCAGGCACCTGCTCGTTATAATTCCCACTCGCGTCCAAAAGCTGCACCATCGGAAGTCCAATTTTCTGGCCGAGCGCGAAGTCATCTTCCCCGTACATGACGGCCGTATGCACGATCCCCGTGCCCTCTTCCGTCGAAACAAAATCCGCTGCATACACTCTGAATGACTTTGGGGATCGGAGCGCAGGAATTTCAAAAAGCGGCTCATATTCGACACCGATCAATTCATCACCTTTCATTTCCTCAATGATCTCATCGCTCTCCTCGAGAATATTTTTTGCAGCAACGAAATACCCTCCAGCTCTTTTAAAAAGCGCGTACCCGATGTCTTTCCCGATCGCAAGTGCGAGGTTTCCCGGGAGCGTCCACGGCGTTGTCGTCCATGCAAGCAGATACGTGTCTTCTGCCCATTTATAATCTTCGGGGTTGCGCATCTTGAATTTCACGGTGACTGCCTCTTCCGTGATGTCCTTGTACGTTTGATCCATCGCTATCTCCGCTTTCGCGAGCGGCGTTTCGCAATGGGTGCAGTACATGAGAACCTTGCGACCTTCATACAAAAAAGCTCGCTCATATAATTTCTTGAGCGCCCACCAGACGCTTTCGATGTAGCTGTTATCCATCGTCTTGTAGGAATTCTTGAAGTCAACCCAGCGGCCGACGCGCTCAACATAGCGCTCCCACTCATGCTCGAATTCCAAAACAGAGGCGCGCGCCGCTTCGTTAAACACATCAACACCAATTTTCTCGATGTCTTTTTTTGTCTTTAGATTGAGGCGTTTTTCTATCAAACTTTCTATTGGAAGACCATGGCAATCCCACCCCCACCGGCGACGCACGAAATATCCCCGCATCGTTTTGTAGCGCGGGATAACGTCCTTTATGACCGATGAGAGGAGCGAGCCAGAATGAGGAAGGCCAGTTGCAAACGGAGGCCCGTCGTAAAATACGAACTCGCCTTTAGGAGCGTCCTTTTTTAGAGATTTCTCAAAAACGCCGCTTTCATTCCAGAATTTCAGTACTTCTTCCTCTCGGAGCGCCGCTCCCGATTTCTTCGAGGATTCATCCATCATCCTATCGTATCAAAAAGAGCACGAGGCGGACACTGCTTACATTTTTTCGGGAGCTGGAATGCCAAGCAGCCACAATCCATTTTTCAAGGTCGAGCGGACTGCCGCCGTGAGCGCAACTTTGTGCGGTGAGCTTGTCGAACCGTCAAGGATTTGCTCCGCTGCATACCAGTGATTGAAACTAGAGGCGAACTGCAGGAGGAAGTTCGTCAAAAAATGCGGCTCGCGCGCGTCAGATGCCGCGGCGACAGCGTCGGGAAAGCGAATAAGCAGGCGTGCGACTTCATTCAGCGCTGCTTTTTCATCAATTTTCGGAGCGACTCCGGCTTCGACCGCTTTCTCTAGGATCGCACTCGCGCGCGCATGCGCGTACTGCAGGTATGGACCCGAATCGCCTTCAAGCGAGAGAGCACGCTCCTTCTCAAAAATAATATTCCGGCCTGATGCTTGTTTCAGTACCTGGTATTTGATCGCGGCAACCGCGATATCGCGCGCGAGCTCGTCAGGATTCGCTGCCCGCGATTCCTTTGCGCGTTCCCGTGCGCGCTCCACCAACTCTTCGAGGAGCGACTCGCCTGTGATGATTTTCCCCGTGCGTGAAGACATCTTGCCTTCCGGCAGACGCATCATGCCATGTGTAAGATGCTCGATCTTGCGTGCAATATCCGGCATCAATTCTTTCATAGCCGCGAGAACAACTGCGAAATACTCCTTTTGTTCGTTCCCGGTTACCGTTATCGAAATATCGAACGGCCATGCTTCTGCCTTCATCACTGCAAGTCCGATATCTTTCGCCTCATACGTCGGGAGCCCACTGCCGGTAATGAATACGCGCGTATGTAGGCCCACCTTTTCCCCGCGAAATATCGTCGCACCGTCACTTTTTTCAAAGATTTCCGGATTCTCTCTTACGATCTCTGTCCCACGCGGCCCCGTCTCACTCTCAAAAAAATAGAAATCGAATTTTGTTCCGAGCATTTCATACAGACGTTCGAAATGCTCCAGCGAAACCCTTCGGCCTTCTTCATAGATTTTTTGGATTGCCGCATCGGATTTCTCGTATATTTTCTTATTGAGCTCGTCTATCTCCCCTTTTGCCTGCGGATCTTCCTCATACGCAGCATTGCCTTTTGCATATGCGAGAGAGAGCGCGGGAAGATCAATTTTCTGAACATTGTCCTTTACGAGCTGCCAGATCGCTTTTGCTACATGCGGTCCTACATCACCCTGATAGTTCGCGCGCTTCAAAACCGCTCCGCTCCCTTCCAAAAGGCGCGATACTGATTCGCCGATAGCGTTGCTCATGAGATGTCCGATGTGGAATTCCTTGAAAGGATTCGGGTCCGTGTATTCAACGAGGATGCGTCTTCCCGCAAGTAGGGAGCTCCTTCCCCATTGTTCCGCATTGGCATTTGCCTCCTTGATTGTCGCGGCAAAAAATTGAGGCGAGAGATAAAAATTGATAAATCCGGGTCCTGCTATCTCTATTCTTTCAACACCCGAAATTTCGCCGAGAGCTCCGACGATTTTCTCCGCGAGTTCACGAGGCGGCGCTCCGGCATCTTTTGCATGGGTGAGCGCGGCGTTCGTCGCATAATCGCCGCGCGCTAGATCGGCCGGATATTCTATGACAGCTTGCCCCGGCTCGAGACCAATTTTATTCAACGCATCGGCAAGGCTCCGCTCTAGAATTTCTCGCATAAAACCATTGTATTACGTCTTGCGAACCGCGTCCCACACGCGCGCGAAAACCGCTTCTGGTGCATCGTTTCGTGCAACACGAATTATCTTCCAACCCTTTTGCCGTGCCATCGCGCGATACACACCAGCAACTTTTTTCTGATAGCTGGCATCTCTTTCGTGCCTATCTTTCTTTTTCCGGACAATATGCTTCTGCGCCTCCTCCACCGATATATCGAGATACAAAATCAAGCTCGGCTTTGGAATTGATAAATCTTTGAACTCCAACGATTCAACAAATCTAAAAAGTTTCTCGCGAGATCTGCCTGCCAGTTTCGCGCCCTGATATGCCACACTGCTCGTGTAACGATTCGAAATAACAATGCCTCTCTTCCGCGCAGCGCGAATTTTATCGGCAGCTAACGCGCGATCGAGCGAATAAAGAATAGATACGAGGTATGGAGACATCGCGAGGGGATCACCATATCGACCGCGCAGCATCGCCCCTATGATTTTTCCTACTTCTGATGAATAATCCGGAAAATCAAAAACCGTCACAGTGTGCCCTTCTTTCCGAAGCCGCTTTGCGAGCAGTTTGACCTGTGTCGCCTTCCCAGCCCCATCGATGCCTTCAAAGACTATAAGATTGCCTTGCCACATAGCGAGATTATCGGCTAATAGCGCTGCGTCGTCGATGGCGATAAACAAAAGGCTGCTTCCCAGCAGCCTTCTTCCGCAATGCTTCTTGTCATGCTGGCGCAAGCGGACACAGTGCCTTCGCATCGGCGATCATCGTTTTGGCGGTCGGGACAGGGCCCGCGCCCACGCCGAGCACCAAGATCGGATCACCCTCCTGATCGATGCGCACGGCATTGCCCGGGCCATGGTCAGGAACCCAGCGATCCATCGCCGTACCCGCCGGAATGTGGCAAAAACCGCCGCTGATACTCGTCGCTGAGCGGCTGCATCTCAATATCCTCTGGCCGAACCGTCTGACCGGACATCGCATGCAAAGAGGGCACATCATTAAGAATGATCGCCAACTTCTTGCGGATGTCGGAGAGCTCGCCCTGGAAAACATCGAGTGGACTCATCTCTTCACCGTCTGCTGGAGGTTCAGCGTACTTAAGGTGAATTGCCTCCCAGATTGCGGCTTCGACCGAGGATCCTTTCCAGATATCGCTCATCACCTTGCTCAGTGTCCCGTTCACCACAAGGTCGACGACGAACGGCACCGTTGGGTCGAGCCGCTCTTTCAGCTCCGGCAGGATGCGCGTACCGCCACCGACGGTCGCCGTACGTCCGATCGTATCAAGATGCGGCCGCAGTACGTCGTAAAAGCTCGCGAACGCGGATTTGCCAGACGTCACGACTGCAATGCCCACGCCCGTTAGAGACAAGATGTAGCGCGTCTCTGTGGACCCGTCACCACTACTTGGAATCGTAAGAAGCGCGAGCTTCACGCCATGTTTGAGACAGAACGGCCCGACAGTCATCATGATTTCGGCTGCATCTCCGCGACGATCAAAAGTAACGGCCGCGCCAGCAAGTGGAATAAAAGCCCTGCTGGAAACTTGTGCCACTACATCGTAGCCCACGCCGCGTGATTGCCGCGCTACTTCGAGTCCGACGTTTCCGGCACCGATAACGATTACTTTCAGTTTCTGCGTCATGATCACCCCTTCGTGTTGGAAGTGCCATTGAACAAAAATACTTACATAAGCCCGCGACACTATCCGATATTTCCTCAATCTGGTCAAGGTAGCCCGTATTTAGGAAGTAATATGCTTAATAATCGAAAATGCGCGATCGATGTCCGAGTCTTTCAGAATAACGCTAAATTCAGTGCGCACCGAAAAGATCTCGACGACGCTGATGCCGTCTTGCGCTAGACCCTTCAAAATTGGATGGTATATCCCCGGAACGTTCAAGCTCTCCTCCGGCAGGCGCATCGTGATTGCCGAAAGCTTCTCCACTTTGGCTATTTTTGTTTTGCTCGCTAGAGGGCCGCGCGCAAGGAGAGCGATGTCTGCGCTCACGATCAACATTGATTCATCGAGGCCGCGGGAAAAATTGAAAAAAACGTCGCGATGCGACTTCGCGGCTTGCGAGAGCTTTTCAAGCGCTGCCGATACATCCGCAGAATTCGGAAAGGCAAATTTCACGAGGTTGGAACGAACAGTGATTCCCGTTATGTATTTAAGCAGTTTCGATCCATATTGCGTCTGTCGCACTTTCTTCGAGAGACGGTGCAACGCCATTGATACGGCAGCGTTGGTAACTGGTTCGTACAATCTCTTTTCGACATCTGGTTTTATCGTGCGGGCTATTTCTGCATTATTCGCAAGGCCCTCCGCAATGATTTCAGAATAGAATGGCGAGTGCTGAATGATTTCTTCAACGACTTGGCTAACTGTTCTCATTAGTTATAAAAATAACATTTTGTAATAAATCTGCAAGATTATCACAAAAACTGGCTTCGGCGGGCGCCCGATGGTATGTTCGCAGCAGCAACAGATCCGCGCTTAAGCCCTAACGCGAAGGAGAGATAACCGTGGTTATACGTAAAGGAATATCGTGGGACCCAACTCCTAATCCGCCCGAGAGCGGTGAGAGTCGTTCTCGGCAGCCAGCACAAAATCCCGCGATGCAGGATGCAGTTAGGCGTGCATTCAGGAAGCCGGAATTTAAGTTCCATTACAAGCCGTTCACCGAGGAAGAGATCGCACGCCTCGAATCGATCGGCAGGGAACTTTACCCCAACCGCTAGGCACAATCGTGCACTAGAAAACCCCTGCTCGCGCGGGGGTTTTTTTATTCAGTCGAGATTCCCATCGATCGTGCGGTGCCGGCGATAATCCTCTTTGCCTGATCAATGTTGTTTGCGTTAAGGTCCTCCATTTTTTCTTTCGCAATATCTTCAAGCTGTTGCTTCGAGAGCTTCCCTACCTTCGTCTGCGGCTTGCCCGAGCCTTTTTCAAGGCCGGTTGCTTTCAGAATAAGACGAGATGCAGGCGGCTTTTTGACGATAAAGTCGAAACTTCGATCACTGTAGACCTTCATGACAACAGGCAGAATGCTGCCAGCCATCGCTTTCGTTTTCGTATTGAATTGATTGACGAACTCGCCGATATTAACGCCTGCCGGACCAAGCGCCGTACCCACGGGCGGCGCGGGTGTCGCTGCCCCCGCAGGAATCTGCAATTTGATGAGTTTTACTACTTGCTTGGCCATAAAGGAGAATGGAGTATAGCGTATGACGTATAGCTGGTAAATATGACTATACCCGTTGGACTTGATCAGCTTCGAGCTCAACTGGAGTTTCGCGGCCGAACATCGGAACAAGAACCTTCACTTTCCCGCGCTCTTCGTCAATCTCGCCCACTTTTCCTTCGAGATCCTTAAATGGCCCGTCGATGATAATGACGGCATCGTCGAGCGCAAGATCGATCGCATGCCGCACCGTCTCGCCCTCGGCGCGTTTCAGAATTTTATCAACCTCATCTTGCGAAAGCGGCACTGCCTGATTCGCCGTTCCCACGAAGCCCGTTACTTGCGGCGTGTTACGCACAACGCTCCATGCGTCGTCCGTTGCCACCATGTCAACGAGAACGTAGCCGGGAAATACTTTTTCGCGCACCTCGCTCTTGCGCCCACCTTTTATTTTTATTTTTTTCTCGGTCGGGACGACAACTTTGAAAATCTTGTCCTTCATCCCGAATGATTCTATGCGCTGCTTTAAGTTCCGCGCGACGGCGTCCTCATATCCCGAATAGGTATGAATCGCATACCACTGCCTTTCTGATCCGTGCGTTTGTTTACTCATGGTTAGCAAAAAGTAGTTAGCGGAAAATTTACTCGCTATCTCCCGCTGGAGCCGGTGCGACTCCATTTGCTCCTCCCGATATATCGAACGGAATCGAAGGGACTATTTCAATGGGCGACGTCGAGAGCGCAGGCGGCGGCGCGCTACCTTCAGGCAAAACCTCGAGTGCATTGCGCAGACCGCTCGTGAACAGATAATCGAACAGGCCGAGGTAGGCAGCCACAAGCAGGGAAAGCACTATTACAAGAATCGTATAGACGATGGTTTGAAATCGCGTAGGCCATGCGACGTGCCGAAGTTCGCCGCGCGTGTCTTTCACATATTGGATGAGGCCCATAGAAATAGTATGAAGTATAGGGTATGGGGTATGGGGTAAAATGCAAACGCCAATCTAAAAACCCCTCGCGGGGTTTCGTAAACTATACTCCCGCTTTGTGCAAAGTCAACTCCATATTAGCGAGGAGCGTATGTTCTGCGGAACCTCTGGAAGCGCGCGAGGTTGGCCGGTGTGCAGCGCCGTCGCGCGCTGAAGCTAAGGACGAATTCCGCTGGAGAATTCGCCCGGGTTTCGTGGAACATGCACTCCGGAGCGTCTTTTATTTAATTTCGTACGTCACCGTCACATTTGAGACGATTTTGTTTTCGCCGACAGGGACGTCGGGAGCTGGCGCTTTCATAGGAGCGGCAAGGGCCCGCTCGTCGCCACCCATTCCGTATGCGTAGTACGGCATGGGACCTTCACTTTCGTAGAACCCGACGACGCGCACGAGCGAGACACCGAGCGAGCGCGCCAAAACTTCCGCTTTTTCCTGCGCCTTTTTGATCGCCTTATCGCGCGCTTCCGCTTTGAGTGCATCTTCATCGTCTATTGTGAACGAGAGGCCTGAAACTTCGGACGCGCCGCGCGAACCAACACCGGAGAGAAGATCGCCGGCTTTCTTCGTGTCGCGCACTTTCACCGAAAGCGTTTGCGAGACTTGGAAGCCAGTCAAAACTTGTTTGCCCGGTGGACAAAATTCGCTTCCCGCAGGGCACACGCTTCGACTCCATTCATACTGCGGCTGAACGCTGTAGTCGGTCGTTTTAATATCCTTCTCGGGAACGCCTGCCTGCTTCAAATATGCAATGATGTCGTTCCCCTTTTTCGTCGCCACGTCTTGCGCGTCTTTTACTTCCTTAGCGGTCTCGCGCACCGCAACGCTGAAAGTCGCTGTGTCTGGCACCGCAAAAACCTCTCCGTCGCCACTTACAGTGATCGTGTTTGTCGCAGGAACGCCGCTTCCAATAAAACGCAGCGCCTTCAATTCGCCAACTGTAGAAACTAGGAGAAATAGCGCTAGGACGCCGAGTGCCGTCGCGGCCATCGTTCGCGGCCAATGTGTTGCCTTGATAATCTCGCGGACAGATTGTTCTTCCATATGATAATTAGCTTCTACGGACTAGCTGCTAGCTTCTAGCAACTATTTCTAATAAATATTACAGAGCATTATACTCCTTATACTGAACGGACGATGAACTGACCACATTCTTACAGTCCTTCTAAAGCGCTATATGAGGATAGAAAACTCGGGATCGCAAAAAAGAGACCGATGACTGGAAGAGCGACAGCCGCAACTGTGATGATGACGATAACCAAAATATACTTCCTCGTTTTCTCGGCCGATTCATAAACAGCGATAATTCTTTGCTCAAGAGCAGTTAGTTTGTCTCGAAGTTCCTGATCCTCCATAGAATAGTTGGTTGTTAGTAGAAAGTAGTTAGTAGCATGAATAATAGCAGTTATCGAAGGCGATTCTTGTATAACTCTAGAAACGCCGGGAATTGCGAGTGGAGCGGCGCGGGCAGATTATTGACAGAAAACCACTCAAGCGCATCAAATTTCTCCGGCTCACCATTCCTAACGTGAGACGGATCTATGAGAACTTTGAAATCCAGCGCGATCCAGTGCGTCGGCCGACCATCATTCGTGCGGTGCACGTCGCGATAGCCAAGAAATTCATAATCGAGAACGCGGGCGCCATACTCTTCCAAAATTTCTCTGCGCAATGTGTCCTCGATCGTGTGTCCGAATTCTAATCTTCCAGCTCCCGGATCCCACGTGCCATGTTCATCGCGGCACTTTTCACTCCGCTTGCTCAATAAAACATTGCCCTTCCCGTCATGACAGAAAAAAATAACGCTTACACCTGTGTAATCTTCTCCAACATTCATGTCGTCTCTTTGGCCGTTTCTGACTCGAAAAGCGCGCGATCTTTTTTAAAGAGCGTTTTTGCGATGTGAAAGATTGAGTACGTTATGAAATACGCTGCAACCACATCAATCGTGTAATGATAATGTCCGAGGAGTGCGGTCGTTGCGAATACTATCGAGCTTCCGATGAAGATATACCGCAGCCGCTTCTTCCTCCAAAAAAGGAGCGCGAGAAGATACGGCGCGCCCACATGACCGGAGAAAAATAGCCCGCCTCCGAAAACCATGCGGCTCGTAACAGTCCATACCTCCACGGGCGGCGGCACGGGAAGTCCGAGATGAGTCAGCGAAATAAAAAAGGCACGAATGAGAAAATAGAGCGTGAAGCTGTGGAGCGTAAACGGGATACGTTTGGGATTCGTGATGAGAAGACTCGCCGCGAAAATGAGAAGCGCAAGCGCGCCCCATATATAAAACCAATCGACGTCGAATATCGCTATTTTATCCAATACAATGTCGCCAACAGCGTTCGTCGCTTTTTCAGTGGCATAGATCTCGGCGAAATATGCGATCGCCATGCTCGCAGCAAAAAGAATGAGCGAGAAAATCGTCGCGGATCGCGACTCCGAATGCATCCAATGATCTCGATGCCGCCGGAAAAACTCGATATGCGGCCGCGGGCGCGTGATCGGAGCTTCTACGGCTCGAATCTCATCCATTGTGAAAAGTATATACTACCCGTATGGACATAGCATTCGTGACACAACTTATCTTGCAGTATAAATACGCGCTTTTGCTACCAGCCGCCGTGATTGAGGGCCCGATCCTCACGATGATCTGTGGCCTTCTTGTCAGAACGGAATACTTGGTACTTGTCCCTACTTTTGAGAACATCGAGCTCGTCCGCCGCATCTTCCAGCGATACGATGTCCAGATTCTCCTTTTCTCGAAGGTAACGATGGGCGTGGGATTCCCCGGAGCAACACTGTTTACCGCCGGGCTTGCGCACGTCCCTTTTTGGCGATTCATGCAGCTTAATGCGATGGGACAAGTCGTCTGGACGGGAATGCTCATCGCGATCGGATACTTCCTCGGCAATTTCTATGTAAAGGTGAACGACATCATCGGCCTTATTTCCGCATTTGCTATTATGCTTCTCGTGCTCGTTGCATTCTGGGGCTTCGGCCGCTACGTGCGCGCGCGGCTCGTGAAAAAAATCTCATGATATCAATCATCATCCCCGCGCTCGAAGAAGAAAAATACATCGAAGATACCGTGCGGCAGTTCGAAAAGCTCTCATTTCCACACGAGGTCATCGTCTCCGACGGCCACAGCCACGACCGCACTGTTGAGATCTCCCGAGCATGCGCCGACAAAGTCGTCGTATTTCAGGGCGCAAGGCACAATCCTTCGATCGGCCGCAATGACGGCGCGAAAGCCGCATCGGGCGATATTTTGGTGTTTGTGGACGGGAGTGTCATCGTGCCGGATCCAGATGCTTTTTTCCGCCGGGCGCTCTCGTATTTTGAGAATGACGCTTCGTTTGTTTCCCTCTCTGTCCCGCAATGGGTCTACCCTGAAAAAGAAACGATGACGGACAAGATAATGCTCACCATCACGAACTGGGTGCTCCGCATTCAGAACAACGTTTTCAGGCGAGGTGTCGGGTCGGGAAAATTCATGATGCTCCGCCGCAGAGCCTTCGAAAAAATCGGCGGATTCCGTGAAGACTTGGCAACGCGCGAAGATGGAGACCTTGGGCTGCGGATCTCAAAAGTTGGCCGCGCGTACTTTGATCCGAAACTTTGTATCTACTATTCGGGTCGGCGCGAGCATGCGATGGGCTGGGCGCGACTCCTGTGGATGTGGATGACAAATTCCCTCGCCGTTGCTCTGTTTGATAAATCAGTAACAGAAGAGTGGAAACCGATTCGCTAACAGGTTTTTTTGAAAAAAAACTTGCGTGATTATATAGATTATTGTCTAATACCGCGTAGGCACTAACGCCTGAAACCCATGGAGGCGCAGAATGGCGCGTCCCGTCCTTGTAATCGGGTTGTTTCTCGTAGCCCTTCAGTACATGTTGGCCTGGCAATTCGGCTGGCTGACGACAGCGCAGATGCAAGTGCAGTTTCCTCAAGGGCCCGTGCTCCCGCTCGCGTGGCACTTCGGAATACACTCCGACTTCGTCCTGACATTCGTGCTCGCGTACATCGTCGCGAAACACGGAAGTGAATGGACAATGGAGCATTGGGCGATCGCACTCTTCGTTGCGGCGGTCGTCAGCGTAGCGCTGCATGTGTTTGTGTATGCGGCTGGGACGATACCGGAAGCGCACGTGCAGGGTGGCCGCGTGACCAGTGTCGGATGGGTACATGCGCTCTATGCGGTAGGTGCGTTTGCGATTCTGGCGTTGTTTTATATAGCCGCGACACATCCGACAAAATGGGAGCTCATCGGCATAAGTACGTACCTCGTTGTGCACGTCTGGTTGAGCTGCCATTTTATCCCAGCGCTTTTCCTCAAGGATTACACGAGGGAGGCACTAACGAGCAGCTTCGGATGGCTCGCACTCGCCGGAACCGCCGCGCTCGTCACGCTTCTATCGTGGTGGCGCTGGCCAGCCGAGTGACAGCAACAGATGGACAAACGTCGGGACTCCGTGTGCCCGGCGTTTTTTTATAACCGCGCGTCTGTGTAGCGGGCTGTGAGCGGCTTGCGGCGCGCGACGACAGAGATGTAATTCGCCATGTATGTAAAAAGCGTGCGCACAATGCCGTCTGCCAGCAGGCGTCGTGCGGATGTGAAAATAAAAAAATCATTTCGGAATAAGCAGACCCCGTGTTTTGATAGTCGCCGTCCGAGATCCGCATCCTCTCCATAAAACGATATCGCTCGGTCGAATCCACCAATTGCGGCAATAGCGTCTCTTCGCGCAATGAAATTACCACCTAATATCAGAAACCCTGTCGTAACTGAAGTGGCAGGTAAAATTATGAACTGGACGATTTCAATAACGCGACGAAGCGCGTGTGGACCATCGTGATATTTCACGGGACCACTCAACGCGATAGCCTCGGGACGCTTTGATATGTGGCCGAGCGCGGCCGAAAGCCAGTTTGAATGAATCAAGCAGTCTGCATCAATGTATGCAACCCATTCTGAATTTGAAGCTTCAAGCCCTGCCTGCCTTGCGTGGGTTAGGCCCTTTCTATCTTCGCGCACGACACGCACGCCACGGCCCTCATACTCTCGTGCGATAGCTCCCGTGCGATCGACAGATGCATTGTCCACGACGATTATTTCCTTGAATCGCCCGCGTGAATGTGTGAGCGCGGCGTCAAGACACGCTCCAATGTATTTTTCCTCGTTATATGCGGGAATAATTAAACTGATGTCCATAGCAGGGCGATCGCAGGGAATTGAACCCTGATCGAGAGCTCCACAAGCTCCAGTGTTAACCATTACACCACGATCGCCATTAAACACTCCCTTTATATCAAATGTCGAAGGTTGGTGCGAGAAAAATATATCTATGAGATTACAAGAGCTTCTCCACTCTCTCCACCGGCTCGGGAGTAGCGACAATGGTAAACGAAACGCGGCCGATAATGCGCCCGTCTTCGGTTCTCACGTTGACGCGCCATTTGCCCGGCGCAATGCTCTGTCTAAACGTGTACACACGGTATCCACCCGAGCGACCGCCCGTTATTGGAAAGCTGTAGCTGCCACTCTCGATCCATTCGCCTGCCTCCTTATCATGATATTCCCACTGATGGAAAATTTGTGCGGAAAAATCAGCAGGAAGATACACGGCGGTGAACACATAGACACGCTCGCCGGGCGCCTTATGGAATGCTTTGTGATAGCGCAAATAGAACTCATACCATCTGCGTGGCTCCTCTTCTAAGACATACGTATCGCCCTTTTTTTGAATGCTGTGATACACGCCCGCCTCCTTCAGAGCAAGCGGGAACGGTGGAATGGCATTCGTGAAATAGAGGACATTGACGAGCAGAAAAATGGAGCCGATGACGCTAAGCACCGTACGGCGATTCTCCCGCACGAGCGCGGGAATGAAGTATTCGATGAGCCGCACATATAGCGCTATTATAAAAATGCTTAATACTCCGCCAACCACGAATGTATCCGTTTGAATTCTTGTAAGGAGAACGGGGAGAGAGAACGTTAGGAACGAAAACAGACCGAAAAAAAGAATCCCGATCTGAAACGCAAACCGGCCGTACAACTTTCGGAATCGCTCGTTGCTGATCAGCAGGAGCGCGAGTGCGACGACGAATATCCAACTGACAGCGAGCGCCGCGCTCTGACTGTAGAGAATGACAAATCCGCTAAAGAGACCGCCGAAAGCAAACTGAATCACAACCGGCAAAAACGGTGCGGCAGCATTCCATACGCGCCCCAGAAGCGCGCCTGCGAGAATAAGATTGAGAAGTAAAATACCGCTGCCCGCGATCACCAGGTATCCGAAAAGAAAAAAAGCCGACCCGAGCAAATCCACATTGCGAACGATGAATGCATCGAGCGAGAACCCAATAATGAGGGTGACAGGAGAGACATAGCGCTCATACCACGTGAGCAATTCTTCGGTACTTTTTGGCAGATACCTCATGATTTTGTTATTTGTAATTCGGTGGCTGCTCGTCCACCCCAGCAGCGCGATTCGCGAGACGTGTAAGAGCGTAAAAAAGCGAGGAGAGCCGGTTCGCATATGCGCGGCTCGACTCACTAACAATTCGATCGCCCGATTCATGGAGCGCGACAAGACGTCGCTCGGCTCTTCGGGAGACAGCACGCGTGATATCGAGCCGCGCTGAAAGCTCCGTGCCGCCAGGAACAAGGAAACTCTTCACTTCAGGCAAAGATTTCTCAATACGCGTTATCAGTTCGCCGAGCGCCTCGACGCTCGATTGCGGCACTGATTTCTCCGCTCCTGCGACTTCCGCTTGAACGGTGAATAAATGATCCTGCACCTCGCGTAACACTTTTACGATATCGACATCGAGCAAGCTTTCGATAGGATGATTTTGCGCCTCGGTCTTGCACCAGCCAGTCAGGGTATTCAACTCATCGAGCATTCCAAGACACTCAAAAATCGGCGACGTCTTAGAAGCCCGCTGCCCCGGCGGGCTGTCAAATAATTTCGTTGTTCCTTTATCGCCTTTGCCCGTGAAAAAAGCCATAAGTCAGGAAAAATCTCTCTGCCTATACAAAGAAACATAATGCACGTCTTGCCCCGTAGCCAAGTCCGAAGGATTTGTGGTACTGGGGTCCTTTCCCGGTAAAGAATGCCATGCGGCAATCATAACAAAAGGGCTGCCCGCAGCGATCAAAAAAGGAGATTGCAACTATCGTATAGATTCCGGAAGCGGGCTCATCCAAATCAGATGTTCCTCGCCGAGATATCCTCCCAAAATTGATGTCCACTGCCCGTCGAGAACCTCGCTCGAGGTAACTACGTATGAGACTGCGCCAGCATCGCCGATCTGATCTTCAGTAATATCTATGTATCCCACACTTAAAATATTGCCATTCAAAATACCGACACCTCGCTGAATCTGGCTCTCTGCAATATGCCATTCAAGATCATATATAGAGCCGCTTCGTGCGATATATACTTCCCCCTCGTACGTCGCATCGCTCACCGGTCCCTTGCCGACGAGACGATAGACGCCTTCTCGTATTTCGCTCGCGGCAGATGCGTTTCCAAAGAACCCCGCCGGGTTTTGCATCATTCCTGAATTGAGGAACGGGGAGCGCAGAAACCATCCCACGCCAAATGCAAGAAGGACGAGAATTATTGCCGTGGGCAAAATAAGAGAACGCTCGACATGCGTATTGCTCGGCTCCATGATGCATTAACTGTACATCAAATATGCCAAAGATATTTTACGAGCTGTGTATATTCTTCAACCGCTTCTATCTACGAGTGCGCGGGACAGGATTTGCACCTGCACGCCCTTAACGGGCACAAGCCCCTCAAGCTTGCGAGTCTGCTGTTTCTCCACCCGCGCATCGAAGCTTTACAGCTTCTGGCCAACTGTATCCAAAATTCTTTCGACTTTCAATCTTTTTCTCGTTTATTCCGTCTGTGCTACCGCTTCAGCTTCAACTTTTTCGGGCTCGGGTTTTTCCGCCTTTTCCGCGTTCTCTATCTTCCCCTGCATAGTCATAAGACGCGTGCGGCGCAGTTGGCGGCGCGCTTCGCGCGCTACTTTCTCGCGGATGTAGTAGAGCTTCGCGCGGCGCACGCGACTCCGCTTCACGATCTCAACACGGTCTATCATTGGCGCATAGAGCGGAAATATTTTCTCCACTCCCACTCCGCTCGCGACGCGACGGACGGTGAATGTTCCCCCAGCTTCCGTACCGTGCTTGCGTGCAAGCACGAGTCCTTCAAATGCCTGAAGACGAACCTTCCCTTTTTCTTCGATCTTCTGCCAGACGCGAACAGTATCCCCCGGCCGAATGTCGAGATTTTTGCGCTCTTCAATATTTACCGACGAAATGTTTATTGACATACTTGAACCGGCCTGCCTGCAGACAGGCAGGCACTATAGCATTCTCAATACACTATCTCAAAATCTTCGAATACTCTCGACAGATCGCGCCATTCCACTTCCACATCTGATACATGTGAGCCGAACGGGCCTTTGCGCAAATACTCGATAAATTTTTCCAAATGGTCGGGAAAACCTTGCGCAACTATTTCGACCGTAAAATCCTGCATATTCCGCACGTAACCAACTAGTGCGAGGTGCTTGGCATGCTTCTCGGCAAAATTGCGGTACGTCACTCCCTGCACCCTGCCGCGCACGCGGCAAAGAATTTCAGCTTTCTCCATGTGCGCGCTGAGGGATTCGAACCCCCGACCTTTCGCGTGTAAAGCGATTGCTCTACCACTGAGCTAAGCGCGCGCTCCCCTCGGTAGGAATCGAACCTACATATCCGACTTAGAAGATCGGAGTTCTATCCATTGAACTACGAGGGGTATCCCCTCAATCTACCATTTTGAATCCCGACGATTTTGTCGGGACCCCGACCACTTTGTGCGTCGGGGCTACGAGGGGTATGCACATTCTATATAAATAGAGGTTTTATCCAAAGCAAAGAGCATTCATGATTGAGTCTACCTTCAGCGTGACGGGTCGACAACGGTTGGCGCAGATTTTTTGAGCGATTCGAATTGCGCCTCACGCGCGTTGAGGGAGTCGAGTACAGCCTGCAACCGCGAGCGATTGAATGTGCGCTCCGGTCGTGCGGGTGCCTGTTCGCTTGCCGCATCAATCGCAGTGTCGTTCGCAACGCGCATGAATTCCAGTGAACCATAGAGCGCAAAAAGGACCACGAGGAGCAACGCCACGAGCAGAAGAGTTCGCCAATAAAAATCCGCAATCACGTGCATAGACTCTGGTTCGTGCCGAGATTCATATGCCTCACGTATGTTCGTCTGCATGTGGAACTTTTTCATGATGGTATTTCAGACGACGTGAATACGGAGATGCGCGCGGTCAAGCGCCACAGTGCGACAGTTTTGCCAGCAGATTCATTCAACGACAATGCTCGCTCAAGCTCGAGATTCTGAACAGAGGATGGCAGGGGCAGCGTCTCGAAAAGTTCCGCGGTACGCATAAGCGCCGCAAAGGATCCCTCTGCCTCCACGAGAAAGCTCACTGCCCTCAACTCCGCATCCTCGGATTCTTCCCCATCGACAGGCTCGAGTGACGCCGCATTGATTTTTATTGCAACTCCGGCTGCGTCGCCAACACTTTCTATAAGCCCCGCTGCGTCGAGAACGTCGACGCGGGTCATGTCATCGAGCTGTTTGCGTAAATCCTTCGTATCCCGCGCAAGTGCCTGAAATACCATCGAGCTTTCTTCGGTCACAGTTTCCGCTTGCGCTCTTTCGAGCGCTTCGCTGCGCGCAGCATGCTGCACGCGGGTATAGAACGCAAAGAGAACAACTGCCGCGAGAGCTCCCACAGCGCAAGAAACAGCAATCCATGAGCTCATTGTGGCCACGCGAGTACGCATATCATTTCACTTGAACGCTAATCGTAAATTTGCCTCCTTCGACTCCCAGGAGTGCGCCGACGGGAACAGAAACGCCCGTAAAGTCGCTGCTTGCCGAGAGCGCCTCGCGATATGCGCTAACTCCTTCGCGCGCAGCTTGGCCCGTAAGTAGGAGCAGCCCATCTTTAGAAGCAAAAGACAACGATTCGATCCGAACGCTGTTTGGCCGCAGTGCGAGCGCTCTCTGTATCACCTTTGCTGGCGAAGTAGTCGCCGCCGCAACTGGCTCGATGCGCAGCAATATATTTTCCGCACGCTTGATTTCGTCGCGCACGCCGGTTTCCGGAGAATTCGGCTCGGAAGAAGCCACCTGCGATTGCGAATCAGAATATCCTGCCCACAACTCAACGTACGCCGGCACAAGCGACAGCAGAGCGAGTGCAGCAGCGCCGGTCGCAACGAGAGAACCCACCAGCATAAACCGGGCGCGATAGCTCCTCGATACGGACCGCTTTGATTCTTCCGGAAGCAGATTTGTCATACGTTATTTTACGACCGCAGAGCAAGTCCAATGGCAGTTGCGAATTGGAAAGATGTCGGCCTGTCTATGGGTGGGATATATTCATCAAACGAGCATACGTTCCGCCATACGTTGGGGCGATCACACGGTGCCTGCACTCGCAAGGAAATATAGTCAGCGAGCCCCTTCAGGTTAGAGCTCCCTCCCAGAAGCAGCACGCGCTCGACGGGCGTCATGCGTTCGCCCATCTCATTTCGCCTTGTATCCCAATAGTGATAATGTTTTGCCACTTCATCGGCGAGCGCTCCCGCCGCGGCAGCGAGCACCTCCCCCTTCCCTGATTTGGCGCCTCGCGTTAGGGCTAGGAGCCCCTCATTGTCTTTGAATTTCTCCGCCTCCTCGAGCGACATGGACATCTTTTCTATGAGAGTGTTCGTCATCTTCTCGCCGCCGACTGCGACAGTCGAAGTAAAAATGGGAATGCCACTCTTGAGAACGGCAAAACCTGTACGCGAACGGCCAAAATCGACAGAGAGCGAAATCGAGTCGCCGCCCTCGGGCGAGTTAATCGCGCGCGCGATGGAACGCGCATCTAATTCAAGCGACAGCAATCCGATGCCCGCCATATCAAATGCGGCGGCGTAGCTTTCTGCAATTTCCCGTGGAACGACCACGACGCCAATTTCCTTCGAGCCCCTCCCGTCACGCTCAGTAATCACACTAAAATCATAAATGGCGTCATTAGGAGCAATAGGCACGCGCGTATTCAACTCGAACTCGATCATGCTCAGCACTTGGTCTCGCGGCGTTTTTTCTGGAACAGACATGCTGAAGACGAACGCACTTTCTTCAGGAAGAGAGGCATGTGCGTGCTCAATATTGCCGAGGTGCCGCTTCGCCGTGTGCAGCACTTCAGCAAGCGCCGCTTCATCATGTACGACACCTTCAACGACGACACCTTCAGCAAGCGGCTCTCGCCCGTAAGACACGACTCGACTGCCGCTCTTAAATGGCTCAAGCGCAAGCCATTTAATCGATGCGTCGGAAATGTCTATGCCGGCCGCGCGCGGGGCTAAAAGCTTGGGCGTAGGAAACCAACGCGCGAGAGTGCGCGAAATGGTATTTGAACCGTGAGAAGAATTTCCGGCGAGCGGAAGGAGGTGCATTCGTTAATTATACAAGCCTTTCGTGTTATTTGATGCGCGTGCCAGGCTCCACAGAGGAATCAGGGTGCAGGAGAGCTATGCCATTTTCGTGCCCGGCGGCAAGAAGCATTCCTTCGCTCACGATCCCGCGCAACTCGCGAGGCGCAAGATTGACTACATAGGGACACTGCTTCCCAATGAGATCTTCCGGGGCTCGCCACTGCGCAATGCCAGAAACAATGACCCGACGGCCCATTGCTCCGAAATCTATCGTGCACTGAATCAGTTTATCGGTATCAGGAACCCGCGTTGCTTCAATAATTGTCCCAACGCGGATATCTAATTTTGAGAAATCCTCATATGAAATATGCTCGTCCATATCCATGTATTTTACTTCGCTTGTCGCATATCTAAATACCTCTGCAAAATAAAAGCCGCAGCAGCAGCGTCATTGTGAGAGTCGTTTCCAGACGCATGGCGGGACGCTTCAATCGAGCTCCACGCTTCAAACACGGGCTCGACCGGAAGTTTCGTGCGCTCTCGCAATTCCTCGGCAAATTTTTCGGCTTCGCCGGTGATGGGATTTTCGGCGCCGCCAGTGGAGCGCGTGTCTCCCATGATGATTTTCCGCACGTTTTTTCCCGCGACTAATTTCTTTATTTGCCCTATGGTTCTTTCGTCATTAGCAATTGTGCTTTCAGGGAAAGCGATTGATCCACTCTCATCGGAAAGCGCGATCCCAATGCGCTTCGATCCGTAATCAATGCCCATGTGTTTCATGAGCGTATAGCGTATAGCGTATAGCGTATAGCGCAACCAGACGGTACACGATACTGTTTTTCGATTTAGGACTAGCTCGCGAGGCGGGAGGTTTTGAATTCTCCGGGCTTGAATGGCTGAAGTCGAATTATTTTCGGCGAGAGTCCTGCATCGTGTAGTTTTTTTTCGAGCCCCTCCACATACTCGCCTCTCTGATCATATCCGAGCGCGATGATTGCAGGCGCGAGTTCTGCAATGTGCGATATGTAGTCGGATTCTGCCCCAAGAACAACGGCACCCACGCTGTCTTCTTTGCGCACCATTTCAATCCGTTCTTCTTCCGAGTTTCGTGGCGGTTTTCCTTTTATTTTTTCAACAATCCTATCGCGTGCGACTGAAACGATAAGATATGGGTCAGGAGCAAGAGCGCGCGCCTGCCTAAAAAAGTCACGATGACCGTCGTGAACGATGTCAAAAGTGCCAAATACCAATATTCGCGTCATGCATTCATATGCGTGCGCACCGCAGCAACATCGCGCGCAAGAGCTTGCCGCATATCGGTTTCGTTTTTGAATATCTCCCGCTCCCTGATTTTTTTCAGAAGATGTATCGTGATTGTTTTACCATACAGATTGCCGCCGTAATCGAGAAGATGCGCCTCGAGAAGTTTTTGCTCCTGATCTGCAAATGCCGCGGCGAAAAAAGATTCTTCTCTTATTTCGACTCGCGCGGCGTAGACGCCGGTGAGTGCTGTGTCACGTAGCGGAATATTTGCTGTCGGAAAACCTAATTGCGTTCCGCGGCCCGTGCCTTTCCCCACAATTCCGGTAAATGAAAGCATTGTTTTTATTTAGACAAGTGACAATGGAGCGATCGCGGTGATCTCATTTGCATATTTCAAAATGTAAACTGTGTACATAATTCTTACTCAGCCACCCCTCCATCACAATTCAATCCTACTCTAACCGCAATGTATCCTCAATGCATCGGCGATATAATAGTTTGCATATGCATCGTCAGCAGCAGCATAGTGCGGGATTCGCACGATTTGAAATTCTCATTATCATTGCGACCGGTGGACTTATCGCGCTCATAATAATCGCCTCTCTTTCTGCCGCATAGAATAAAATACCTCGCAGCAAGCTGACGAGGCATTTTATTTTTGAGAACCGTCGGTTCTCAACGCTCGCTTCGCTCGCTGCTCTCCTCCACGGAGAACCGGATGCGGTTCCCCGACCCCCTCCGCCCCTTGCGCTTTCACCCCGAAGCAGAGCTTCGGGCAACTCTGCGCATAGGATAAGGGAACGAATACTCTCTATTTCACATCAGCGGCTCTTTCGGAGAGCCGCGGTAATAGATGATGATACAATTTGTATTGAGCGTTATGCCCGAAAATATTCCCATGATCTTGCGCTGGAGTGCGTACGAGCACGAGCACATCGAACGCGGCAGTGATTGGTTCTGGGCTCTTGGCATCGTCGCGGTATGCGTCGCGATAACGAGCATATTGTTCGGGAACATTCTCTTCGCAATCCTCATCATCGTGGCAGCAATCACGATTGCAATCGTCGCCCGCACGCCGCCCGAACTCGTGCAATTTGAAATTTCAGATCGAGGCGTTCGCGTGGGAGGCAGACTGCATCGCTGGGATGAAATCATCTCCTTCTGGGTGGAGGACGAGCACGGCGGAGAGCCATTTCTTTTAGTCGACACCATTAAATTCATGTCGCCGAATCTCATTATCCCTCTCCAAGATATCGATCCCGACCTCGTTCGCGCTTATCTTTCGGAGCGCGTCAACGAAGTTCCCATGAAAGAACCGATCTCGCACAAGATTCTCGAATTCTTCGGAATTTAGGACCGAAAATTAGTGCCTGCACTTGGCAAATATGATACATTGCCGTGACGAGCCCCCGTAGTTTAATGGATAGAATGCGAGCTTGCGGAGTTCGTGATCCAGGTCCGATTCCTGGCGGGGGCACAAGACAAGAAAGTTTGTGTACTAATAATGGGTTAGAATAGAAAAGTCGATTTATCATTTCATTACTATTATAAAAATATGGACAGAAAACATCTCAAGTGCTTGCTATGGAAAGCGCTCTGGGGAATCAGCGTACTTTCTCTCATTGCAGCGTGGCTTTCGGTGCAAAATACCGTTTTTGGATTTAACGCGCAATTTTGGTTCTGGAACGCGCTTCTCTTTGGCATGCTGGCAATTCCGATAAAGCTCGACTGCCATTCGTGCGAAGTGTGCCAAATAGCCCCGAGAGTTTGATGATAAATGGATCCTGAATATTCACAGACAGGACCGCACTCGGAGTTTACAAAAAATTGCTTCCTGTTACTTTGATAACTGCTCCGATCTTTTCAACCTGTTGAGATCGGCTAACAATCGCAAGGAGAAAACTGGTGAGAACAGACGACAAAGCGATACAGGCTGTGCGACAGGCTCGCGCAGCCTCTTGCTTGAAGGAGCTGGGCAAGAAGCGTGATGAACTCGCCCCGCTGGCGAACAAGATATCTGCCGGCGAGTTGTGCGCGAAGCAGGTAGATTGCGATATGTGCACACGCTTGGCGTCGTCGTTCAGGCGTCTGTTCGAGCGTGTTATGTCAATGGTGTCCGTAAAGAACCATTGATATTGATCAGTCCAAGCGACTCTCTCAAAAACCCCCCGACGGCGGACGGGGGGTTTTTATTGAGTATTGGCGGAACAGCTACGCTCCAGTACTTCGAAGCCGTCTCGAGATACGCGATTTCATTCGCGCCGCTGTATTCTTTTTTATAACCCCCTTCTTTGAGGCCTTATCAATCGCCTTATATGTCTTTGGGAGGAGGCCTGCCGCCTCGGACATTTTTTTATCGTTTAGTAGTCCGGCAATTTCCTTCACAATATCTTTCATCGCCTTTTGTCGGCGTACATTAAAAACGTGCCTGCGAGTTGCTACACGCGCTGCCTTTTTCGCCGATTTCGTCTTTGCCATATTAGATTTTATTAACGAATGAAATGAGTTCAGCAAATCTTATACCCAGCACCTTTCGCGAAAGGTGCTGGGTTCCCTCCCATATGCAGCCTTTGCAAAAGTAGCGGCATCGTACCTTACGTGCAGCGTTAATGCAATCGCGATATCATTCGGGAATGATCGGCTTCCTCGAAGGCACGGTAAAGAAAACATCGAGCGGCTATGCAATTGTGAGCGCAGGCGGCGTGGGATACAAAATCGCCGGCACGCGCGAGGCGCTCGCCACGCTTCGCGTCGGTGAGCGCGCTTCACTCTGGACGCATCTTGCGGTGCGCGAAAACGCCCTTGATCTCTATGGATTTCAGAGCGAGGAAGAGCTTCGCATATTCGAGCTTCTCCTTACGGTTTCCGGCATCGGGCCCAAATCAGCCCTCGCGGTCCTTGATGTTGCGACCGTCGGCTCACTGCGCTCCGCAATATCTCAAGGCAACGCAAACTACCTCACCAACGTTTCCGGCATTGGCAAGAAAACCGCCGAAAAAATTATTCTCGAACTGAAAGATAAAATTGGCGTCGGAGCCGAGGGGACCGTCGAATCGCTGCAGGGAGACGAAGAGGCGCTCGCCGCAATGCGCGCGCTCGGTTACTCGCAAAGCGAAGCGCGCGATGTGCTTCGCAAAGTTCCGCAGTCTACACAAGGCACAAACGAGCGCCTGCGCGAAGCGCTAAAACTCTTAGGAAGAAAGTAACATGCGCTCTCTGAAGCAACTCATTGCTCGCCTGGCGCCATCATTTGTGCTCTCCCTCTACCATGTTCTCCTTGCGTTCCTCGGCGCGCTTCTCTATGGCTTTCCTTCCGAAAAACTCACGGTCATCGCTGTGACAGGGACGAAGGGAAAATCGAGCACTATTGAATTTTTAAACGCGATACTTGAGGAAGCCGGATACAAAACAGCTCTCGTGAGTTCGATCCGCATCAAGCTCGGTGATACAAGTGAACCGAATACCCTGGGCCGCTCCATGCCAGGCCGCTTCTTTCTACAGCGATTTCTCTCGCGCGCACTCCGCGCCGACTGCAGTGTGGCTATCCTCGAAATGACATCTGAGGGCGCGCGCCAGCACCGCCATCGATGTATCGAGCTCGATGCTTTGATATTCACGAACCTCGCCCCCGAGCATATCGAATCGCACGGCTCATATGAAAACTATGCCAATGCGAAATTTGAAATAGCGCGCCAGCTCGTGCGTTCAAACAAGCGCTCGCGCATACTTGTTGCAAATGGCGAAGATCCCGCTGGCTTACGTTACCTTGCGCTCCCCGTCGAGCGAGCGCTTCCATTCTCGCTCTCTCTCGTTGCCCCCTTCCATGCTGATGAAAAAGGCGGGAGCTTCACGCTCGAAGGTCTCGGAATGCACATCGCGCTTCCCGGAGAATTCAGCCTCAAGAACGCGCTCGCCGCGGCCGTGCTTGCACGCACTATAGGTGTTTCTCCCGGCACCATACAGTCAGGTCTGCAAAAAGTGGAAGTGATCCCTGGAAGAGTCGAGGAGATCCGCGCGGGCCAGGATTTCTTGGTCGTCGTTGATTACGCACACACGCCGGATTCACTGCAGGCGCTCCTTACGAGCTATGGAGCTCGCAGGAAAATCTGCGTGTTTGGCTCTGCCGGTGGCGGACGCGATAGCTGGAAGCGGCCTGTCATGGGAAAAATCGCGGAAAAGTACTGCGCACGTATCATTCTGACCACAGATGACCCGTATGATGAGAATCCGGGAAAAATAATCACAGAAATCGCATCCGGCATGAAAAACAAACCGGAAATGATCGAGGACAGGCGACTCGCCATCCGAGAAGCGCTCTTGGGCGCTCGAGTGCAGGACGCCGTTTTGATCGTCGGCAAAGGAATCGACCCGATTCACGGACCCCGCGGCGCTACATTGCCGTGGAATGACGTCGAAGTGGCACGCGAGGAGCTCACGGCACTGTTGAAGCGGCGCAGTGCACCTGGGTTATAATTTTGTAAATCGGCATGATTAAAAAAACTCTCTTGTTAATTCTCGCCTTTCTCATTGTTATCTTTATCTTTTTGTGGATATGGACAGGCGGCCTTTCGAAAACGTGGCAGGCGGCGCAAACTTTTCCCGGCCTCTTTAATTTTCTTCGCGGGGCAACCTCGACGATAACAGGCTTTCAACTTCCATGGCAGATGCAGTTCCCCACGGGCGCATCCATCAGTCCTGCGGGCGACGGGAACGCATCTGTCGAGCGGGATACGGAATCGTTCGAAGGTGACTACGAGAACCTGCGATCGGAGATAACAGAAGCGCAAAATTTTGGCACGCCTTCTCCCTTCCGCGGTCGCATTCTCATCGTGGGCGCAGGCGCGACGCGCGAAAGCGATCCTGCGCGTGAATACATCGAGATCGCCGCGAGGGCAGATGTAACCGCACCAGTTGCTATTTCAGGCTGGTCTCTGCAGAGCGCCTACACGGGCGTGCGCGCATACATTCCGCGCGCAGTGCGCATCTTCGCCATGGGCGTCGTAAACCGCGATGAGCCGATCCAACTTGATCCCGGCTCGCATGCAATAGTGAATTCCGGCGTATCCCCTGTCGGTGTTTCTCTGCGCGAGAATATATGCACCGGCTACTTGGAACAGTTCCAGGGCTTTGCGCCGCCGCTTCCAAATTCCTGCCCTATTCCGGGGACGCTCCTATCGATGACCGCAGGAAATCTTCGCACGTATGGGGAATCGTGCTTTGATTTTCTGGAGTCTGTCCCGCAATGTACATCTCCCCTTTCGAACATTCCGCCGGATCTCTCCCCAAATTGCCGCGCATTCGTACTCAACAACCTTTCGTACAATGGCTGCGTTAACATGAATCAATCGCGTGCAGTCTTTCTCTCCGACACATGGCGCGTCTATCTCGGCGGGAGCGCAGAGCTCTGGAGCAATCGGCACGATGTGATCCGACTATTGGATGCGGAAGGACGAACGGTCGATGCGATAACGTACTAGGTAGCTTCTAGCTTCTAGGAAATGAGAAGAGGATGATGCCGGCGGCGACTGAAACATTCAGTGATTCCTTGTCGCCGCGCATTGGAATTTCAATGAGTTCAGCGCACTGCTCGCGCAATAACGGTGAGAGCCCTCGCACTTCATTTCCAAAAACGAACAACGTGTTCTCGCGGACCTTGAATTTCCGATAATCAATCGAGCGCTCGTCCTGTTCCACCCCGACTATGTGCCAGCCTTCGCTTCGGAGTTTCTTGATAATCGGAGCAGGACGTTTTGAATATTCCCACGGCACAAAAGTCGTGGCGCCGAGCGCTGTCTTTGCGATTTCCTTTTGGGCGCGTCCAAATCTGTCGACGGGAAGAGGCGCGTAGCCTGAAAGATACAATTTGGAAACGCCGGCGGCATCGGCTGTCCGAAAAATCGAGCCGACATTGTGTGCACTCCGCACGTTATGCAATAAAACCGCAATCCTCATAGTAAGAGACTATAGCCGCTAGTCTCCGCAAGCAATGGCATTGAACTTTTTGCTACAAGCTGTACGCTACAAGCTACACGTTACAAGCTACGGAGAAACGGCAACGATCCGCATACTCGCCGCTGCGGAAGCGGCAATCGCGATGGCGCTTTTTTTGGGCTCATGGACTCAAATTACTGCCATTGCCGCCGCAGTTGTCGTTGCACGCTGGCTCGTCTCTCCTGCGACACGCCCTTTGCCGCGAAGCACGTCCCTCCTTGCGCTCGTTATGTGCCTTTCGCTTTTGGTAACGGGCGCCGGCGCCCTCGCCTTTGATTTGCCCCTATAAATAATCCCCTCCGGGCTGTGCGTAATTGTCCCTTGCCGGACGCAGTGCTCCTGCCATAATGTCCCCATGAAACTCGAAAAACTGTATCGACGCGGCCCTGATGCCCACGCTGAACAGGCTAAAAAAGCCCTTCTCGATCCGATAACAGATGAACCAATCGAACTCGGCGAGCATGACCGTAAGATGTCCGACATCCTGGATAACGGCTCCGAAGAAGATCGGTTTCTGCAGTATCTAGGTTCCTTCAAAAGCGCAGGGGCTGCCAAGCTCGCACATGCACTTATGGAACGCGCTACGTTATCGACAACTGACAAGGCACTTCTTGACGGCGTCCTCTTGAAGTACAACCCAGACCGAGCGCGGATCGAAAAGGTACAAGACGCAATTGATGACGACGAGATGTTCGAGGAAATATTGCGGCTCAGTCCGCGGATTAGACAAGTAACAAGACAAGCGGATAAAGAACAGATCGTTGAAATTTTCAAGGCAGAAATAGAGCGCCTTGGGCTAAAGAACCAACAGCCTTTTGCGAAACTCGTAAAGCAGTTGAAGACAGTGCACCAAACCCTTGAGAGACCAGACGTAGCCTCAATCAACGACAGCATCGCTGACGCGCTCGCAAAATCGGGAGTTGCTGCCGACAAATACGACGAGATCCTGACGAGCGGAGTCACGGCATCTACGCGAGCAGAATTTACGAAAGCAGCAGCGGAGCAGATGACAACATGGGAGAGTATGACCAATTTCTTTTTTAAGTATGCAGACAAACGCGGGTCCGCACTATATGGAACAGCCTTGGAGAAAGAGCGACTTACCGCAGAGTGTGATCGATATATAAAGATGGTCGCGAATACGCTGGCAAGAACCATAACTCCAGAAATCCAGCAGAAAATCGATCGTTATGAAATATATGGCGAAGAGATAAAGTTGGATAACCGAAATGTAAAAACACTTCGTGACATGAAAAACACGCAGACGCAGGTAAGTAGTCGTAGAGAACAGCAGGCTCGAGAAAGTCGCTACCGACAGTATCGTGCAGAGGAAGCCCGCAAAATTGGAAAGGCTGCGAATGCCTTAGATCCTGGGGAAATAGACACGATCAGGAACGGGTTTGCCGCACAAGAGTCAGAGGAGCTGAACAAGCGACATCGCGGCAGCGGAATTCTCGCCGCGCTTCTCTCTCTTCTGTTCGAGCCCGCCGATATTAGAAAGACGATTGAACATATATGATCCCAGAAACACTAAGAAAAGAGCTCGATCTTTTGATTGACGCAGGAGATTTGAATGCCGTTGAAGACTTTATGGTGGAACACTTTAAAGAGATGCCGAGAGAGATGCAGGGCAGACTGCTGACTAATTGGTTTTCTGAGTCAGTTGAGCGAGAGCAAAACAAGCGAAAGCTGCAAGAAGAAGGTCTCGTCGCATTGGAAAAACTTCTCAAGATAAAGGAAGAGCTTTCAAAATCTGAATAGAATTCGTACCTCTGTTTGGGTATAATCTAAAAGCAGCCCCCCATAGCTTAGTGGTAAAGCAGCTCCCTTTTAAGGAGTTGATCGAGGTCCGATTCCTCGTGGGGGGACTTGAACATAGTTCAAGCCCCCGCGAGGATGGGAAAGGGTCGGGAAACGGGAGTTTCCCGCGGCGGGAGGCAGCTCGCTAAGCGAACGTTGGAAAACCGAGGGTTTCCAAGGACTCTAGGAGGGACTAGCGATCCGCCTAATGGCGGACGAAATTTAAAAATTGAAATATCACAAGTTAAATTCCGACAGTGACGCGGACGTAATCAGTTGCGGGAATGCCTTCGGGCGTGAGACACGAGAGAGAAAAAATTGTGTCGCCCGTAAGGGGCACTGTGGAGGCGCCTTTGAGATTCGTCGAGCCAGTCTGACTGAAACTGCCATCGGGACTCGTTACGGCGCACGTTGCGACATTTCGCCCGTACCAGAATATTGACGTGCGTGAACCGATTGAGACAGATGCCGGCACTGCCCAGATGTCGATGGACGGCGGGAGAGATGGCGTTGTGGTCGCGGGCGTCGCAGTTTTGGGTGCAGGCGTCACAGATTTGGGTGTAGTGGCCGCTGGGCGCGCCGTCGCCTGCTGCACGGGCGCAGCAGAAGCCGCTATACCCACGCGAAACCCTCGCGCGGAACAGAGCCCATCAAAAAGAGCGGGCGCAATCAAAGAAGTGAGAGTCGGCGTCATCCACGCGCGCACGATACACATGCGCTCGACAAGTGTTTGCGTGGAACCCGCACTGGTATTTGCCCCAAAAAATCCCGAAACCTCGACGTTGCGCGCGCCTTCGCGAACTCCCGCCTCAATCGTCGCGGCATTTCCAGAGATCCTGACGTCAGCTTTACTCCCTGCGGGAATTGTCACAACGGGAGGCACGACCGGGCCGGGCGTCGCTTGGCCCGCACTTTGATTCGCGTTCTGCAGAGTATTTAAAAGAAAATCGCTCACGTTTGGCGCGGGTGCCCGTGTTCCGCTTATGTTTGTCGGCGTACTCTGCGTCGGAGTGCGCAGCGAATTTAGAAGCTGATCTGCGGTGCTTAATCCAGTCGTACTCGAACTCGGCACGTAGACGGCACACGGATCGCTCGTCGGCGTTGATACGCGATAGTAGGAGCGACATCCGCTCTGCGAAATTTGCGTGCCCCCGCTACTTTGACTCCCTTGAAACGCAGCAGAGATGCCCCTATTTACGATTTGCCCGAGAGCGCCAGATATGACACCACCCATGAGGCCCGTGACCCATGTCGCCTGACAAAGATTCGGACCTACGCAAATTCCTCCAGAAGGAAATCCCAAAACGGTCGCCATGCATGGCCGTCCTGCCGCCGCAGGATAAGGATTGCACTGCAGGTTGGCGGGTGATGATATTTGCGAACCGATGGCAGCACCGCCCGCGCCGCCCGAGGCCGAGCCGGCGGCACTAGGAACGAACAACCATTCGTTATTTGTCTGTTGAACCCACGTACCGCCAGGCCGCGGCAAGGGCTGAGCAGCCACAATACTCGGAATTAGCACTGCGGCCAATAACAATACGGCGACTTTCTTAATAAAAACGGATTGCATGCGTACCAAAATTATATCACTGGGTCACGCCACAGAAAGAGCGAATCTCAAAAGCGCATAGTCGAGAGGAAAGTTCTGCCGCCTCGATTCGTGCGGAAGCTCGGCAAGCTCTGCGAGGAGCCGCTCGCCCCGCACTCTCTCGCGGCTGCCGACTGCGCTCGATAGAACCATTTGCTTTGCGCCCCAAAACAGGACGCCATGGAGCGCTTCGGGTTTGCCCCCGCGCGAGAGTTCCCGCTCAAGAGAAATCCACAGCGCTTTCTTATCGCCTTTCTTGAGAGCGTTCGCGAGTGCGAATACGGTTGTTTGCTCCTTTCGTTTTGCGGCATCGAATTTTTTGTATGAATGCGCATGTTTTTGAATCGTCTCTCGCGTTGCCGCATCCGTTCTTTCTTCAAACATAAAAAAATGCTCTCCTGATTGCGCGATGAACGGAAAGGCCGCAAGTAGTGGGGCGCGCATCTCCTCATTCTCGAGAACCCCATCGAAAATAACGACTCGCGCTTCGCCGAACATTCCTCTCCCGCGCAGAGCCGCCTCCAGATCGGTGAGACCGCTCGCATCCGTCACGCGCATTATCCGCGCTCCGGCTTTCCGCGACACGGCCTCCGCCGCCTCGTTCATTTCGTCGCGAGCTTTCAACCGATCAGTCCCTACGTATACGAAAAGCATATTTTCTATTTTCCCACAACGCCGCGCTTGCGCCATCTGTGCGTTTGAGGGTGTCTCGCAGACCGGCGGGCCGAGAGTCAGCGCTGCGCCAGCAGCGCTAGAGCGGCGACCCGAAAACGTACAGAAGGTACTTAGCGCGGCAACCGCTCCATTTTGCCCCAATCCTCGCCAATGGCGGCTTCTGCAACGATGGGAACTCCACTCAACTCCTTTTTCGAGACGACCGTCTCCATGATATGGCGGAGCTCGTGCGCAAGGCCCTCGGCGCGGCTCTTTTCTATTTCGTACACAAGTTCGTCGTGCACGGTGAGCACGAGTCGCGCGCTCTTCCGCAAGTTTTCTTTTTCGAAAAAAGTATCGGCGCGCACCATCGCGAGCTTGATGATATCTGCCTGTGTTCCTTGGAGAGGCGCGTTAACCGCCATCCGCTCCGCCTGCGAACGCAGATTTGGAAGCGCCGACTTGAAGCCCGGAAAGTAACGCCTTCTGCCAAAGTGCGTTTCTGTAAATCCTCGCCGTGCAGCGTCGAGTTTTGTCTTCTCTATCCAGATCGCGAGCCCCGTAAATTTTTTGAAGTACGCATCGAGAAACGCAGCGGCTTCATCGCGCGAGACGCCCGCTCCCAGATTGGCACGAAGCGCGTTTACTCCCATTCCGTAAAGAATCCCAAAATTGATGACTTTGGCGCGACGACGCATTTCGTAGTCGACTTTGTTGTGAGGAACTCCGAATACTTGCGCGGCAACTTCTGTATGGATGTCGCCACCTCCTTCGAAAACGGAAACCAGTTTCTTATCGCCCGAAAGGCCCGCGGCAAGTCGCAACTCTATCTGCGAATAGTCGAGCGCAACGAGAAGATTTCCCTTCGCAGCGCAGAATCCCCTGCGCACTTTCCGACCGTACTCCGTTTTGATGGGAATGTTTTGGAGATTTGGATTTCTGCTCGCAATGCGCCCCGTCGTCGTGCCGGCTTGCAGAAATTCCGCGTGCAATCGGCCATCTTCGCCGACCATTGCCGGCATCTTCTCGACATACGTCGAAAGCAATTTATGGAGTTCGCGATAGAGAAGAATATCTGCGATGACTGGGTGGAGATCGGTCATTCTCGCAAGCTCGTCCTCGCGCGTAGTCCGCGCGCCCCCCGGCGTTTTTCTCTGTCTAGCAAGCGAGAGTTTCAGCTCGTCATAAAGAACGATGCCGAGCTGGCGAGGCGAGTTGATATTGAATTCACGTCCGGCAGACTTATAAATGCGCTCTGCGATCACCTGAAGCTCGCGCTTATAGTCGCCCGCCAAAGTCCGGAGGTACTCGATATCGAGGTATACCCCAACTTCGTTCATCATTCGGATCACCGGCATGAGTGGCTGCTCGATTTCCTCAAATACCTCCCTGAGGCGACCCGTCTTCTCGAGTTCGGCAAAGATTATTTCTCGCGCCGTATCAAAATCTCTTGTCCCTTCTTGTTTCGCATAACTTAAAATATCGCCGAGCGAGGGATTGGTAATATCGGAATTAAGAAGCCAGAGCGCGATCGCCGTTTCCTCTCGTCGAACGGGATCGATCGTTGGTGTCTCCGAGGAAGTCTCATCCAAAGTCGAAGTCGAAGGCGTGTGGCTTCTGCAGAGTGCGGCGATGCGTTCCTTGAGCGAGCGAAAATCCAATTCTGTGCAGAGCGCGAGGATATCCTCACAATAATCGCCCATGTTCCAACCCTTAGGGGGCAGAACATAAGAAACAGGCGCGTCCGTGCGAATCGTTGCGAGCATTTTGCTGAACTCCGCATCCTTTCGGCTTTTGTTAAGGAGTCCGATAATGCGTTCCTTGATACCAGCGCTCTTCAATTTCTCCGGAAACTTCTCAAGCACATTGTATATACCTTCAATACCACCAAATCCCTTGATGAGTTCCGTCGCTGTCTTCTCTCCGATACCCGCTACACCTTTTATGTTGTCTGAAGGATCCCCCCGCAGTCCCTTGTAATCGGCTATCTGCTCGGGCCCGAATCCGAAGCGGAGTCGCACGGCGTCTTCGTCGTACATCACCGTGTCGCTCAAGCCCTTTCGGAGCGTGTAGACTTTGACCTGTTTCCCGCGCACGAGTTGCAACGTGTCCAAATCGCCGGAGGCAATAATGATTTCAATATTTTTATCCCCACTTAGCTGCCGTGCGATCGTGCCAAGAAGATCGTCCGCTTCAAACCCCGGAGACTCGAATGTCGGTATGCCGAATGCCGTAAAAACTGCGCGCGCGCGAATCAATTGCGCGACGAGCTCGTCTTCTGCTTTCACCCTCGTCGCTTTGTACGCTTCGTACGCAGTGTGCCGATGTGTGGGCCCCGGCAAATCGAAACACGCTGCAATATAGTCGGGCTTGAGATCTGCAGCGATTTTGAGGAGCATCGTGATGAGGCCGTAGAGAGCGCCCGTAGGCTCGCCCTTTGAAGAGGAGAAATCCGGCAGCGCGTGATACGCGCGATGAATGATGGCATGCGCATCGAGAAGCACGACCCGTTTTGCTTTTTTATTTTGCTTCATGGTATGTAATTTTGCGCTCCTCTCCTGCAAGCGTTTCAAACGAAAGTCGCACCGCATACGGCGGAATGAGTGCTCCCACGTTCTCGGGCCACTCGAGAAGAATCAAACTTTCCGGATCTGCAAGCAGTTCTTTCCATCCAAGGTGCAGAAGCTCCAAGTCAGATGCGAGTCGATATGCATCGATATGGATGAGGCGGGAAAAGGGACCGCTCTCCGTCTTGTATATCCTTTCGATAATGAACGTGGGACTCGGCACCGTGTCTTTAATTCCCATGGCACGCGCCACCCCCTGCACAAAAGTCGTTTTCCCCGCTCCCAATTCTCCGGACAGAGCCACAACAACGGCTCCGTCTTTGCGAGGCGCGAGTTTTTGCGCAAATTCAGACGCAAACTGCCCCATTTCTTCCGCATTGTGCGCCAAAAACTCCATACAGAGGCCATAGTACACCCGGTTAGTTGATGTTGGCGACCGTTATGTGCGGGACATAACCAATTCGTTATGCTTCAACGCCACAAAAGGAAAAACTCATATCTGTACTCACCTGATTTCTCTATCGCCAACATATACTACCGGGTACAATAGAGTGCATGAACCGCATCAAAGGAGTATGAGCCAGTTGCCGCAGTTCAATGAACAGAAACAGGACGAGCGCCTGCACGAGCTTCGCGCACGCGAAGAAGAGCAGCTTGCAGAAATGCTCTCCGGAAAATACGGCGTCGAATACATAGACCTCACGACCCGTTCTGTCGATACCGATGCATTGCGCCTTATACCGGAGAAGAGCGCACGCGAGGCGGAAGTCGCAGCCTTCCGAAAAATCAATAAGCGCATACTGGTTGCCATGCGCGCGCCGGAGCGGCCCGATGCAGTTCTCATCATGCAGAATTTGGAGCGGCTCGGATATCGTGTGGAGCGCTTCATCGCCTCGCATAATTCGCTCGAACACGCGTGGGAGCGCTACAAGGATCATTAAAAACGCTGAATGACGTGCGTGAGGAAGTGGAAGCAAATGTAAGGAGCAAAGACACGCACCGCGTCTCGCACATTTTGGAAATCATCATGGGAGGCGCGCTCGCGCTTGGCGCATCCGACGTGCACTTGGAGCCGGAAGAATCCGGCGTGCGCATGCGCTATCGGCTCGACGGCGTCTTGGTAGAAGTTCTTTCTTTTGACAGAGCGACGTACTCGCTCATGTCCTCGCGTCTCAAGCTCCTCTCCGGATTAAAGCTCAACATAAAGAGCGCGGCGCAGGATGGCCGCTTCTCGATCGACATCAACGAGAAAGAAATAGAAATCCGCACGTCCGTTCTTCCGGGTGCGTATGCGGAGACGATCGTGATGCGCCTCCTCGATCCTTCGACTCTCGCGCTCTCGCTCGAAATCCTTGGGTTCGATAAGTACTTGATAGATATTTTTAATCATGAGGTCGCAAAACCGAACGGTCTCATTCTGAATACTGGCCCCACCGGCTCCGGAAAAACGACGACGTTGTACGCATTTTTGAAGCGCGTGCACCGCCCTGAAATTAAAATCGTTACGATTGAAGACCCGATCGAATATCACCTCCCCGGCATCGTGCAGACGCAGGTTTCGAAAGATTATACGTTCGCTCAAGGCCTGCGCTCCACGCTGCGGCAGGATCCGGACGTGATCATGGTCGGCGAGATCCGCGATGCGGAAGTCGCCTCGACGGCAGTGCAGGCCGCGCTCACCGGCCACCTCGTGTTCTCAACCTTGCACACGAATGACGCTGCGGGCACCTTTCCCCGCCTCATCGATATGGACGTGAATGCAGACATTCTCGGAGCCGCCGTAACTGTCGCGATGGCACAGCGCCTCGTGCGGAAGCTCTGTCCCGAATGCCGCGAGACGCGACCGATAGTGGGCGAAGACAAACGGGTGACGGATACGCTCCTTAAAAATATTCCGCATGCCGACGAGCTTCCTAAAAATCACGAAATGATGTGGGTAGCTAAGGGATGCGAAAAGTGTGGCGGCTTCGGCTACAAGGGCCGAACGGCAGTCGTTGAGGTAATCCTTATGGATCCGGAGATTGAAAAAACGGTGCGGACAAGCTCGAGCGAGCGCGATATATGGAGGGCGGCAAAGCATCAGAACATCCGCCGCATGGCACAGGACGGCATCGTAAAAGTTCTGCAAGGCGTCACCTCGCTCGACGAGCTCGGGCGCGTTGTTGATTTAAACGACCCAGTGATGTTGGAAAATATTTGATGCTACAATAAAAAGAAAGGTTCCTTTCTGCCCTTTTAGATAAAGCGCCAGAAAGCAATCTATATGGCAAACGAGAAAAACACAATCGAAAAAAGTCCGCGGTCGCTCGACCTTGCGCTGCGCCCCGTTGATTGGGCGGAGTATGTGGGGCAACCAAGCATCAAAGAAAATCTCCGGATACTCCTCACGGCTGCAAAAGGCAGAAATCATCAGCCGGAGCACGTGCTTCTCTATGGTCCTCCTGGTCTCGGAAAAACGACACTTGCGCATTTGATGACGAAAGAAATCGGGGCGTCTCTGCGGGCGACATCCGGCCCGGCGATCGAGCGCGTGGGCGATCTTGCCTCCATTCTTACGAATCTCTCCTCGGGTGATGTGCTCTTTATTGACGAAATCCACCGTCTCAACCGCACGATCGAAGAGGTGCTCTATCCCGCGATGGAATCGGGTGTCCTCGATATCGTTATCGGAAAAGGTCCTTCTGCTCGCACCGTACAGCTCGAACTCCCGCCGTTCACGCTCATCGCCGCAACGACGCGCATTTCGATGCTCTCCGCGCCGCTCCGCTCTCGCTTTTCGGGAGGAACATTCCGCCTCGTGTACTACAGCGACAGCGAGATTGCGGAAATCTTGAAGCGTTCGGCAAAAATATTGGGTATCAAAGTTGACGACGAATCAATCAACGAGATCGCGAGCCGAAGCCGCGCAACTCCGCGCACCGCGAATTATCTTCTCAAGCGCTGCCGCGATTTCGCGGAAGTAAACGAGGAGCCGCTCAATCTCAAAACAGTAAAGAAGGCGCTCGCACTCCTAGAAATTGATGAAGGGGGGCTCAACCAAACCGACCGAGACATCCTCACGATTGTCGTTGAGAAATTCGGCGGCGGCCCCGTTGGTCTAAAAACTATCGCCGCTTCGCTTTCCGAAGAAGAGGCGACAATCGAGGAAGTTCACGAGCCATATCTCATGCAGTTAGGCCTTTTGGAGCGCACCCCGCGCGGCCGCGCTGTGACGAAAAAAGGATACGAGCACATCGGATCCGACGCTCCTCGCTCGCAGCAATCACTTATCTAAAACGGTGGAACTGTGGATAAGAAAAAATAATGTAAAACGAGTGTATACAATGACGGTGCTAGAACGCACGGTACGCGAAAGACCTCCCTTGCGGGAGGTCTTTGCGTTCTTCGGCCATTTCGAATCGCTGCTCTGCGGAAACGCGGCTTGATACGATCTCCCCGCGCCTCGCAGGTCAGCCCACTGCTCTGGCCGAACCGCTCCTGCAATGTCTCGATTCGTACGAACCGATAGATTCAAGGAACTGCCGTCAGGTGTGATCTGGATTGCTCCGACCTCCTTTGAGGCGACCGACGCACGGTAAGGCGCATCAGTGAATGTGAGTATAAAAGACGGAATTTCCTGTCAAATTTCACAAAATATATCGAAATGGTGCATACCCTGTGGATTCATATGTGCATAACTCGTTTCGGGCCGATTTTTCTCGCTATAGTGAGTTTCTAACAGCTACCAACCGAAATAATATGGAACCTATCACTGGAGCGCGGCCCTTCGTTGTCGAAGAGCAGATTACTGGCAAACACAAGCTCAGTTCGCGACCAAGAAAAGCGGGAATTATTTTAGCCCTTCTCTTCGGTGTTCTACTGGGCGCTGCCGCAGTGTATGCATACACAAGTACCGCGATAGTATCATCGTACTTGTTGAAACCGGGCCTCTATGAATTAAAGGGGCACAATCCAACTTCGGGTGCCGCCTATGAAGGACAAGTCCTCATCGCCAAGGAGGAAGATACCGAGGGTGATACCGGCCCGTGGTATGTGCGCTGGCTCATCGGTGAAAATCAGCAGCAGGCAGGGATTGGTGTTCTATCGAACAACGTCTTAAGTGTGAGTTATGCCGATGTGTCGGGCGGCACCGTAAATGACGTGGGTGTTGTGTCCTACCGGATCGTGGGATTTGGAAAGTTGGAAGGAACCTGGCTCTCGCAGGGATCTGTAAGTGGCGGCGTGGAAAAATTACGGCGAATCGGAGATCTCCCGACCACGGAAGAAACACAGGACTGAGCGGTTTACTTTTCTAGAAGCGATGGGCGCGTCGTGTAATTCGAATCAACTAAGCGATTCTTGAGTTCGTCAATTGCTTTCAGCTGCCATAGATTCTCCGATTTGTCTGCCATCTTATTATTATAGATATAGCTCGCGTGTCGCGGGATGCTGAAGCCCATATGATTCGTCGCCGACATCATGAGGCCGATTGTCTGCTGCGCCCCGTCTTCGTCACACATTGCGAAAAAGTAGGCAGTTTTGTCGTAGCATGGGAAATCCTCCTCTGATTCCGGGATACGCTCGAGCAATTCCTTCATGAGCGCGCTCATGTTGAACCACATCACCGGCGTTGCAAAGACAACCGGGTCTGACTTCAGAATTGCTTGATATGCGCCCTCGATGCCATCGGAGAGATGCGCAGTGGGAACCTCGAGTTTCGCAAGCATTATCGCAAGCCGCCCGTCCTTGTGCGGCGATCCATTTACTGCGAGCGGCTGCATACCTTTGCATTATACGTCTTTTGTTTAGCCACTCATTTCGCATAGAATTGACCTGAAACCTGTAACCTATTATCTATAACCTAATTTATATGGGCGGTCACAACAAATGGTCACAGATAAAAAGGCAAAAAGGCGCCGCTGACGCTGCCAAAAGCAACATCTGGGGCAAGCTCTCGCGCAGAATTACGGTCGAGTCGAAAAAATGCGGCGGTGACGTACAGCTTCCCTCTTTGCGCGCAGTCATAGAGAAAGCAAAATCAACAAATATGCCGAAGGACGCCATCGACCGCGCTGTCGCAAAGGGAATTTCTGCAGAAGCCGGCTCGATGGAATCAATCACCTATGAGACATACGGGCCGGGAGGCGTGGCCATTTTGATCGAAGCACTCACCGACAGCCGCAACAGAACCGCCCAGGAGATCAAGCATCTCCTTTCCGAGAATGGTCTTGCACTCGCCGCGCCCGGAAGCGCAGCCTGGGCTTTCGAAAAGACGACAGATGGCCCCTCGACTACGCTCGGGACAAGATACGAGCCGAAAACGACTGTGCCGCTCTCGCCGGAAGATGCCGCGAAATTGCGTGAGATGCTCGAAAAAATCAGCGAGCACGACGACGTGGAAGAAATATACACAAATGATGCGTGAACAACTTCTAGTGCAGTACAATATATTACATTGTTTCTAGCTTCTGGAAGCTAGAAACTAGCAGCTATGAGGATCCTCGCTATTGATCCCGGATACGGGCGCTGCGGGATGGCTATACTGGAAAGAGAGGACAGGAAAGACATATTGGTCTACTCCGGCTGCCTCGAAACTGACGCGAAAGTCGATTTCCCTCTACGGCTTGCGGCTGTCGCGGCAGAATGCTCGCGGCTTATTGAAAAATACGCGCCCGCCGCGCTCGCGATAGAAAAGCTCTATTTCAGTGCAAACAAAAAAACGGCCATGCGAGTATCCGAAGTACGGGGCGCGCTCATCGGAAGTGCAGCAGAGCGTGGCATCCCCGTCTTTGAATACACGCCGGGAGAGATAAAGAGCGCTACGGCTGGCTCGGGGAGCGCTGACAAAACACAGATCGCAAAAATGCTCCACGCACTCGTAAAAATCGAAAAGAAGATTAAATACGACGACGAATACGACGCGATCGCCGTGGGCGTGACGCACCTCGCGCGCCACAGAACATAATTCTTATCTTCAGTAACAAGCGAAGCGCAATCTAGTGGCCGGCGAACATTCGCCCCTCCTTATCCGGCACAGTAAACAAAGCAACCTTCAATTTCTCCGCAGCTGCAAACACATCTTTATCCCGAACTGAGCCCGACGTTGCGAATACCGCGCGAACGCCGGCTTTTGCGAGCACCTCAAGGCCATCAGGAAACGGGAAAAAGCTATCGGAAACCGCCACGGCTCCTTTCACGTCGTGGCCGTTTTCTTTTGCGAGCCGGAGTGCAAGTTTTGCAGAGCCGAGGCGCTTTTGCTGACCGACTGCATTTCCTATGAGCCTGCCATTTTTCACGAGCGTGACTGTATTGCTTGTAGAACTCGACGCGACCGCATACGCGAGCGAAAGATCCGCAAAAACGATCTTCGCATCCTTGCCTGAAAGTGCCGTGCCGTGCCGCTCCATATGCGCAAAATCAGGAATGAAATTGAACGCCTCTTGCTCGAGGGTAAGATCGCGCACTGATTTCACTTCCCCGCCTCCGACGAGATGATCTGGAATTTTCGCGAGCGCCGGATTCGCGATGAAATAGCGTGTCGCCGCCTTCGCGCCGATATACTCTTCAATACCCGATTGGAGAGACGGCGCAGCGACGCTTAAAAAAGGCATCTTGCCCGCGTTTGCATCTTTTAGAGCGGCCGCCACTTTTTTTGTAAATGGAAACGTGCAGAGGAAAAAACCGCCAAATGCCGCCTGCGGATCTCCCGCCCACGATGCCGCGGCGACCTCGGCGGAATCCCCGCCGAACGCGGCACCGCAGGGACTACCGTGCTTAACAATCGCTGCCAGGTGCGGGAGCGCCCGCCGCACATTCTTCCGATACGCCGCGGCAAACCGCTCCGCAACTACGAGGAGGCGCCCGAGATCGGTGATGGAAATCCAGCTCGCGCCACTTCCAACAAACGGCGCGGCATCGCCGCTCTTAAAATTTTGAATCGCCAGCGGATCGGTCGTTTCGCGTATTAGCGCCGATGCGCGCTGATGAGGATTTTCTCCGTATTTTAATTCCGTTTTCATACTGCGGCTTCAATAGTAATCTCTGACGATGCCACAAAGAAAGATTTTTAGCAAAGCATCGTCAAACCGGTTATAATCCACAGAATATCCACATCCGCTAAAGCGACATGCCGAGAAAGCAATACGAGGAGCGAAGTAAAAACACGAAGCGAAGAAGGCGCTCGTCTTTTGCGCGCACCGCACTTGCCGGGGCAGCGATCGCTTTTGTCTTCGCCGGCGGAGTCTTCGTCGCATGGGCTGCCGTCGTCTCTATCCCCTCTATCGCTAACTTCGAAAACCGAAAACTCATTGAGTCGACGAAGATATATGACCGCACTGGCAACGTGCTCCTCTATGACGTCCACGGCACGATGCGACGCACCGCCGTACCTCTCGAGGATATTTCCCCAAATCTGAGGAACGCAACAATCGCTATAGAAGACGCGACTTTTTACGAGCATCGCGGATTCCGGCCACTGTCTTTTTTCCGCGCAATGGGGGTAAACCTTTGGTCCGGAAGTTTCGTTCAAGGAGGATCGACGATCACCCAACAGGTCGTCAAAAATACACTCCTGACGAAGGATAAAACTATTATTCGCAAGCTTAAGGAAATTACCCTCGCGCTCAAGCTGGAACGAGTCTATTCGAAAGATGAGATCCTCGCCATGTACCTCAATGAAAATCCATACGGCGGCACGATATATGGCGTACAGGAGGCAAGCCAATATTTCTTTGGCATTGATGCTAAAGACGTGAGCGTCGCGCAGGCTGCATACATGGCGGCGCTCCCCCAGGCGCCGACGCGCTATTCTCCCTACGGCAATCACCGAGACGAACTTGAGCGCAGGAAAGATTTGGTCCTTCGGAAAATGTTGGAAAATACGTTCATCACAGAGGAAGAATATGCCGTCGCGCGCGAGGAGGTCGTTGAATTCCAGGATCAGGCGGAGGCCGGAATCAAGGCGCCGCATTTTGTCTTCTTCGTCCGTGAATACCTCGAAGAAACATATGGCGTCGATGCGGTTCAGAGCGGCGGTCTCCAGGTTATCACCACGCTTGATTATGAACTGCAAAAGAAAGCGGAAGACGTGCTCTCAAAAGCCGCGCTCGAGAACGAAAAAAAGTTTAACGCCTCGAACGCGGGGCTTGTTGCTATTGATCCTAAATCCGGTCAGATACTCGCGATGGTCGGCTCTCGCGGCTACTTCGATGAGAAAATAGATGGCAAGGTGAACGTGACGCTCGCGAGACGCCAGCCGGGATCCTCGTTCAAACCGTTCGTGTACGCAACTGCATTTGAAAAAGGATATACGCCGGAAACAATCGTGTTTGATCTTCCGACGCAATTTTCCGCTCGCTGTGCTCCAACGGATGCACTGAATAACACCTCCCCGTGCTACTCGCCGGGAAATTATGATCTGAAGTTCCGCGGCCCAATGACGTTTCGCGATGCGCTCGCGCAATCGGTAAACATCGCCTCGGTGAAAGTGCTCTATTTAGCGGGCATCACCGCTTCTATCGAAACAGCGGAGCGAATGGGCATCACGACACTCGCGGATAAGAGCCGTTACGGATTGACCCTCGTCCTCGGAGGCGGAGAAGTGGCGCTCCTCGAGGAAGTTTCTGCCTACGGCGTCTTTGCTAATGACGGCGTGCGCAATCCTCCGACGGGCATTTTGCGCGTCGAAGATAAAACGGGATCGGTTCTTGAGCGCTTTGAGGAGAAGAGTGCGCGCGTCATATCCTCCCAGGTGGCGCGTCTCATAAATGCCGTACTCTCCGACAACGTCGCGCGTACGCCGGAATTCGGCGCAAACTCACCGCTCTTCTTTAAGGGAAGAGATGTCGCCGCCAAAACCGGAACTACGAATGATTTTCGGGACGCATGGATTATCGGCCACACGCCGGGAATCGTCGTGGGCGCCTGGGCAGGCAATAACGACAATAGCCCAATGGTTAAGCGCATTGCGGCGTTTATCGTCGCTCCCATGTGGCACGAAGTAACAGAGTACGCGATCGAGAAATATCCCTCCGAGCCATTCGCTCCGCCGGCGCCGGACCCGGAGCTCGATTCTCTGCCCCCGGTTTTGCGCGGCTCATGGAACGGTAATCCTGCCGAAGGCGTACACGACATTTTGTATTGGGTGAACAAAGATAATCCGCGCTCCGGCCGACCGGTGAACCCATGGAGCGACCCGCAGTTTGCAGCCTGGGAATACCCCGTGCAGCTCTGG
>Ga0075995_105_pt1 | contig 76545 bp, 81 predicted proteins | sample RifGroA2_FD_68041 | JGI IMG/M metagenome (GOLD analysis project Ga0075995, IMG submission 68041) | Parcubacteria bacterium GW2011_GWA2_51_10
CAGGCTCTTGGCGAATTCCGCCACGTCCCCCGGCATAATGGGCCCCTGCGCGCCTTCCCGTTCATTTGCTATGCGAGCAAGGCGTTCGCATTCTTCGTGTGGAAGCTCAATGACTCCGATTTCCATTTTTCATCCCTTAAGTGAAGAAAGACCAAAAAAATACGCCTCGCAGCCGAGGTGTATCGCGCCCGAAGAAATCTTCAAGCGCATCAATATTATAATCGACTTTTTGAGCTTCTGCAATCTTGTTATACTGCCGGAATGCTCAATGCGCCATTTTTCGACCCGAACAAAACCTACCATGAGAATTGGGAAGAAGGACCGTTCAACGGATTTGCAGATGGCGTCGTGCTTCCCGCGGGCGAGCCACGCTTCGATTTTCTAGGACAAAAAATTTCATACCCTCTCGGGATCCCTGCCGGCCCGCTTCTAAATGGGAAATTTGTAAAAGCCGCTCTCGACAAGGGTTTCGATGTTCCGGTCCATAAAACCGTGCGAAGCAAAAAGCATCCATGTAACGAGTGGCCGAACGTGCTTGGAGCAGAGATCGAAGGCGATCTTACAATCGAGCGCGCGCAGAAATCGATTATCGTTCGCAACGAATACAAAGAGCCGCTCTCGATAACGAATTCATTCGGGAATCCGTCATATGATCCGGATGTCTGGGTGGCCGATTTGAAGGATGCCGCTCGCTATGCAAAGCCGGGGCAGTTCGTCATGTGCAGCTTCGAAGGCACAAAGCGCGAGGGGATGACGAGTGAGGGCTACATCAATGATTGGGCCGATGGTATGCAAATGCTCAAAGATGCGGGTGTCAAAGTAGTTGAGGCAAACTTCTCCTGTCCGAATGAGGGCGCGGCACAGCTTCTGTGCTTCGATACTCCGAAAGTAAAACTCGTGGCGGATGCGATAAAGAACAAGATCGGCGACACACCGCTTGTCATTAAAATTGCGTATTTTGACGAGCCATCGCTTCGCGAACTTGTGAAAGAAACGGGAAATATCGTTGATGGATATGGGGCCATCAATACGATACCTGCGCCTGTCATGAGTCCGGATGGAACGCAGGCGCTTCCCGGCGCACACCGCGTAAAAAGCGGCATCTGCGGCGCGGCGATAAAATGGGCCGGCCTTGATATGACACGCCGCCTCAAGGCGCTGCGGAAAGAATTAGGATTTACATACGCGATCATCGGCTCCGGCGGTGTTACGGTGCCGTCCGATTTCAAAGAATACAGAGATGCGGGCGCGGATGTTGTTATGACAGCAACTGGTGCAATGTGGAATCCATATTTGGCAAAAGAAATTAAGGAGCAGTATCCGGATGCATAACGAACGACATTTAAACATTTAAACATGAAAAGACGGCGCAATCCGATACCGCCTCACGCGAAGATGGTTTTTAAAGGTGTGATGTTTGATGTGTGGCAGTGGGAGCAAAAAATGTTCGACGGCTCGCAGGAAACGTTTGAGCGGCTGAAGCGGCCGAATACGGCGCAAGTAATAGCAACTGCCGGCGAAAAGATACTGACACTCTACGAAGAGCAACCCGACAGCGTTGGCTTATTTCCGTCTCTTCCTGGCGGACGAATCGACGAGGGGGAAGGTCCCCTCGAAGGGGCAAAAAGAGAACTTCTCGAAGAGACGGGATACGAATCGGATGATTGGGAATTGTGGCTTGAGCAGAATCCGGCTAGCAAAATCGAATGGACGATTTATACGTTCGTTGCTCGTAATTGCAGAAAAGTCGCCGAACCCCATCTCGATGCAGGAGAGCGCATCTCGCCTCGATGGACTTCGTTCGATGAGTTTATGGCGCTCACGGAGAACGATGCATTTTACGCGAAAGAAATTGTTGAAGTATTGCTCCGCGCGCGACTGGACGCACGCAAAAGTGAAGAATTACAGCAATTATTCTTTGGCCCGCAATGAGCATCAGAGAGTCGATTGCAAAACGAGCGGCGCGCGCCATCGAGGAGCGCGTATTTCCGGGGTGCGTTATTGGAATTGTGCGGCCAAGCGGAGAGCGAGAAATTTTCCCGATTGGACATTTAACGTATGAACGGCAGATGCCTGCTGTCACGACGGACGCCATGTATGATCTCGCTTCGATTACAAAATCAATTCCAACCGCATCGCTTGCACTTAATGCAGTTAATGAAGGGAATCTTCGGCTCGAAAGTCCTATTCGCACGTATGTGCCGGAGCTGAGAAATGATTACGGCGCCACGATCGAAGATTTGTTACGGTATCGCGTGAGCGGCGTCCAAATGTCGACGCTTAAACGGAAGAAAGTAGATGAAATAATTGCACATATTTTTGAAACAGGATTCAAGGGTCCGCCAGGAGAAACGCTCTATACAAATCTTCCTGCGTACCTTCTCGGAGTTATCCTCGAGCGCATCCACAAAATGAAAATAGACGATCTTGCCACTGAATATTTTTTCATGCCGCTAGGAATGTCTCGGACATACTTTATCGAGCCGTTTCCGAAAAATGCGGCCGCGCCGACGGAAGTGGACGACGAATCCGAAGTCCGCGGTGCTCCTCACGACGAAAGCGCTCGGGCGCTCGCGAAGCTTTCTGTTGCGGCAGGTCATGCGGGACTTTTCTCAACAGCTCCCGACATCTTAAATTTTCTGGAAGCGCTTCTCGCGAGCAGATTCCCGCATATCGCAGATGGTGCCGAGCAGGGACTTGGATGGCAGGTGCATCAGGCATATTTCATGGGATCGCGTTCGTCTCCGAAAACATTCGGAAAGACCGGATTTACTGGTACAAGCATTGTTATTGATCGCGAGCGCGAGATAGCATTTGTGATTCTCTCGAACCGCACGTATCCGAAGCGTCCGCCGAATGATGACGCGATTAACGAATTTCGTCGCGATATCGCCGATATAGTTTTCGAATCTTTGCAATGATACAGTATTCGGATGTGCGGGATTTTTGCATATACCGGAAAGAAAAGCGCGGAAGAGGTGCTCTTAGACGGACTAGAATCGCTTGAGTACCGCGGATATGACTCTGCAGGCATTTATATTCCCGAAGCGGGCGTCATAAAGACTCCCGGCGCAGTATCGGAATTGAGAGAGAAAATCCCAGCCAATTTCAAAGGGCACAGCGGCATCGCACATTTACGCTGGGCGACGCACGGTGAGCCGAACGAGAAGAATGCCCATCCGCATTCGGGATGTACTGATGATATTTGGATTGTTCACAATGGAATCATTGAAAACTTTAAAGAGCTAAAGGAAAAGTTGGAAAAAGCGGGGCATACATTCAAGACGGACACGGATACTGAAGTCTTAGCGCACCTGATCGAGTACCATCTGCAGAAAGAGAGGGACTTCGAAAAGTCCGTGCTTGCGGCGCTCAATGAGGTGCGTGGTACTTACGGCATCGCCGTGCAATACAAAGAAAAACCAGAAATGCTCATCGCGGCGCGCATGGGCTCGCCACTCGTTCTCGGAATAGGCGAGGATGAACGGTTCATCGCCTCTGATGCATCACCGATTCTGCCGCACACCAAGAAAGTTGTCTTTCTCGAAGATGGAGAAGTGGCGATTATCACACCGATGGAGCATAAGATTCTGAAACTTGACGCCACGCAGGTTAAGCGAGCGCCGGAAGAGATCGAGTGGAACGCAGAAAAAGCGCAAAAAAACGGTTATGAACATTTCATGCTGAAGGAGATCATGGAGGCGCAAGAAGTCATCAAAAATACACTGCGCGGCCGGCTGATAGCGGATAAAGGAATGGCAAAACTTGGGGGACTCGAGAGCGTTGCTAAAAAATTGGAGGACATCGAACGCATCATCATCGTCGCGTGCGGCACTGCGTACTACGCCGCTCTCGTCGGGGAGTACATGCTCGAAGAATACGCAGGAATTCCTGTCGAGGTTGAACTCGGCTCTGAATTTCGATACCGAAGCCCGGTCCTAAATCAACGCACGGCGCTCATCGGCATTTCGCAATCGGGGGAAACGCTAGACACCTTGGAAGCTATTCGCGAAGGCAAGCGCCGTGGTGCCCTCACACTCGGAATAGTCAATACCGTCGGCTCGACGATCGCGCGCGAGACCGATGCAGGCGTCTACAATCATGCAGGGCCTGAAATTGGAGTCGCCTCCACAAAAGCATTTATCTCTCAATTAACGGCGCTGGCACTGTTTACTATTTTTTTTGGACGACAGAGGCATATGTCGAAAGAGACTGGAAGAGAAATTGCGGATGCGCTATTGGAGCTACCGGAGAAAATACGGAGTATCCTCGAAAGGAACGAAAGAATTAAAGAACTTGCAGAAAAATATGCAAACTACCGAGACTTCTTGTTCATCGGACGCAAATATAATTATCCCATCAGTTTTGAAGGCGCGCTGAAATTGAAAGAAGTTTCTTACGTGCACGCAGAAGGATGCGGGGCAGGGGAGATGAAGCATGGACCGATCGCGATGATAGACGAAAACTTCCCAACCATTGCCATCGCAACTCAGGATTCGGTGTATGAAAAAATGAAATCCAATATAGAGGAGATAAAAGCGCGCAAAGGACCGATTATTGCGGTTGTGAATGATGGCGACACGGAGATTCCAAAACTCGTCGATGATGTAATGTTCGTGCCGAAGACGCTGGAGATGCTCTCGCCGATTCTCAATGTCATTCCGCTCCAATTATTTGCGTACTATTTCGCGCGCAAAAAAGGCCTTAATGTGGATCGTCCACGTAACCTAGCGAAATCAGTGACGGTAGAGTAAAGAAAATGCGCCGACGAATGTGGTATAGTGTTGTCTATGCGAGCTACAGCAACATCAAAATATAGAAACGTGGCGTTACCTAAGCGACCACTACCGACGGCTCTTATACGGGCTGCGGGTCTGCTCAAAGGCAAACTAAAAAAAACGCCTCTGCAGCATCAAAGGCATATGCGCAAAGAATGGTGATATGGTGCTCGATACCAATATCATCATTGCGTATCTCAACGGAGATGAGCAGGTGATAGAGGCAGTGCGTCGGTGGTTCGTGGAGGGAGTGGGACTTTTTATCTCTGCTGTAACGTATGCGGAGGTGCTTGCTCTACCAGAGGCGTCGGCAGACGACATTCAGTCAATGCGCAAGCTCCTCGATCTTTTTGTTGTGATTCCGGTAGACAAAGTGATTGCTGAGGACATAGCAAGCATCAAGCGGAGCGAGAGGCTTAAGTTTCCCGACGCAGCTATAGTTGCGACAGCGTACTACACGACCTCTCCTCTTGTGACGCGCGACAAGCGTTTGCACAAAGTGCGAGGAGTGGTGTCTATTTCAATTTAGTCGACTGCCCGCGCGATCGCGCGAAATCAGTTGCGGTCGAGTGATATAATTCAAATATGCCATACATAAAAAAAGATAAGCGCCCCTCGATTGATCAACTGGTGAATCCGCTCATCAAACATTTCAAGGACTTGCCGCTTGAAGACCAAGACGGTTCGCTAAATTATGCGATCACAAAGATACTAAAAGAGGTCTATCCGAAGAAATATTTTCATGTCAACCGCGCTCTCGGAATGCTGTCAGCCATCGCCCTCGAATATTATAGGAAAGTTGTCGGACCGTATGAGGATACAAAAATCGCAGAAAACGGAGACGTATAAATTATTTCAATTTTTCCACGAGCTCCTTCGGTTTTTTTGCTACCCCTTGAAATAAAATAGCGCGGCCTGGGTCACTATCCTTATTTGAGAATGCGTAAATCGGTTTGTTCAATGCAGCCGCATAACCGATCTCGATGTTCGTGCTGTTTCCTGCATATCCGTCCTTATTGAAAATAAAGACCACGTCAGCTTGCCGGATTTTATGAAAATGGTCATGGACCAATCCCGCAGCAACGACTCGTCTATCTGACGCCGATAATGCTTCGAGATCTCCTCCGGAAGCTCTGTAAAAAGGAGGAATGAGCACTTCTGCGCCCAATTTCTCAAGTCCTTTTGCAAATGCGCGAGCTTCTTTCGCGAATTTATTACTTGCGCAAATAACCACAGATTTCATGTAAGTATCCAGTTTCTAAATCTTTTCAATCATTTCCCACGGGCGGCCCTCGACGCCAAAGTGGCCATAGGCGGCGGTTTCTCGGTAGATGGGCCGGCGCAGGTCGAGGCGTTCAATAATGGATAGCGGTCGAAAATCGAAATTTTTTGTGACGATGTCAGTAAGATTTTTTCCATTGCCATCAAACGCTTCCACCATAACGGGCTCTGCGCGCCCTATGGCGTACGCCACGGACACAAGCACCTTTTTTCCATAGCCATTAGCGACGAGATTTTTTGCAGCGAAGCGGCACATGTAGGCGGCGGAGCGGTCTACTTTCGTCGGGTCTTTTCCTGAAAAACAGCCGCCGCCGTGCGGTACGAGGCCTCCGTATGTATCCACCATTATTTTTCTGCCCGTAAGGCCCGCATCCGCGGTGAATCCTCCGAGCACAAATTTGCCTGTCGGGTTTACGAGTATTTCAATCTTTTCAATATCACCGAGGACGGGCTTAAAAAGATGTTCGATAAGTTTTTCTCGGATTTCTTCTTGCGATACTTCCTCGGCGTGCTGCGTCGAAGTCAGTGCCGTGATCACGCCTTTACTGTTCGACACGGTTACCTGCGTTTTGCCGTCTGGCTTCAGCCACGAGAGGGTGCCATCTTTGCGCAGCTTTTCAAGTCGGCGTGCGAGCGCATTCGAAAAAACGACGCCGAGGGGGAGCATCTCTTTCGTTTCATCGGTCGCGTAGCCATACATGATTCCCTGATCTCCCGCGCCACCGGTGTCCACTCCCTGCGCGATATCGGGCGATTGCCGAGCGACTTTCACGAGGATGTCGAGATCGTTTTCATATCCGATAGACGTGTATACATCGCGCGCGACGTGCTCATAATTTATCTCGGCTGCCGTTTTTACTTCGCCTCCGATCATCATCGAACCGTGGCTTCCCAAAACTTCTACAGCGACGCGGCTCGTCGGGTCCTGCGCGATGCACGCATCCAGAATCGCGTCTGAAATTTGATCACATACTTTGTCCGGGTGCCCGGCCGTGACGCTTTCGGTTGTGTATCTCTCCAATAAATGGAACATAGGGAATAGTTTTTAGTTATAAGTTTTTAGTTCTTAAATTATCCCGTAATATAGCTGATTTCGTTTCTCAAAACTGAAAACTGAAAACTAGAAACTGGTAAAGAAATTCTCCCTGAAGGGAGATTCTTTCGACAAGGTATCTTCCCTTACGGGCTGGAGGCACTTTACCCTGAGCTTGTCGAAGGGCCATTCGACTCACTTCGTTCGCTCATGGCAAGTTGCTGTCGGCTTATGACGATCCAGTTCTCGTTCTTCAATTACTTTTGTAAAGAAGATCACCGCGCTCTTGATACGATATTGGGTGTGTAGGAGTATGCTAGCAAGTTGTTTCTCTCTCTGCAATACTAGTGTGAATATCTTTATATGAATTGGATGAATCCCGTTAGAAATAGCCCGCCCCAAAGGCCCTTCGGGCGCGCAAGCGCGGGCGCGATTTCTAACGGCATGAAAAAAGTTGTGACAATCGGCGGAGGAACCGGGAGCTATACCATTCTGCGCGGCCTCAAAAAATTTCCGCTCGACATTACAGCCGTTGTCACAACATTTGACAGCGGTGGCTCTACCGGCGCTTTGCGCGATGAGTTTGGGATTCTTCCTCCCGGCGATATTCGCCGCTGTCTCATCGCGCTTTCCGAAGGAAAAAAGCGACAAGTGCTTCGCGATCTTTTTAATTACCGCTTCGACCAAAAGGGGAGCCCCCTTCACGGGCATAGCTTCGGCAACCTCTTTCTGCTCGCGCTTTCTTCGATCTACGGAAGCGAAATCGAAGGGATTCGCAAGGCATCGCAGCTTCTGAATTTGAAGGGAAGGGTGCTGCCAGTTTCGCTCGATAACTCTCACGTTCACGCGACTCTGGAGGACGGCACCGAGATCGTCGGGGAGGCGAATATCGATGTACCAAAGCACAACGGCGATTTGAAAATCGCGAGCGTTACCCTCAAACCCGTTGCACACATTTTCGATGAAACGAAAGACGCGATTCGGGAAGCTGACCTTATTGTTATAGGCCCCGGCGACATTTACACATCCATCATTCCAAACTTTCTTGTGGAAGGGATGAAAGAAGCCCTGCGCGAGAGTCGCGGCAAAACGGTTGTCATCTGCAATCTGATGACGAAGTGGGGAGAAACAAATGGATCGGTAGCATCAAGCATGATTGCCGAACTTCTCGTTTATAGCGGCCTCTCAAAGTTCGATTATGCGATTTGCAATACCAAAGAGATGGATGCCGGACTTGTTGCCGCATATGCAGATGAAAAAAAATATCCGGTGCACTGCGATGCGGCGCTCAAGGAGTATGCGCGCGAGATCATCACGGGCGATTTCTATTCAGAATTGGACATCGCGCGGCATGATTCCGAAAAAATTGGAAAAGCTGTTGCGGAGCTGGAATAGAGGCTTCCTGCCTTCATGAGATTATCAAAAAATAGTGCTAGCATATCTCTATGACAAAAATTGGATGGACAGTAATAATCGTTCTCGGCATCGTTATTGCTGTACTCTCATGGCTTCTCTTCAAGGCGCCCGCGCCCGTCTCTGCGCCGATGAATAATGGCAATGCAACAACGACGCCGCCTTCCGCGACCAAACCATTCGAATCGGAGAACGTAAGAATCGAGACGCCGAGGTCGGGAGCGCGAGTTGCTCAAACATTTACAGTAACCGGTGAAGCGCGCGGCTTGTGGTACTTCGAAGCGTCATTTCCGGTGCAAGTACGCGATGCGAACGACAACGTGCTCGCGACAGTGCCGGCGCAGGCAATAGGCGAGTGGATGACCACGGAATTTGTGCCGTTTTCCACAACCATTACGATTAGTGGCGGATACAGCGGCCCGGCGACCCTTGTTCTTCTCAAGGACAATCCGTCCGGTTTGCCGGAGCATGACGATTCGGTATCAATCCCTATAATCATTGAATGACCAAGGAAGAGCGTGCCCCATTGGAGAAAAGTCGCCGTAAGACGCCTCCCGTCACGGCCGCGGCGCGACGTTCTCTAACGGGGAGAGCGAGGGAGATTGTCGCGTACCTTAAAAAGGCGTATCCGAAACCGAAAAGCGAATTGAAATATCAGACGCCGTTCCAATTTCTTGTGGCTGTCATTTTATCTGCACAGTGCACTGACAAAGCGGTGAATCGTCTCACGGACACGCTTTTTGGGAAATACAAAACCGCTCTCGATTTTGCGAGAGCCAAGTCGCGCGTTTTTGAGAAAGAAATTTCGGCGGTGCCTTTTTTCAGAAATAAATCTAAGAATATTATTGCGGCTGCGAAAAAGACGCTGGAGGAATTTGATGGGAGAGTGCCGAGAAATGCAGAGGATTTGCAGACACTTCCGGGAGTTGGATACAAGACGGCGCACGTAGTCGCGGGAGAGCTGTTCGATATATGGGAAGGAATCCCGACGGATACGCATGTGCGGCGTTTCGCTCTGCGCTTCGGTCTCACGAAACATAGTGACCTTGGTAAGATCTCTAAAGATTTCGAAACGCTCGTGCCAAGGCGAGATTGGAAGTACGTCAATAATGGACTCGTGCTCTATGGCAGATACGTCTGTCCTGCGCGTTCGCATGACTGCACAAAGCATCCGCTTACAAAACTCTGGCCGGAGGCCGCGGCGAATTGGCCACGCGCAAAATAACATGAGAATTATTATCAATGGACTTGCAACGGAGTACCTCGATGAGGGAAGGGGAAAAACGCTTCTGCTGCTACATGGTTGGCAGGATAATTTGCACACGTTCGACAAACTCGCCGCTAAACTTGCAGAAAAATATCGCGTCGTCAGGTTAGATTTGCCGGGATTTGGCGAGACTGAAACTCCGCGAAGAGCGTGGAATCTTGAAGACTACGCAGAATTCATCTCTGCGTTCTGTCGGAAACTGGGCATACAGGTGTTCTGCATCATTGGGCACTCGCTCGGAGGCCGCATCTCGATCAAATCACTTTCAGGCTCGATTCTGAATACTGAAAAGCTGGTACTCATCGCGTCGGCAGGCGTCGCGAAACGCAATCCAGTTCGCTCTGGAGCGCTTCTTGCTCTTGCGAGAATCGGAAACGCTGCTTTTTCTATTCCGCCCTTGCGTAACTTGAAAGGAAGCGTGCGCCGCTCATTTTATAAGGCGATTGGGAGCGATTACGAAGCGGCAGGGAAGCTGCGCGGGACGTTTCAAAATATCATACGAGAAGATCTGTCCGATGCCGCCAAAAAAATTGCTGCGCCCACCCTCTTGATATGGGGCCATCTAGACAGAGAAACGCCGCTTTTCGACGGTCAAAGACTTTCAAATCTTATTCGCGGTTCAAGAATCGAAATCGTGGAGGGAGCGGGGCATTTCGTGCATCGGGAGCGTACGGGGCGAGTAGCTGATCTGATATTACATTTCCTATGAGCATTCAGAGTTTTTTGTCTCTCTATCGTCCGCGATACATACGCTCGCTCATCTACATGCTGCAGACAAGCGAGTACGATGTGGGCGACTTTACGGCCTGGTATTTGCGGACGCGGGATTTCAGCAGTGTCGAGCGCAGAAGAAAAATTGCGTGGACGCCGAAGGCAACTCTTTTCGCTGTTGCGCTGTGGGCGCTTGTCGGCATCGTCGCTTATATTCTTCTTACGTTCCTGTTTCTCGGAGGGGCCTTCCTTGTACTTCTCGCTCCCATACTTCTTTTACTGCCCTTTGTGCTCGCTGTTGCTCTCGCGGGGTTCGCTATTCTTTTCGCCGGCGTCCAGTCGATAGTCGAGCAATTCTATATGCGTCGTGCCGCTCTACGACTTTCGCGGATGAAAGCGTTTAAGATCGCGATCGCCGGGAGCTTCGGAAAAACCACCATGCGCGAGATTCTTAAAGCTGTGCTTGCCGAAAGCAAGCGCGTGGCCGCGCCTCCCCACAGCTACAACACGCCACTCTCAATTTCTCGTTTCGTCGGCTCTCTCAAAGGCGATGAGGAGGTTCTAATTTTTGAGCTCGGCGAATATTACCCGGGGGACGTGCGCAAGCTTTGCGAAATGATTAAGCCCGATCTTGGTATTGTTACAGGAGTGAACGAAGCGCATTTAGAGAAATTTGGTGACTTGGAGGAAACCGCCGAAACGATTTTCGAGCTTGCCGATTATTTGAATGACAAGCCGTTATACGTAAATGGCGAAAGCGAGATGGCGTGGAAGCATGCGCCGGAGCATGCAATCATATATTCATGCGCAGGATCGGGTGATTGGAAAGCAGCACATACAAAGACCGATCTTAGCGGGCTTTCTTTTTCGTTTCAAAGAGAGGGCGAGGATATCGCTGTTCGGTCGAAGCTTCTCGGCGTTCACAATGTGGGTCCACTGTCCGCAGCGATTCACGTGGCAAAAAGATTGGGACTTCCGAATACGGCCATCGAGGCGGGACTTTCTAAAACGAAGGCGTTCGAGCACAGAATGCAGGCGCGCGCGGAAGGCGGCATCGTGATCATAGATGACAGCTACAATGGAAATCCGGACGGTGCCCGCGCGGCCATAACATTTTTAGCTGGTCTCTCGGCAAAGCGACGCTTTTACATAACGCCCGGATTTGTTGAAATGGGTGCGAGAAGCGAAGTGGTCCATAGAGAGTTAGGACGCGAGCTTGCTCTATCCGGGATCGAACACATTGTACTTATTCAAAACAGCGTAACAGGACATATCGAGAGCGGTTTAGCGGGAGCGAATTACCACGGCAAAATTCTCCACTTTCCTGATATGCCGCAGGCGCTTTCAGCCCTAAAGCACGTGACGACTCCGGGTGATGTAGTGCTTATTCAGAACGACTGGCCGGACCAGTATGCCTGACGTGCTAGAATCTTGTCATGAAGTTAGCGGCCGACATTCGAAATAGTTTTTATTCGCCGGAGACGTACCAAAATCTTCGCTCAAGCGGATTCGGCAGAGCAGTGCGATTCAGTTTTATCGCATCCCTCATTTCCGCGATAGCGGCGCTCATTATGATGGTGATCACGTTCTATCCGTTCATGAACGCGACATTCATTGAGCAGCTTGTCGCTTTCTACCCGAGCGAGCTCGTCGTAACCATCAACAATGGAGTAGTGAGCACGAATGTGGAGGAGCCGTACACAATTTCTTTCCCGGATCGCGTAGAGGCGAATACAAATGATGGGCCAGGCAATTTCGTAGTAATCGACACTACAGAAGCGCTTACGCTTGAGGACGTGAAAGCGTACGATGCATGGATAGTTCTCGGCAAGAGCACGCTCTATGCCGCGGGTGCCAATGAATTACGAGCTATCGATCTCTCGGGAAATAAAGAAGAGATCATCATATCCAAAAGCTTCGTTGAGGAGATTGCCCGCAAAGCAAAACCGTTCGTAACGGCGGGCATTGTTCTCCTGCCTCTTATTGCATCTCTTTTCCTGCTCTTGTTCGGTATGATAGGGTATCTTATTCTGGGAATTTTTGGAGCTCTTGCCGCGATGCTCATCGCCCGAGTCGGGGATATGCGGCTTCACTATCGTGAGGGGTACGTCGTTTCTCTCTATGCGATCATCCCCGTCGCGGTTTTCGATGCGGCGACGGATTTTATAGAGAGTGGGAACTCTTTTTGGTTGGGATTAGCTGTTTTTCTCGTTGTTCTCGTTGCTAATCTGCACGCACGGAGAGATGCATCTACCGTCGCATAGACCCCTAACTCGCATCGAGGGTAACAAGTGTGCGCTTTGGTGTACCCGGTCAGTACAATTTGGCATCGGTTTTTTGCCTCACAGTTCGAGATATGTTGTACCCTTTCGCGCTAATAATCTACTCTATTTTTGGAACCCGGAATAACGGGAACCGAGACAATGCCAAATTGTCCTACCGGGTGTATATTTTTGAGCATGAGAAACGTGGCAGTTATTTTTGGAGGGCGGAGCGCGGAGCATGATGTCTCCATCATTACGGCTCACATTCCGGTTATCGAAACGCTCCTTGCAGGCCGGAAATACGATGTCGTTCCGATATACATCTCAAGAGCGGGTGTCTGGTATTCGGACTCGGCGATGAACAACCTCGAATATTTTAAAGAAGACTTTGAGCCGAAGCTGCGGAGATTAAAGCCCCTCCAATTGTCATTTGAGAAGGGCCTCGAGATCATTGAGCCGGGTATATTCGGAAAAAAGAAGAAAATCGACATCGTATTTCCAACCATGCATGGTACGTATGGCGAAGATGGGAGTTTGCCGGGACTCTTGCGCATGGCGAACGTGCCATTTGTCGGATGCGATCTTTCCGCCTCGGCAGTTGCGATGGATAAGGCATTCACGAAGCAAATTCTTTCGGCTGAAGGGATCCTTGTCGTGCCGTTTGTTTGGTTCACCAAGAGTGAGTGGGAAGCAGATAATAAAAGGATATTAGAGCAAATTGCACGCCTCAAATCGCCGCGATTCGTAAAACCTGTGCACCTCGGCTCCTCAATTGCGATTACGAAAGTGAAAAGTGAAGCTGAACTTGTGAATGCCATAGAAGTCGCGCTTCACTACGACGATAAGGCGCTCGTTGAGGAGAGCGTCGAGGACTTGATAGAAGTGACGTTGCCTATTATAGGAAACAATGAGCCTCGTGCGGCAGAAGTCGAGCATGCTCTCAATAAAACGGAAGTTTTTGATTTTAACGAAAAGTATCTCTCTGGAGGAAAGAAATCAGTCGGCGGAGTCAATAGGGCGTACAGCGAGATCCCCGCGAACATTGGCGAGGAGGTGACATCCAAGGTGAAAGAGATGGGCAAGCAAGTATATCGAATTCTTGGCTGTACAGGCATTGCACGTGTAGATTTTCTGATTGACGGAAAAACGAAGAAGATTTTCGTAAATGAAGTGAATACGCTTCCCGGAAGTCTCTATCATCATAATTGGCGAAAAGCGGGCGTATCGAACATGGAGCTCATCGAGGAATTGATTCGGCTCGCGGAAGAGAGGTTCGCCTCACAAAAAAATACGACTTTTACATTTAAGTCCGACATTCTGAAGAAAGTAGGAGGACCGAAGATCGGAGCATGACCCCGTTAGAAACCGCGGTCGCGAATACATGATCGAGTCTTAGCAAAACGGCCAACATAAAAAGCATGACCAAAATATTAGCCAGCATCGTGCGAGCGCGACCTGTTTCTAACAGGGTGACGAAAGCAGCAAAGCAAAGGGTGGCGGTATTTGATGTAGATGGAACGATTTTCCGCTCAAGTCTTTTGATACAGCTCGTCAATAAACTCATTGAAAAAGGTGCGATACCGAAAGACGCCGAGCTCGTGTATGATCGCGCTCACATTCGTTGGCTCGATCGCGAGGGCGATTATCAGGAATACATTGAAGCGGTTATCAAAGCATTTCGCGCACACCTCAAGGGACTGCATTACGGCGTTCTCGCGGATGCTGCGGAGGAATTAGTCGAGGAGCAGTGGAAGCGAACATATCGTTACGCTCGTGATTTGCTGAAGGATTTAAAATCGAAGGGATACTACCTTCTTGCCGTCTCGCATTCTCCCAAAACGGTTCTCGATAAATTCTGTCCGCGACTCGGATTCGACAAGGCGTATGGCATCGTCTACGAAATCGGCCCGCAGGAGTGCTTCACGGGCGCCGTCGTAGAGGAGCATCTCATCTACAATAAGGCGAACATTCTGAAGCGCGCGATTGAAAAAGAGAATCTGACAATAAAAAATTCTGTAGGTGTCGGCGATACTGAATCGGACATTTCGTTTCTCGAAATGGTCGCGCAGCCCATCTGCTTCAATCCCAATTCAAAGCTCTACCGGTATGCTAAACGAATGGGCTGGAAGGTAGTAGTTGAAAGAAAGGACGTAGTTTATGAACTGTAAGCTAATCTATTTTTTGATATAGTTGCGTCATGAAAAAATTGTACCGACTTCCACATGAGGGTACTGTTGCCGGCGTGATCGCGGGGTTTGCAGACTATTTCGGCATTGATGTAACGATTCTGCGCGTACTATTTGTCCTCTTTGTGCTCGTAACCGGAATTTTTCCCGGTGTCATTGCTTACATTCTCGCAATATTCATTATGCCGGTGAAGCGGCCAATCACTCATGAGCAGAAAAGCGAAGACGAGTCGAATCAGTAGCAGGTCGATTGCGGGATTCCGAAGAGAGGTTTGGAATTTTTATGATGCGTCCGGACGGCATGATGTGTCGTGGCGTCGAACGAAAAATCCTTATTGCATTCTGGTTTCGGAAATGATGTTGCAGCAAACACAAGTTTCTCGTGTTCTCGAAAAACACGTGAAATTCCTCAAAGCTTTTCCTACGGTGCGCGTTCTCGCAGAAGCTTCGCTTGCGGATGTGCTGCGCGCTTGGAATGGTCTTGGCTACAACCGGAGAGGGAAGTATCTTCACGATGCAGCGAGAATCATTATGCGAGATTATGGAGGCGCAGTACCGGCTGCTTACAGTCAGCTTGTCGAACTGCCGGGCGTCGGCGCATACACGGCTTCTGCAGTTCGGGTATTCGCTTTTAACGAATCAGATATCCTCATCGAAACCAACATCCGTGCTGCGGTAATTCATGCGTTTTTCCCACAAGCAACAAACGTTCACGACCGTGAGCTATTGTGGCTTCTGGAAAAGTTGAACAAAGATCAGCGGCCAAGGGAATGGAATTGGGCGCTTATGGATTATGGCGCCTATATAAAAAGACTGTGTAGAAATCCAGCACGTCGCTCCGCTCACTATGCGCGGCAATCAAAATTTGAGGGCTCTTTGCGACAGGCTCGCGGCGCGATTCTTCGCGCTCTCACTTCAGGGCAAAATATTAACGGTTTACGAAACCGTTATATGGGTCGATTTGGTAAAGCGCTTGCGTCCCTTGAGCGCGATCAGATCATCGCGAGAAAAAACAAACACAGTTGGGTCATTTCTTGAAAGCACGAAGGAGCAAGTTGTTGCTCCGCTGAGGCATTAAATTGCGACAATGACGGGAATGACAATCGGTCGCTTCATAGTGCGAGAGAGGAGGAAGCGAGAGACGGATTCGGCCAGGTCTTCGCGCGCGGCGTCCAGATCGGCTGTGCGCGGGCTGCGCATTGAGTTTTCGACACTCTTCCGAATGATGAGACGCGTCTGATCCATAAGATCTTTATTGTCTCGAAGATAGACGAACCCGCGGGAAATGATATCGGGCGATTTGTGGAGCTTCCCGGATCGTCGATCAATGGTGGCAACTACGACGCAGAATCCCTCCTGCCCGAGCGCCTTACGATCCCGCATCAGCACGTCGGAGAGTTGCGAAACAGTGTGGCCCTCGACGACGCGCAGCTCCGACGGCGCTTTTACGGAAAGCTTCTCGATTTTTTCTCCACCCTTGATGTCTATAATTGATGAGTTATCAGGGATGGCAATGTTTCCCGGCTTCACGCCCATTTCGACTGCGAGGTCGGCATGCACTCGGAGCATGTAATGGTAGCCGTGCACTGGTACAAAAAACTTCGGCTTAATTTGTCTATGAATCCACGCGGCTTCCTCGCGGTTGCCGTGGCCAGAGGCATGCACATCGCTCGCGTGGTAGGTGATGATATGCGCTCCTTGACGCGAGAGGTTATCCTTGAGCTTTTGCACCGCGCGCTCGTTCCCGGGGATGACGGAAGAAGAAAGTACGACGGTGTCGGTGGGCTGAAGGCGAATATACTTATGGCTTTTGTTCCCTATGCGCGCGAGCGAAGCGAATTCGTCACCTTGCGCACCGGTAGCGAGAATGATCATCTTCTCCGGCGGATAATGATCCAGATCTTCAACTGAAACAACGGTGTCATCCTTGTACTTGATGAGGCCTATTTCGCGCGCGATTTCAATATTTGTTTTCATGCTGCGCCCGTCTATGACGACTTTCTTCCCGTAAGTTTCAGCAAAATGCACGACGCGAATCAAGCGCTCGAGATGCGAAGCGAACATTGCTATCACGAGCCGGCCCTTTGCGTTTTTTATGATTTCATCAAGCGTCTTGTAGACGATTGACTCTGGGATGGAAAATCCGGGCTGCCACACATTCGTGCTGTCCATGAGAAGCACGAGAACTTTTCGCTTCTGAAAAATGCTGAACTCGCGCTTCTCCTCCTCGGCCGGCTCGCCATCCGTGTGATTGAGTTTGATATCCCCTGTGAATACCACGTCCCCCCATGGGGTCTCGATAATGATCCCCATCGAATCTGGAACCGTGTGTGTGACGCCGAAGAAGCGAATAGTCGTGCTGCCGAGTTTTATGACTTCACTTTTTTCGACTTCACGGATTTGAACAGGCACCGTCTGGGCGAACTCTTCTTGGCGTTTCTGAATCATTTTGCCAGTGAGTCTGCGGGTGTAAATTATGGGGTTTCCGATGCGATCGATAACGTAGGGAATAGCGCCGATGTGATCAAGGTGGCCATGCGAGATCAAGATGCCGCGAATCTTGTCACGCCGCTCTTCAAGGTAGCCCGTGTTTGGCAGAATATAGTCAATTCCCGGCGTTTCGTCTTCACTGAACTGGAAGCCGCAATCGAGAATGAAAATGTCGTTTCCGAATTCAACGGCGGTCATATTTCGACCAACTTCTTCGACGCCCCCTAAGGGAATAACACGCACGACATCAGGTGCTGGTGGTGGCACAGGGATAGAGGCAGGCGCCCCTCGTTCGGGTGCATGATGCTCCACGCGCGCACGACCGCGGCGCGGAGGAAGCGATGCGCGAGATGAGCCGAAGCGCGGGCGAGAGGAAGAGCGACGAGCGGGGCCCCGGCGGCCGGCGCCGATTCTCTCCCGCCCTCTTTCGGAGTCACGGTGAGCGCCGCGCCCCCCGCGATCTCCACGGGCCGGATTTCCCGGATTGTTGCCGGGAGGCGTATCTGACGGGGTCATGTTCATATACTCTATTTAGAATTTGTTAAAATTTTACTTGTAAGCACCAGAAAAAAAACTCCACACACGTTCGGTATCGGTGTACCACTCCCGCACATTTAGAAATCGCTCCGATGGCAGCGTCAGAATACCGAGTTCAACGCCTTGGAGTTTCTTTGGTACCACATAAATGAATTCCGGCGCGTAGAGGAATATCGCTGGCCGATCTTTTTTAATCGTTTCCGCAAACGAGGCATACAGTTTCTCGCGCTCCTTCCGGTCGGTAGTTGATCGCGCGGCAGCGAGTGTGTTGTCCGCCCGGCTGTTTGCATACATCGAGAGATTCAGTCCCGGGTCGTTACGCTGGCTCGAATGCCAAAATGCGAACAGATCCGGTGTCCGCCCGACGACTTCGCCAAAAAGGATGGCGTCGTAATTTCTCGGCCGTATCACATTCGTGTTCAATTCTGATAACGGGTACACGTGTAGGCTGACTTCAATGCCGAGAGCACGCCAATAATCAATGAGAAGCTGGGCTGTTGCCGACAGCTCGGGCGCATCTCCCGTTGCGAGAACGAACGAGAGGGTTTCCTTTTTCTTTTGCCATATTCGCGCTTTCTCGTCGAATGTCCAGCCATTCTCGGAGAGAATATCGCGCGCTCTTTGCGCAAATTCTCCCGCGGCGGCACTCCCTTCGTCTGCGTTTTCGCCGGATACCGGAGTCGGGCGTTCGTTATCAACAATACTCGGAGGAAGAGGGCCGTCGAGCATCGCTCCATAGCCGTGAAGGACGCTGTCGATCACTGCGCGCTTATCTATTGCCGCCTCAAGCGCGGCGCGTACCGCCGGATCTGCAAGAGTCGGTGCGTGGCCCTGATTAAAAAACACGCCAAAGACGCGCGGAAGCGGCACGCGCATGAGCGTGGAATTATGAAGATTGAGCAACTCAAGAGTCGACGGCGCAATACCCGCGATCGAATCAATTTCACCGGCATTGAATGCATTCACGAGCGCATCCTGATTCGCATAAAATCTGAAAGTTATTTTGCTTATGAATGCGGATTCGGATCCACGCTGTGTCCTCGGCGCGAGCACGTAGCTCGTCACGGCGCCCGTACTGTCAGTTTGCCCCGTGAGTATGCGATAGGGACCGCTCCCTACGGGGTGCGTATTGAGCGTCGCAAAAGGAAATTCTTCCGCCGGGATAGAGCCCCACAGGTGTCTCGGAATAATCCCGAGCGAAGTGTTTTCGAGAAACGGCGCGTACGCACGCTGAAGTTTGAAAACGACTGTGTTCGTATTCTCGCTCGTGACGGAGACCCCTTCCCAATCGACGCGGCGCGGACTCTTTAACGCCGGATTCTGCACAGATTGGATGGTAAACATGACATCCTCCGCCGTGAGAGGCCGCCCGTCATGAAAAGTCAGCCCCTCTTTCAGGGTGAACGTATAGACCGTGCCATCATCTGAAATTTCAAAACGATCTGCCATGTCTGGAACGATAGTGCCATCAGGGAGCGCGCGCGTAAGGCCCGCATATACAAGCTGCGCCAAATCTTCGTCGGCCTGCGATATCGCGAGCACCGGATTGATAAATCGCGGCGGACCGACGACGCCTTCGGAGATAGATCCAGCAGGGGAGGGAACGACGACCGAAATACTCGCATTGAGCCCTATCACGAGTGAAAGGGCGCTCACGGCAAGCAAAGCTGTGAGTGTATATAAAAGGAGCCGTTCGCTCGGCCGGAACGTGCGCATGACTTCTTCAAGTGCAGCGAAGCGCCACGGGCGCCGTTCGCGTGTCATGTGTGATCTTAATTTTTCGGGTGAGTCGGAGTCCATGTTCTATGAGAAATGATATGCAAAGTGGAGAAGCATCAAAATATTTTAAATAGCTCCGTATGCAAGGCGCGGAGAGGGGGTGCGTGAGGCGTATTGTAATACGACGAACGCGACACAGAGGTTCCGCAACGACGCAGACGGATTATTTAAAAAGTTTTAACTAATAAGTAGGTTAATGAGTGCACTAAGTGCAAAGAGGATTCCCAGAACGATTGTAGCGAAAAAAAGCGTTTTTTCCAATCCGCGCCGTGTGTGAAACCCTGAACTAAAATTGTCAGCCCCGAAGGCGCCCCCCAAAGATGCCCCCGTGTGCTGCAGAAGTATCGCAAAGATTAAGAGCACTGAAAGCACTATCTGCACGTAGGGCAGTATTCCCTGGAGGAAAACCATTGATAAAGAGTATAGCAGGAGGGCTAATTGAAATCAAATAAACACTGTACCAGGCGTTATATAATTGTCAAGTTGCGTAAAAAATGGCTCAACGTATAATCGCCAAGCTTTGCGGTTCTCCGGAGCACTTGTATTAAGAGACTAAGATTCTTCACCATGAAAAAACAGGTGTCTAATATAAAAAACGCGAGGATTAATATTCAGCCGGTTGCTGACCGCGTTCTCGTAAAGCGCCTTGATGAGGAGGGAAAGAAATCGGCTGCTGGCATTATCATTCCTGACACCGCCCAGAAAGAAAAATCGAAAATCGGGCTTGTCATCGCAGTAGGCCCGGGGAGATACGGTGACGAGGGCGATCTAATTCCCATGACGATAAAAGTCGGCTCGAAAGTCGTGTTTAATTCTGGCTGGGACAACGAGGTGAACGCCGGCAATGAAGATGAAGATCTGTTCCTTGTTAAAGAAAGCGATATCCTCGCCACCATTAAATAAGTAACGCTGTCTTAACTACTAGCTACTTTCTACTAACTACTAACTAGTTTATGGCTAAGCAAGTAATTTTTGATCAAGAAGTTCGCAGCGCCCTCAAGCGCGGCGTCGATGTCGTCGCAGGGGCTGTCAAAGTGACGCTCGGGCCTCGCGGCCGCAATGTTGCACTCGATCGCTCATGGGGCGGCCCGACGATCACCAACGACGGCGTCACGATTGCAAAAGAAATCACGCTTGCCGACAAGTTCGAGAACATGGGCGCGGGCATCGTGAAGGAAGTCGCGTCGAAAACGAATGACAAGGCAGGCGACGGAACGACGACCGCAGTGGTGCTTACGCAGGCGATAGTGCATGAAGGGCTAAAGCGAACCGCAATGGGCGCGAACGCGATGGTGGTGCGGCACGGAATCGAGGCGGCGGCAAAGGACGCAGTGGAAGCGCTCAAGAATATGGCACGACCGGTTTCTGGCAAGAACGATATTCGTCAGGTTGCGACGATTTCTGCAGAATCTGAAGAGCTTGGAAAAACGATTGCTGACACTGTCGAGCGCGTCGGCAAGGACGGTGTCGTCACGGTGGAAGAATCGCAATCGCTCGGCATCGAATCCGATTTCGTAGACGGCATGGAATTCGATAAGGGATATGTCTCGGCATATATGGTAACGAATGCCGAGCGCATGGAGTCCGAAGCGAAAGATACGCCGATTTTGATTACAGACAAAAAAATCTCTACAGTCAAGGAAATCTTGCCGCTTCTTGAAAAGCTCGCGCAGTCGGGCAAAAAGGATTTGGTGATTATTGCCGATGATGTGGACGGCGAGGCGCTCGCGACGTTTGTTGTAAATAAAATCCGCGGCATTTTTTCCGTTCTCGCGGTAAAAGCTCCAGGCTATGGCGATCGCAAGAAAGAGATGCTGCAGGATATTGCAATTACGGTCGGCGGACAGGTGATTTCCGAAGATCTCGGAATCAAGATGGAAAATGCAGAACTTTCTATGCTCGGCCGCGCCCAGCGTGTCGTTGCAACGAAAGACTCCACGGTCATTGTCGGAGGAAAAGGCAAAAAGGCGGATATCGGAGCGCGCGTCTCTCAATTGCGAAAGCAATTGGAAAGCACGGATTCGAAGTTCGATAAGGAGAAAATCGAAGAGCGTATCGCGAAACTTACCGGCGGTGTGGCTGTCATTCGCGTTGGTGCGGCGACGGAGACGGAAATGAAATATCTCAAGGACAAAATCGAAGATGCGGTAAATGCGACGAAGGCGGCGATAGCCGAGGGCATCGTTCCCGGCGGAGGAGCTGCTCTCGCGAAAGTCGCAGCGAAGCTCGAGAAAAAAGTAAACGCCAAAGCGCACGATGAATACACCATTGGATATCGCATTCTGCTTTCCGCGCTTTCGGCACCGCTTCTGCAGATCGTCAAGAATGCGGGGCGCGACGACGGCGCAGTTATATTGCAGGAAGTCGTGAAAAAGGGCGGGAATTTCGGATTTAACGCGGCAATAGAATCGGCCTCCGATGGGGAGAGCAACGTCGTGGATATGTTTGAAGCGGGAATCATCGATCCGGTGAAGGTGACCCGAAGCTGCGTTGAGAACGCGGCGTCCGCCGCGGCGGTTTTGATTACGACCGAAGCGGCGGTTGCCGATGCTCCTGAAGAAAAGAAAGCCGCTATGCCCGGCGGCATGGGCGGAGGGATGGGGGACATGGAGTAGCGCTCGCGTCCCGGCACCTTCTTGCCGTCGCTGTCTGCCTCTGCTGAGGCAGCGCTGCCTCTCGCGCCGTCGCGCTGCGAGACACGGCAAGAAGGTGCCGTGCCCGCTCGCTGATATTGGGAGAAAAGGCAAGCGCTCGGGATGAGCGAGCGCTTTTCATGCGGGCTGTGGTCAGACGCGCCAGCGACTGTCCGGCGGAACTTCTGCGGCGGCATTGAAGAATGTTACGTATGCGTCCCTGGCAAGCTGTTCCGCGGCTCTTTTGCTGCCTGGAGCCGTAAACTCGCCGCTCACCCATACGTAGAGATCGCGGATCGCGTGGCCCTTTCCTAGAAAGGCTCGGCGCAGCTCGTCAATGGTATCTCCCTCTAAGTCGATAATTTCGATGTCGTGCGGCGGATCAAGCAAGGCTATTGAACGCATGTTGCCTCCTTTTTGGCAGCTGCGATTATAACCTGGACTTTTCGGTTGTGGCAAAGGTGTTATAATTTTGTGCATATGGAATCCGTTGTTATTGGCGTTCTCATTATTATCCTCATCGCGAGCGCGCTTTTTGATGTTATCAGCTGGTCGTTTAATGCGGTTGCAATACTTGCATTGGTGATTGCGTGGGCGATCATCATGTACAACAGGCTCATTCGGCTCACGAATCGCTCCGAGGAGGCGTGGTCAGATATAGACGTGCAACTGAAGCGCCGCTACGATCTTATTCCGAATCTCGTGAATACAGTGAAAGGCTATGTTACTCATGAACGGGGAACTCTCGATAGCGTCACAGAAGCGCGAACGCGCGCGATGAACGCGCAAACAGTCGAACAGCATGCGCAAGCGGAAAATATGCTGACGGGCGCACTGAAGACTCTGTTTGCGGTTGCAGAGAATTATCCGAATCTGAAGGCGAATGAGAATTTCGTTGAGCTCCAGCGGGAACTTTCGGATACGGAAAATAAAATCCAGGCGGCACGTCGCTTCTACAACGGCGTTGTTCAGGAACTCCAAAACGCGCTCGAAATGTTCCCGTCGAATATCGTGGGAAATATGTTCGGCTTTAAGACGCGCGAATTCTTTCAATTGAGCGAGGCGGAAGGCGCAGCTCGCGAGCCGGTAAAGGTCAGTTTCTAATATTACATATCGAACAGCTCGGTCCTTTCGACCGAGCCGTTTCGCGTTGGAGCACGATAATCTCAAAGCCACGCAGCCCAGACTGCAGCAGCGAACAACGAATCGCTTGGATGGGGCATCATGACGCACCATACCTCGAAGGCGTGCGTCTTACCGTAGTAGTGTGGTGGCTCGTAGCGCCACGTACGTGAGATCTCGACGAGCTGTCGCACCATCCCTTCCACGCTTAAAGGACTACGGATTGCTACGGCGTCAAAAGCATGCTCGGCGAGCAGGAGACGGCCCGAACGCGGTTCGCCCTCGATAGGCGCATAGTGGGTGAATCGTACGTCTTGATGCATGATTCTACCCAGTACAAATTTCAGGTATTCCGAATCCGCAACGATCGCAACTGGCTTTACGATTCGCAGGTCTGATCGTTTCATCGCACTCTCCTTGTGACTATCCTGCGTGAACAATAATGCAGCTATATTTAAAGTCAAAGATTCATTTACAGATCGTTTTGCTAGCTATATGCTGCGTATTAATATGGCATCGCTATATACAGAACAAGGAAAGAATGTACGGCGGACATGGATGCTCATGACCATGTTTCTCGTTTTGATTATTGCGATCGGATACGCAGTTGCGTGGTATCTGCAGAACCCGAGCATTCTTTATATTGCTGTTGCGTTCAGTCTTTTTATGAACGTTGCGGCGTATTGGTTTTCGGACAAGATTGCGCTTGCCTCGACGGGAGCAAAAGAAGCCGACCCGAACGAATATCGCGAATTACATCGCATTCTTGAGAATCTCGCGATAACGGCCGGGCTCCCAAAACCGCGGGTCTATGTCATCAATGATCCTGCGCCGAATGCATTTGCTGCTGGCAGAAACAAAGAGCATGCGGTCGTTGCTGTTACGACCGGTCTTCTATCTCGCCTTGAGAGGGCGGAACTTGAGGGAGTGCTTGCGCACGAGCTCTCGCATATCGGAAATAAGGACATCCTCGTAATGACCGTTGCAGTAGTTCTCGCCGGATTCATCGCGATAATTTCCGATATCTTTTTGCGCATGAGTTTTTTTGGAGGGAACAGAGAAAATCGGAACCCGCTTCTCGCGATTGCGGCCATTGTCGCAATAATTATCGCGCCGATTGCAGCACAGCTCATCCAGCTCGCGGTTTCTCGCCGCCGCGAATTTCTCGCGGATGCGACGGGGGCGCTCCTAACGCGATATCCCGACGGTCTCGCATCCGCTTTGCAAAAGATAAGTTCGTACGAGGCACCTATGCGCCGAGCGAATCATGCGACAGCGCACCTTTTTATCTCGAATCCATTCGGTGCTCACGAAGCCGGGAAATTCATCGCAAAAATATTTTCTACTCACCCGCCAGTTGAAGAGCGAGTCACCGCACTCGTTGGAATGCGTGTGTAAATACGGTTTACCAGGATGTGCCCAGCCGTAGTTTTGTCGAAATTTTGATAGCGCAAAACTACGTCCGGGTGTGCATAACGTCATGGCGCCTTCCTGAAAACGGGGCTACGCTTTAGAGCGTCGATTAGCACACATTAAGAGTCTTAGCTATGTCAAATGTATTGACACCGCGAGGATTCCTTCAGGTCGGAGGGATCGTCCTCGTATTAATCGCGATTCTTGGGTACGTCAATGTTATTGGTCCTACACCGGAGGCTTCCATCTTCGGTCCCGGCTGGTACTTCGATAATGCCGAGAATGTCGCGCATCTTGTTTTGGGAATCGTTGCGCTTCTTGCCGCGTTTTTTGTAGGAGCAGGAGTGCAGAAACCACTTGTAATTATTGTCGGTGTCGTGGGAATCCTTGTGGGACTCTACAGTCTCTTCGGGGACACGATGCTCCTCGGAGCAGGTCTTCAGAATCCTGCTGACACGCTGCTACACCTAGTTGTAGGCGCATGGGCGCTTTGGGCTGGGCTGAAAGGAGCTGCAGCATCTCCAATGGCATCGATGTAATCTTTTTTAGAAGAATTGCAGCAAATCCCCGCACCGCCAGATGGCGGATGCGGGGATTTGCTTTTGCCAAGAATCCCATACAAATTAGTCGCCGATCTCGCTCTTTCTGCGGAAAGAGCGGGAGAGTCGGACAACTCGCATTTGCAAATTCCTGACTGGCGGAGGCGGAGAGATTCGAACTCTCGATGCCTTACGGCATGCCGCCTTTCCAAGGCGGTGGAATAAACCACTATCCGACGCCTCCAAACGTATCAAACGTACACGAGAGTCGCGATACTCGCGCAATAATACTCGGCCGCCATTTCTGCAGACGCATACACAGAGTTTCAAACGTTATGTGCCGCTCAAGCGATGGGACTTTACCGTCGCCCAGCAGTTTGTCTGTCAACGCGTCCATTTCGGCGATGATTTCTTCATCGGAAATGCTCATATCTTCCATTGCTTTTGCGAGACGAAGCGGATGCATATCCACCTCCACGAAGTTGAGACTTGCTGCACTATAGCGCACTCGTTTTCTCGATGGAAGCACATCTTTGAACGAAACCTTCACCAAATTCTCAGTTCGCATGTATTACTTTAAAAATGGGTGCGGGTTCTTGCCCGCCCTCGACATTCGCACGTATTTATTAATTGTTAATTGATTATATCTATCACTATGCAATCCATCCCTATATCTCATCGTTTATTCGCGTTTCTTATTGTCGTAGCAGTCATTCTGGGAACGGCGTCAATCGCGAATGCACTTCCTGTCTCCGGCAGAGATTTAGCGCAGAGCATTATCTGTAAAGTATTCAGCGATCTGCAGGCAAGAGGACTTTATAACAGAGGCCTAGCAGCCAGATGCAATATTATTCCACCTCCGACAACGGCAAAACTCGTTGTCGTCAAAAGTGTTCAGGGTAGTACGACTACTCCATCGGCATTTACCCTACAAGTTGTCAGCGGAAGTGCGACCACAACATTCAGCGGAAACGCTTCCGGAACCATACTAACATTTGCAGGGAATAGTGTGTTTACAGTATCGGAAAGTCCAGTAACGGACTTTTCTCCGAGCTTCTCTTCCGGGTGTTCCGGCACATTACTTCCGAATAGCACAACTACATGCACAGTGATCAATACCTTTACGGGCACGACGACAGCGACGACGAGCACACTTAGAATCGTGAAGATTGTAGAGGGCGGAATAGCAACATCGTCTGATTTCCAGATCAGTCTTAAAAAAGACAATGTTCACGTCACTGGTTCGCCGCAAGCGGGCTCAAGTATAGGAACAACTTATAGCAATCTTGCATCAAGCACATATGAAGTGAGCGAAACTGGTCCAGCAAATTACGATGCTGTCTTCAGCGGTGCGTGCAATGGAACGAGTACCATCATGCTCGCAGCGAGCACGAGTGTGACCTGCACGGTAACAAATACGTTTAATCCGCCGCTCATGGCAGACCTTACGGTATTCAAGATTGTTCTTGGAACTACGACGGCTACATCGTCTGATTTCCAGATTCATGTGAAGAGTGCCACGACTTCTCTTGATGTAGCTGGCTCACCACAGGCGGGAACTGCTGCCGGGACAACATACTCACTTCCATTTGGCACGTACGAAGTATCGGAAACAGGCGATCTGACGCCAGATGAGACTTCCTTCAACGGAGATTGTAGTACAAATGGCGGTATAACGCTCACGAGCACGACCACGAAGGCGTGCACAGTTACCAATACGTTCAATAACGCGCCGTAGCTCCTGTTGCTCGCCTGTCAGGCGCGGGTAGGCCCTTCTTCACACAGCACGAGACCAAGTTGCCACGAAGCTGCTTCCTGACAGCATGATAAACTTTTGTGGATGGCTGAATTAATAGTCATAAAAATAGTGGGGGCGGCGATTCTTTCAACGATACTCGGATTTGTGTGGTTCCATCCGCGCGCCTTCGGCGCGATCTGGATGCGTCACGCGAGAATCACGCCTGAAATGGCGGAACGAGGAAAGAGGCGCGTGCACCTGTACGCGCTCGCGGGTTTTATTGGGAATGCGATTGCCGCCTACGTTTTGTTCTACCTCCTTGCGGCATTTCAAATTTCCCTTAGAGAAACGGCGATTACACTCGCACTCCTCGTATGGGTAGGATTTACGGCACCGTCTTTATTGGGAATGATGCTATGGGAACAAAAACCGCTCTCGTACTACTCTATAAATGCACTCTACTGGCTAGTTTCTCTCGTCATCATGGCGATGATCCTCGTTCTCTGATCATGAGGCGCTTTTTATTGATCGCTCTCTTGATTATTGCTGCAGCCATCGGGCTCTATTGGTTCAACGCTCAACCCGGGGCGCTCGATAATCCGATTCCGTCGTCTTCCGATGCTGAGATGTCTCCGGAAATGGCATCGTCAACTGTTCGAATTGCAGGGAAAGAGATCAGAGTAACCATAGTGGATACTCCGGACGAGCGAAGCAGGGGCTTGAGTGGGAGAAAAGAACTTGCTCCCGATGAGGGAATGCTGTTTGTATTCGAAACGGACGGAGTCTACGGCTTCTGGATGAAAGACATGCTGTTTCCCATTGATATCGTATGGCTGTCGGGGGGATGGAAGGTAGTTGATATTCATACACATGTCATGCCTTCCACGTATCCTGCGATTTTCAGACCGCGCGGGCCCATTCGGTACGTTATCGAGATGCCTGCAGGGTCTGCGACGGAGTCGGGCTTAAAAATAGGTGACATAGCGCGGCTAGAACGTTAGGTTTTTTTGGCGCGTTAATTTCCTTTTAGCCCTCTTCATTTTTCGAGAGTTGTCCACAGTTTTTTTTGATAGAAGTCTCGTTTATCGAGAGCTACAATGAATGTCCTTTAGTAACTTATTTTTCATGCGCATGACGAATCAAACGGAAAGCGTTAAGAGAGGAAGAGGGCCTGCCCTCGCACGGGCGGGAGCGGTTGTCGTTTCAGCGACTGCCGCGTTCCGCGTGTATAAAAAATATTTACCGAACATCCAGAAGCGCGACGGTCGGATCGTCCCATTCGAGTTTGAAAAGATCGGGCACGCTATTCATAAGGCGATGGTCGCGACGAATGAGGGCTCGAGTGATGAGGCGGTGGTCGTCGCGCACAAAGTGGCTGGGGAGATGATGCGCATTGCCAAGACGTATAAGAATTTTTTGCCGACTGTCGAGGGATGCCAGGACGAAGTAGAGCGCCAACTCATCCTTTCCGACTACGCGGCGGCCGCAAAGGCGTACATTCTCTATCGCGCGGATCGCGCGAAACTTCGCAAGGAGCAGGGCGATGTTCCCGAGCACGTCCGCGCGTTGGCGCAGGAGAGCAAAAAATACTTCAAAAATAATCCGCTCGGAGAATTTGTGTACTTGCGTACATATGCGCGGTGGATCGAGAGCGAACAGCGCCGAGAGACGTGGGTGGAAACCGTTGATCGGTACATCGGCTTTATGAAAGAAAATCTCGGAAACAAATTGAAGCCGCGCGAGTATGCGGAATTGCGCGAGGCGATACTCAAGCAGGAAGTGATGCCGAGCATGCGCGCGATGCAGTTTTCGGGAGATGCGGCTCGCAAGTGCAACACGTGTTTTTACAATTGCTCATTTACCGCGCCAGTGAAGTTGGAAGATTTTGCGGAGATCATGTATCTCTCGATGCAGGGATGTGGCGTTGGATTTGCGGTTGAGAGCCAGAATGTGCAACAGTTGCCGCAGATTCAAAAGCAAACTGGCGAAAAATTGGCGACGCACGTTGTCGCAGATTCAAAAGAGGGATGGTGTGATGCCCTCACGCTGGGTCTCAAGGCGTGGTATTCGGGGAAAGATCTAGATTTCGATTTCTCTCTCATCCGCCCGGCAGGATCGCGCTTAAAGACGATGGGAGGGAAAGCTTCTGGTCCAGAGCCGCTTCGTTCTCTTTTGGGATTTGCACGGGATCGCATTTTGAAGCGGCAGGGAAGGCGGCTGCGCAATATTGATGCTCACGACGTCATCTGCAAAATCGGAGAGTGCGTTGTTGCCGGCGGCGTGCGCCGCACGGCAATGATATCGCTTTCGGATCTGGACGATGTTGAGTTGCGGGATGCCAAAAAAGGCCAGTTTTTCCTTACGGATCCGTTTCGCTCTGTCGCGAATAACTCGGCAGTCTACGAGACGAAGCCGACGAATGCTGAGCTTATGGACGAATGGGTCGCCCTTATGAAAAGCGGCACGGGAGAGCGCGGCATTTTCAACCGCGGCTCGCTGGAGAAAACGCTTCCGGAGCGCCGCCTCAAATTTTTCAAAAAGAAATTCGGAAAGAAGAAAGGAAATTTCATCGGGCAGGTGGGCACTAACCCGTGCGGCGAAATTTTGCTTCAATCTCATGAATTTTGCAATTTGTCGGAGGTAATTGCTCGCGCGGAGGACACGGAAAAAACGCTCCTGCGGAAAGCGAAACTTGCGACGCTCCTCGGTACATACCAATCCACGCTAACGAAATTCAATTACATCTCGAAGGAATGGCAGGAGAACTGCGAACAAGAACGTCTCCTCGGCGTCTCCATTACGGGTCAGTGGGACTCTCCCGCTGTGCGTGATGCGAAGGTGTTGCGGAGGATGAATTCACACGCGGCACTCGCAATACTACATCCGGCGCGTCCGCATTTCGGCGACGGACTCGCTTTATAGAATGGTGCGCGACCAAGGCATCCCGACTCTACCGGAGGTGGGGCAGAATGCGAACGAGGCAAACACATTCGTGCTCGAGTTTCCCGTTAAAGCTCCCCAAGGATCAATTTTCAAAAACGACCTCTCTGCGATCGAGCAGCTCGAATATTGGAAAACGGTAAAACTGAATTTCACAGAGCACAATCCCTCCGCGACGATCTCTGTCGGGGAAGAGGAGTGGGTGGCAGTCGTTGCGTGGATCTCGGAAAACTGGGATATCATCGGCGGTCTCTCGTTCCTTCCTCGCGAAAGCCACGTGTATCGCCTCGCACCGTATGAAGCCATCGATAAAAAAACATACGAGGCTCTCATGAAAAGATTCCCACAGATAGATTACTCGAAACTCGTGATCTACGAGCGCACGGATGAGACGGAGCAGGCGAAGGAGTTGGCGTGCGCGGGCGGGACGTGCGAGATAGTTTAGCGCCCGAGATATCATGCTCTTCGGGTCGCTGTCTGCGCGTGCTCGCGCAGCGCTCACTCTCGGGCCGCCGCCCTGCGAGAGACCCTCATAGCACGATACCTCTCGCTTGCTGTTGTTTTAAGAATCAACATCCTGCTGCGTTTGCCTTGCTCGTCAAGCATATGCCGCAAAAGAGTTTCGCAAAAGAGAATGGTGGTTGGAAAAAAGAGAAAGCCCGGAGAAATTCCCGCAGCTTCATCTTTCCGACAGCCGAACGTATATCTTGTGTCATTTTCTCTCCTTCGAGAATGTTGTTCCGGGGCTAATATGCTACACATTGACGGTAGTGTCAATGATTGGTAAGATACATGCCTGCGTTAGGCAGTCGCCGATATTGCCTGCCGCAGGCAGTTGCAATATCGAGCGTCCCGAGCGAAGTCGAGGGACTGCCCTTCGATAAACTCAGGGCTCTCGATTCTGCAGCCACCTGCGGCGGGCATAATCGGAGGAAAGTCCGGACATAGCCAGCATTTAATGTTGGAGCATGGTAGTGGGTAATACCCATCCACAGTGATGCGAGAGGTGCGAGCAGTGACGCCGACTCCGAAAGGAGAAGGATTCCTTCGGGAATAATCGTATCGAGAGATACGGGTGAAACGGCAAAATCCTTACCGCTATGCAAGGTCGCGTCCAGCCGCAGTTTTATTCAATTGATAAAACTACAGCTGGAAGAACCGCTTGAGGTGAATGGCAACATTCATCCCAGATAAATGGCTGCCCTCGACAGAATCCGGCTTATTGCGCAGTGCAGGCGAGCAAAGCAAACGAGCTTTGCTCGTTTGCTTTTGAGCCAAACAAGCAAAACGAGCGAAGCGAGTACAACGCAGAAATGAAAAGAGATGCTCTAAAGGCGTCTCTTTTCTACATTATCTGGGCTAGTTTTTCCACATTGGCGATAATAGAATATGCTACACTGGCTGGGTTATCTGTAAACAACTCTTTTTAAGAGGCATGTTTGTATCATGAATACAATTCTCGATGCGGTCTCGAAGTGGAGCATGGTCTTGGTGTTCGGCCTCCTGCCATTCTTTTTTATTCCAGTTCCGTGGTTTGCGGTTACTCAAAGCAAAGCTGTGCTCGTTGGGATTCTTTTGACGGTTGCTGGGCTCTCATGGCTCGCTTCGCGACTTTTGGAAGGCGCGCTTCGAGCGCCGGGCCCATTTGTCCTCGGCGCAGTAGCGCTTCTTCCTATCGCATATTTCGTTTCCGCAGTTCTTTCCGGGTTCTCGTCGGTATCGTTATTCGGCAGCGGCATAGATCCGGATACCTTTGCTGCAGTAAGTCTGAGCTTTGGCGGATTCGCGCTCGCTGCTCTTATTTTCTCCCAAAGCTTTGAACGTGTCAGAATAGGAGTGCGCGCTTTCTTTATCGGTGCACTTATTCTCGAAGTGATCCAGATCCTGCACCTTTCGTTTCCGGCGGCACTTTCATTTGGCGGCGCTATTGTCGGGCAGGCCGGGAATGCATTTGGCAGCTGGCATGATCTTGCGATTCTTGCAGGCGTTCTTGCATTTCTTGGCGCCGCTTTTTCGGGGACGCAACTCGCGACAGGAAGATGGAAATATCTTTTTCACGCAGTTATCGCCCTCTCAATAATACTTCTCGTTATCACTAATTTTCGCGATGTCTGGATAGCATTTGCCGTTCTTTCATTTCTATATTTTCTGCATCTTTTGTACGGGCGAAAGTCTCGTGTTTTTGAAGATACACTGCTATCTTCGCCCAGCATCGCCGGCGTGGGGACAGAGGGCATTGCGCGAGAAACGCTGAGGAAGGCAGCCAACTGGAAGTGGGCAGTCCTTGGCGTAGTTTCGATACTTTTGGCATTCTATGGCACAAATGTCGTAAACCTGCTCCCCGCGCAGATGCAGGTGGCAACCATAGAGGTGCGTCCATCTTGGCGAGGGACGTACATCGTCGGTCAGCAATCGCTCACAAATCCAAGAATGCTTTTCTTTGGTTCGGGCCCGAATACGTTTACGAACGAATGGAGACTCTACAAGCCGGCAGAAATTAACGCAACGCAGTTCTGGAATGCGGAATTCAGTTCCGGCATCGGCTCGGTTCCGACGTCTCTCATTACTGTCGGCGTCGTGGGTTTCTTGGCGTGGATAGAGGTGCTCGTTGCCCTGCTATGGGTCGCATATGCGGCACTTCGCAGGGGCAGAGATGAGAATGGATACGCGGGCGTTGTCGCGCCAATAGCGCTCTCAACTATTTTTCTCTTTGCATTTTCCGTTTTGTATGTCCCGGGTGCCGGTTTGAGTATGCTGTCGTTTCTGCTCTTTGGCCTTTTGCTCGCGCTCGCAGCTCTCATCGGCGCCGTTCCTCTTCGTACTTTCAGTTTGCGGCCCGATATGTCCGGTACTTCTGTGCGCGAGATGATTCTTCGCCCTGGCGCGGCAATGGCGGCGACAGGAGTGCTAGCGACGCTGATTTTTGTCGCTGCCATCGGATACGCATCATACGGAAGTGCGCGAGCGCTTACGTCTGACGCATACCTCAACCGCGGCATTCTCGCGTATAACAGCTCAAGTGATATCACGCTGTCGTCCGAACTTGTCGGGAAGGCCATACGCATCTCCCCTGATAACGATCGCGCGCAGCGCGCGGCAGTGCAGCTCGGCCTTCTGCAGCTCCAACAACTCATATCGACCGCCAATCCGGACGATGAGGCGGCGCGCGCACAGCTCCAAAGCACGCTTGAGCAGACAATCCAGCACGGTCTCAATGCAGTTTCCATCAATAGCGGCAGTTATCAGAACTGGCTCGAGCTCGCCTCGCTCTATAGAGAACTTGCGGGTGCGAACGTGCAAGGTGCCTACGAGAATGCTCGAGCGGCATATGATCGCGCGCGTGAGGGGAACCCCAAGAATCCTCTTCCCTTGCTACAGCTCGCGCAATTGGAAATTCTGCAGAATAGGCCTACCGATGCGCTGCAGTTCCTCGCTGCGGCACTACAGCTGAAGCCCGATTTCGCTCCGGCGTATTATTACTCTTCACAAATTTTCGCGGTGCAAAATGACTTCGCGAGCGCCATGCAGGCCGCGGCGAATGCGGTGAAGTATGCAGAGAACGATCCTCTCGGGTGGTATAACCTCGGCAGCATCGCCTATGCGAGCGGGGATTATGCGAATGCCGAGGTTGCACTTCAACAAGCGCTCGTTCGCCAGCCGCAGTATGCCAACGCGCTCTACATGCTCGGCCTTACGTTCTATCGAGAGGGGAAGACCGACGCGGCGTTGCAGGTATTTATCGAGCTTGATAGATTGAATCCGAATCAGCCGCTCGTGCAGGAAATACTTCAGAATATTCGAGCCGGTAGGCCGATTTCATAGACCACGCCCTGTTTTTTGTGGTTTCCCCCAGGCGCTTCGTTAAAAGTGCAGACCCAGGCGTGTGGCACAATGAGGTCAAATGCCTAAACTAAGCGCGGGATTCCGGTTTCTCTCCTCGGAAGTGCGGGGTCTCCAAGCCGCAGTCTACGTGCTCGCGCTCTTTGCGCTTTTCTCCTCGCTCTTGGCGCTCGTACGCGACCGGCTTTTGGCGAGTTTTTTCGGCGCCGGAGTCGATCTCGATGTGTATTATGCTGCATTTCGAATACCGGATTTGATTTTCGTCACCCTCGGCGCACTCGTTTCCGTTTATATTCTTATCCCCGAACTTGCGAATCGAGACCAAGAAAATCAGAAGAACTACATCGATACAGTTTTTATTGGGTTTTCCATTTTCGCGATCGTCATCAGTTCGATTGCGGCCGCTCTTGCGCCGACGCTCTTGAGGGCGCTCTTTCCGGAATTCGTCGAAGCAGGTCTATTGCCCGAACTTGTGGGGCTGACGCGGATCATGCTCTTGCAGCCAATTCTTCTAGGCCTCTCGAATATATTTGCGGCGATAACACAGACGCGTCACCGCTATGCGCTCTACGCCGCATCGCCTCTCGCTTACAATCTTGGCATCATCATCGGCATTGTCGTGCTGTACCCAGTAATAGGGCTTCCGGGGCTTGCGTGGGGGGTTGTTTTAGGGGCGCTTCTCCACGCGGGGATTCAAATTCCGGCCATCATGAGAGATGGATTTTTTAAATCTATACCGCACTTTTCTCAGCCGGCTGCACTGTGGAGAACTGTTACCATTTCTGTCCCGCGCGCTCTCGCGCTATCGATGAATCAGATTACGTTCATTGGTCTTACAGCACTTGCGGGAACACTCGCAACAGGTTCGATCGCTGTCATGACGCTGGCCAATAATCTTCACAGCGTGCCACTCTCGATCATCGGAGCATCATATTCGGTAGCGGCGTTTCCGACGCTTGCACTCGCATTTTCAAACGGGAGAACTTCTGAATTCGTCGAGCATATTGCAACAGCGGCGCGCCATATTCTTTTCTGGTCGCTTCCGGCGACGGCACTCATCATTGTGTTGCGCGCGCACATCGTGCGCGTCGTTCTGGGAAGTGGTGCGTTCGATTGGACGGACACGCGACTCACGGCGGCTGCCTTCGCGCTTCTCTCGATATCGCTCGTATTTCAGGCGCTGATACTGCTCCTCGTTCGCGGATACTACGCAGCGGGACGCACGTTCGTGCCGCTTCTCCTTTCCAGCGGAATTGCCGCTCTCACAATCGGAACGGGTTTCTCGCTCATACGGTTGTTCGAGAGTCCCTCGGTTCTTCTTTTTGCAGAGTCGCTCTTTCGGGTCGAAGATATAGCGGGAACAGACGTATTAGCTCTTGCCATCTCATACTCTGCCGCCACGTGCATCGGGACGATTCTGCTCGTTCTTCATTTCAATCACCGCTTCAAGGGTTTTTTGAATGGGATCAAGCGCACCATGGCGGAAGCTCTCGTAGCCGCATTTTCGGCCGGGCTTGGCGCGTACGCCGTTTTATGGTCACTCGGACCGCTTGCAATAACCCCGACACTTCTTTCTGTTTTTGTGCGCGGTTTTGCAGCCGGGGTGTTCGGCATTATAGTTGCCTCTCTTGTTTATTCGCTGCTTAAAAACCGTGAATACAGGGAAACTGCAGGGGCGGTGCGGAGCCGTCTGTGGCGCGAGCCGGTCGAAGAGAAAAAAGCTGTTTCGATTGTCGCCTCGAGTGAGGAGACACCGCAGCTATAGAACTAGTTAGTAGTAAGTTGAAGGTAGTAAGTAGATAGTAGTGAATACATGTCATCTAACATTCGAAACTTCAGCATTATTTCTCACATTGATCATGGTAAGAGCACGTTGGCGGATCGGATGCTCGAGCTCACGGCCACAATCGCTCCGCGTGAGATGCATGAGCAAGTACTTGATCGGATGGAACTGGAGCGTGAACGCGGCATTACGATCAAAATGGCACCTGTGCGGATGCTGTGGCATCCGCACCGCAGACTTACGCAGAATGAGACGCAGAAGGACGCAGAATGGATACAAGGAGACGATTTCTTATATAAAGATCTCACTTACAAAATACGCGGCATTTTTTTTGATGTACGAAAGAAATTAGGGCTGGGACATAAAGAACAGATCTATCACAATGCGCTTGAAATAGAATTCAAGAAAAATGGATTGGTTTTTGAAAGCAAAAAAAATATACCAATTCTTTACGACGGCAATAATATCGGACTATATCAGCCGGATTTTGTTGTTGAAGGCAAGGTGCTGATAGAACTTAAGGCGTTGCCAGAAATTAGCCGGCCGCAAACTGAGCAGTTATGGTCATATTTGAAAGGTTGTGAGTATAAGGTCGCTCTTTTAGTAAATTACGGCTCAAAAGATTTGGAAATCAAGCGAATAGTCTATGATAAATCCCGCCCGAGTTCTTCTGCGTTGTCTGCGTTGTCTGCGTTAAGTCTGCGTGAGTCTGCGGGCGTGTCGAATCAGGTTGAAGAATATGTTCTAAACCTGATCGACACGCCAGGACATGTCGATTTTGCTTATGAAGTTTCCCGTGCGCTTTCTGCGGTGGAAGGCGTCGTGCTTTTAGTCGATTCGACGCAAGGAGTAGAAGCGCAGACTCTTTCCGTTCTTTCTGTCGCAAAGAATCTCGGACTTGAGATCATACCTGTTGTATCGAAAATAGACGCACCGAATGCGCGCGTCTCTGATATCGTAAGCGAGGTGGCGCTTCTTCTAAACTGTCCGGAATCGAGCATTCTGCGCGCATCGGGAAAAACAGGCGAAGGCGTAGCACACATCCTAAATACGATCGTGGAAAAAATACCGCCACCGAAATCGACAGGCGCAGGCGTTCAAGCACTGATTTTTGACTTCGGCTACTCCGATCATCGCGGCGTCATTGTCTACGCGCGCGTCTTCGGCGGCAAAATCGCAAAAGGCGATTCGCTTCGCTTTTGCGCTGCACAGACAGATTTTCAAGCTCTCGAAGTTGGATGGCTTACGCCGCGCGAAACTCCATCGGAGGTTTTACATGAGGGCGAAATCGGATACATAGTCACCGGTATAAAAAAGGCAGGCATTGCTTCTGTCGGCGATACGCTCACCTCGGTGCGCAATCCCTCTCACGCTCTTCCGGGCTATTCTCCGCCGGCGCCCGTCATTTGGGCAAGTGTGTATCCGGAGAGTCAGGATGATCTCGTCCTTTTGCGTCAGTCGCTCGAGCGGTTGCGTCTTTCAGATTCGTCTCTTTCTTATGAAGAAGAATCATCCGGAATAATGGGCAAGGGTTTCCGTTGCGGATTTCTCGGCATGCTTCACCTGGAAATAATCATTGAACGCTTGCGTCGAGAATTTGCACTCAATCTCGTCGTTACGATGCCGACGACCGTATATCGAATCACACACACAAATGGGAAGGTGGAGGATATCTATTCGCCCGCACATTTCCCCGACGAGGGAACCGCAAAAAGGGTTGAGGAGCTCTGGAGCAAAGTGTCTGTAATTGCTCCGCCCGAATATTACGGAGCCATTTCGCAACTTCTCTATGATCATGAAGCGGAAATAGGAGAGACAGCCACGCTGCCCGATGGAAAAATGCAGGTGTATGCCGACATGCCGCTCCGGGAGCTGATGCGCGGCTTTTTTGACAAGCTCAAGAGCGTTTCGTCAGGATTCGCATCTCTCTCATATGAGCTTCTAGGATTTCGTGATGCGGATGTCGTTCGGCTTGATGTGCTCGTTGCCGATGAAATTGTTCCGGCGTTCGCCCGCATCGTAAGTCGGCGGCGAGTTCAGCATGAGTCAGAAGCAATTGTAAAAAAGCTTGAGGAATTATTGCCCCGCCAACTTTTCGTTTTAAAAATTCAAGCAAAAGCAATGGGGCGTATTATTGCCGCGCGTCGCGTGTCGGCGCTCCGCAAGGACGTTACGGGATACCTCTATGGAGGCGACATCACGCGTAAGATGAAGCTTCTCGAGAAACAAAAACGCGGCAAGAAGAAAATGCTGGCACGCGGGAAGGTGGATATTCCACACGATGTTTTTCTTAGAGTTATTCGGGATAGTTAGTTATTCTCGGGCCAAATCCTAAAAGTACGCCCCACAATATAATATGCGTAATCTAGTGGTCATTTGAGGTTAAACTCCCGGAGGTCAGGAATGTCGCTAGTACATTGTGGATAACCAAATGCGTCACGCTACGCGGATGTACTATTAAATAATATCGCATGTCGAGAATTAACCTTTCAATTATTGGAACCGTGCTCGCGCTGGCACTCGTCGCTACATTGGTCTACTCAACTGCGCAAACGAACCGACTCAACGTAGATTCACAATTGCAACTCGGTGCGGTAGGCACCGCGACCGAATCAGTTCTCTGGCTCGAAGAAAAGTCCGAATTTCTAAGCGGTGAGACATTCTCGGTGGCCTGGAATAATCCCGGGGCAACGTACCCTCTTGATTGGGTTGGCATCACAACCGTCGGGGGAGCGTTTGGAAGCGCGGGAACCGGACAAGGAACTTCGTGGTTCTACACGGGCGGATACAAGAGTGCCAGCAAACCTCTCGTAGCGCCAAGCATGCCTGGCGATTACGAAGTAGTGTACTACCTGGACAATTCGACCGATCGAATACTTGTACGCATACCGCTGCGCGTGATTTCGCAAACGAGTGTCCCGACAGTGGCCCCGGCAGCTCCCGCTCCCGCTCCCGCTCCCGCTCCCGCTCCTGTCGCTGTCGTGCCAGCTGCTTCAACACAAACAACAACGTATGTTCCCGCTTCGATTCCAACTCCAGCTTCAACTCAAACATCGACCGGCGGCAGCATCGCTCCCAGCGCAAACGACCCGGCGGCCGCTTCTTTCCTGCAGCTTGGGACGGGCGCGTTATCACGAACATTCCTCGACAAGGGCCGCGACACACTAAGCGTTAAGGACTGCGGAGCGCGCGGCAATAGCGTTGCGAACGATACGGCAGCGCTGCGGGCCTGCGCGTCACTTGCACGTGCGAGCAATCAGCGAGAGCTCACATGTCCGCGTGGCACGTACATAATCTCCGCGCCCATCAATGTTTCGGGTATATCGCTTATTGGCGAAGGGGCTGTTGGATGCACAATTCAGGCGGCCTCAAACTTTGCGGGCGATGCGCTGCTGCTGCTTGACGGTTCTACGGAGGGCGGCGCAGCGAATTCTCGCTACAGCAATTTCCGACTGCACGGTAACCGCAGGGTCGTCGGCTCTGCGATTGCCGGAATGCAGCTGAAGGGAAACGTTCTATACAACTCGTTCGATACTATCCGCATCAACGAAGTCAAGGGCCCGGGTGTGCTCATCCGTGGCGACGGTTCAAGGACCTTCCGGCCTAGTCTTAACACGTTCATCAATGTCAATGTGAGCAGCGGTGACTCGCATGGGTGGGAAATCCGCGCCGGATTGAGCAATACCTTCATCGGCATCGGCGCGGAGGCTCTCGGCGGTCGCGGCATCAACGTAACGAGTGCTGATGAAACCGTGGGACGGCTCTCTTTCATCGCGCCCTGGATTGAGGGCGTCGGCATTGGACAAACCGGCTTCTACCTCAACGCTTTCGGCGTGCAAGTCATTAATGCGCTGGTGCAGGACTACGGCTCGAGCCCGGCGACAACCGGACATGGTTTTGAGGTTCTCGGCGGGCTTAATGTAATCGAGGCACCCGATGTTTCCGGACGCGCTACGTCTGCGCCAGGCAGTCGCAAAATAAAAATTAGTGGTGGCACGCGTCATCAACTGGGCTCGCTCAGCGCCGCGTTTACGACAAGAGATGTCGAGGATCCGCAAGGCGACACGCTCATAACAAACGCGTGGAACATCGAACTCGCCTCCAAAGAACACGTCTTCCTCTCGAATGCCTCCGCTGCCATCGCGGGCGGAACGATCCGCTATATTCAGCTAGGAACCGGCTTTGTTTCCGCAACCTATTCCGACGTGCGACAGCGAATCACAGCTCCCATCACCTTGCTCGGCTTCCGTTTGGAGGCTACACAATTGCCGGGTGGTACCGGAAGTTACGTCGTTCAGGCAATGGTCGATGGCGCAGCCGTCGGGCCGAAGTTGGTGCTTAATAATGCGAACAAGGGGACAACGAATGACTTAACCAACGAGCTGAACATTCCTGCAGGCTCGTTCTTAAGTTGGCGCGTGATCAGCACGCCGGGGGCGGCGACGATACAGCAAGGCGGCTTGCATCTCTCGTACGGTATCCGCAAGTGAATGTGCGTGCCATGCTGATCGGTGTGGCGATAACGCATCGGCCGACTCTTTGAGTCGGCTTTTCTAATATCCTGTTGCGAGATTTACGACTCCCGGGGCAAAGAAAATAATCATGCTGATGATGACAAGAATCGCAATGATGCCCCACAGAACCTTTACAACTTTTTTCGTGCGCCGATGGTAGAGAAAGCTCATAGGACGGTTTATAGTTTTTAGTTAAAAATGCGGAATAGAATGGATGTTAACATTATAAACGATGAAAACGTTTGGGCAACGCTTGGGAGGGCGGCGCGATCCACTGCGTCTTCTCGGACGCCGGCTTTTTCTCCTACTCTTGCTTGTTCTTGTTGTGCTCGTGGGCACGAGCGTATGGAGCGTGTATTGGAAAGAGCGCGGGTCGAAGATGCTCCGAACGGAAGCAGAGGCGCAGCTTTCTGACCTGACGGCTCGGCGCGCGAAATTGGAGAAAGATCTCGCCACCTTGAAAACGGACCGCGGTATGGAAGAAATCCTTCGTGAACAGTATCAGCTCGCGCGGAGCGGGGAGCGGCTCATCATCATTGTCGATCCGCCGAAACCGAAGCCGAACGAGCAAGAACCCTCGGCCATTATGGAATGGTTCGGCAAAATATTCTCGTGGTGGTAAATCGCTCGCAGGCACGTATTTTTTTGCGGTCGCTGTCTGCGCATGCTTGCGCAGCGCTCACTCTCGGCCCGTCGGCCTGCGAGAGACCGCAAAAAAATACGTGCCTGTTCGCTCAGAGTAGATTTTTTTGATAGATTTTTATGCGAAGCAGGCGGGTTCGTCCGCCAAAGCTTCAACACAGGCGGGTATAGTTTAGTGGCAGAACGATTGCCCCATAGGAAATTGCTCCGCAATTCCAACGGGGTAAACTTCCTAAATGCGCGAGATTAGTTTAGTGGCAGAACAGATGCTTCCCAAGCATCGGACGCGAGTTCGATTCTCGCATCTCGCATAGGTTTGAGCTTAATAAGTCTTTCACGTTATGCTTAGCATAATGAAAATTCGCAGAAGTGCGTTTAGCAGCGAATAGCAAGAAATTTATGGCACGAAAATATTCAAAAAGCGCAGCAAAAGACGTCGAGAAAGAGATGCGTTAATACAAACGCGGCAGAGCGCATAGCGGCCGCAGCGGCAGGCTTGTAAAAAGCCGGGAACAAGCTATTGCAATCGGACTATCAAAGGCCCGTAAGAAGGGAAAGCGTGTTCCTCGAAAGCCGGCAGGACGCTGAAGTTAGTTGATCAAAGGTACTTTTTTCCGTAGGCGCGCATTTCTTTGATAATGCCGCGCAGGCCGTGCCCTTTCGTAGTAAGTGTGTATTCGACATGAGCGCTTTTCCCCGGCGTTGTCTTATGCAACAAATGTTCGCGCTCAAGCACTTTCAATTTGTTAGTAAGGGTGCGTGTGCTGATGCCGACAAGCGATTCTTCGAGCTCGCTAAATCGGCGCGGGGATTCCAATAAGTCGCGCAGTATGAGGAGCGAGCAGGAATCTCCCAAAAGATTTGCAACCCGCGCGATAGGGCATGAACGGCACAATATGTCACGTTGTTCCTTCGTTCGGAGCATTATCCACAGAATAGCATCTTCGTAGACGCTTTACAAAGTAAAGCGCGGGCTATATACTTTCAGCATTATTTCTAAATGCACCAGCATGATATGGATACGACAGAGCGATTACGAGTCAAATTAATTCTTGGCAGCACTCGACCGAGCCGCTTCAGCGAGAAAGCGGGGGCGTGGATCAAAGAGCAAGCCGCAAAGCGGCCCGAATTCGACATAGAGCTTCTCGACCTGCGCGAATATCAGCTCCCATTTTACGATGAATCAGTGTCACCGAGCACGATAAAGGACGGCAATTATGCAAAAGATGAAGTTAAACGGTGGTCCGAAAAGATACGTGAAGCAGATGCTTACATCATCGTAGCGCCAGAGTACAACCATGGCATTCCGGCAGTTCTTAAGAATGCGCTCGACTATGTGTATTATGAATGGAATAGGAAACCGGTCGCATTCATTGCCTACGGAAGTGTTGCTGGCGCTCGTTCTGTCGAGCAGCTAAGGGAAGTTGCGGTAGAACTTCAAATGGCACCCGTAAGACAGGCAGTCCATATTCCAAATCCTTGGGAATTATTGGAGGAAAACGGTAGCCTGAAAAAAGGTGCCCTAGATCCATATCAGAAGAGCGCGGCGATAATGCTCGATAATCTTCTGTGGTGGGGAAGAGCACTAAAAGCTGCCCGCGCGGCGTGAGAGTTTTCGAAGTGTGATATACTACCCACTTAAAAAAATAAAAAACATATGCAAACACAATCGCAGGTCACCATTTATACGACACCGACATGCCACTTTTGCCACGCGGCGAAAGAATTTTTTAACGAGAACCACATTTCCTTTACAGAATTCGATGTCGCAAAGGATTTAGCCAAGCGCCAAGAAATGGTACAAAAAAGCGGACAAATGGGAGTGCCGGTGATTCTGGCCAGCGGCGAGATAATCGTCGGTTTTGACGAAGAGCGTTTGCGGGAGGTCCTCAAAGTTTAATTCTGCGAAGGTGCATATGTTACATTGGGAGGGGCGCCGTCGGCGCCCCGCGTAGTTCAATGGATAGAACAGCGGCGTCCTAAGCTGTCGATCTCGGTTCGATTCCGGGCGCGGGGATAGAGATTTGAGATTTATTTTCGATGTTATACAGTACTGCCGGGTTGTCCGGATACGTAGGGATTCTTCTCTACAGAAAGGATTCGCATGAAAACGTTTCTTGAAGTTGCCGAGCAGGTCGCTGCCGCACTTCTGCACGATTGCACGGACGTATCGATTCTGCGCGGTGTCGAGATGAACGACGTCGAGTCACTGCGTATTCATTTCGGCATCACGCGCAACCGGTGGAACCGTAGTCAGAAGTTCGTAGTGCTGAGGGCGTGGATAGGGCCAGATACACACGTCCATATGTCGTTCACGGGCTCGGAGGTGCCACATGCAAGCACGGTTGTGCCGTTCGCAGGGCAACAGCGCCCGCTCGGGGAATTCAGGAAGTTCGTCGGGCTGGCTTTGGATGCCTCCCGCGGATAAGTTCCGCACTAAATCCGATCGCCTCTGCGGGCGATCGGATTTCCTACATGATAAACTGATGGTTATGGAACCGAATCACGATGACCTCTTGAGGGAGACATATCGGCTCTCGCGCGAGAATAATAAAATGCTCCATGCAATGCGCAGAAGTGCATTCATAGGCGGCATCTTTAAATTCATATTCTATATTCTGATTCTGGTTGTGGCTCCGCTCTGGCTCTTCAACACCTATCTTGCGCCTATGTTGGAACAGTTAAATGAAACTATGTCGCAAGTTCGCGGTGCCGGCTCGCAGGCGCAGTCACAGTTTGATAGTTTCCAACAAGCATGGCAGCAATTCCAATCGCAGTTTTCATCTCAGAAGCCTGGTGAATAAATGCTGCGCCTGTGATAAAGTATTCCAGCTGCCCAGATAGCTCAGGTAGTTAGAGCATTCCCCTGAAGAGGGAAGGGTGGTCAGTGCAAGTCTGACTCTGGGCACTTCGATTCATCACACTCACTCAGTGCAGGCACAAATCAAAATCCTAGAGTATATGTGAGTGCGCTGCCGCGTTCCTGGAGCCACTTCGACGTATCCAATTTTATTTCCCGCAGCTTTCCGAGGTCTCGGTATTTCACGTTTCCGTGTGTGAGTGCATGATCGAAGATTTTCTTCGTGAGCTCGACGTCGCGTTTACAGTATTCTTTCACCTTATCGATCTCGCCGGCTTTCCACCACTCAAGCGATTGAGCGCCGTCGCCGCTCTTACGCTCTCCCAGCGTTCCCTCTGCCACGGCATCGAGCCGCAAACGCCGGCCTAGAACTGTGTATATTTCCCTCATGAGGTCGACGCTTTTGATGCGTGATAGGTCGCCCGGATAGTATTTGTTGAGGAGCGGAATGTCGAAATGATCCGAATTGTATCCGACAAGCACGTCTGTTCCTTCAAGTATTTTCCATAATCTCGGCAACTCATTTTCGAGAAAGCACTCATATGTATCGTTCTGCGAATCATGGACAGCGACGAGCGCAATCGAAAGATCCGCGGGGTCGTATGAGCCCACATCAGACATCCAATTTGATGTCTCGATGTCAAAAGTAACAATACGCATAGTTAGTAGAAAGTCGGGAAATTAGCCCAAACTGCTGAATAGATGCTCGGCAATGCGATCTGCGGGAAGCGTGATTTCTGCGCCGCTCGAGAGATTTTTAATAGTGTAGCGTCCCGATTCGCGCTCTTGCGCGCCAACCGTAATGACGAATGGAATCTTCATTTTGTCAGCCTGGCGTATCTGATCTCCGACGCGCTTTTCAGAGAGATTAACCGCAACGGCGACGTCTTCTCGCCGCAATTCCTGCGCGAGGCGCATCGCGTGCGGCAGGGCGGCCCTCTCGACGATGCAGAGCATCAGCTCGGTGGCGGGGGAGTATTCCGGAAGCAGATTGTGCGTCTCAAGAAAGTCGCGAGCAGTCACATCGCCCATGCCGAAGCCAACTGCCGGAATTGACTCGCCTCCGAACGCAGCAAGAAGATTATCGTAGCGACCGCCGCCAAAAAGAGCACGACGGTTACTTTCGTCTGTGTCATAAACCTCAAATACCATGCCCGTGTAGTAATCGAAACCGCGCGTGATATTCGTGTCGACAATCATGTTCCGCACGCCCATGTGTTCGAGCTGTGTCCGGAGCTCCTCAAGGTACGCGGTGCTCGTGGTGCGTTCAAGCATCAGAAGCAGAGCCGACACCTTCGAGTCGTCGTGGAGTGCGGCCGAAAGGGCATCCTTGAAATCTTTGTTTTTTCCTCGGCTGTCGAGAATTCGAGTAACAGGTGCGCGAGTACCATTTTCGACACCGATTTCATCGTAAATCGCATCAAGTATGCGGCGATCCGATACTCGAATCTCGAAATTTCTCTCGTCCGCTCCCATGGAGCGCAAAATGCCATGTGCTATCGCAATTATTTCCGCATCCGCCTCGACGCCGGCGGCTCCAATTAGATCTGCATTCAGCTGCCAATGCTCACGCAGGCGGCCTTTCTGGGGCCGCTCATACCGGAATACGTTGGGAATCGAATACCAGCGCGCGGGAAGCGGTATCTCTCGCGAGCGCAGGGCGATCATGCGCGCTAATGTCGGCGTCATTTCAGGGCGGAGTGCCACTTCGCGCCCGCCTCTGTCAGTGAACGTGTACATTTGTTCATTGACGATTTCTTCCGATGTTTTTTCCCTGTAGATTTCAGCATGTTCGAGAATTGAAGCCCCGTATTCTTCATAGCCAAAAAGTTCGCATATGCGCTCCATGTGCTCGAAAAGATAGCGCAGCACGAATTGGTCTTCAGGATAAAAGTCGCGGACTCCCTTATAACTGTCAACAGAGATTTTGTCTCGCTGCTTTGCCATCCTCGATATTATAGAGCGTAAAGCGCATAGCGACCAGTTCCATGTTCTTGAACTATGTTCGTTATTGCTATAGCATATCCATTCGATATGCGTAGGCACTTTTTCCAGGCTCGTTTTGCAATCCAAAAATCGAGGCCCGGCCTTGGGCACGGTCTTTTTGCAACAGCGAACCTCAGTAAAGGCGATTTTGTTCTTGAATACACGGGAAAGAAAATCCCGACGAAGCTTGCGGATGAGATAACATCACGGTATCTCTTTGAAATAGACAGAAAATGGACCGTGGACGGGTCTGTGCAGTCAAACCTCGCACGCTATATTAATCACTCGTGTGAGCCTAACTGTGAATGCGTGCTTGAAGGCGGGCGAATTCTTATCTATGCATCGCGCGACATTGAAAAAGGCGAGGAACTTTCTTTTGATTACGGAGAGGAATATTTTGATGAATACATTAAGCCAATGGGATGCAAATGCCACAAGTGCAGGTTACAGGGAACAGGTCACGGGTTGCAGAGTAGAGGCACGGTGTATTCTGATCAACTGTCACCTGAAACCTGAAGCCGGTAGCCTTTGCTAGGCACTGCCGATGAGAAGGCCGGAAACAAATACCAACGCTCCGCCGATCACGACTTGCAAAATGGATGTCCAGAACCTCATTCTAAAATAGTGATATCGAATGTAAGCGATTGCGATTAACTCAAGTCCGACGACGAGGTATGCGACATAGAGCGCGAGCGTGAGGTTCGTGATAAGAAACGGAAGTGTATGCAGTATTCCGCCGATGAACGTCGTGACGCCGACGATCGCGCCACGCATTACAGGGTGGCCGCGTCCGGTGTGTTCGCCCGTGTCGGAGAGAGCTTCGGAGAACGCCATGCTGATGCCGGCGCCGACCGCCGCAGATGCGCCGATGAGGAATGCTACGCGGCTGTTCTGCGTCGCGAATGCGGCCGCGAATATGGGCGCCAGCGTCGAAATGGAGCCGTCCATGAGGCCAATAAGAGCCGGCTGCACGACTTTCAACAAGAAAGGAATATTGAGGGGTTCGTCTCTGCGCATACCAAACATGTGAATAGTATTACTCGACACAGAGGCGGAGGCAAATTACAATGCATCGACATGAGCGGAACAAAAATCTTTTGGCTCGGACTTGCAATTTTAGTGGTCGCTGGCGTTGTTTTAAGTTTCTTTGTGAAGCAGACGCCGGGGAGACTTGATACGTTCGCACAGTGCATCAAAGATTCCGGTACCACCTATTATGGAGCATTCTGGTGTCCGAATTGCCAGGCTCAGAATAAAATGTTCGGAAAATCAAAGCCACTCCTTCCGTATGTGGAATGTTCGACGCCAGATGGAAGAGACCAGCTTCAGGTATGCAAGGATAAAAGTATTACGAATTACCCGACGTGGGAATTTCCCGATGGATCTCGCTTGATCGGCGTGCAGCAATTGCAGGTGCTGGGAGAGAAAACCAGCTGCGCATTGCCGCAGTAGTATGCTTGCGCTTGCGAACGCGAATGCCGCGGTCGGCCTCGGCACGCTATTCCTTGAAATAGCCACAGTCATTCTTATCGTCGCGTATTTTACGCGATCGCGGTATCAGATCTCCCGTCTAATTGCAGGCTTCTTTTCACAGCGAGGGTTGCTTATAGCTTTCTTATTTGCAACTGTCGGATCGATTCTGACGCTTTATTATTCTGAAGTGCTCGGCATTGAGCCATGCTCTCTCTGCTGGTGGCAGCGGATTTTCCTCTACCCGCAGGTCGTCATGCTTGCAATCGCACTTTGGTTGAAAGATACTCGAATCGTCATTTACTCGATCGCACTCTCCATTATCGGAGCAGGTTTCGGACTCTATCAACATGCGCTCCAAATGTTGGGGGAAGGGTCTCTCCCATGCCCTGCGACGACCGTCAGCTGTGCGCAGCGCTTCCTTTTCGAATTCAACCACATTACGTTTCCATTTGCGGCGTTTGTGTTATTTACATTTCTCATCATCACCATGCTTTTTGTTCGTCAGCGTGTTTGACAGCAGAAATGCCTGCAGTTAGTGTACGACTTGGCCACAATATGGAGGGAGCATCGTGCGTACCAAACCCAAGAAGCGTGTATTCGATTTTTCCGGATTGATTGCAACCCGGATCGTGGGGGATCCAATGAGCGGAGAGAGCACCAATCTTGAGCCGAAGCGCGGCGCAAGATTGTTGCCCATCTATCGCCGAATGCTCATGGATATGAGCCTAGCGGTTGGCGATGCAGTTTGCTGCAAGGATCGTGGCAAACTAATTCGCGCATCGGTCGAAGAGATCGATGAAGAGAAAGTTTCGGCGCTCATGCGCTTGCGCGGAGAATCAGTTCTTCTCGCTCGCGAAAGGTTGTTGAGACGCATTTTCCAGCGCGGCAGTAAAGAATTTATTGCAAGCCCAACCCCATACGAAGCTGGGAAAAAGACCAGAATATAAGAGGGGGCTAGAGGATTTAATCCAGCAGGGCATAACAAAAGGCAGAAAGGCGGCTGTGTATAACAATGTTCGGGTAGATATACAGGGGTTTAGTCCTAAAAGGGGCGGAACCGCAATTATACGATACCAGGACGCATATGCATGTTTCGCCGTTCCGATTGGCGCGCTCGAGCCGCCTCCCACGCTCGAAACCGAAGACGACGCACCGTGAGTGCGCCGTTTTTTTATTCATGATTTTTTTCAAGTGAGGAAACCTGCCGGAGTTTTTTTATGTGCTAAACGCTATAAGCTTTACGCTATACGCTAGCGGTCTATCATATATTTTCTGATGTCCTCAATCGTGCCGCCGACTTTTTTGCCGGGATTGAAAATATTTTTCGGGTCGAAAATCTTTTTTACTTCAGCAAACAGTTTACAGACTTCTTCGCCATACATGATCGGCAGATAGGGAGTTCGAATGATTCCGTCGTTGTGCTCCCCGGTAATCGATCCGCGATATTTGCCGACGAGTGTGTACACTTTCTCTTGGAGTTCTATAATCATCTGCCGATTTTCCAGCTTTGCCATATCGAGAAGGGGAATAATGTGGAAGTTCGCATCTCCCGCGTGTCCGGCGATCGTGTAAAGAAGATGATGTCGATTCAAAATCGCATTCAACTCCGGCAGAAAGCGTGGGTAGTCGCTCGAATGCACGACGATGTCGTCAATAAACGGCGCGGCATAGAGGCCGTGGAGATTTTTCCGCAAAAGATTAAAACTGCCGCGCCGTACCGCCCAGTATTTTTCGGCATGCGCTTCGCTCGTTGCGAGCTTTGTCCGCACCGCGAGGCCGTGGAGCGAGTCGCGCGCCTCGCGCGCTTTATCGCGCGCCTCCGCGGCGGACTCTTCAGCGAATTCCGCCATGAGAATAAGCTTTGGCACGCCGCCGGAGAATACCGCCCAGATTTCAGGGATGAAGGCGAACGCGAGCGCAAGCATTTTCAGTATGCCGAATGTGCTTACAAGCTGCGGCATGAATCGCACCGCGAGCTTGAACGTGTGATCATCGTAGCTCTCGAACGATTCGGGCCCGTGGGCGAGGATGCGGCTCACGATCTCCGGCATAATCTCCAAATCAGAAAGAAAAATCACGAGCATCGCTCTGTGCGACTTTCTGCGAACGAGACCTATGCGGGCAGACGTAATAAGGGCGAGCGTCCCCTGCGAACCCGTGATGAGTTCAGTGAGATCGAACGTTTCGCTCTTTCTGTCGTACACGTCCCAGAGTGCGTACCCGGCAGAATTCTTCGTTACGGACGGGCGCGCCTTCTCTATTAACGCTGCATTCTTCGAAAGGAGCGTGGCTATGTTGCGGTAGATCTCTCCTTCAAAAGAATTCTCTGTTTTTTTGGCTTCCAACTGTCGCTTCGAGAGGCGGCGTACCGCAGCGAGCGATCCGTCCGAAAGCACAACCTCGAGCTCGTGCACATACTTATCGGTCTTTCCGTAGCGCAGCGTCAGCTCTCCTCCGGCATTATTTGCGATCATGCCGCCGAGGGTAGCAAGCTGCTTTGACGCGGGGTAGGAAGGAAATACGAGGCCCTGTGCGAGTGTCACTTTCTCGATATCCCTATAGAACGCGCCCGCTTCAGCGATGATTGTTTCGCCGTCCATGCCATTAATTCTGTTCATGTACCGAGAGAAATCGAGCACGATAGAATCAGTGAGGGGTCCGCCGGACATGTCGGAGCCGCCGCCGCGAGCGGCAATAGAAATTATTTTGCCCGCCGCTTTCTGTCCATTCACGTAGCGGACGAGCGCGACAACGTCCTCTTCACTTTTTGGAAATACAACGAGCGCGGGTGCGCGCTCGAATATGCTTTTGTCGCGGCTGTATTCTTTGAGCGTTTTCGCGTCATCAAGAACGTCACCTTTAATCAAAGGAGAGATATCAGCGCGATGCAACATTCAATAATTATAACGCCTGGAAATGCTTATTTATTCGGTTGCGCGCAGACAGAGAGAATTTCGTCAATTACTTTCTCTGTCTCATGGGGACCGGACACCTCGATTGTTTGTACGCCGGTTTTTATTACAGAATAATCGTTGCCGCCAGGATAAAACGCATCGCCGACAAAAATCAAATCTTTTGGCTGTGCTTTCAAATGCTCCGCCAACCAGCGCACGCCATATGCCTTGTCTACCCCCTTATGTGTAATTTCGATGGATGCTCTCCCTCCGAACGCAATACCGAATTGAGGAAGGCGCTTTTCAAGGAATCGCTTGATTGGTTGGCGTTTTTTACGATCCGGATCCCACTCGGCCTTCTTTTTAGGTGGCGCATCGAGACCGATGAGTGCGCAGATAATCTGACTCTCATTATCGAGAAACTGTGACCCATAAATCTGCTCATTCTCCACTATGCGCGTCTCACGAATGCCATCTTGAAGAGCCTTGAGAACCTTTTCCTTTTCCGCTTGGGAAAAAAGCAAGTTATAGTGGCACTTCCATACTCCGTTTTCTTGCACATAACATGCGCCAGCAGCACTCGGCAGAAGATAAAACCGCTTGAGGTCTGTTTCTTTAGGAAGCACTGGCAAAATACTTTGTTGAACCCTCTCCAGGCTTGCTGACGACATGACTGCAACCGGAATCGTTGCAAGAAGTGTTGAAAGGCGCATCGCCACTTCAGAGGTCGGTGATTCCCAGGGAAACGCAAGCGTTCCGTCGAGGTCAAAAATGACTGCACGGGGGCACTTCGTCATAGTTCCACGGTTTTCTTCTTCACGGATTTTCTGAATTCCGACGCGAGCGGTATGAGGGAGGCAATCACGATAAGAGCCACAATGAGTGTCACGTAGTCCTCTAAGAACGGTATTCTCTCTCCCAAAAAAAATCCGGAGAACGTAATGCCGCCACCCCACAGAATCCCGCCCGTTACATTGTAGGTCAGAAATTGTCGGTAGCGCATGCCTGCTATTCCCGCAAGTATCGGCGCGAACGTGCGGATAATGGGGATGAAGCGCGCAAGGACGATGGTGCGCACGCCGTGCCGTTCATAAAATTGGCGCGTTCGTTCGAGGTATTCCTTTTTAAAAAATCGCGAGTCTTCGCGTCGGAATAAGGCAGGCCCCACTTTTGCTCCGAACCAGTAGCCGGTGCTGTCTCCGAGGATTGCAGCAAGGGTGATCAAGGGCAGCAATATCCACACATTAAATAGTCCGTGGGATGAGAGGAGCCCTGCGGTGAAAAGCATGCTAGATCCCGGAAGAAAAAACATGAAAAAGATTCCCGTCTCGGCAAACACAACGGCAAAGAGGCCCGGGTAGCCAAAGAGCTGTACAAGCTCTTTCAGATCGAGATTCAGCAAGAAATCCATCTTAGACGTGGGAATCAGGAATCGGGAACTTTACGCACAGTTGGCGAATTTCCTCGCGGATCGATTTCTGCACACTCGTGTCGTCCTTCTTCTCGAGCGAATCAACCATGAGCTCGGCAACGCGCGCGCACTCTGTCTCCGTAAATTTGCGTGTGGTGACAGCGGGCGTCCCGAAGCGAATACCAGAAGGATCCATCGGGCCGCGGCTGTCGTCCGCAATCGAGTTTTTATTGAGCGTGATGCCCGCCTGATCGAGCAAAGTTTCCGCATCTTTGCCGGTAACGCCGAGAGAGCCGAACACGTCAGCGAGGATGAGGTGATTATCGGTTCCACCTGTAAGGAGGCGCACGCCGCGCTTCTTGAAAACTTCAGCCATCGCTTTGGCGTTTTTTAGTACTTGCGCCGCATACTTCTGAAATGCGGGCGTCTGCGCTTCTTTGAATGCGACTGCTTTCGCGGCGATGTTGTTCATGTGTGGGCCACCCTGGAGGCCGGGGAAGACCATTTTGTCCATCTTCTTTCCGATCTCGTCGCTTTCGCGCGTGAGGATCATGCCGCCTCTCGGGCCGCGGAGCGTCTTGTGCGTCGTTGTGGTCATCACGTCGAATCCAAAATCAAACGGGTTTTTCACGGCTTTCCCGGCAATGAGGCCCGCGATGTGCGCGACGTCCATCACGGAGTATGCGCCCACTTCGCGCGCGATCTTAACGAATTTTGCGTAATCCAATTCGCGCGGATAGGCAGAGAATCCCGCGAGCACAATTTTTGGCTTTGCCTCGAGCGCAACCTTGCGCATTTCATCGTAGTCTATTTCACCCGTATCCGGATTTTTCATCTTATATCTTACGAATTTGAAAATCTTCGTGAGATACGTGACAGGGTGCCCATGCGTGAGATGCCCTCCGTGAGAGAGGTCCATGCCGAGTATGGTATCGCCCGGCTCGAGGAGCGCGAAATACATCGCGATGTTCGCGTTGGCTCCGCCGAGCGGCTGGACATTCGCGTATTTTGCTCCGAAAAGCTGCTTGGCGCGCTCTATCGCGAGTGTCTCCACCATGTCGGTGAATTGCTGGCCGCCATAGTAGCGCTTGCCGGGGTATCCTTCTGAATATTTGTTCGTAAGGATGGAGCTGTTTGCTTCGCGCACAGCCTTGGAGACGTAATTCTCCGAAGGAATCAGCTCAATGCCTTCTGCTTCGCGCTTTTCCTCGCCCTCGAGAGCTTCGAAAACTTCAGGGTCCTGCTTTTCTATGAATGGATAATCACTCATACTTTTGCGTGCAGTTTTTTATTATAACCCCCCGCGATGGTCAGCTCGGCTTTAATCGAAGGATGAGGATCATATCCCACGAGTTCCACATATTCCGGTCTGAATTCCTCGAGCGAATCAAAATCGTGCGTGAATCGCAGTGTCGGAAATGCTCGCGGTTCTCGCGCAAGCTGCTCTCGTATCTGCTCGCCGTGATTTTCATACATATGATAATCGCCGAACGTATGGATAAATTCTCCCGGCTCGCGTTTTAGAATCTTCGCGATGATGATAGCGAGGAGCGCGTAACTTGCGATGTTGAAAGGAACACCGAGGAACATGTCCGCGCTCCTCTGGTAGAGCTGGAGTGAGACGCGGTCGCGTTTAATGTTGATTTGATACATATTGTGGCAAATGGGGAAGCGAGCGCCCTCGCCCGGGCGCGCCATGCTGTAGAGGTATTCAGGATTCCATGACGTGACGAGTGTATTGTGCGCGTCCGGGTCCTTTGAGAGTTCTTCGATTACCCAGCCGAGCTGGTCCACGGAGCGGCCGTCATTGGCCGGCCAGCGCCGCCAGCTCTCGCCGTAGATATGGGGCAATTCCCCGTTCTTTTTCGCAAATTCGGCGTCGCTCTTAATTTTGCCGATGAATTCGTCCTTGGAGAGTGCCTCGGTGCCTTCGCGCGCCATTTTTTCCACATATATTTTGTATGGATAGTCGTCCCAGATATGCACGTCGTTGTCGACAAGATATTTGATATTGCTCTGTCCCGAGAGGAACCAATAGAGCTCATGGAGAACGCCCTTCCAGTAGACTTTTTTGGTGGTGAGGAGCGGAAAACTCTCCGAGAGATCGAAGCGGATTTGCGCGCCGAATGCGCTGTAGGTTTTAACGCCGGTCCCGCTATCCACTTGCTCTTCGCCGCGCTCGAGAATTTCGCGGAGGAGTTCGAGATACTGCTGTTCCGGGTGCTTCTCCATAACTCTATGTTCGCGCGAGCTTTTTCTTCGCACTCTTGCTGATCTTCTCCGCGGCGTTGTGCTTCCAATTGTCTTTTGCAAATCGGCCGACCTGCGTATAAGCCTGCGCGGGCGGGGAAGAGAGCATTGAGAATGTGATTTGCGCGATCGCCATTCCCGGGCGAAGAATAATCGGCACGTTATTTTGATTGGTGATCTCGAACGTTATATGCAGGAAGTGCCCGGGATTTATAATGCCCGAAGTGTTGTGGATCATGAGCCCTACGCGTGCGAGAGAAGATTTGCCGCCGATCTGGATTAAAAAATCATTTGAGCCGAAATATTCTTTGGAAGTTCCGAGCACCGATATTCCAGGGTGCAGGATGAATTCCGCACCGTCCCTGATTTGTGATTCACGAATTTTGGCGAAGATTTTTTTCTCCGGGTCAATGATTGGTGTGGCGCTCTCGTCATTGAGGATGAATTTATTGCCGAGGTGAATGTCGTAGCTCACGGGCTGCAAATTAGCTTCATCATACGGTTTCAGCGTAATCCGACCGGTCCGGACTTCCTTTTTGATATCAACATCCGAGAGAAACATGCCAGTTTTCTTAGCGAGCAAAGCGAGCTGTAGAAAACTGAGCACCCAGCTCTACTTTTGCCTCTGATAAATCCCCGGAACGCGTGGCCGAATAGGCCGACCCTTGTCGGGCGAAGCGTTCCGAAGTTCGCATGCGCACTGTACTCTGCATGTCCACATAGTATCGCATACCCATGCAAAAGTAGGGCTGGGTATATCTATTTCACAAGACCAATGACCTTTATTCCACCACGAAAATCTTATCTGTCCCGTAGTACTGTTTCCAGTTGGCGTTGTAAAACGCGAACATGCGCAGAAGCCGGTCCTGCGGGAGCTCCTCTACGCCAAGTTGGCCCATGAGCGCTCTGATTTCCTCGCGGGCGGTATCGACTTTAGCCGGATCGTCTACCATACGCTCGAATTCCGCAACCCAGCCATAGCCGGCGTTTCTGTCCAGAGTCACATTCGTGCCGAGGCAGACATACTCCTCCCGTTCGCGTGACCATTTTGCCTGGTACGAGAATCCGGCGGAGATGATCAGCCTATCGAGTTCTAAAAGCGCGAGCGGGACTTTTTCTTCGAACTCCATGCGCGAAATGCCGTTCGCACTTGTAGTGTCGTCCACGGATACTTTCAGCACGAGGAGAACCGTTCCACCCTTTTCGCGGGAGCGAACGGAACATTCACTCGCCCTTGTAGCGAGATCTTTCAATTTTGCGATGTGCTCTGGAGGGAGATGAGAGCTCACGGCAGCTACGAGCCTTCCTAGCTCGCCGCCAACAAAATAATGATTGAGTTGTTTATTTCGTGACTCGAGCTTACAGCTTGGATCGGCCTCTAGCATGGCCTTTCTTATTTCATCCGCCCGTTCCTCACTCCCAAGAAGCGATTTAATCTCGATTTCGTATGTTTGCATGCTGGCATGATAGCAAATGCTATTCTAGTTGCATGATGAAGCCTAAAGTATGCGCTGTCGTGGCTATCGGGAAAAATCGAGAGCTCGGGAAAGGCGGCAAGCTCTTGTGGCACATTCCGGATGACCTGCAGCGTTTCAAGAAGTTGACGATGGGGCACCCGATAATTATGGGACGCAAGACATTCGAGTCGATTGTTGGATACCTCGGAACGCCATTGCCCGGAAGGACGAATATCGTAGTCACGCGAGATCCGAATTGGAAATACGAGGGCATTATTGCGACAGATTCACTGAAGAAGGCGATCGAAAAAGCAAAAGCTCTCGACTCTACAGAAATCCATATCGGGGGGGGAGCGGAGATCTATCGGCAGGCGCTTCCCTTTATAGACAAGCTCTACCTCACGATAATTGATGATGCAAAAGAGGCAGACACTTTTTTCCCGGAGTACGAAAAGGAATTTACGAAAAAGACTTTTGAAGAAATGCGTGAATGGAACGGACTTACGTATCGCTGGGTGGATTTGGAGCGCGTATGATCGCTTGACGAGGTCTTAATCTTGCGATATTGCAATAACTGGTATAAGGAGGCAGCAGATGAAAAAGTTCCGGATGTATGTGGCGACATGCATCGTCGCCGGAGGCGCATGGAACGCAGCGATCGTCTTGACGATCAAAAGCGGCAGTCCCGGTTTGTATATGCTGGCCGCCGCATGTATATGTCTCGCTGCAATCTCACTTGTACTGGCAGATCGCGCGGTACATAAATACCGTCGAGCAGAACAAGAGGCCTATGCGCGATTTCGTGCGAAAATTCATCGGCGCCGTCTATCTACACATTGACTTTCGCTGAAAGCCCGGCTTGCGCCGGGCCTTCCTCTACTCTTTTTGGTATTCTGTACCGTAACTAGGTATGCATCGTATTGCCGTAGCTTCAAAAGTTGATGATTCGCGGGCAAAGCATTTTCTTCTCACGCTTCGAGAAAGGTTTCCAAATATCGAACTCACCGGGGTCTCGACGACGCAGTGCTACACGATCGACGCTGGAATCAATGAGTATGAGGTCGCGCAAGCAGCGGAGCGCCTCGCCAATCTGCTTACGGAGGTGTATTCGACGGGCGGCATTCTTGAGCCGGAGCTTTTCGCATATGCAGTTGAAATAGGTTTTTTGCCCGGCGTTACCGACAATGTCGGAAAAACAGCGCGAGAAACGATACAAGATGTTCTCGGCCGCACATTAAAAAACGCTGAGGTCGTCTATTCTTCAAGATGGATATTTCTTGATGGAGACCTATCGCCCCGCGATGCCGAGAAAATCGCCGGGGAACTGCATAACCCATTGATAGAGCGCGTGAGGATCACTTCGGCGCAAGAAATCAGGGATGGCGTTTCGATAATCGCGCCGAAAGTGAAGCTGCATGGCGATCCAAAGGCGCACGCAGTGAATTTGAGCGTGAGTGACGAGGAGCTTGAAAAAATTGGCAAACTCGGGATTCCGATGCGCTCTATTGATACCGAAGAGGAGAGACCCGAGAGGCAGGGCCCGCTCGCGCTTTCCCTTCCTGCGATGAAAGCCATCCGTGATTATTTCAAGAAAGAAGGAAGAAATCCGACGGATGTAGAGCTGGAAGCGCTCGCACAGACTTGGTCCGAGCACTGCAAGCACACAATTTTTGCTGATCCATTGGATGAGGTGAAAGAGGGAATTTACAAGCGCTACATAAAAGGAGCGACGGAAAAAATACGGAAGGCCAAGGGCAGAAAGGACTTCTGCGTTTCGGTTTTCAACGATAACTCTGGTGCAATAGCGTTTGACAAGGATTATCTCATCACGCACAAGGTGGAAACGCACAATTCACCGTCGGCGCTCGATCCTTTCGGCGGGGCGGTGACCGCAATCGTCGGTGTTAATCGAGATTGTTTAGGGTTCGGTCTCGGGGCGAAGCCGATTGCAAATACATACGGCTTCTGCGTCGGCGATCCAAAAACCGAGGTCGATCTTTTCAGGGATAAAGAACTGACCCAACCGCTCCTTTCCTCCCGCCGAATACTGGAGGGTGTTGTGGCGGGTGTAAACGCGGGAGGGAATCAAAGCGGCATCCCAACGCCACTTGGTTTTGTTGCAGTCGACCCGTCGTATCGCGGGAAGCCATTAGTCTATGGAGGCACCGTCGGATTGATCCCTCGTAAGCGCGGCAGGAGGAAACTGTATGAAAAAAAGGCAAAGCACGGCGATTACATTGTCATGATCGGCGGCCGCGTCGGACTCGATGGGATTCACGGAGCCACATTTTCTTCGGAGTCACTTTCAAAAGGATCTCCTGCAACGTCAGTCCAAATTGGAGATCCGATCACGCAGAAAAAACTTTCAGATGCGCTCATTCGCGAAGCGAGGGACGCCGGTCTCTATAATTCAATAACAGACAATGGCGCCGGCGGCCTTTCCGGGTCGGTGGGGGAAATGGCAAAAGAGAGTGGCGGATGTCTCGTCGATTTAGATTTGGTGCCAGTCAAATATCCCGGGCTCGCGCCCTGGCAGATTTGGATATCCGAATCGCAGGAGCGCATGACACTCGCAGTGCCCAAACGCAACTGGTTGAAACTCAAGAAAATATTCGACAGGCACGACGTGGAGGCGACGCGAATCGGCGTCTTCACAAAAGGCGGCCGCTGTGTCGTTCGCTTCAGAAAGAAAAAAGTCGTGGATGTCTCGATGCGTTTTTTGCACGATGGTCGGCCGATGGAAGTGCAGACTTCTGCGCCGCCATTCCGAGCGGCGAAGCTGTCGCCTGCAATCCCGCACGAAGATCTCTCGCGGGTGCTCCTCGCGATGCTTGATCGTCCAAATATCGGAGGCATATCTTTTATATCGGATCAGTATGATTCTGAAGTGCAAGGAAATTCCGTCACAAAACCCTTGCAGGGGCGAGGCAGAGTAAATGCAGATGCGGTCGTTCTACAGCCCCTCCCGCACTCGTCAAAAGGAATCGTTCTTGCACACGGGTTCACGTCCTGGTACTCCAGCGCCGATACGCACAAAATGGCAGCCGCAGCAATTGACACTGCGATTCGGAATGCAATTTGCGCGGGCGCGAAGAGGGACTACCTAGCTCTCCTTGATAACTTTTGCTGGTCATCCTCTGACACACCCGAGAGGCTGTATGAACTGAAAGCAGCCGCGCGCGCGTGCTACGAAATGGCGACTTTTTATGGTACCCCATTTATTTCGGGAAAGGACAGCATGTTCAATGACTTTCGCGGGTTCAATTCGGGAGGAGAAAAAGTACACATAGCGGCGCTTCCGAGCTTGCTCATATCGGCTATAGGAGTTATCGAAGACGTTGCTAAGTCAGTAACTATCGATTTCAAGTGCGAAGGCGATGCAATCTATCTCGTCGGGCTCACTCACAGCGAACTCGGCGCTTCTGAATTTGATGCAATGCATGAAGAAGAGGGCGGCGAGGAGGTACTGAGGCCAGCAGGTTCGAATGTACCGACGGTAAATATGAAGAACAATGCTCTCGCGTACGATGCGGTCGCGAAAGCTACAGAGCGCAATCTGGTTTCATCTGCCATCGGAGTTTCTCGTGGTGGAATAGGCATCGCACTTGCGAAATCAGCTATCGCAGGAGGGCTCGGAGCACAGGTCAATCTCCAAATGGTGCTCGGCAGCGCGCAGGGGAATGACGCAAATATACTGTTTTCCGAAAGTCAGGGGCGGATGCTCCTTTCGGTGCGGCCTGACGCGGAAATCGAATTCAAAAAAATCATGCGCGGCGCGCTGTATATGCGTCTCGGTGAAATACGGGGAAAGGAACTCACTATAAAGCTTCCGAAGCAAGCCATCGATTTGCCCATGACTGAATTAACAGCCGCATATCGCTCGTATTTCAAGGATTGGTAGGAATTTATGTCTTCACTAAAAACTAAAAACTTAAAATCCCGACGCTTCGGTCGGGACCCCGACTTTGCGTCGGGGCTAAAAACTAAGCCAATGGCTTTGATCTTTTCAGGATACGGACTCAATACGGAGGACGAGACAAAGACGGCCTTCGAAATGGCCGGCGGGCATGCGGAGATAGTCCACATCAATGATCTTCTCTCGCGGCCTGCAATATTAAAAAGCGCGCAGATCGTCGTATTTCCCGGTGGATTTTCATACGGCGATGACACGGGCTCGGGAAAAGCATATGGCAACCGCATCAAGGAGCACCTCGGAGAGGCACTGCAAAAATTTCTATCTCGCGGCACCTTGCTCGCAGGAATTTGCAATGGTTTCCAGATAATCACGAATGCCGGCATTCTCCCGGGCGCACTCCTGCCGAATGATAATGCGCGATATACATGCCGGTGGGTGGATTTGATAGTAAAGAACGAGAGCCCGTGGCTCTCGGGGATCTCGAAGATCTCGCTGCCGATCGCGCATGGAGAAGGCAAGTACTATGCGCCGGAAGCAACGCTCACCAAGCTAGAGGAGGAAGAGAAAATTGGACTCGTGTATGAACGCGGGGCACGCAGTTGCCGCATTGGACGTATTTGCGCGAGCGATATATGCGAAGTGGAAGACCGCTTCCAAAGGAAGGTCCGGGTCTCCAAATTTTTAAAAATGCAGTCAGGTATTTTAGCGAATGAAAAGTGGAATACATTAGGAAGGGCAAAGATTAGTACCCCACGGCGCAGTGCCGCGGGGTACCTGGGCGTCTGACGCCAACGCGTCATCAGGAAAGGCCGATGATGGGCGCCGCCGCTAATAGCCCGAGAAAGAGCAAGCCCCACCACACAGTCGGAGTCCGCTTTCCTTGAACCGCGGCCCCGAGAAGCCTGAATCCCGCACCGAGTGCTCCCACGAGGAGCATTAAGCTTATCACTAACTTCATGACGCCTCCTTTTGACCGGCCACGAAATTACCGGATTAAGCTTAAGGTACCGTACTAATCAGTAACTTGAAAGTTGTCGACGTTTAAAAAGTAAGCTGATTAATGCTAAAATCGAAACTATGAAATCACGTGTCGGTACATCCGGATATGTTGACCGCAGTACCTCCTCGCCTGCGCTCGTCGGAATCATCATGGGTTCGGATTCGGATCTGCCGGTCATGCAGGAAGCCGCAAAAATACTCGATGAATTTGGAGTTGGATACGAAATTCATGTGATGTCGGCGCATCGCACGCCGGAGCAAGTAATAGAATATGTAAAAAAGAGCGAAGCATCGGGGTGCAAGGTTTTCATCTGTAGCGCCGGAATGTCTGCGCACCTTGCGGGCGTTGTAGCTGCTCACACCGCCCTCCCCGTCATTGGTGTTCCAATGGGCAAGAGTGCGGCAGGTGTTGACGCCTTGTTCTCGACAGTGCAGATGCCGCCGGGAATTCCTGTCGCGACTGTCGCGATAAACGGGGCAAAGAATGCAGGCATCCTTGCCGCGCAGATCATTGCGACGGGAGATTCTGACATTCTTGAGAAAGTGAGAATGTTTAAAGAAAGGATGGCGGACGATATTGAGGCAAAAGATGCGGAACTTCAGGAAAAAGGATTTAGAAAGTATCTCGAGGAGCAGGGTCTCGTATAAACATGAGTGAGAAAAACGCGTATTCTCAGTCGGGCGTCGACGTTGAAATTGAGGCGCGCGTTTCTCGCATAATGTATGAGGCTTCGACGAAAACCTTCAAAAATCGAGAAGGATTAATCGGGTCGGTCGTTACGCCGTTCGACGATTTCTCCGGATTACGCATGGTCTCTGTTGAAAAACTGCCGGCTGGCAGTTTCATGTCTGTCGGTTTCGACACCGCTGGAACGAAAGTGGAGATCGCGCAGCGTGTCGGCATCCACAATACGATCGCTTTCGATGTTCTCGCGATGGTTTGTGACGACGCTGTCATGCGCGGTGGGGAGCCGGTACTCGTTGGCACGACATTAGAGACAAGCGGCTTTGGGAATGATGAACGCTATTTGCCAATTGCTCGCGAATTGGCGGAAGGCTATGTCGCTGCGGCTAATGCTGCAAATGTTGCTGTTATCAACGGCGAAATAGTACAGATGGGTTCGATGGTCTCGGGATACGGCCCGTTCGCATACCATTGGGGCGCCGCGTGCGTGTGGTTCGGGAGAAAAGATCGACTCTTAACGGGCGGAGAAATGCAGGAAGGCGACAGCATCATTGCTTTAAAGGAGGATGGGTTCCGTTGCAACGGCTGGTCACTCGTACGAAAAATATTCCGGGAAGTTTACGGGGAGCAGTGGCACAAAACGGCGTTCGAGGGATCGACGCTGGGCTTGCTTGCCCTCACTCCGTCCCTCATTTATTCAAAATTCATTGTTGAACTTCATGGCGGATTCAAAACCGAGGGCATTTCAAAATTACGGGGTGTGGCGCATATTACCGGCGGCGGATTGCCGGAGAAAATGTCGCGTCTATTGCGGTCATCGCGTCTGGGAGCGCGCCTAAACAATTTGTACGACCCTGCGCCGATCGTCTCTCACTGCCAAAAAATTGGAAATGTAAGTGATGAAGATGCGTACAGAGCCTGGAACATGGGACAGGGAATGATGCTTGTAACGAATGAACCAGAGAAAGTTTTGTTGACAGCGGAACAGCGAGGCATTCGAGCGCAGGTGGCAGGTGAAATTATTAAGGAGCCGAAACTTGTCATAACGAGTAGAGGCATTGAATCTCCGGGAAAAGAGCTCGTTTCTGATATACGATAGTGTATGCAATACGTACTCAAGGGAACTGACTTTGATTTTCTCGGGACAAAGAAAATTGGCAAGGTGCGTGACGTGTATGAGCAACCGGATCGGATCATATTGATTACGACGGACCGGCATTCATCGTTCGATCGCATCATTGCGCACATTCCGTGGAAGGGGCAAGTGTTGAACCAGGTGAGCGCATGGTGGTTCGACAAAACGAAAGACATCGTGCCGAACCACTTTCTTTCGATGCCCGATCCTAATGTGACAGTTGGAAAGAAATTTAAGCTGGTCCCCGTGGAAGCGGTCGTGCGTGGATATCTCACGGGAGTCACGGACACTGCTATTTGGACTCGGTACGAAAAAGGCGAGCGCAATTTCGGCGGTGTCACTTTTCCCGATGGCATGAAGAAAAATCAAAAACTGCCGAATCCAGTCTTTGACCCGACGACAAAAGAAGAAAAGCATGACCGGGTGCTGACGTCGCAGGAAATGATTGCGGGGGGATTTATAGCGCAAAAACTTTTCGATAAAATGCGCGAAGTCGCGCTAAAACTTTTTACGCGCGGTCAGGAAATTGCGGCGGGGCGAGGGCTTATTCTTGTTGACACGAAGTATGAATTCGGAACAGATGAACATGGAGAGTTGGTACTCATTGATGAAATCCATACACCAGATTCATCACGCTGGTGGATAAAAGACTCTTACAAAGAGCGGTTTGCGAAAGGCGAGGAGCCGGAATACTTCGACAAGGAATTTTTGCGCCTCTGGTTCAAAGAGAACTGCGATCCGTACAAAGATGAGAAATTGCCGGATGCGCCGAAAGAGCTTGTCGAGGAGCTCTCGCGCAGGTACATTCAGATGTATGAGCAAATCACCGGAGAGAAATTTATGAGGGGAGAAACGCCGATGCTGCCGCGCATAGAGAAAAATCTACAATCGTATGCAATTTGAACCGCTTACCGCGATCAGTTCTGTAGACGGCCGCTATCGTACAGTCACCGAACCGCTTGCGGAATACTTCAGCGAATACGCGCTCATCCGAGCGCGTATAAAAGTGGAATTTGAGTACCTGATCGCACTGTCGGAGGCCGGTCTTGTTCGGCAATTTACTGATGAAGAGAAAAAGTGGCTGCGCAATGAAGCAAGCTTCACGGTAGAGCATGCGCAGATGGTCAAGAATATCGAGAAGGAAGGTCTGGATGGCATTCCTGCAACAAACCACGACGTGAAAGCGGTTGAATATTTCATAAAGAAACAGCTTGCCGCCACGTCATTAACGGATGTCGCAGAATGGGTTCACTTTGCGCTCACATCGGAAGATAGCGACAATGTGGCGCATGCGCTCCTTTTGCGTGGCGCAATCGAGGAGGCGCTCTCTCCGGTCTCTTGTGAAATAGGTCAGGCACTCGATGCTCTCATTTTAGAGCATGCGGAAACACCGATGCTCGCACGCACGCACGGGCAGCCCGCTTCGCCCACGACATTTGGCAAGGAAATGCGGATTTTTGTTGAGCGATTTCGCAGACAAGCGGGTCAAATCGCAGATCGTGCGGTTCTTGTGAAGTTTTCGGGAGCAACGGGAAACTTCAATGCCCATATGGTGGCGGCACCAGAAGTCGATTGGAGAAGTTTCAGCCGGGCATTTATAGAGCGATTTAATAAAAAGGAAGGCATCCGCTTAGAATTGAATGGATACACAAATCAAATTGAGCCCCATGATACCTATGCGGAGATGTTCGATAACATGCGGCGCCTCAATACGGTGCTCATTGCTCTTTCGCAGGACATCTGGCGCTATATAAGCGATGGGTGGATAACGCAAAGGCAAAAAGAAGGGGAGGTGGGATCTTCGACGATGCCGCACAAAGTGAATCCAATTGATTTTGAAAACGCCGAGGGCAATCTCGGCGTAGCGAATGCGCTCTTTAATCACTACTCAAATAAGTTGCCGATATCGCGTCTCCAGCGCGATCTTTCAGATTCAACCGTAAAAAGAACATTTGGAGTGGCATTCGCTCACACGCTCATCGGTTTCAAAAGCATTTTGCGGGGTCTTGAAAAAATCAGCGTCAACAAAGATGCCATGCTTCTGGCACTGCAGAGGCATCCCGAAGTGCTCGCAGAAGCAATTCAAACCGTACTCCGCAAGGAAGGAGTAGAAGTGCCCTATGAAAAATTGAAAGCGCTCACTCGCGGAAGGGAAGTGACGCTTCAGGATTTTGCCGCTTTTATAGAAGGGCTTCAAATCAGCGACGAAGTGAAAACAAGATTGAAATCGTTAAGGCCGGAGAACTATCTTGGTCTCGCGGCTGAAATAGCCCGCGCAAAGTAGTTTCTTCCTTCATCTTCATTTCAGAAGCGCCTCATAGAGTGAGGGCATGAATCAGTTTTTGCGTAGTCGGGAATTTGCCTACTTGGCGGCCGCGATTTCCGCCGGCTTTGGAGTACTCAGCCTGGTCTCGCTTCCTTTATAGTATAGCGCTCGGGAATGATCAGCGCGTTAATGTCGAAGACCGAGGCCTTTGCGGATGAGGTACCAATTGATAGCGATAAGGAAGGCAATGAGCGCAAGCAGAATTGCCGCCGCGAGGAAAGGAGAAACATCTGAAGTTCCCAAGAATCCGTAGCGAAATCCGTTAATGAGGTAGAAAAGGGGATTCGCATACGTAATAGCCTGCCACCACGCGGGGAGCGCATGTACGGAGTAGAAGATTCCCCCAAGGTATACAAGCGGCGTCAAGACGAACGTCGGAACGAGATTAATGCCGTCAATGGTTTTTGCGTAGATACCATTCACGAGTCCGGCGAGGGCGAAGACAAATGCGGTGAGAATCGCAAACGCCAAAATTACTGCGACGTTGGTAATTGTAAGCGTAAGATTCGTGAAAAAAACTGAAATGAGAAGAACGCTCGCTCCGACAAGAACGCCTCGCATTACGCCTCCTGCAATGAATCCGCCGATCATAACCCACGGCGGAGTGGGGGAGACGAGGATCTCGTCAATGGAGCGTGCGAAAAATTTCGATTGGAAGAACGTGAATGAGCTATTCGCGTACGCATTCGTCACGATTGCGAGCATCACGAGGCCGGGGACGACAAATACGATGTAAGGAAATCCCTGCATATCGCCAATGCGCGAACCGAGAACGGTTCCGAACACCAGAAAGTACAGCACCGATGTAATCACGCTCGGGAGGAAAGTCTGCACCCATATCCGGAACATCCGGACGATGTCCTTCCGGATCATGGTATAGAACGAAATCCAAAGTTGTTCGGGGCGCATAATTACTTTTCCTTAGTGAGCTGTAAAAACACTTCCTCGAGTTTGCTGCCCTGATATTTGCCTTTCACTTGTTCTTTCTCGTCATGCATCGCCAACACATCCTCCATCGCGCCTGATGCAACTATTTCGCCTTTATTGATGATGGCAACATGCTTGCAGAGTTGCTCCGCCTCCTCGAGATAGTGCGTCGTAAGAAGAAGCGTGACGCCTTTTCCATTCAGCGTGCGCAGATAATCCCACATGCTGCGGCGCAATTCTACATCTACCCCTGCTGTCGGCTCATCGAGAATGAGAAAGCGCGGTTCGTGAATCAATGCGCGCGCGATCATGAGGCGGCGCTTCATCCCCCCTGAAAGATCCCATGCGGTCTGGTTCATTTTTTCGGCAAGGCCTAGATCGGTGAGTATTTTTTTAGCCCGCGGAAGCGCGACGGAACGGGGAATCCCGTAGTAGCCGCCTTGATTGACGACGATGTCGAGAGGCTTCTCGAATGGATTGAAATTTAATTCTTGTCCGACGAGTCCGATATACGTCTTTGCCTTTTCGTGATTTTTGTCAATATCGTGTCCGAATACTTCAACTGTTCCGCTCGTCTTATTAACCAGTCCCGTAACGATGCCGATTATAGTCGTCTTCCCAGCCCCATTCGGTCCGAGGAGCGCAAAAAAATCACCTTCCGGAATATCGAGTGATACGCCTTTGAGGGCGGTCGTCCCGCTTTTATATGTTTTTTTGAGGTCCTTGACGGAGAGCGCGCTTGTCATTCCAGCTAGCGTAACAGATTTTCATTAATATATCTAAAAGTATCATCGTCATCTTTGATAGCATGAGTCGGAATCACGCCAATGACGCGTTCGTCGTTGCCGCCCGGGAAAAGCGCATCGCCAATATAGATGCAATCTTGTTTCTGCCACCCCATTAAATTTAGAAAACGCTTGATGTTGTAGCCCTTGTGCTTGCCCTCAAGAATAAAATCGATGCTCGTTGTGCCCGCCGGAATTGCCTCAATGCCCACGGTGCGCAGCCGATCAAGTTCCGCCGAATGCCGTTTTAGAAGTCCAAAGCGTTTTGAAAAATCAGGATCGTATGCGTATTTCTTTCCTAAATCAGCATTGAAACCGATGGTGCTGTAGTTGATTTGACTGCCGCGATTTTCGAATAAATCATTTTCATCATCGACCTCCAATTGCAGGTCCTTCTTAAATACCTCTACAACGTCGCGGACAGCATCTTCCTGCGCCTTGCTAATTTGCTCATTCCAAAGAACCTTTCCTTCCTTATCTTGCGCGTAGTTTCCTTGCTGGCTTAGCTTGTAATACAGCTTCGGAGAAATAGTTGGAATTTGTTTTGCTATGCGCTCCGTTTGTTGGCCCGTGACAACAATGACGTCGCGCTCGCGGCACAGTTTTTCAAACAGCGGAACATACTCCGCTTTCATCGGTGCGCGGCTCGGAGTCAGTGTCTTGTCGAGATCGAAGAAAACGTGCTTCGGCATCAAGGTTAGTTAGTGCACAGTTTCATCCGGACCTGTTGGATCTTCATCGGGTGCCTTGTCGAGATGTGCGATATCAGACACAGATTCATCTTCGTCGGCGGCTGCACCGAGTATTTCGCGCGCTTGCTCCTCATTGATCTCCTCCTTTTTTGTCTGCGACATACTGTCGGGCATTCGCGGACGAAGCGGATTCTGGAATTTGTCGAGGTTTTCCATATGTGCATTGTTAATTCGTAATACGATCAGTGTAGCGCCCCAATGATTATGCGCAATACTTTTCAAACATTTCTTTCCCAATAATTTGCAGACGTCACGACGTAGTCGGCAACACGGCGCTCGGCTGCGGCAGCGAATTGCATTACAATTTCCCGCCGCTCCTCTTCTCTTGAGCCAGCTTCGAGCCATTTCACGAGAATGTCGATTTGCTCTGGACGAGAAAGCGTAAGGCGGCGGCCCTTGGCGGCGGCGCGCAGGAGCGTTGGGCCGCCGATGTCCGTCTTTTCAATTATTTCATCGGGCGACTCTTTTTTCTGAACAGCTTCTTCGAGCGGGTACAGAGTTACATACACAAGATCGATTCGGGGGATACCGAGTTTTTCCAATTCCTCAAAGTCTTCCTCTGTTGAGGCAAGAAGCCCCGCATATAATTCGCGCGAAAGCGTCACGACGCGATGACCCAATATCGGTGAGCCCACGATTTCTCCCACGTCGCGACACTCGATCATTTTTTCCTTGAGATACACGCTCGTGCCGGCGGAGGCGAGTAGATTCCATTTATGATCGGCAAGCAATCGCGCGAGCCGTAAGAGCGGTTCGTCTTTTTTGTACGAAGAGAGAAGAGCAGTGTGTGTTCTCATTCTCTATCTAATACTTTGAATAAAATCCCGAAACTCATCTCCAATGTCGGGGTGTTTGAGGCCGAAATCAACGACTGCTTTCAAGTAGTCGAGCTTGTTGCCGGTATCGTAGTATTTCCCGTTTTTGATCTCAACGGCATAGACGTCTTGTTCCGCGGCGAGAGTCGAAAGAGCATCTGCGAGCCACAGCTCGCCGCCTCGCCCGAGCGGTGTTTCAGCGAGTATCTCAAAGAGTCGTGGCGTCATGATGTATGCGCCATGCGTCGCAAGATCAGAGGGCGCTTCGCCATCCCTTGGTTTCTCCACGATGCGTTTAATTTTATATACGCCGGACTCAACGGGAGAAACGTCGGCAATTCCATACTTACTCGTCGATTCGGGCGGAACTCGCACCGCTGAAATATTCGGGACGCCATGTTTTTCCCATGCGTCCATCATTTGCCGCAGACGTGGCGGTTTTGCGTGAATGAACTCGTCGCCCCACAGGATGGCAAAGGGCTCGTTGCCGATAACACTTCGTGCGTTCAATATCGGCGTGCCGTTTCCGTACGGGCCTTTCTGCCTAATGTAAACAAAATTCGCCAACTCGGCGATTTTTTTCACCTCTTCCGCTTTTTCTGTTTTGCCCGCTTCGATGAGACGTTGCGCAAGCTCGTATGGATAGTCAAAATGATCCTCGATGCTCCGCTTGTTCCAACCGGTAACGATAATTATTTCTTCAATTCCGGATTGAACTGCTTCTTCCACTACGTACTGGATGATCGGCTTATCAACGATGGGGAGCATTTCTTTGGGCATTGCCTTCGTTGCCGGCAGAAATCTTGTACCAAATCCTGCCGCAGGGATAATTGCCTTTCGGATCCTCTGTGTCATTGCAGGAATACTAGCAAGATTGGGGGACTGTGCCCAGCCGTAATGTGCCAACTTTTGATTGGCACATTACGGCTAGGTGTGCACAATCAATTTGCCCTCCTGCGAGAGAGGCGCATACTTTAGGTGGCATTACAAATGGTCGAAATTAATAGACTAATTTTTAAAATCACTATGAAAGGATTACACATGGTTACGTTCACGCTCCTCGTTATTGGAGGCTTGAACTGGGGTCTCTCGGCTCTTGGTTGGAACGTTGTTGAGATGCTGTTGGGTAACTGGCCGGCCGTTGTATCGATCGTATACATCTTGGTCGGTCTCTCCGCCATCTATGAGGTTGTTACGCACAAGAGCAATTGCCGCATGTGCGGCTCTTCTGCGGCCTCGACGATGTAATACTTGCTAGGCAGAAGCCAAAACAAAAGACTCCGCATGTGCGGAGTTTTTTGTAAACGACAAAAAAGAAAGCCGCCCGAGAGCGCCGAGAATATCTCGGGGGCTCTTCGGGCGGCTATGCCTCACGCGCTGTCTCCCGACATAGCGTGGCCCGCATCGCGAGCGAGCACATTTCGTCTTCGGCAGCATGTAGCGCCTCGCGCGGCACCGAAACGATCTCGCCGAACTGTCCGTCCACAAGCTGCGCAGCAGAGATCGTGAGGTTGGGCATGACAATCTTCCCGTCCTCGAACTTCGCTCGCCTGGTGTCTGCGATGTGTTCGCCGAGACGATCGCGATAAACGATATTCGCTTTCAGTTCGAAGACCGTGCCGTTGAAAATCGCGAATGCGACGTCCTCGGTTTCTGCGAACGACGACCCATCGGAGAAATGCTTCGTTACGAATTCATCACCCGGTTTGGCGATGGTTTTCGGGACTTTCATTACTCCCTCCCACGTTGAAGAAAAGATCGGAAACGACGAAGGCCCCTTGTGGGGGCCTTCGGTTCGTTCGTTTTTGTGCAAAAACTTACGCAGCCGAAGGCCCTTTCTCAAGGACTACGACCGCAATAAGCTGTGAAGCTTGGTTCTGCTTCATATGGTGAATTTAGCAGAGGGTATAAAAACGTCAAGTCGCTTACTCGACCAGACCAAAATGTGCCGACGAGCGCAGGCGAGGAGGTACTGAGGCCAGCAGGTTCGAATGTGCCGACGAGCGCAGGCGAGGAGGTACTGAGGCCAGCAGGTTCGAATCGTGAGTCATCTTTCCCATATAACTTACGCATTGTTGATGACTGCGAATAATGAGAGAAAAATCTAAGCTAGCTAGATTCTTTCTCTATTCTCGTACATGCGAGGACTCCCTCGCTTCTTTTGAGAATCATATGACGGGGCGATGAAATGCGCGTGAATTCTGCGCTTGACGAATTATGCGCTCATTTGTCCAGTAAGTCGGTACCCTACGCCGCGGACCGTTTCAAAAAGCCGCAGTCCTGCATCGCTATCGCTCAATTTTTTGCGGATGTTTTTCATGTGCACATCAAGTACGTTACTTAAAGAAAGCGAATTGAAGTCCCATACGCGGTCTATCAGGTTCTCGCGGGAAAGCACCTTATTCGGTTCGCGCATAAAACATTCCAGAATCGAAAATTCTTTCAACGTCAGCGGGACTTCCTTCCCGTCCTTACGCACAACACGTGTCCCCACGTCCATTTCTATCGTGCCGACTTTCAGTACCACCGGCTTGGACACTACAGGCCGCCGTAGAACAGAATTGATGCGCGCGATCAGCTCGTCAAAAGAAAAGGGCTTCACAACGTAATCATCCGCTCCTTTGTTCAAGAGTCCTACTTTATGATCCGTTTCATTGCGCGATGTAAGGACGATAATCGGCGTCGAGACCTTTTCTTTTCGCACATTCTCTGTGATAGACGCGCCGTCCATCCCGGGAAGCATCAGGTCGAGAATGATGAGATCGTAATCCTTACGGTATAAAAGAATCCGGTGGAAAGCTTTTTCTCCGTCTTCAATCCAGTCAACGGCAAATCCCTTCTGCTCGAGGCCCTTTTTAAGGGCATCGGCAAGCTTGCGATCATCTTCGACAATGAGTAAACGCATGGTATCTACAGTAGCTATTTCCATTAAAAAGCGCAAAGCAACCGCGTCATCGTACGATACGGGGATGAATGCTTCATGAATATGATGCAGAATTCGCTAGACAGACGCCCTAAAAGCGCCTCATTGACGCCATTCATTATCGTGCGCACTATGCTGTATGAGGCTTTTGTGAAGACGCAGGTGTCCTCCGCAAGTCCTCCAGAATATGCGTGCGCGTTCCATTCCAAAAAAACTCTCGGCGAATAGTAAGCAGGATGCCGCTGATGCGCGGCTATTGCTCGATAATGTAAGCGGCTATGCAATTTGCATACTCGATAAGCATGGGCGCATTCGCACATGGAATACAAGCGCTAGCAAACTCACCGGCTATACAAAGAGCGAAGCCATAGGGAAGTCGTATTCGATATTCTTCAGGAAGTCTGATGCTAAACGGGGAGTGCCGCAGCGGATTTTAAAATATGCGGCAGAGAGAGGGCAATACCGCACTGAGAGCATCCGACAGAGAAAAGATGGCACGAGGTATTGGGCAAACGTCACTATAAACGCGATATGGGATACGAAGAAGCGCTTGATTGGATTTGCAAAAGTCACGCATGATGCAACGCGCGAGCGTGAGCTCTTGCAACAGAAAGATGAGTTCATCGGCATCGCGGCGCACGAGCTCAAAACGCCCATTACAACCCTTAGTCTCTATGCGCAATTATTGCGCGAGCGCCTTTCTCTTACGAGCGACGAGAGCAACTTGGTAATGATGAACGATATAGAGAGCCAGGCGGCTCGCCTCGTGAATCTCATTGACGATCTTTTGATTGCGAATGCGCTAGAATTTGGCGCTTTTGCTCTACATAAGGAGGATTTCAACTTGGATGATCTTGTGCACGAGGCCATAAAAAGCTTCCAGAGTATGACGAGTCTTCACACGATTAGCTCCGTGGGTTTGCTCAAAAAGAGCGTCCACGGCGATCGGGAGCGGATCCGCCAGGTGTTTATCAATATCATCGAAAACGCGGTCAAATATTCGCCACGCGGCGCGATTGTTGTGCGTCTCGCAAAGAAAAATGGCAGAGCCGTTTTATCGGTAAGAGATTTTGGCCCGGGAATCCCGAAAGCGGATCGGAAAAAGATTTTTAAATCAAGGTATCGTTTAAAGCAAAGAAAGAATGTAAAAACTACAGGACTTGGGCTCGGCCTCTATATTTGTGCCGAGATCATAAAGACACACGGCGGGAGAATATGGGTCGAGAGTACTCTCGGAAAGGGAAGTACGTTTTATTTTACTCTACCGTTCGCGAAATCTAATTTAAAACCCCATGTCTCATAAACAAGGTCGCCACGTCTATCCTCGCTCCATAGAAGCGAGGTATTTCGCGGGGCGACACCCGGGCTTTTATTTGGAAGGCAAAGCGCCCTCCGGCGCTGCAAATCTGTTAGCCTCTCTACCCCGCAGCCTGCCTGCGCAGGCAGGCAAGCTGCGGGGGTATTCGGCTTCCAATAAAGGATTTACCACGATAGAACTTATCGTCATCGCTGCGATATTGAGTGCGATTGCGTTTCTCTTACTTCAGCTAGGGTCGCAGCCGCGCAGTGACGGGCCAGTTGCGTGCACGATGGAAGCGAAACAATGTCCTGACGGCAGCTTCGTCGGCCGCACTGGCCCGAAATGCGAATTTGCCGAATGTCCGTCTGCCGCCAACTCCGATACTTCTGATTCGGTCGCGCGCGGCACACTCTCTGGAACCATAACGATTGGCCCGATCTGTCCCGTTGAAACGGATCCGCCTGATCCGCGCTGCAAGCCATCTCCCGAAGCGTATGCGGCTCGAACGATCTATGTGTACGACCAAAATCGAGAGCGGCTTATTCGAACACTCAGCCCTAACGCGCAAGGCGGCTTCTCGACGCTGCTTCCGGTCGGCAGGTACGTGATTGATGTCGATCACCCTCCCGTCGGAGGAGCAACAGGCGCTCCAATAACGGTAGACATCGGAAAAGGCGAGACCGTGACCATTCACATAGATTTCGATACAGGCATTCGATAATTTCAGTCAATAGCCAATGCGTCGCTATAGCCGCTCTCGAAGGCGGCAGTAAGAGTTCTCGCATTTCTCGTGATAAGTTTGGCAGGATTTACGTAAGGAGCAATGAGGGCAACTTTGGAGGGCATTTTCCCGCACCGTAATCTTATTTGTGAGCGGTTGTCGATGCCGATAATCTTTGTTGCTCCGAGTTCGAACGCTTTGTTGATGCTATCCTCGAACGAAATTGAAACTGCGCCATCGATGTATCGCTTTCCAAAAAGTGACGCCGAGCCATTGTAGAGAATCGGAATGGCTTTAGTGGCTCGCAATAATTCAAATTCGTTCACGTGAGCTGACTTTGATATATAATGCGCTCGTCTCGATCCGGATTCCGTCACACCAATAAAGTAATCAGAATGCGCTTGCTGCAGTTTCTTTACGTCGAGCGGCCGCTGTTCTTTGAAGACAACATCGATTAGATAATCAATGTCCATGATCTTCCATGGGCGCAAAAATGAAATGAATTTTGGGGTCGATAGCAGGTATGTCGCGATATCTTGAATGGCATCGAGCTGCCCTGCGAGATAATACAGGGCGAACGCTGCACTGCCGGAAGATGCGATGATAAAATCAGGCGATGTGAGTTCCTTCTCCCGCGCGAGCGCCACAAGCGCACCTCCCGTGTAGGCGCAGCGCATGCCGCCGCCCGAGCAAACAATGGCGATTCTGTCTTTTTTCATACTGAAACGGTCATTGTACTGTTATCTCCGTGCATCAAGTGCCCTTGCGCGAATGATTGAAGTGTGGTATACGTACGGCAGCCTTTTAGTGTTCTCTCCTTGAGAAAGCCAGTAATGAAGCCATTTAATCGCCAATTATCACCATTATGAGAACTACCTTTATCGTTTCCATGTTCGCGGCTGTCGGCCTTTTGGTCGCGCCAACTGCGTGGGCGCAGGTTTATTCGTATCCGAGCTCGCCATACGTTACGCCCCAGGGAGGCAGCTGCCTTAATCTCTCCAGAGATCTTTCTGTCGGATCGCGCGGATCTGATGTAACCACGCTTCAAAATTTTCTCGTCGCGCAGAATTATCCGGGAGGCGGTTCCTGGATGGTGACAGGGTACTTCGGACAGGCGACGCGTGCGGCCGTCATGAATTTTCAACGCTCGCGCGGGCTTGCCGCTACCGGCATCTCCGATGCACAGATGCGTGCGATGATCTCGAATTGTGCATATACCCCAACTACTCCGACAATCAATTACAACTACGGCAGTTATCCATATTACGGCTCGGCGCTTTCTATCAACTCTCTCTCGACGTATAGCGGAACAGTTGGAACGTCTGTCACTATCTATGGCAGCGGATTCGATCCGTCATATAACACGGTGTACTTCGGTGCGACACCGCTTCTGGGGAACATTGCTTCGAACGGCTCGTCGGTCACGTTCACCGTTCCTTCGAATGCCGCTAATTGCTCGGGCTACGGATGCTACTCATTCGGCAACACGGCGCCGGGGACGTATCAGGTATACGTAATGAACGCGCGTGGAACGAGTAATAAATTGAATTTTGTTGTTACGGGAAGCGGCGGCCTCATCGGTGGATGCGGGTACTACGGCGGCCTGCCTGCGCAGACAGGGTACGGATGCGGCGGTTACACATATGGAACCCCGAGCTTGAGCTTCCTCAATCCGAATTCCGGCGCAGTTGGCACAAGCGTGACCGTGTACGGGAGCGGTTTCAGCCCTCGCAACAACACAGTTAATTTCGGCACGGGCATAGTGACCGGGCTTAGTTCATTCGACGGAGTTTCTCTCTCGTTTACTGTTCCTTCGCAGCTGACGGGGTATGGCTCGCAGACGCTCGTCCTCGGCACATATAACGTATCTGTTACAAATGAATACGGTCTGCGGAGCAATGCTCTTCCATTTACAGTAACGGGCTTTGCGCCCGCGACAATCGCTCCGAGAATACAATCTGTTTCCGGTCCGACCTCGCTCTCAACAGGCGTTCAGGGTCTCTGGGCGATAGCCATCAGCAATCTTGCGAATTCTAGCGCCACGGTATCGGTTCGTTGGGGAGACGAGGGTCTCTACGGCATCGCCTCTGCCGCGCAGACTTCTTCCACTTTCGGACAACAGACGCTTACCTTCACCCACACGTATTACCAGCAAGGCACATATACGGTCGTCTTCACTGCCACGAACGCGAGCGGACTTTCGAACACGTCCACCATTACGGTAATGGTCTCGGGAACTGCAGCAACTATCCCTACTCTCTATTCCGTTTCTCCGAATCAGGCTCGATCGGGAACGCTCGTCATGCTCACGGGCTCCGGGTTCTTGCAGTCGGGGAACACCGTGCGTTTCGGTGTTGGCGGAAGCACGAATCTCACATCAACGAACAACGGGACCCTCATTTACTACACGATTCCATACTGGACTTCTCCGTGCGATCTTATTACTCCGGGGACAGTGTGCGGGGCGCCCGTAACACAAGTAACTCCCGGTACGTATCAGATTTCGGTAACGAACACTTCCGGCCAATCACAAGTAGTGAATTTCACTGTCGTACAGTAATCTCCTTTGCTCTGTTGTCTCGCGACATTGTCCTACGATTTCCACACCTGTGTAGAACATAGGACAGAGTTGCTAACGTGAGCGCAAGAGTTCAATAACTTCCTCGTCTTCCACTTGCGGGAAGAGATCATAGTGCGCGCCGACCGCTCCAAGAAATTCTGCCGGCGGCTCGAGCATCACCAATTCGTCCGCTTCCTGCGAAAGAGACTGCGCAGTATCTTCCGCCGCAACAGGGAGGGCAACAACGACGCGTGCCGGGTTTTGTTTTTCGACGACTTTCACCGCGAGTCGCATCGAAAGCCCCGTCGCGGCGCCATCATCAATGAGAATGACCACTTTGCTGGCAAGCGGCAGCGCCGGTTTCCCTGCGCGGTAGAGCGCGCTTCGTCGTTTCGCCTCATTCATTTGTCGCTCTGTTTCGCCTTTAAGCCACTGCGGGTCAATGAAGGCCTTCGCGCTCTCATTCCAGAGCGTCGTGCCGTTCTCGTCAACCGCGCCCGCGGCATATTCGGGATTGCCCGGATGCCCAATCTTACGCACGATCGCGATGTCAAGCGGAAGTCCGAGAGATCGGGCGATTGACGAAGCGAGAACTACTCCGCCGCGCGGTAGCGCAAGCAAAACTGCCCCTGTGCCGCGGTATTTCTCCAATTTTTTTGCAAGCTGCTCTCCGGCGTCGCGCCTGTCGCGGAACATGACTTGATCCTACCTCTTTTTTTGTGCGCGAGCCCTCTAAAACATGTTCACAAAAAAATTACAAATTTTCGACCGTGTTAGAATCAATTCAACACAATGAATCGTCTTAAAACACTCGCGCACACGACATTCGCCTCGCTCAAAATCCGGAATTATCGGCTGTACTACTGGGGGCAGGCGATATCCATGTCGGGCTCGTGGATGCAGACGGTCGCTCTTGGCTGGCTCGCTCTCCAACTCTCCGGCTCGGGCGTCCAGCTCGGCATCGTTGTAGCATTGCAGTTCCTCCCTATTCTTCTCTTGGGGCCGTGGGGAGGCGTCATTGCCGATCGCTTTGATAAACGGAAGACGCTCTTGTATACACAAATCGGATTCTCAACGCTTGCGCTCCTAATGAGCGTGCTCGTGTTTACCGATCTCGTCGCAGTGTGGATGCTCTACGTGTTTGCGCTCACGTTCGGATTCGTAAAAATGTTTTACGAGCCGGTGCGCCAGACGTTCTTGTATGAAATGGTTGACAGCCAGTACCTGAAGAACGCGATCAGCCTCAATGCCGCGCTCAATAATCTCGCGCGAGTCATTGGCCCCTCAATCGGCGGCTTTCTCATTCTTGGCGCCGGCATTGCGTTCTGTTTTGCAGTGAATGCCGTCGCGCAGCTCGGTGTCATTGCGATGCTCCTTGCTATGAATAAGGGCGAGCTCAAGCAATCGCACCATGGGGAGAATAGGCCGGGGCAGCTTAAGGAGGGGTTGCGCTATGTGATGGCGACG
>Ga0075995_101_pt1 | contig 68008 bp, 70 predicted proteins | sample RifGroA2_FD_68041 | JGI IMG/M metagenome (GOLD analysis project Ga0075995, IMG submission 68041) | Parcubacteria bacterium GW2011_GWA2_51_10
CCGCAAAAAAATAAGAATGAGGAGCGGCAAGGCGAGAGGGCGGGACGCGCGGTACTCCGCGCGTGGCGGGGTTCAGAGGGTCGCCACGCGATCGGAGCGCAGGATGCGGGTCAAAGCCACCACGCACGCGGAGCGTGCGAAGTCAGGGGTTCTGTTTGAAATGGGTTCTAACTTTTTGATACAATGACCACAGAATTCATTTATTTATACGCTATACTCTATACGCTATGGAACATCGAATTTTCAGTCTCGGCAGCAATGACGGTCTCGCAAAGAAAATAGCGGAGCGGCTCGGCACAGCACTCGGGCAGATCAAATGCGAGACATTTTCAGATGGCGAGCAGCGCATACAGTTTCTAGAAAATTTGCGCGGCAAAAACGTATTTCTAATCCAATCCACGAATCCGCCGGCGGATAACTGGGCGCGGCTTTTTCTTGCAATTGATGCGGCTCGCGGCGCTTCGGCACATGAAATTACAGCAGTCATCCCGTATTTTGGATATGGTCGTCAGGATCGCAAGGATAAGCCGCGCGTCCCGATTTCCGCGCGAGTATTCGCGCGCTTTCTCGAATCAGTCGGCGCGGATCGCGTCCTCACGATGGACTTACACAACGACGCAATCGGCGGCTTTTTCCGGAATATCAATGTGGATTATTTGTATGCTCGTCCCGTGTTCATCTCTCATCTTCGTGAATCATTCAAGGATAAGCTCGACGATGATAATTTTGTTGTCGTTTCGCCCGATGCAGGAGGAGTGGTGCGCGCACAATCCTATGCAAAACGTCTCCAGAGAGACGCGGACCTTGCGATCATTCACAAGGAACGAGAAATCCCAAATCAGATCGCACGCATGAAATTGATTGGAGACGTCAAGGGCAAGATCGCGCTCATCGTGGATGACATGGCGGACACCTGCGGCACGCTCGCGCGCGCTGGTCAGCTTCTGGAGGAAAGTGGCGCCCGCGAGGTGTATGCGGCGACAACGCACAGCGTGCTTTCTGGCAACGCAAAAGAAACACTCGACGCCTCCCCTATAAGCAAGCTTTTCATTACTGATACGATAAGCGCCGACCGCGCATTTTCGAAGAAAGTTGAAGTGGTATCAGTTGGCGAAATCTTTGGAGATGCCATAAAACGCATCGAAACGGGGGAATCGTTGAGCGCTCTATTTGATTGAATCGGAATAAAAATGACGCCCGCATCATTCGCGGGCGCCAACCTTACGTTCCGGTTCCGGCTCATGCCAGGGCGAGCAGTTTTTTAGGTACGGTTCTTCCTGCTTGTCTGTCTCTCTCCTGTTCCGCCTCTGCCTCCGCAGCGCGAGCCAGGAATTCGTCGCCACACTCGACGACGAATTGTGGCAGATCGTGCTTCCCGAGCGATGCAAGTATCATCGCGCCGCGACGAACAGCAAAACCTGCTCCTTTTCTGACGACATCGTTCTTATCCACTGCCACGCGCCAACCGTCGGGCGTCGTTATATGGATACGGGTGCCCATATCGAGCGCGATTGCTAGCTGGCTCATTTTCAACCTTTCAAAAAAAACGGCGTGAGTGCCATCAATATTATATATTAAGAAAACGCAAAGCTCCCACGAGTGAATCGAACCCTGCAGATTCTGAACACCTCTCAAAGGTTCCCACCGACTCCAAGGCTTTCTCGCGCCGGTCGGAAATTTTGCAATGCTTCCACGAGGAATGGAACACTTGGGAAACCCACGGTTTTCCCATTCCTTCCTCTGCGGAAAACCGGCAGGTTTTCCGACCCTTTCCTGTTCGATTCCTCGCGATATCACATTCACTTCGCTCGTATGCTCCCACGAGGAATCGAACCTCGATCATAAGCTCCGGAAGCTTACGTTCTATCCATTAAACTATGGGAGCGAGTTTAGATGATGATATAAGGTAATAGTCGCGACTCCAAGTCTTTCACTCATTCTTAATCGCTCAATGCGCATGGTGTAAAAATCGCGATATACTATGGACATGCCAAATGTAAAAACAAGTACGCTCATTATTATTGCAATTATTCTAGCTGCTCTCGCGTGGCTTCTGCTGCAGATTCCACGCACTGCACAGGCACCGTCCGCGAACACTACGGCGAACATCAAGAATTTCGATGAATGCGCTGCGGCTGGATATCCAATCATGGAATCGTATCCAGAGCAGTGTCGCACGCCCGATGGTCGGACATTCGTTAATGAGCGCCAGATCAATTCGGACTCGACTGAAGATCAAAATCAGGTCGCTTTTAACGGATGCGCTGTTGCCGGATGCAGCGGGCAGCTCTGCGTGGAGGCAAGCGAAGCGGGGGATATCGTAACGACGTGTGAGTTTCGCGCGGAGTATGCATGCTATCGTGAGGCATCCTGCGGAAGACAATTGAACGGTCGCTGCGGATGGACAGAAACTGTCGAGCTTCGCCAATGCCTTCAGAATTCTCCAGCGGTTGATGGAAATATTGAAGTCGTTTTCTAATCTTTGCGCAGAGTTCCCCGAAGCTCTGCTGCGGCGGTGGACTGCGCAAAGGGCGGAGGGGGTCGGGGAACCGCATCCGGTTCTCCGTGGAGGAGAGCAGCGAGCGAAGCGAGCGTTGAGAACCGACGGTTCTCAAAAAATAAAATACCTCGTCAGCTTGCTGCGAGGTATTTTATTCTATGGATGGGTATAATTCTCCCCACGTTGCTGCGACAGGGGTACAATTGAGGAGTGAAAACAAATGAGGTGCGGGCTAAAGCAGTTACCTTAAGACAGCAGGGAAAGACATATTCGGAAATCCGCAATACTCTGACGGTCGATATACCGAAATCGACACTTTCCTATTGGTGTCGAGGTACCAAAATGTCTCGCGAAAGTCGCACAAGAATTGAGCTACTCTCACTCAGAAATTTAGCAATCGGGCGCGTCGTAGCTCTTGAGCTAAAGCGAGCAACAAGGCGGGAAATGGAGAATCGTATGCGCGTAGATAATAAATTTCTGCAAAAACGTTTTAGACACGATAAGAATATTCAAAAGATCGCATTGGTCATGCTCTATTTAGCTGAAGGATCAAAGACCGATAGACGATCAGTAATGTTCGGTAATTCAAGCCCCGGTGTCATTAGATTATTTCTGAATTTATTACGAGCGGCCTTTCCCGTTGACGAGAAGAAGTTTAGGGTAACTGTTCAATGTCGCGCGGATCAAAACGTTCCAAGCCTCGAACGTTTTTGGAGTGATCTAACGCGCATACCCAGAAGACAATTTTATAGGGCACAGATAGATAGGCGCTCGATAAACAAGCCAACGCGTAAAGTTGAATATAAGGGCGTATGCCGGATCGATTATTTTTCTTCAGCTATAGATTTTGAACTCAAACATATAGCAGAAGAGCTTCAAGAGATGTAATATGCCTCAAATCTTCTGGGCCCGTAGCTCAATTGGTAGAGCGTCCGCATGGCATGCGGGAGGTAAGGGGATCGTAACCCCTCGGGTCCACCAAATTTGATTTGACGAATAACACAACCCGCCCGCGCCCCCGCGCGACCGGAGGGAGCGCGTCCGAGTCGCTTTCCAGCGTGATCGGGGCGCTTCGGTTTTGAGTCACCACGCCGACCCAGTAGGTCATTCTGTTGAATGAGGAGCGTGCGACATCTGGGGTTCTGTTGGAAGTGCGTCCGAACTTATTAATACAATGACCACAGAGAGCATGGTATGCTATACGAAAGGTCGTTAATGGGCTCATTTAAACGGCGCTTTTATGGCGGAAAAACAAGTTGGTACAGTTACGCATTGGTACGATAAAATCGGCGTGGCGGTCGTTCGGCTCACCGGGAAGCTCGGTAAGGGCGACGCGATCGTAGTGCGAAAGGGCGATGAGGAATTTGAAGATACTGTCGCATCGCTGCAGATCGATCACGAGGATGTCACGGCAGCGAAAAAGGGAGATGATGCGGCAATCAAACTTTCGCAGCGCGCAAAAGAAGGTTCGGGAGTTTTTTTGGCTAGCTAACGTTCATTCCCCAGTGCATCTCGGACGAGCCGAGCATGGCCTGGGGCGTGATATGCTTTTTTATCATGGACGGTGGAATGCATCATCTGCACACGCGAAAAAGATTATATCGGACGCACGAGCGATATCCGCACCCGATTTTTTGGAAACGATGCCTCGATTATGTGATGTATGGCGCGGCGATAGCCGCGCCTGTCGCTCTTATGCCGCAGGTGTGGACGCTCTATTCGCAAAAAAATGCTTCTGGTCTCGCATTGCCGACGTGGGTGGCCCTCGGCTTGATCAACATCCTTTGGGTGTTGTATTCATTCGCGCATCGTGAGCCGCCGCTTGGAATAGCAAATGCGCTATTTGCAATGCTCAACTTCAGCATTGTCGCCGGCATTTTAATCTACGGCTAAGGCTATTAGTTGGTACCGGCGCGCCATTACGGCGCCAATATATTTTTGGGCCGTACAGAACGATGCAGAAGACGCAGAACGAAATAATCGAGCCCATAATATCCAGCGACTTTCCACGCAAGGACAAGCGCAATCCCAAGTGTGAACATTATTGGATTGACAGATACAGTACCGGCAAGCATAAAATTGAGATTCATAAAAATACCGAAAAATGCCGAGATACCGACGAGAAGACCCACGATGAGAGCAATGCCGACGAGTAACTCTCCCCAGGCGATAAATGTGCTCCATATTTCCGCATTCGGCAAGACGACGTTCTCCAAGAAATATGCATACCAACCCTGAACGTCAGGGTGCGCGCCACCGGTTTTTTCGAGCGCTCCTTTTACAAAACCGGTAATGGCTGTACCTGCCGCATCTCCGACCCATGCTGGGTTATGTAATTTTCCCCATCCAGCCTCCAACCACAGCCAGCCGACATATACGCGGACAATGAGCCAGAGAACCGAACTTCTTGTGTCTGAAAGAAGAAAATGTGAGAAAGGGGATTCCTCAACCAGGTAGCGACGCATCGAATAACTATATATGCACATTCCCAATTACCGAGCGATTTTATAGAGACGTGTGAACAAGTTGTCACACATCATCGACATTCAATTTGCGCCGGAGAGAGTGTGCGGAAATTTTTCCCGCGGCAAGCCCCGTTAGAGACAAAAACGCGCTGCGAGCCCTCGCGGTCTCTAACGGGGCTTGCCGCGCTCAGTGAGAGTCCTCTGATATACTCGAACGATGGATATTCTTCACGAGGTCCGCAAGCTTCTTGAAGAAAATCGCCGCATCACGGACGGTCACCAGTACACCGTGCCCTCCGGCGATCATTACCCCTATCAATGGCTCTGGGATTCGTGTTTTCACGCCATCATCCTCGCGCAATATGACGTGGAATCTGCGAAGGCCGAGATACGATCGCTGCTTTCAAAGCAGTTCTCAAGCGGTCTTGTGCCCCACATCATCTATTGGGCGCCCGGCATTCTCCACCTCTTCCGCTGGGGTGTGGAGGGCACCAGCTCTATAACTCAGCCGCCGATGATCGCATACGCCGCGTGGGAGATACATCGCCGCTCGGAGGACACGCCGTTCCTTGCCTCTATCTTTCCTGCACTTATTGCTTACTATGATTTCTTACTTTCAGAGCGTGATCCGAATAGCCATCATCTTGCCAGCATTATTAGTCCGGATGAATCCGGTGAGGACAACTCGCCTCGCTTTGACGTTCCTCTCGGGGTAACTCCCGCTGTCTCACTCAAGGATCATCTCGCGAAACGTACTGAGCTTGTGGAGAAAAACAGAGAGTGCAATTTTGACGCGCGATACTGCATGCGGGATTTCTTTTGGGTGAAAGACGTGCTTTTTAATACGGTATTGGTGGAGAATCTGCGCGTGCTTGCGAAAATCGCTGCACATCTCAATAGAGGTGAGCACGAGAGAACTCTTCTACGAAATGCCGATGCGGTTGCCGGCGCAATGCGAGAGAAGATGTTTGAAGATGGTTGCGCGCGATTCGGCATACGTACAACCTCGCTTCATGAGATGTCGTACCGATCGCAGGCGGAAGCTTTTTCGTGGCGAGGACCAGTGTGGATCGGTGCTCATTGGTTTATCTATCGTGGGCTCAAACGATATGGGTTTACAGAGGAAGCCGCTGAAATTTGCGATAAAAGCAAGTTACTGCTTGAACGTTCCGGATTTCGCGAGTGCTTTAATCCGGAAACAGGAAAGGGGCTAGGTGCACACAATTTCACGTGGGGCGCTCTGGTTCTTGATATGATGGAACAGTGAATCCCGTTAGAGATGCTGCAATACATGATCGATATATGGTTAAGACTGAAGAATATTACATTGCGCATCAAGGTATCATGACAATAAACGGAAACGCCTAAACTAATTACATGCTTGACCGAATATGATCACTAAGCTCGATAGCGAATGCCATTGCGCTAATGCAATAGGCGCTTCCTATCTCTAACGGGATGAAGATCGCATTCGATATCGGCGGCACATCAATGCGCGTGGCGCTTGCTGCAGCTGATCGCGTCAGCGAAGCGCGCAGAATATTCACTCCGCAGGATCCGAAAGATGGTGTCAAAGCGCTCGCGAACCTAATGCGCGAATGCGCGGGAGATGAATCAATCGAAGCCGCAGTGGGCGGTTTCCCCGGCGTAGTGGGTGGTGGCGCAATTCAATACGCGCCCAATCTTCCGGAGTGGAAGGATGTCTTGCTTGCCGAGGAGCTTACGCGCGCGCTTGAGGCGCCCGTAGAGGTGTTGAACGATGGAGACTGCGCCGCGCTCGGAGAGGCGGCGTACGGCGCAGGCAGAGGCGCACGTATTGTTGCTTATGTCGGCATCGGCACCGGTATCGGCTGCGGCCGCATAATAGATGGCCGCATCGACAGTGGTGTCTACGATTTAGAGGCGGGGCACCAGATCGTGGATGCAAAAGAAGGCAGGGAATTGGAGGAGCTCGTTTCCGGACGCGCTTTTGAGAAGCGTTATGGCGTCCATCCGAGCAAGGCACCGCGCGAAGGGTACTCGGAAATGACGCCCATTCTCGCCGCCGGACTTTACAATATGGTACTGCATTGGTCGCCCGAAGTTTTCGTGCTCGGAGGCGGAATGATGAACGAAAATAACGGCTATCGACTTCTCGATGTCGCATCGGCGCTTAAGCGCTTTTCCTCGCCTTATCCGAAACTTCCCGAGCTTCGTCTTGCAGAGCACAAAGACGCGTCAGGTTTATACGGCGCTCTCGCTCTCATGCAAAATCCGCAGATGGGGGTTTATCCGAAATTCGATAAACAACAGAGCCGACCTCTCTAATTTCATTCGTGATGCGCCGCGACACGTGATCAAGAAAATCGTATGGCAATTGCGCGAAGCGCGCCGTGAATCCGTTCACGCTTGTCACTGCCCAAAGCGCAACGACATGACCAGCGCCAGCATCGTCGCCTTTCGTAAACGTATGCATTGAATGCGTTACAGTTGCGCCAGCTTGCCAGACCGTTTCGTACAAATCTGCGGCACGCAATTCTTCTATATATATTCCGTCAACGGCGCGGGCAATTCGTAAGCTCTCTTCGTTAACTTCGCCCTCGATGCGGACAACTAGCCCTGGGCCAGGGAATGGGTGTCTCCAAATAAGATCTTCGGGAATGCCGATATCGCGGCCGATAGAGCGTGCCGAATCTTTTACTTGATCCGAAAGCGGTTCGATTTTCGGGACAGAGAAATCCAATCCGGTATTGTGATGAACTTTTATCTCGGCAATTCGTGCGCCTGTAGCGTGTCCGAATCCGCTCTCGCGCAAATCCGTATAAAGCGTGCCCTGCGCGATAAAATCTGCGCCAAATGATTTTATTTTTTCATTTAGAACTGCCTTATAAACATCTCGCATGGCAACGCGCTTGTCTCGCATCTCAGTTTTTCCCGACAATGCCTTAAGAAATTCTGCCGTTGCATCAACTATTTCCAATTTTATCCAATCCTCACTTCCGAAATATTTTTGCACATATGCCTCATCATCAGGCCTATCAATTCCTTTTATATAAACTCCCAGGAGTACATTTTTTTTCCCTGCGAGCACTTCTTTTAGGAGATATGCCACGACGGAAGAATCCGAACCGCCAGAGAGCGCGATGACAACTTTTTTATCGCCGATCTTTTCACGCAATTCACTTATCTTTGCCTCCGATACGTTGTGCGCAGGGAATCTATCGGTGATCTTACAAATTTTGAAACAGAAATTCTCGTACATTCGTGCTCCCTCGAGAGTCTCCGTGACTTCCGGATGAAATTGAACTCCCACAAGATGCTTGTATCTTCCAGCTGCGACCGGTGAATTTGTGGTGGAGCCGAGGATTTGTATGACCGCGTCCGGAAAAATTGCGTCGCCATGACTTTCCAAGACCGGCGTTTCTCTAGCGAGTCCGTCGAAAAGCTCATCGTCGTGAGCGATGCGAAGACTATGCACTCCGAATTCGCGCTTTGCCTGCGGAGTAACTTTTGCTCCGACATGTTTTGCCCACATTTGAAATCCAAGACAAACGCCGAGAGTAGGAATTCCTAAATCAAAGATTTTGTTATCAAAAGGCGGCGGCTCATCTTGTACGGAGGCGGGGCCGCCGGAAACAATAATTCCAGCGGGTTGCAATTTCTTCACATCATCCGCGGTAACACTTGCCGGATCTGCAACGAGACTGTAAACACCCAATTTGGAAAGCGTTTGGACGATCAGATGATCGAACTGCGAACCCATTGAAAAGAGAAGAATAAGATGCTTTGTTTTCCGCACCTTCATTTCTTCTGCAATCTCGGCAAGAGTCTCTGGATCCGCAGATTTGAATAACGAGAGCATGATTGCGCGATTTTAACACTGGTTTGACGACACTGTAAGCGCGTTTTGTATTCATGCTCTTTTTATACGTCATGTGGATAACTGGCTTGCGGTGGGGTATAGTGGTGTATATTCCATATTAGTGGGAGAAAGTGGGATAAACGAATTATGCTGATAGGAGAATACGAACACACGCTCGACGAGAAAAAGCGAGTTTCGCTGCCCAAACCGTTTTCCAAAACATTGGGAAAGAAAATGGTTTTGACGCGCGGGCTCGATACATGCCTTTTTCTTTTTTCACAAGACGCATGGGAGAAAGTCGCAGAAAAATTGCAGGCGCTTTCATTTGCACAAGCAGACACGCGTGGATTCAATCGGTTTCTTTTATCTGGTGCGGTTGAGGTTGAGGCGGATGGAGCCGGCCGAATCCTCATTCCGGACCATCAGAAGCAATTCGCAAATCTCAAGCGCGCGGTCGTATTCGCGGGAGTTTCCGACCGGGTCGAGATCTGGGATGCGGCGCTTTGGAAGAACTACAAGACACGCATCGAAAAACAAGCTGATGCGATGGCAGAGAAGCTGGGAGAAATTGGAGCACTATAAGTAGTAAGTAGTAAGTAGTAAGTAGTAATTCAAACGAGCAAATTAGACGATACCTACTAACTACTTTCTACTAACTACTAACTAGTGGTGGCACGGGATAGCTGGGGGATCCATATAATCGTCATGCGCACGCGACGTTTAAATTCCTCCAGCGATCCGGTGCCGCCATCAAAGGTAGCGCACCGCGCCACGTTGCTTGATACAGAGGCAACGAGACACATTCCTGTTCTTTTACACGAAACAATCAGAGAACTCGCAATCGCGCGGGGCGACATCGTCGTTGACACCACGCTCGGCGGAGCCGGCCACGCATCCGCAATCGCGGAGCGGCTTGGCGCTAAAGGCCTTCTTATCGGCATAGACGCTGATCACGCCGCAATCGAACGATCGAGAAACGCGCTCGCACATTTCAACAATACGAAGATTCATCTCATCGAGGGGAATTTTCGAAATCTTGCTGCCATTTTGAACACGTTAGACGTGCCAACTATCGACAAAGCGCTTTTCGATCTCGGATGGAGCGGATATCAGCTCGCTGCTGGCAAAGGATTCTCCTTTCTTCGCGATGAGCCACTCCTCATGACGTATGGGGAGCCGGGGGAGGGAACTCTTACTGCTCGCACGATCGTGAATGAATGGAGCGAGGATAGCATTGCCGATGTCTTATTCGGATGGGGCGAGGAGCGCTATGCGCGACGCATCGCAAAAAAAATCGTGGAGCGTCGGACTCGAGAGCCAATAGAAACTTCAATGCAGCTTGCCGCGATTGTGAAGGAGGCAGTGCCGCCGAAGTATCGATTCGGCAGAATTCATCCCGCGACAAAAACATTTCAGGCGCTTCGGATCGCGGTCAATGACGAACTCGGTGCGCTCTCGAAGGGACTTTCGGCCGCATGGGAACACCTACGGGAGGATGGGCGCATCGCAGTCATTACGTTCCACAGCATTGAGGATAGGGAAGTAAAACATCTCTTCGCCGGGTGGGAGAAATCAGGGAGTGGAAAACGAGTAGCGAAAAAGCCGATACGTCCAACGAGGGAGGAAATCGAGCGCAATCCGCGCGCTCGAAGTGCGAAATTGCGAGTTGTCAAAAAAGTCCTACAAGAAATCTGACTGAACTTCGTGTCGTAAAGCAACGTACAAAAAATGAACAAGCGTATATCCATATTAAGTATTGAGCATCCCTTCGAGCGCCTTCTCCTGCGCGCGCTTTTAGTCATTTTTGTCGGCCTCATATTCGCATATCTATATTTTGTCGGGGCATCCATTCTCCATATCATCGCTCGCAAAGATGCGCTCACGCAATCAGCTGCGATCAGCACCGCGATCGGGAACCATGAGCGGGACTATTTTGCACTGTCGAAAAATCTGACGGCAGAATCGGGCGGACAATTCGGCCTTCGGCCAGTGGGAGAGGTTGCGTATGTCAATCGTCCGGGCACACTCGGTCTCGCCGACGGCGCTCTTGAGAACGGTATATGAAAAATATCGGATACAGTGTAGACAATGCCGCAGACAGCAAAGAGTAGATTACGCAATCGCGCCCGCATACTTTCCGGCATATTCATATTGGTCGCAGGGTTTCTCATTGTGCGACTGTATTTTGTGCAGATCATCCACGGTGATAAATTCGCGCGCGATGCAATGGGGCAATATGTCGCGCCCGCGCCGGATACGCAGGAGCGCGGGTCAATTTTTTTCACTCGCAACGATGGCGCCTCGGTCGCAGCCGCTGTCATGCAATCGGGATGGCGCATTGCTATTCAACCAAAAAGCTTAACGGACCCCGCGGCAATATATGAAAAACTAAATGGCCTCACTCCCATAGATAGGGAGCGCTTTTTTGGCAGCGCGGATAAGACAGGCGACCCGTATGAAGAAGTGGCATTCAAGGTTCCCGACGACGCGGCGAGCGCTATTCGCGCAAAAAAGATTTCGGGCATCATTCTTGTGCGGGACGAGTGGCGCTACTATCCCGCGGGCGCGCTCGCCGCACACACGGTTGGGTTTGTCGGTTATAAGGGCGATACAAAAACGGGCGTGTACGGGCTTGAGCGCAGCTGGCAGGACACGCTCACGCGCACATCGAGAGATCACTACGTCAATCCATTCGCAGAGATTTTCACGAACGTTGGCGATTTATTCGCGAGCGATCCGAGTGGACGGCAGGGAGATATCATCACTTCGATAGAGCCGGCCGTGGAGAAGGAGTTGGAAGAGGCGCTCGAAGAAGTGCGAGAAAAATACGATGCAAAAATTGTCGGCGGGATCGTCATGAATCCGCGAACAGGCGAGATTATCGCGCTCGGCGCGAAGCCGGACTTCAATCCGAATACGTACAATCTCGTTTCCGACATTGCCATATTTTCTAACCCGCTCGTGGAAAATATTTACGAGATGGGCTCCATCATGAAGCCCCTCACTGTTGCAGCGGGAATTGACGCCGGCGCCATCAGGCCCGAGAGCATCTATGAAGATAGGGGATTCATCATGCGAAGCGGTAAGAAAATATCAAATTTTGACGGAAAGGCGCGGGGAGTTGTTAGCATGCAAGAGGTACTCAATCAGTCGCTTAATACGGGCGCGGCCTTTATTGCGGAAAAGACGGGACATTCGGTTTTTTCGGATTACATCCATGCGGCGGGATTGGGCGAAAAAACGGGAATCGATCTGCCGAATGAATCGGCAGGATTAATTCGCGCAATAGAGGGCGGGACAGATGTGGACTATGCTTCAGCTTCGTTTGGGCAGGGAATAGCGTTTTCTCCCATTGCGATGGTGCGTGCGCTTTCTGCGCTTGCCAATGGCGGAGCGATACCAGTACCGCATATTGTGACCGCAATTCGCTATCAGAGCGGCGTTGTGAAAAAAATTCCTGTTGCGGAGCAGAGACAAGTTTTCAAGCCGGAGACTGCCGAGACCGTAACACGCATGCTTACGACCGTGTACGACAAGGCACTTTTGGACGGCGAGCTTCGTGAAGAGCGCTACTCGATCGCGGCAAAGACGGGCACGGCGCAGATTGCGGTTCCCGGCGGCGCGGGATACTACGACGATCGTTATTTGCACTCATTCTTCGGATACTTTCCCGCGCATGATCCGCAGTTCATCGTATTTCTGTATGCCCTCGAGCCGCGCGGCGAATTGTATGCCTCGCGCACGCTCGCGCGCCCCTTCCATGAGATCGCGAAGTTTTTGATAAATTACTACGAAATCCCGCCGGATAGATAGAATAGGGAAGCAGCGTATAGCGTATAGCGTGCAGCATATGACGTATCTTGTATCTACAAACTAAAAAATATAAACTGAAACTGTTTCTGAAGGCGCATTCGTCTAGGGGCCTAGGACACTACCCTCTCACGGTAGGAACACGGGTTCAAATCCCGTATGCGTCACAAAATTTTGCTATTCGGAGTGACGGACTAAGCAGCGTATTCGAACTCTGTCGCGGGTCATATAAAAACAAACGGCCCCGCGGAGGGCCGTTTAAGCGTCGGATGGGCGTCAGCCTCTGGGTTTCGGCTTCTCCGGCCACTTAGTATTGCGCCACTTCCTGAAGACGCGCGATACCATCTCGCGTGAGGATGCCACCTGCACCGCAACGAGAGTGGAGTGATGCCGCCTTGCTGCACGCGGCGTCCACAATGAGGGATAGTGCTCGAATAGTTTGAGCATCATTTCCTCGATACCATCGCATGCATATAGCTCCTTCACGGCGCGAGTTCTTCTTGCGTCGCTGCTCGTGATTACTTCGATATCCTCCGGCGTGAGATCGCTCTTGTGGATCCCCTGAACGGTCGCGTACTTATAAGCCCGTGCTTTCCCGAACCAGGAGGTGCCTTCGAGCAATTCAATACCGAGGGCTTCACCGCGCACTACGATGCCGAGTCCCTTCTCATTCGCACGGCTGCTGATGCGGTAAATCGAAAGGACACCCTCCAGCACGAGATAGGCACATCGTGCCTTCACGCCAATTTCGCATTCGTGCAGAGGCTCATTGCGCCCGAGTCGTATGGGCTCCGGCCGCACTGCCTTGAGCAATGTTGCGGGGAGGACCGTGCTTGTTGACAAACATGTATTCATGATGCCTCCTGTGGGTTAGAAGGTCCGGACACAGCCTGCCGTCTGGACTGCGGGAAGCATATGCCACCACATGGTCTGTGGCAAGTCGAGATGTTTCATCTATTATTTTGTATACTGCCGCAGTGCGCAAAGCGCTGAAGAGGGAATTTTATGTGCGCGATGGAGAAATCGTGGCGCGTGAGCTTTTGGGGAAATTCCTTGTGCGCAAAATTGGAACTAAAGAAATCGCAGCGATGATCACTGAGGTGGAACTATACGAAGGATTCGAGGATAGGGCGTCGCACGGGTTCAAGAGAACAAAGCGCTCCGAAGTTATGTATGGCCCGGGCGGGCATTGGTACGTGTATCTATGTTACGGCATGTACGAAATGCTAAATATTGTAATAGGACCGGAAGATCATCCCGCGGCAATTCTGATTCGCGGCGCTGATACATATAATGGACCGGGAAAGCTGACACGAGCACTTCGTATCGACAGAACTCTGAACGCAATGCCGGCGAGCAAGGAGACAGGTTTATGGATTGAGGATAGGAGATTCGCAATCTCGCAAAAAGATATATTGCGAACGCCTCGCATCGGCATCGGCGATGCAGGACCGAAATGGACTAAACGTCTGCATAGATTCCTCTTGCAACAGAATTGACGAGAAATTTGTCTACTGCACAATATGATGAGCGGGTTGTCGCCTCTTTCCTGATTGCAAATAAGAGGCAAAAGCTGGAGAAGCAAATGAGCATATGGTGGGTGGTCGTGATGTTACTCGGGCTCCTTGTAGCTATTGGAGTCCTCTACATGGTTCTCCAAAGCCGTCTAAAGAAGACGGATCTCCCCTAGAAGCTCGGAGGTGCCCTCTTCGGGCATCTCCATTTATAATGTTCGACATGAAATCATTTCGAGAAAAGGTTCACTCGATCGTCGCGAGAATTCCGAAAGGGAAAACGCTGACGTATAAAGAAGTCGCTACGCGAGCGGGAAATCCGAAGGCGGCGCGGGCCGTCGGCGCGATAATGCGAACGAATTATGACTCGGCGATCCCGTGCCATCGCGTTGTGCGCTCCGACGGACGGCCCGGTGGTTACAATCGCGGCGCAAGTATAAAGGTCGCATTGTTGCGACAGGAGCGATTGCAGTAATGTATAATCCATTCATATGCCCGGTAGTGTAATGTGCCTTGGGCTTACACAATGTTTGAATCAAAAATCATCACTATGACAAAGCAGAAAATAGGGTATTTATTATTAAGCCGCGGCGGCCGGTAGGCGTCTGCCGCAAAAGGCAGGTTTACTAACCGGGTATGTCGAACGTCATCGTGTCAGGTTCGCTCGCGTATGATCGCATCATGGATTACAACGGGCTCTTCGCCGATCACTTCGTGCCGGACAAGATTCACAGCATCAGTCTTAGCTTCACGGTCGACAGAATGTCTGTCGAATTCGGCGGCACGGCGGGCAATATCGCATACAATCTCGCTCTCCTCGGCGAAAAGCCCGCGATTATTGCAACGGCCGGAACTGATTTTGGATCTTATAAATCGCATTTGCTGCTCTCCGGCATCGATCCGACGACGATCCGTATCGTGGAAGGGGAGATGACATCCTCCGCAGTCGTCCTTACGGACAAAGCAGACAATCAAATCGCGGCATTTCATCCAGGAGCGGGGGGGCACGCGTATGACACGCCTGTTGAGACGGACGGCCGCGTGCTCGCTATCATCGCGCCCGGATGCATTTCCGACATGACGTCTCTCCCCGATTATTACCGCCGCAAAGGACTTAAGTACCTCTATGATCCCGGCCAGCAGATACTCTCGCTTTCGTCCGAAAATTTACAGGACGGCTTAACAGGCGCACACATTTTGTTTGCGAGCGATTACGAATTCGGCCTCATCGCTCAGAAGACGGGATGGGCGGAAGGAACGATACTGGAGCATGTGTCTACAATAGTTGTCACATATGGTGCGGAGGGCTCGCGTATCGTTACGCGAGAAGGCGAGACTCGCGTGGCGGCCGCTCCCGTGAAAGACGCCATCGATCCTACCGGGGCGGGTGATGCCTATCGGGCGGGATTTGTTAAGGGAATGCTCCGTGATCTGCCGTACACTTCCTGTGCCAAGCTTGGGAGCATCGTCGCGTCGTATGCAGTTGAAGCATACGGGACGCAAACCCACCGCTTCACTCTGGATGATGTTGCCGCCCGATATAAATCTGCGTATGGTGAGAAGGTGGCGCTCGTGTAAATTATAATCATGCCGAACGATATCAAAGACATCACGCTGGCAGAGGAAGGAAAGCGGCTCATCGAATGGGCGGCGCGCGATATGCCTGTTCTTTCGAGCATTAAAGAGCGCTTCGAGAAAGAGAAACCCCTGAAGGGGATGAAAATAGGCGCATGCCTACACGTGACTGTTGAGACGGCAAACCTGATGCTCGCCCTCAAAGCTGGTGGCGCGGACGTCGCCCTCTGTGCATCAAATCCGCTTTCGTCGCAAGATGAGGCGGCGGCGGGCCTCGTTAGTCTCGGCATTCCGGTATTTGCAATTTCTGGAGAAGACCGCGATACTTTTTTTAAGCATATCAATTCGGTCATTGCATATAGACCCGACATAACGATGGATGACGGAGCAGATCTCGTTACCGCCATCCATACGAAGCATCCAGAATTGCTCGCTCACATGATTGGAAGCACGGAAGAGACAACGACAGGCGTGATCCGTTTGCGTGCAATGGCGCGCGATGGCGCGCTCAAAATTCCCGTCGTTGCAGTGAACGATGCGAAGACGAAGAATCTTTTTGATAATCGTTACGGCACGGGCCAATCCACGATGGAGGCGATCATACGTGCGACAGACATGCTCGTCGCCGGCCGCGTGTTCGTCGTCGCCGGGTATGGCTGGTGCGGAAAGGGGCTTTCGATGCGCGCTCGCGGCATGGGGGCGAATATCATCGTAACAGAGGTGGATCCCGTGAAAGCGCTCGAAGCGGCGATGGATGGATTTCGCGTGATGCCGATGATTGAGGCGGCGCCTTTGGGAGATTTGTTCTGCACCGTCACAGGCGACATCAACGTCATAGGCGCGGAACATTTCAAGATGATGAAAGATGGGGCGTTTGTGTGCAATGCCGGTCACTTTGACGTCGAGGTCAATGTGAAAGCGCTAGAGAAAATGGCAGACAGCGTGAAAAGGGGAATTCGAGAACACGTGGATGAGTATTTGCTTGGCGGGAGAAGAATTTATGTTCTTGCAGAGGGCCGTTTGGTGAATCTTGCCGCGGCCGAGGGGCATCCCGCGAGCGTGATGGATATGAGCTTTTCGACGCAGGCACTCGCATGCGAATGGCTTGTCCTGAGCGGAGCCGAAGGGCTCGCTCCGGGTGTGCACAACGTGCCAGAGAAGATCGAGAACGATGTCGCACGTCTCAAACTCGCCTCGATGGGACTTTCGATAGATACGCTCACGGAGGAGCAGAAGAGATATCTAGCGAGCTGGCAAGAAGGGACATGAACTAGTAAGTAGAGAGTAGTACGTAGAAAGTAGGGAGTATATGAAAGCAAAACTTGAAATGCGGGCGTGTCATCACGTCGAAATAATTACGCCGAAGAAGGTGCGTCTCAACGGGTTGTGGTTCGGACCCGCCTCGACGCGCATCCGCTCGTCGACGCGAGGCAGGCCTCGAAAATCAAAGCGCACGATAATTTGGGTTCATGGACTCGCAAGCTCGATGTTCAGCAAGCAGCGCATCATGGAACGACTCGCGAAAAAAGGTATTGCGGTACTCGCATTCAATAATCGCGGACATGACGCAATCAGTCGCATTGCGAAAGTTGGTGAGAAGAGAATTGCCAAATCGAGATGGGGAGGAGGAGCGCACGAAATATTTGCCGAGTGTGTGGACGATATCGACGGTGCTATAGGATTTGCTCGCCGTGCCGGCGCCAAAGAGATATTTCTTGTGGGCCACTCAACTGGTTGCCAAAAATCCATATACTGGGCATACAAACGAAAAGGCCGAGGCATCAAAGGCATCGTTCTATTGGCACCAATGAGCGATTGGGCGGCGGAAATACATCTGAAAGGTAAAAAGAGAATCGACAAGAATAATGCTGTAGCTCGAGCACTCGTGCGAAACGGCCGGAAACACGAGTTGCTGCCGCAAAAGTTGTGGCCTGGTCCGATAGATGCACAGCGTTTCTTGAGTCTCTACACGCCTGACAGCATCGAAGAAATTTTTTCATATGCACAGCCGAAAAAGAACCCTCGTGTTCTTCGTTCCATCCAAAAACCCTTACTTGTCATTTTGGCTGAAAAAGACGAGTTTGCTGACAGGTCGGCTGGAAGAATTGCCGACTGGTTCGCGAGACGTCTCGGAAAGAGGATACAGGCGGGCGTTATTGCGGATGTGAGTCATAGTTTAAAGGGAGGAGAGACAAAAGTCACTTCACTCATTCTTCACTGGATGCGAAGGTTATAATTGCGAGGATATTAATAAAGGACCTAATCGCTTTCGAGTATGAATGACAACAAGGGTGTTTGGATTGGGGCGGCGATTTTAGTGGTGCTTGCTCTTCTCGGTTTGTGGTGGCTCTCAACGCGCCAGCAAAGCGGCCCGCTGGGAGTAGAGAGCGGAAATGGCGGCGAAATCCCGGCATTGGAATCGAGGGGCATGGGCGACTTTGTATCCACAGAGAGACGGACTTCAACGAATGTTGCAGATATCGCGGCGGGTATCAGCGGCGCTTCCACGTTTGCTTCGCTTTTTTCCTCGACGGGTATCAAGGCGACTATTCAGGGAGTGGGGCCCTACACGGTTTTCGTCCCGACCGACGGTGCGTTTTCACTTCTAGAGAGCGGGACGATAGCGAATATGAGCGCGGCGGAAAAGAAGCGCCTTGTTCAGTACCATGTGGTATCTGGCCGCGCGATCGATCCGGACGCTGTAAAGAGCGGGCAGATAATGGCCCTCTCCAAAGATGTCCTTAATTTCGAAGTAAGTACAACAGACAAGACAGCACGGGTGAACAATTCGTTCTTCATCAAGGCCTACCAGGGCAGAAACGGTATCGTGTACTTAGTGAGCGCTGTGCTTCTTCCGCCCGAGAGCACCACACCGTAGAAGAAAACCCAGAGGTCGGTTCTCTGGGATTTCGGCGGTAGACCCTAGAAAACTCAGAGGTCGGTTCTCTGGGATTTTGTGGACGCATATGCGTATCGTCGAACAGTAATGTAAAATGCCTGGCATGGAGGAATCTGGAATTCACATTGCGCTCGCGGCCGAGAAGATTAGCGAGTTTTTTGGTTTTCCGATAACGAACACCCTCCTCATGAGTTGGATTGTTGTGATTCTTCTTGCGGTTCTCGCTTTTATTATCGGGCGAAACCTCGCCCTAATACCGGGCCGCTTCCAAACGCTTCTTGAGTGGACCTTCGGCGGGATATACGACTACATTGCTGATACGCTTGAGAGCAGAGAAATGGCGCGCCGTTTTTTCCCGCTTCTTCTGACCATTTTCTTTTTTATTTTCACCGCAAATCTACTAGAGTTCACACCAGGAATTGGCAGTGTCGGTTTCTTTCATGGGAACGAGTTCACGCCGCTCTTACGTAGTATGAACACCGATCTCAATATGACACTCTCACTTGCCATTATTTCTTTCCTTGTTATAGAGATAACAGGAATAGTCATGATCGGTTTTTGGAAATATTCGAGCAGATTTCTGAACTTCGGCTCTGTCATAGGATTCTTTGTAGGGATAATAGAATTTTTCTCGGAGCTTGCGCGACTTGTATCATTCTCTTTCCGTCTCTTTGGGAACATTTTCGCAGGCGAAGTTTTAATACTTGTCATCGCATACTTTGTTCCGTACTTTCTACCAGTTCCATTTATGGCTTTCGAAGTCTTCGTTGGCTTCATCCAAGCCGCGATTTTCTCGCTCCTCACGCTCTTTTTTATCAAGCTTGCCGTTACGGAAGTTGCAACGCATTAAAACAGCGCGCCCACTTTCCTCCGAAGCGGGCGCGATTATATGGCGGTCGGCTCAGAGAGCTGCTACCACAAAAGCGGCGAACAGTGCCGCCACTGTTCCTTCTTTCAGCGACTGACGGGCTAGCCCGGTTTCCTGGTACGTCGCTATTCCCCACAGCGCTCCGGCGATTATGCCGACAATCACTATCGTCGTCATCGAGACCTCCTAGCAAAATGAAACGAGCTGTACTATGACATGAATAATCGAGGCCATCAAGGATCTTTGTCTGAAAAAACCATGCTAAAATTCTGCCATTGTTATCAAGATTATTAGTTATTCTTTTCCTAGAAGCTAGAACCTAGCAACTAGAAGCTAATCAATATGGAATTAGAAGCAGCAAAGACACTCGGCATGGCGCTCGCGGTCGGCATCGGCGTACTCGGCCCGGGCATTGGCATTGGTTTAATAGTTTCAAAAGCACTTGAAGCGATCGGCCGTAATCCCGAAGCTTCAGGGAAAATCCAGCCGATGATGTTCGTGGGTATCGCCTTTACAGAGGCACTGGCAATATTCGCCCTGGTTATCGGCTTTATTGTTAAGTTCGTTTAATTATTGACGCATTAATTCGTTGGACTTCAGCTTCCGGCGCTCGTCGTATTATCAATACGCCTCGCTTGCAAGCTTCGTCCGCCTCGTACTGCACTCAAAATTAAACGAACGAAGCAAGAATTCGAGAAATGGAACAACTTTTAACTGTATTCGGCGTCAATTGGAAACTCCTGCTCGCGCAGGGTTTTAACTTCGCGCTCCTCCTCATTGTTCTTACATATTTTCTCTACAAGCCAGTTCTCAAAATCATCGATGAGCGGCGCGAGAAAATCGCCCAGGGCGTGAAGACGGCCGAAGCGGCTGCACGGAAACTGGAAGAGGCGAAAAAAGAAAGCGATTCGATTATTGGCAGCGCGTCGCGTGAGGCGGAGGGGCTCGTTGCCGTCGCGCGCACGCGCGCGAACGAGCAGGGCGTCGAGATAATTCGCAGCGCGGAAAACAGAGCCGATTCGATTCTTGCGGACGCAAAGGCACGCGCGGAAGAAGAAAAACGTCAGGCGCTCTTTGAGAGCGAGAAGGAAATCACGCGCGCGGCGCTTCTTGCGGCTGAGAGAATATTGAAAACTAGTAAGTAGAAAGCAGTTAGTAGTACATAGAAAATTCCATGCCTGACTCATACGCAAAAGCACTCTGGGTAACGATTCAGCGCGGCGCTAAGTCAAAAGAAGCGGTCGAATCTATACGGCAGATTCTGGAGAGGGATGGCCGGATGGCGCTTCTGCCTCGCATAGTGCGCTCGCTCCAGCGCCACGCTGCGCGGGAAGGGCGTCGCGAAGGCGTAGTGCTTTCAGTTGCGCGGCAGGAGGATGCGCGACGAGCTCGTAGCGAAATCGGGGGCCTCCTCCCGGAAATGGGTATACGAAAAGATGAGGTTACAACTCAAATCGATGAACACCTTATTGGCGGATGGCGACTAGAAGGTCGGGATCGGCTCGCCGATGCGAGTTACAAGAAATATCTGCTGGACATGTATAATGCGGCCACAAAATCATAGCTATGGACTCGAGCGCTGTTGAAAAAATCATAAAGGAGATAGAAGGATACGCGCCGACTGTCGAGCATAGGCATATCGGGCGCGTCACGTCAGTCGGCGATGGCGTGGTCGCGATCGATGGCCTTTCAAAAGCCGTCATGAGCGAGATTGTTGAATTTGAGGAAACGGGCAAACGCACTCTTTTGCGCGCGATGGAAGTGGAAGGGTCTCTATTTGGACTTGTTCTAAATCTTGAAGAGGACGGCGTTCGAGCGGTCATTCTGGGAGACACCGCGCGAGTCTACGAGGGAATGACAGTTAAATCGACGGGGCGAATACTTTCGGTGCCCGCGAGCGAGGAACTCCTCGGCCGCGTGGTGAATGCTCTTGGCGAGCCGATCGACGGTAAAAGCGCTTTTTCGAATACGACGATGATGCCCGTTGAGCGACAGGCGGCAGGCGTCATTGATCGCAAGCCCGTTTCTGTTCCGCTACAGACGGGAATCAAGGCGATAGACTCAATGATTCCGATCGGCCGCGGCCAGCGAGAGCTCATCATCGGCGATCGCGGCACCGGCAAAACGACTGTCGCAATCGACGCCATTATAAATCAGAAGAATGAGCCGAAAGGGAATCGTCCTGTCTGCATTTATGTCGCTATCGGCCAGAAGGAATCAAAGACCGCGCGCATAGTACAGCAGCTCCGCAACGAAGGCGCGCTCGATTACACGATCATCGTAGACGCGCCTGCTTCCGCTCCTGCCGCGCTCCAATTTCTTGCCCCATATTCCGGAGTCGCCATCGGAGAGTATTTCATGGACCAGGGGAGGGACGTGCTTATTATTTATGACGATCTTTCCAAGCAAGCGGTGGCATACCGAGAACTATCATTACTTCTTCGCCGTCCGCCGGGACGCGAGGCATATCCGGGCGATATTTTCTATCTGCATTCGCGGCTTTTGGAGCGCGCTGCGCGGCTTTCAGACGAGAAGGGCGGCGGATCCATCACCGCGCTTCCGATTATAGAGACACAGGAGGGCGATGTATCCGGCTATATCCCGACGAACGTCATCTCGATCACCGACGGCCAAATGTTCCTTATCACCGATCTATTCAACAAGGGAATTCGTCCAGCGATTGACGTGGGCATATCGGTGTCGCGCGTCGGCTCAAATGCGCAAACAAAAGCAATGAAGGCCGTCGCGGGCGGCCTCAAGCTTGAGCTCGCGCAATTCCGAGAGTTGGAGGCCTTCATGCAATTCGCGCAGGATCTTGATAAGGCGACGGCCGATCGCATCGAATCCGGTAGGAGGATGGTGGAAGTCTTAAAGCAGAAAAACGGCGCGCCAATTCCAATAGAAAAGCAGATTGCAGTTCTGTATGCGGCAGGGCAGAAGTTTTTCTCTGATGTAGCGGTCGCACAGGTGACAAGAGTTGAAGCGAGGCTCATTGAATTTCTCGACGGACAAATCTCGAAAACTCTCGCCGAAATTCGTAAAAGCGGCCAACTTTCGGACGCGTCAAAAAAACAACTCGACAAGGCAATTGAAGAATTCCGGCTCGCGCACCCTGAACTCTTTTCACGGACGAAATTGTAATTTTTCGACTGCGCTCAGGGTCTAAGATTTATTAATTTTGCTACGCTCAATAAGTAAATCTAAGACATGGCCAATCTCAAAAGCATCAAGTCGAAGATTCTTTCCTACAAAAAAACGGGGACGGTGACGCACGCGATGGAAGCGGTGTCGGCCGTCAAAATGCGCAAGTCGCAAGAGCGCGCACTTTCGATGCGGCCATATGCGCGTGCGGCTTTGCGTATGCTCGGAAGCGTATCGGGAAGCATCGATGCGCTCCGCCATCCTCTCACGCAAGAGCGAACGGCGGGAAAAGTCGGAATCATCATCATCACGAGCGACAAGGGGCTTGCGGGCTCACTCAATTCCGCCGTCATGAGGAAAACGGAGCAGTTTATTCTGGAAGCAAATCTCTCAAGCAACGAGCTCGCGTTCTTTTGTCTCGGGAAGCGCGGGTATGAATTCGCGCTCCGTCGCGGGTTTGAAGTCATGCATCAGCACACGAACATATCGGATGGCATAGACGAGATAGAGTTCCACAAGATAACAGACAAAGTTATCGAGCTACAGATGAGTGGAGCTCTGCGCGAGGTGCGCGTCGCATACACTGATTTTCGCTCCACATTCGAGCAGCAGGCCGCGATGCACAAGATTTTACCGCTTTCGCAAAAAATTATGGAGTATATCGTGAAAGAAATCCCACCTGATAGGGGAAAGTACGCAGAAATGGCGGAGGAAATCAACGGTGTCCAGAGCTATACAATAGAGCCGGAGCCAGAAGCGGTTCTCGCGGCGCTCCTCCCGAAGCTTGTTAACGTCGCCATTTTTCATAAGCTCCTCGAGTCGAAGGCGTCGGAACATTCGGCACGCATGGTCGCGATGAAGAATGCCACCGACAAGGCAAGAGAGATGACGCAAAGTCTCACGCGCACGTTCAACAAAGTTCGGCAGGCAGCGATTACACGCGAGGTATCAGAGATTACAAGCGGAATCGAAGCGATGCGTTAATATGGAGCGCCCCGGAGTCGGAGTCGGTGTTTGCATCAAATATGACGGCAAGGTCCTTTTCGGTAAGAGGAAAAATTGCGTGGGCGCCGGTATGTGGGGCTTTCCTGGGGGACATCTTGAAATGTATGAGGATCCGGCAGATTGCGCCAAACGCGAAATTCTTGAAGAAACGGGACTTGAATTGGAGAATGTTCGATATGCGGGATATACGAATACTTTCCAGCACGACATACGTGAGCATTATGTGACGCTCTATTTCTCGGCTGATTCGCTATCTGGAGATGCGCGGAACGCCGAACCGGATAAATGTGATGCTCTCGAATGGCGAGAATGGGACAGACTTCCTGCTCCGCTCTTTTGGGCGACTAGAAAATTCGTTGAGACCGGATATAATCCTTTCAATCTATGACGAGAGGAACTGTTACGCAGATTATCGGACCGGTGGTTGACGTGCGATTCGACGATCCTTCGACAGGCTCAGGACAGGGAAAGCTTCCGCCGATTAAGAATGCATTGGAGGTCAAGGTCAAAGAAGGGCGTCTCGTGCTTGAAGTTGTCCAGCACCTCGGACTCAATCGTGCGCGATGCATCGCCATGCAGGATACGGCAGGGCTTGCAAGAGACGCGGAAGTCCGCGACACCGGCTCTCCTATCCGTGTGCCAGTGGGAGAAGTAGCCCTCGGAAGAATGTTCAATGTCATTGGAGAGCCGATCGATGGAAAAGAAGAGATCGCGAAGGATGCGAAGCGTTTGCCGATTCACCAGGATCCGCCAGCATTCATGCGGCAGTCTACTAAAACGGAACTTTTTGAAACGGGCATCAAAGCGGTTGACCTCTTGGCGCCGTTTATAAAGGGCGGGAAAGTAGGGCTTTTCGGTGGAGCTGGGGTGGGGAAGACTGTCCTCATTCAGGAGCTTATTAATAACGTCGCGAGCGAACACGGGGGCTACTCCGTTTTCGCGGGCGTTGGGGAGCGTGTACGCGAAGGTAACGAGCTCTATCATGAAATGAAAGATTCCGGAGTCCTGGCGAAGACTGCGCTCGTATTCGGGCAGATGAATGAAGTGCCCGGTGCTCGCGCGCGCGTCGCGCTCTCTGGCCTCACGATGGCCGAGGAATTTAGAGATGAGGGCGGCAAGGACGTTCTCTTCTTTATGGACAATGTGTTCCGTTTCGTGCAAGCAGGTTCTGAAGTCTCCGCGCTCCTCGGGCGCGTGCCGTCTGCCGTTGGATATCAGCCGACGCTTGCGGCGGAAATGGGACTTCTTCAGGAGCGTATTACCTCCACTACCGAAGGTTCGATCACATCCGTTCAGGCAATTTACGTACCGGCAGATGACCTCACGGATCCTGCACCTGCAACGACATTCGCCCACCTCGATTCCACGATCGTACTCTCGCGCCAGCTCGCATCCCTCGGCATTTATCCGGCAATAGATCCGCTCGATTCCGGCTCGACGGCACTCACGCCGGAAATCGTCGGAGAAGAACACTACCGCATTGCGAACGAGACGCGGCGTGTACTCCAGCGCTACAAGGATTTGCAGGATATCATCGCGATTCTCGGCATAGAAGAACTTTCCGAAGGAGACAAGCAGCTCGTGTATCGCGCACGTAAAATTCAGCGGTTTCTTTCCCAGCCATTTTCCGTCGCGGAGGCGTTCACGGGGGCGAAGGGCAAATACGTCAAACTTTCAGATACGGTAGCAAGCTTCGGAGAGATTCTAGACGGCAAGCACGACGCGCTCAACGAGCAGGAGTTTTATATGAAAGGAGGCATTGCTGAAGTAGTAAGTAGAAAGTAGTAAGTAGAAATTTAAAATGCAGTTCACTACTTACTACTGACTACTTTCTACTAACTATGGCGACCTTCCATCTCACCATCTCCTCCGTCGGGCAGACGCACTTTGATGGTGAAGCGCGCTCCGCAACATTCCCGGGAGCCGACGGAGAATTTACGATTCTTCCTAAGCACGAGCCGTTCATCTCGACCCTCAGCTCCGGTACGATCATTGTACGACCCGAAAATGGCGAGACGCAGGAGTTTTCAAATGACAACGGCGTTTTGGAGTGCTCGTCAAACAAAGTAGTAGTTTTGCTCTAGCGAATAGTTCGTGATAATTAGAGAGGCTAAATATAAGTATTTGACTACTAACTACTTTCTACTAGCTAAGGAAATGAAAAGATTTCAGAGAAGAATCGAAGATTTTGTATGTGCGCATTGTGGTGTCAAAGTCGTCGGCGATGGGTATACCAATCATTGCCCGCAATGTCTGTGGAGCAAGCACGTTGATATCAACCCGGGTGATCGCGCCGCGACGTGCGGTGGCCTCATGGAGCCGATTCGTGTCGACGGAGGGTCCGGCGAATACAGACTTGTGCATCTTTGCCATGACTGCGGGATAGAGAGGCGGAATAAGATGGAGAAAGGGGACGATATCAACGCACTCATTACGCTCGCAGCCGAGCAGGGGTAATCACCGCGCACTGCTTGCAGGGGCAGGCGATACGTGGCATCGTCAAGGCATGGCCGGCGGTGGAGAAGACGGCGGGCATGCCCCCGGAGGGCCTCCGTGGCCGTCCGTATCTCACTATTACGGCGACTTCGTAAGGCAATTGCTTGTCGGCGCGGCTGCGCTCATTGTTATTGGTGCGCCTTTCTATGCCGATTCACTACGCGCAGAGCTGCCATTTGAAGTCGTAGGCGCGCTTATTCTCGTGGCACTCGCGGCAGTTACTAATCCGTGGAATCGGAATGTCATTGTTGCGGACGCCATTGCAAGCGGAGTCGGGATGGCAGTATTCCAAACATGGGCGCTCTCCGGTTATGACGCTGCAGGGCCTATAGCATTCGTCTTGCGCCAAGCACTCGCAATTTTGTTCTTGGTTGCGTTTTATTTCAGCGTGAAGACGTTGCGTGCGATGATTCTGCGCCAGATCGGAAAAAAGGACAGACCCGATGAGTTCCAGGAGTCGGAACGTCAAAGAAAAATAGACATTCTCTCGCATTTTTATAAGGAGGATAAGAGCGAAAAATCACGGAGAAAAAAGGAAATTCATCCCATAGACAAGGAGGGTGATTAAGGAGCAGTTTGTGGTTAGCGGTTCTTAGTTATTAGTAAACGCCCGCAGCATCACGCATGCACTATGAAATTCCATGACGCTGTGCTGACAAAAAAGAACAGACCGAAAGTGCACCGGCGCCGGTGGGGCGTCACCCTCGGGGAAGCTCGCCGCGTGTTCGTAGGCATACGTGTCGAGGGCGATGCCGCAGACACGATCGCGACACTTCAGGAAGGTCTTCCGTCGATTCCAATGCGCGTTATTCCGAAGCGCGATTTGCATCTTACGCTCGTGCCCCCGTGGCTCGAAAGAGATATTCCTAGCGCTTCGAAGCGCCTACGCGATGCGATCGAGCGGCCGTTCGCGTTTCCACTGAAATTTAAGTACCTCGAATATGGCCCGAGCTCCGATGCGCCGTTTCTTATCTGGATAACATGCGATGCATCAAAGAAACTCCTTGAACTGAAGAAGCGGCTTCTTAAAGCACTCGGCAAAAAAGAAGAAGTTCCATTCATTCCTCACGTGACGGTCGCGCGTCTACGCGGTTCCTTCGCTAATTCATTCAAGAATCATCATCTTGGCAAACGTGTTCCGCTCACGATGACAGTTAATGCGCTCGAGCTTCTTGGAAGCCCGCATCGAGGCGGAATTGGCTACGAAACTCTAGAGAAAATTTCTTTGCACCGCGAGGAAGAAACGCCTCGATAAACTGTTGTCCAAGGACTCTCCTTGGACATACTTTAGCTACGCTGGGTAGACATTTTCTGGTACGATGGCTCGATTATGGGTTTGTCTACCGGCATAGAGTGAATCTGCCCCAACATATAACCTCAAGCGTGATATCGTTCGTCCTCATCATCAAGCTCCCATCACTGCAAAGAAAGGGAGTAGACTATGGTTTTTTGCCCGGTTAGAATGTGCCCCCGAAAGGAAAGCGAAGCTAGGTAATCTAGATATTTTTCTGCAGCGGTGCAGCTTCGGCACGTGTTGACAAGATTGATTAAGAAGGCATATAGTGCGCATCGGTTTGGCAAATTTGCCCATTTATCGCTCAGCCTGGATTTATTCATCGGTCGCTACATTACATGAGAAAAACATTCAGAGGATTGGCGGTTGTTATCGCAATGTCGATGTTTGCGCAGCCCGTGTTCGCCATCACGGTGTCAGATATACCCGCGGCTCTCACGAAGCAGAACAAAGTGCACAAAAGTGAGATATCCTCAACTCCTGCTTCATTCTCCAAGCAAGCATTGAAATCAAACACGCAGAAAGACCTGGCTGTATCGACGCTCACGGCACAAACATCTGACAAAGTGCACCCGGCCTACGTAGAGGGCGAGATCATTGTGAAGTTCAGAGAAAATCGTGTCGACCTCAAGAAAGCAGCAGGCGTTTCGCGGTCAACCCAGTTCGCCACGCGGCAAAATCTATCTTTTAAAGAGAATATCCGCCGTGCGAACCTTACAGTGCTCAAGACGAAGGGGAAGGAAACAACTGATCAGGCTATCGCACGTCTAAAAAACGATCCAGACGTGGAATATGTACAGCCGAATTATCAGTATTATCGTCTTGCGGAAGGAGGCGGCGGCTCTATAAATGATGCATCTTACGGAGAGCAGTGGGCACTCGAAAACATAGGACAGACAGTCAACGGCGCAGCCGGGACAAATGACGCTGATATTGACGCAAACGAATCATGGGATATTACGGATGGAGAGGATGTAATCGTTGCCATAATTGATAGCGGAGTGGCGTATAACCATCCAGACCTATTGCAGAATATGTGGGATGGCGACGAGTGCGTTGATGAAAACGGATCAGTACTTGACGAATGCAATCATGGATATGATTTTGAAGACGACGATAAAACGCCACTGCCTACCTCGAGCAGCCACGGCACGCATATCGCAGGTATCATAGCGGCGCGAAAAAATAACAGTGTCGGAATTGTCGGAGTTGCGCCCAGTGCAAAAATCATGGCCCTAAAGTCTTCGTTAACAACCGCGCAGAACGTCGCGGCGATAAATTTTGCAAAACAGAATGGAGCAAAAGCGATAAATGCAAGTTGGGCATGTTGGGGAGATGGTGGTACGGACCCTGCCACGGCTTGCGCCACATTTGAGGAACTTGACTACCGTGATCAAGCGCTTACAGATGCTATCGCTGGTTTTCCGGGTTTGTTTATCGCTGCCGCAGGCAATGGTGGCGGCGACGCCGATTTAGATGGTGACAACCACGATTCCGGACAAACTCTTCATGCGTATCCGTGCGATCTGACGCTTCCCAATATCATCTGTGTGGCAGCTACGGATCAGGATGATGTCATGGCCTTTTTCTCTGATTTCGGGACCGTGTCCATCGACCTTGGCGCGCCGGGGGTGAATATTCTGAGTACTATCGCGGATTCGACCGTGATGACAGAGAATTTCAACAGCGTTACGACACCGAGTCTGCCAAGCGGATGGGAAAAAACCGGTGATTGGGGAACACATGACTTTTCTGGCAACAAGGTCCTTTATTCCGACCTTGCCGTACCGTATGCAAATAATGCAAACAGTGTTGCTACAAGTCCGAGTATTGATCTCGCGGGAGCGGCGAGTGCAATGGTCAGTTTCGTAACCCAGTGTGATACGCAATACTCGCCCACGGAGTGGACGGATTACATGCAGTTGAAATACAGCGGTGACGGCGTTAATTTCGTCCCGGTACCAGTGGTACTTGGCGAATCGAGATGGGATGAATCGCTCCTGGACTTGCTCAACGGCGACTCTGACCCCTCCGGTGGAGCCCTCTTTATTTTCTCTGAAGTGCAGCTCCCAGGGCCGTTCAGTGCAAGCTCGAAGCTGCAGTTTGGCTGGATAACGAATGGCTCTGATAATGATTATGACGCATGCTTTATAGATGATCTTGTCGTCACTAAGATCTCCGACGGTTCGGATGGACTTTACGACTATAAATCTGGCACCTCTATGGCAACGCCGCACGTCGCGGGTGTTGCCGCGCAGGTGTATGCGCTGCGACCAGACTTCACTACCGCGCAAGTAAAAGATGTAATTCTTGCTAGCGGTGATGCTAACGCGTCGCTTGTCGGAAAGACGGTGATGGGCAAGCGTCTGAACGCCTTCGCCGCGCTTGATACTTCAAACAATAGCACGCTTATCGTGAAGAAAGTCGTTGTGAACGACGACGGTGGCACTGCCGCGACCAGCACCTTCGCTTTCAAGGTGAACCATGGTGACAGTCAGTCGTTCGAAGAAGATGGACAGAACGAGCTCACACTTGATGCCGGCACATACACGGTCACTGAAGTCGAGGCTACGGGCTACACGCCTACGTATCTCGACTGTACAGATATTGTGCTCGCATCTGGGGAGACGAAGACCTGCACCATTACCAACGATGACGTAGAGGTTCCCGACACCACGCCGCCGGTAATAAATCTCACAGGCGAGACGACTATCGATCTCATTGTCGGCGCAGAATTCAGTGACCCAGGATTCGAAGCAATCGATGACGTTGACGGCGATATCTCGGCGAATGTCGCGAAAGGTGGCGATACTGTCGACACAGCCACACCAGGCACATACGTCATCACATACAACGTTTCAGACTCTGCAGGAAATGCCGCGGAAGAAAAAATCCGTACCGTGAATGTCTCGGACGTTGAAGCTCCGACGTTCAGCGGTGTGCCGGAGAATCAGAATGTAGAAGCAACGTCTGCGGCAGGTGCTGTTGTGACCTACACATTTCCCACAGCGACCGACGACGTAGACGAAAGCGTAACAGTAACGTGTGCGCCCGAAAGCGGAACAACGTTCGCGATGGGCACGACGGTCGTCGAGTGCTCTGCCTCCGATAGCGCGGGCAACGACGCATCGATGTCATTCAATGTTGTCGTCGCTGACACGACAGACCCGGAGATATCGAATATGCCAGAAAATCAGACGATAGAGATAACCGAGGGCGATAGCTCAACCGCATCTTACTCTTCGCCGACGGCAACAGATAACATCGATGGCTCGGTAAGCGTTTCGTGCTCGCCAGAATCAGGAGCGACCTTTGCTCTCGGTGCAACAAGCGTGCGGTGTTCGGCGACGGACTCTGCTGGCAACGAGACGATTGCGTCGTTCACGATAGAAGTTGTTCTCGTCGACGAAACTTCGCCAGTCATTACCCTCAATGGCGAATCAACGATAACGCTCGAGCTTGGCGACCTATTTACTGATCCCGGAGCGACTGCGACAGACAACGTCAACGGAAATCTCACCGATGAGATAGTTGTCGGTGGCGATACCGTAGATACGAACACGCCCGGCACATACACCATTACGTACAATGTCTCCGACGCGGCAGGCAATGTGGCGGCTGAGCAGACGCGTACCGTGACGGTCTTGCCCGCGCCTCCTTCCGATCTCACCACGCTCACAGCTACTATTGATGAAGCGCAGACGCTCCACGATGGTGCGACAGAGGGCGACGCCCCGGGGCAGTATCCGACTGGCTCAAGGGCCACACTTCAGGCGGCGATAGATGAGGCGAGCCTCATCACAACCGCAGGCAGTCAATCCGAAGTCGACACCGCGGTTGTTGTACTTGAGACGGCGATCACGACCTTTGAGGAATCGGTGATAGGCCTGTCGGATCTCACCGCACTTGCGGCCCTCATTGAAGAGGCCGAAGCAATAGCAGATGATGCCGTCGTAGGCGAGGACCCCGGAGAATATTCGCAGGCGTCGCTCGACACTTTCAACACGGCTATCGCGGAGGCGCAGGCGGTCGATAACACCGTGGCACAATCGACGGTAGATGCTGCAGTCGCCAGTCTTAACGACGCGGTCGACACGTTTGAGGCGAGTGTAGTTCCGACTCCTGACGCAACCGCTCCGATAATCACGCTACTCGGTAGCGCAACCACAAGCGTTGCGCTCGGCAACATATTCGCCGATCCCGGCGCAACAGCGAATGACGATGTCGATGGTGCCGTAACACCGGTCGTGAGCGGCAGCGTCGATACCAACGCAGTCGGCACATACGCGCTCACTTATACGGCGACGGATGCGGCGGGCAACACTTCTTCGGTCGTTCGGAATGTGATCGTTTCAGCAACATCTCTTGAGATTGACACTACAAGCAGCGGAGACACACAGACTGGAACGCTTTCGAATGCTGCGACGATAGCTACGACAACGCCGAGTGGGAATGTGACTATCGCAATGCCCGCTAATCTTACGGTCTCTGGGCCGGCAGGATGGGATGGCACCATCGATCTTCCGACATCGGTAACGACGACCGTGGTACCTGTTGCTGATTCTGGCAGTACAGCGACTTCCGTAAGCTCCATTGAAATAGGTTTCGGTACGACCACTCTCACATTCGATAAGGGTGTACGTATACATTTTGCGGGTCGGGCTGGAAATCTTATTGGTTACTCGCATGGTGCGGATACATTCACAGCGATAACGAGTACGTGTAGCGGGGACAGCCAGACAGTCGGCGACGCGCTCGCTGCAGGAAGTGACTGCAAGATCAGCGTCGGTAGTGATCTCATCGTCTGGACGAAGCACTTCAGCACATTTACGACCTATACACAGACTGCCATCCCTACCCCGACTCCTTCTCCCGCCCCATCGAGCGGCGGCGGAGGAGGTGGAGGCGGCGGCGAAGGAGGCATCTCATACACGTATTCTGTGACCATCAATAATGGTGCTGTAGAGGCGACGTCGACAGCCGTTTCACTCGCAGTCGCACCTGCTAACGCCAACCAAATGCAGATCTCGAACACGTCTGAATTTGCGAGCTCAACGTGGCTACCATTCCAGAATACGTATCCGTGGGCGCTCGCACCGGGCGCGGGAGTTAAGACTGTATATGTTCGCTATGGTAACAATGGTTCTGTTATCGCAAATGCGCAGGACAGCATCACGCTCGTAGGGGGTGCGGTTCTCGGAGCACAGACCCAAACACAGCAGTCGGTACCGCAGGGATTGATAGGGGTGGGAGGCGGACAGGTGCTTGGTGCATCCGTCTACAACTTTACAAAAATGCTTCAACGCGGATCGAGAGGTCGGGATGTCGAGGAACTTCAGAAGATCCTGATCGCTGCTGGGTACCTGGATATCGAAGCGCCGACAGCTTTTTTCGGCGTCATGACGGAAGCGGCAGTCAAAGCGTACCAAGAAGCGAACGGGCTTGAGCAGGTAGGCGTTGTTGGTCCTAAAACCCGAGCCCTACTCAACAAAGGTACATCATCGAAAATGCCTTTCGCCGCACCTTCCGCAATTACAGACGAACAGCGCGATCTTTTAATCGTAGAACTCATGGCAAAAGTACGAGAACTCACAGCGAAACTTGAAGCATTGAAAGCGCAACAATTACAGTGAAATTCGACCCGATGAATATCAGGCAATCGCCAGGTAGACTTGTTGCCTCAAGTTCACAAAGACCATCAAGCGGCATGGACTTTTGCGGCTAATTTGTAGGGTTGCGAACGAAATCGCGGATACTCAGTCATTTACAGGTTTAGGGGCGTGTTACTGTACTTAGTCATGTCAAGCTCAAAACTGGCGATAGGTATCGTTGGCCTGCCCAATGTGGGTAAATCAACATTGTTTAATGCGCTCACGAAGAAGGGCGTGCCGGCGGAGAACTATCCGTTCTGCACGATAGATCCATCGGTTGGCATCGTCGCTGTTCCCGATGAGCGCGTCACTAAACTCTCTGAAATGTCCCTGTCCGAAAAAACTATTCCCGCAGTTGTCGAATTTATTGATATTGCGGGGCTTGTAAAAGGAGCGGCAGAAGGGGAGGGGCTTGGTAATCAATTCTTGTCGCATATCCGCGAGACGGATGCCATTCTCGAAGTTGTGCGGCTTTTCGAGGACGAGGATGTGCACCACGTGCACGGGAAGATCGATCCTCTTCACGATATAGAAGTTATCAATATGGAGCTTGTACTCGCAGATCTAGAGACCGCCTCGAAAGCGCTCGAGAGAGCGGAGAGGGACGCGAAGGGCGGAGACAAAGAGCTCATTGCTCTACGGGATGCACTACAGAGAACTGTTCCCACGCTCGAGTCAGGTAAGTCAGTGCGCGAAATGGAACTCACGGAGGAAGAAGAGCGCGCGATTAAATCACTTCATCTTCTGACGCAGAAACCCATTCTCTATGCTCTCAATAAAAAAAGCGGAGCGCTAAATATAGATGCGGAGGAAGGTGAGCGGTGGCGAGAGCTTTCACGTTTTCTGGAGAATTCACACGCGCAATATGTGCTCGTCGATGCAGGAGTTGAGAGCGAACTTTCCGACGTGCATGCTGATGAAAAAGAAGATTTTCGACGAGAGCTCGGCGTAGAGGACGGCATCAATGCACTCATCAAGGCGGGCTACACGATGCTCGATCTCATTTCTTTTTTTACAACTGGCAAAGACGAGACGCGAGCGTGGACTATCAAAAATGGCTCGACTGCTCCGGAAGCGGGGGCGGCGATACACACCGACTTTCGGGACAAATTCATCCGCGCGGATGTCATTCAATGGGGCAAACTATTAGAAGCCGGTTCGTGGGCTAAAGCACGCGAAATGGGCATTTTGCGTTCGGAAGGCAGAGAATACGTCGTCCACGATGGCGATGTAATGGAGTTCAAGCATGGATAAGAGATGCGTGCCCCGTTAGAGGCGAAGCTCTCTAAATGGGGTAATGGAGTCTAGACATTCGCCGCATCGTCGTGAGACGCGCGGCGGGTTGTTTTTTGCATGAGTTTGCTTTGTAAGGCTCGGTGATATAATGCGCTCATGGTAAAGAAAGCACCAAAGAACATAGTGTTGGAGACCTTGTTATCGTTAGACAAGCAAGTTCGGGATATTTCTAAAGATATGGCAACGAAAGATTACGTTAAAGCTACTGTAGATGATGTTGTCGATAAGGCAAAAAAGGAAATTCTTACTGAACTGCGCGCAGTGACAAAGGCAGTTGATAAGGATGCTGTGACGATCATTGATCATGGAAAGCGAATTGTGAAGTTAGAGCGTCATCCGGTATTGCAATAATATTATGGACAAACCCAAAGTTACGCCAAAAGATTTCTTTCTCTGGATAGCCGCGATGGTCGCGCTCTACGTGAGCGTTATTTCATTCATTGCGCTTCTTTTTGATTACATTAACTACGCGTTTCCAGACGTGCTGAATTATTACGTTGACCCGTATTCGGGAAGCATTCGCTACGAGATCGCATCGATCGTTGTGCTGTTTCCTGTCTTTCTCGTTCTCATGCGGCTGATCCGCAAAGACATCCAAGCACTACCGGAGAAGCGTGATTTGTGGGTACGACGGTGGGCTCTGTTCCTTACAGTTTTTATCGCGGGTGCGACTGTTATCGGCGACTTGATTACGCTTATCAATTACTTTCTCGGGGGAGAGATCACGATGCGGTTCGTTTTGAAAGTGCTCGTCGTGTTCCTCGTGGCAGGTGGCGCTTTTCTGCACTTCCTCGCGGACATTCGCGGCTATTGGGTGCAATTTCCAGAACGGGCGCGGACAATGGGATACGCCGTCGGTGTTCTCGTCTTGGCGACTATCGTCGCTGGGTTTTTCATCATGGGCTCTCCGAATCAGATACGTGATTACCGATTCGATGATCGGAAAGTTGGTGATCTCACAACAATTCAATACCAAATCGTGAATTACTGGCAGCTCAAACAGAAATTGCCCGCCACATTCGAGGAACTCGCGGATCCGATAGGCGGCTTTACCGTGCCTGTCGATCCGCAGACCGGCGAGCCATATCGCTATGAAGTTACCGGGACTCTGTCGTTCGAACTCTGCGCGAATTTCAATGCGCAGAGCCAGCAAACGAATTTTCCTCGCGGCGCGTATGGCCCCTATTACGCGCCCAAACCCGCGATACTAGAAAATGGGGGAGTAGCGATAGAAGATTCGTGGCAGCATGGGGCAGGCGAGGTGTGTTTCAATCGCACTATTGATCCGGAGCGATATCCTCCATTCACTAAGCCCGCGAGATAGTCGAATCTATTGGGTTGCGTAGCCCTGCACGTGCTCATATGCAGCACGGTTTTCTTCATGTTATCGTGTTCGAATGCGCGGGTACGACCATAAAAAGATAGAGAAAAAATGGCAAAAGAAATGGGAAGCGGACAACATTTACACAACGCCGGACACATCTCCCAAGAAAGATAATTTCTATCTTCTGACCGAATTTCCATATCCTTCGGGTAACCTGCATGTCGGGCATTGGTACGCATTTTCTGTTCCAGACATTTTAGCGCGGTACCTGCGAATGCGCGGGAAAAACGTGCTGTATCCTATCGGTTTTGATGCATTCGGACTACCTGCGGAGAACGCTGCCATAAAAAATAAACTAAACCCGCGAACGTGGACAGAAGAGAATATCGCGTACATGCGCAAGCAAATTCGCTCCATGGGCGCGTCGTTCGATTGGTCGCGAGAGGTAGTCACCTGTGATCCCGCGTATTACAAATGGACGCAGTGGCTTTTTCTACAGCTTTTCAAAAAGGGGCTCGTATATCAAAAGGAGACAGCAGTGAACTGGTGTCCAAATTGCAAGACTGTGCTTGCGAACGAGCAGGTGGTGGATGGGAGATGCGAACGCTGCGACACGGAAGTAGTTCAGAAGCAGATGCTCCAATGGAATATCAAAATTACTGATTACGCGGATCGGCTTATCGATGATTTAGAAAAGCTGGACTGGCCGAGGGAAATCAAGGAATCGCAGAAAAATTGGATAGGGCGCTCCGAAGGCGCCGAAATTGATTTTCCGCTCGCAATCGATGATGTGAAAAGAATCATTCTTCTCCATGGGAAGGGCGGCTCGGCGGTAGGAGCGTGGAAGCCGTGGCTTAAAATGAAGCTCGAGGCGATGGGTTATGAGGTGCAGATACCAGCTCTCCCTAATACAAACGAACCAAATGATGAAGAGCAGGCGGATTATGTGCAAAAGCATTGCACGCTCGACGAGCACACAGCAATCGTCGGGCATTCCTTCGGGGGAGTTGTCGCGTTGCGGCTTTTGGAGCGAGGCGTGAAGGTAAGACGCGTCGCGCTCGTGGCAACACCGTACTCCGGCGTATACCTTGATGGAAAGGAGCGGCCGAGTGTAACGGCCATTCTAAAAAAAGGTTTCGATTTTGAAAAGATTAAGAAGCAATCGGACTTCGTGCTTTTGTATGACACAAACGATCACGTCGTTCCCATGAGCGATGGTGAGGCATTTGCGGAGAAGTTGGGCTGCTATCTCGTGCGGGGAAAGGGTGTCGAGAGCCACTTCAACGGCGCTGTGGAGCCGGATGTTTTTCTTGCGGCGGTGCCTGCCATACGCGTATTTACGACGCGCCCCGATACTCTATTCGGTGCGACATACCTTGTATTGGCACCAGAGCATCCTTGGTTGACGCTCGCGCTGCAGCACAAGACGGTATTAAAGAATCACGGCGAGGTTCAATCCTACGTTGATCAATCAAAAAAGAAGACAGAACTCCAGCGTCAAACGGGAGAAAAAGAAAAGACAGGCGTACGACTCGAAAGAGTCGAGGCGGTTAATCCCGCAACGGGTGGAAAAATCCCGATGTTCGTGGCGGATTACGTACTCGGCCATTACGGCACAGGTGCGATTATGGCAGTTCCCGCACACGATCAGCGCGACTTCGAATTCGCGAAGAAATTCAATCTGCCGGTGCAGCACGTACTAGCTACAACGATTCAGAGCACGGCAGGCGCTGATGCAGTCCATGCGCGAGAACCCTTTGTCGAGAAAAACGCAGTTATGTGCATCATAAAGCATTGGGCAAAAGATGAATACCTGTGTATCAAGTGGCGGGATTATGATGTTCGCGCCTTTGTAAGCGGAGGAATAGAAAAGGGCGAGGACGCCGTGGCAGCAGGGATACGAGAAATTCGTGAGGAGACGGGCTACCTAAATCCGAAATTTATCAGGCACGTCGGCGGACCGTCCATCGTAGAGTTTTACCACCAGCGGAAAAAGGAAAATACGCGCACGCGCTTCGAGTATCTCTACTTCGAGCTCGAAGATGGTAAACAGGAAGAGATTAGCACCGCGGAGGATGCAAAGCACGAGATTTTCTGGAAAACCTTCGCCGAGCTGTCCGGCTACCTTACGATTAAAGAGAATGCAAAAGTATTAGGACTTCTTGCAACCGGATCCGAGGGTGCGTACGTAGGCGAAGGTATTCTTATGAACTCCGACGGATTTGACGACATGTCGTCCGAGGAAGCCCGACGCGCAATCACCGAGAAATACGGACGCCTGAAAACTACATACAAATTACGCGACTGGATCGTCTCGCGCCAGCGATACTGGGGCGTTCCGATCCCTATCGTTCATTGCAAAAAATGCGGCGCTGTATCTGTCAGCGAAGAAGATTTACCCGTTGTACTTCCTGAAGTAGATGATTACCTGCCGGAAGGAACGGGAAAGTCGCCGCTCGCAAAAAAGCGCGAATGGGTTGAAGTAAAATGTCCTTCATGCGGAGGGGTGGGGGAGCGGGAAACGGATACGCTCGATACATTCGTTGATTCTTCGTGGTATTTTCTCCGGTACGCTGATCCACTGAATAGTGAAGAGTTTGCCTCCAAGGAGAATCAAAAACAGTGGATGCCCGTAGATTTATATTCTGGCGGTGCAGAGCACACGACGATGCACGTCCTCTATTCGCGTTTTTGGCACAAGGCACTTTTCGATCTCGGACTCGTCGCTGACTCGGAGCCGTACGTGCGCCGGATGAATCGCTCACTTATTTTGGGACCCGATGGACAGAAGATGAGCAAGTCGCGCGGGAACGTCGTTGATCCAGACGCAGTAGTGGAGCGGCTCGGTGCAGATACGGTGAGAATGTATCTTGCGTTCATTGGTCCATACAATGAAGTTTCGAGCTACCCGTGGAATCCAGACGGGGTGGTAGGCGTTCGTCGCTTTCTAGAACGCGTTTTTCGTGCGGAAGCACTCGTTGTGGAGGCAGATACAGATGAGCTTAGCGAATCTCTCCACGAGACGTTGAAAAAAGTGGGAGAGGACATAGAGCAGATGAAATTTAATACGGCCGTTTCCGCGCTCATGATCCTGCTTAATGCGATCGAGAAAGCGAAAACTGTGAGCACATCGCAGTGGGACGTCTTCCTGCGAATGCTCGCACCATTCGCTCCGCATGTGGCAGAAGAATTATGGAGCGTGCGCCACCAAGGAACCATTCACGACGAAGAGTGGCCGGAATATGATGCATCACTCATCGCGCGAGCCATGCGTACCATTGTGATTCAGGTGAATGGCAAAAAAAGGGGAGAGTTGCGCGTGGCATCAGACGCAGCGAACGATGCTGTAGAGTCCGACGCACGGCAACAAATCGCTCCTCATTTAGAAGGGAAGCGGGTATTGAAAACAATCTTCGTACCAGGCCGTCTCGTGAATTTCGTTGTTGTATGAAATCTTGGATTTCGTAAATCCAGATATGCTCTAGCGGCAGCGGCAGACGATAGGGCCGGTCGCGGAATCTTCAAGTGTGTAGCCCTCTTGCTCGAGTTCCGCTCGAATTCTGTCTGCGAGAGTCCAATTTTTATCTGCCCTCGCACTCTCGCGGGATAGCACTTTGTCGTGTATTTCCGGCGGCAGTGCATCGAGCGCTACACTTTCGCCAAATTCCTTGGCGATTAGGGCATCCGCTTTCGAATCGTCAAGGTTGAGCGCCAGGCCGAACACTTTGTCTGCGTCCAATACTGCTGCGCGCGCATCTTCCACTCGGACAGCGGTGTCCTTCATCATTTCCCAGATGACGGCGAGTGCGCCCGCAGTATCAAGATCATCGTTAAAGCGCTCATGGTAGCGGAATTTCACAGAGGGAGGAGGCGTGCCGATTTCGGGCGCGCTGCGCACAAAATGGCGAAGCTTGAGGTATGCTGCTTGCGCCGCTTTAAGTGCGTCCCACGTAAAATTTGCCGGAGTGCGATAGTGCGCTTGCAGAAAAAGGTAGCGCAGTGCGAGCGGGTGGAGTCCTCGCTTGGTTATCTCCGACAAGTACACGACGTTGCCCTCGGATTTGGAGATCTTTTTGCCATCTATCTGTATGTGCGCTCGATGCATCCAGAATTTCGAAAGCGGCCTGCGGCCGGTAACTGCCTCGGATTGTGCGATCTCATTGTTATGGTGAACCGGAATGTGCTCGATCCCTCCCGTGTGTATGTCTATCTGCTGCCCGAGTGTCGCGCGGATCATCGCGGAGCACTCGATGTGCCAGCCGGGGAATCCGCGTCCCCATGGACTTTCCCATCCCAATTTCTCATCGAGCTTCCATAAAATAAAATCCGACGGACTTCGCTTATCTTTCCGCGCGATACGCGCTCCCTCTTTTTGTCCCTCGAGATTTATATTGCCGAGCTTGCCGTAGTTGGGGAAGCGCGCTGTGTCGAAGTACACTCCCGACTTCGTGCGATACGCGTATCCTTTCTCCTCGAGTGTCGCTATCATCGCAACATCGAGCGAGATGTAATCGGACGCGCGCGGGAATGCGATCCTGCTTGTGTCGATATTGAGCGCACGCAAATCATCAATAAAAATCTCTGAATATCGCTCGCCGAGAGTGCGCATGCTCTCTATGGTGAGAGGCAGGCCCTCGCGCTTAAGACCCTTTGTCATTCGATCCTCGCCCTCGTCGGCATCTCCCGCGTTATCGCCGGCGAGGTGTCCTACATCGGTAAAATTGATGGTCTGCTTTACCTGAAAACCGTTATATTCAAGTGTTCTTCGTAACGCATCAGTAAACACAAACATTGAAAGATTCCCGATGTGTTGGACGTCGTACACTGTCGGTCCGCAGTTGTACATGCGAACGGTATGAGCGTGCGGAGGGGGCGAGAATTTCTGCATCTGCCCTCCGAGGGTGTTGTAGAGGTAAAGAGGAAGATTCCGCGCACGCCGCCTCCTAAATATGTTGAAAAAACTGAATGCCATCATCGTAAGTATGAACGTTCTATTGCGCCCCGACAAGCACTCGACATGTTTTGAAGCGTGATACGATAATGAAGCAAATACCGGTCATGGAACTATTCACGGAACTAAGTTTGCTGATCGCGGTCGCCACCGTGATGGCTGTCGTCATGCGGCTTCTCCGGCAGCCGCTCATCATCGGACATATTCTAACCGGTCTCATCGTGGGGCCGCTTCTTCTCGATGTCGTGCGATCTGCCGATACACTCGCGCTCATGAGCGAAATAGGCATTGCGATTCTGCTTTTCACTGTCGGATTGAACTTGAATCCGGACATTATACGGAAATTCGGCCGCGTCGCGCTTCTCGCGGGCGTGGGGCAGGTTCTCGCGACATCGATCGTCGGCTACTTTATCTCCCTTGCGTTGGGCTTCACTCCTCTCGCATCTTTTTATATTGCCGTCGCGCTTTCGTTCAGCAGCACCATCATCATCATGAAGTTGATAACGGACAAGGGCGATCTAGACGTCCTATACGCGAAAATAGCGGTAGGTTTTCTTCTCGTACAGGACTTGATCGCAGTACTTCTCCTCCTGGGACTGCCACTGTTTGCAACAGGTGAGCTCGAACTTTCGAGCATTATGCGTCTTGCGCTCATGGGGCTATTTCTCGTTTCGTTCGTGATGCTTGCGTCACGTTTCTTTATTTCTCGCGCGAGTGCATTCATATCGCAGTCGCAGGAATTTCTATTTTTGTTTGCCATAACGTGGGGTATCGGCATCGCTGCGCTTTTTCAATATTTCGGATACTCGCTCGAGAGTGGCGCTCTCATTGCTGGCATCGCGCTTGCATCGCTTCCAGAGCGGCACGAAATTAGCGCGCGTCTCTCGCCGCTGCGCGACTTTTTCATCGTGATGTTTTTCATATTTCTCGGTTCGCAGATGCAGTTTGCCGATATCACGAATCTTATTCCAGCCGCGGTTATTTTGTCCCTGTTGATTCTCATTGGGAATCCTATAATTCTCATGGCAATCATGGGTGCTCTCGGATACCGGAAGAAAACAAGCATGCAGACAGGCTTTACGGTCGCGCAGATCAGCGAGTTCTCTCTCATCTTGGTCGCGCTCGGAGTTACGCTCGGGCATGTCGAAGGGGCGATACTTTCACTTGTTACACTCGTCGGCCTCATTACGATATTCGGCTCGACCTACCTTGTTTTATACTCCGACCGCATCTACAGCATCCTCGCTCCCTATCTCGGAATCTTTGAACGCGGCGGCGCATGGGAGCCGCCGACACGTCGCACTTCTCACAGCGTTGTTCTTTTTGGATGCAATCGGATTGGATACGACTTTATTCAATCCCTCAAGAAAATGGGAAAACCATTTCTCGTTATCGATTACAATCCCGAAACGATTGATGAGTTGGAGCGGCAGGGAATAGCGACCGAATTTGGCGATGCGGGCGATTTGAATTTTCTCGAGTCTCTCGACCTCACACATGTCGAACTCGCTATTTCTACTATCCCGAACAGTGAGATCAATCTTTTAATTCACCGCGCCGTCAAGGCCGCGAATTCTCGTGCAATTGTTATGGTGGTGGCGCATAGGGTGAGAGACGCACTTTCGCATTACGATGAGGGAGTGGACTACGTGATACTCCCGCATTTTCTCGGCGGGCGCTACGCTGCGGAGGTCGTCATCGAATATCGTACGGACAAATCGAAGTACGATGCGCTGCGCACTGAGCACATCGAGCATCTGCAATTGCGAGCGGAGCTTGGGCACGAGCATCCGCGCCGCGCCTAGCACAGAAGAATTTGGTTCGGAGCGGCTTTCCAATGAATGAGCCGCATGCGATAATCTTCCGCATATTATATTTATGCACGGCGTATTTCACGATAGCGGCAGGGAAGTAGCAGGTTCGAAGATGCCTCATGTATGGGCGGGCGTGTTTGTCATACTGATTTTTGGCTTTGGGTATCTCATCGGCGTGCGTGGTTTTCTTGCGGAGCGCATACCGGCACCAATTGTGTCGGCAATAGCAGCTCCATTGCAACCGCAGGGCGTCGATTTCTCGCCCGTATGGAAAGCATGGCGCGTTATCGACGAGAAATTCGTTCCAGCGTCAGTTGCCACAACTACGTCGATTGCCACGAGCACGCAGGATGCTAATCAAAAGCGCGTGTGGGGGATGATACAGGGCCTCGCAGCCTCGCTTGACGATCCCTACACGTTCTTTCTCCCGCCGGTAGAGAAAAAACTATTCGAGGATGATATGAGCGGCAGCTTCGAAGGAGTCGGCATGGAAATTGCAGTGCGCGATCAGGTGCTCACCGTCGTTTCGCCCTTAAAAGGAACCCCATCTGAGAGAGCGGGCATCAAAAGCGGAGACAAAGTTTTAAAAATCGATGGCGAAGATACGCGCGGCATGGATATTACCGAAGCCGTGAAGCGCATTCGCGGTCCGCAGGGCACGGAGGTGACGTTGACGGTATTTCGTGATGGGTGGGATGAGCCGCTCGATATCAAAGTGAAGCGCGACGTTATCAATGTTCCGACTTTGACGACGGAAGTGCGGTCGGATGGCATCTTCGTGCTCACGCTCTCGAGCTTCACTGCGCAATCTCCGGATCTTTTCAGAAACGCACTGCGCGAATTTGTTACGTCGGGGAATACGAAACTCATCATCGATCTGCGGCGGAACCCCGGTGGGTACCTCGAGGCCGCGGTTGATATGGCGAGTTGGTTTTTGCCAGCCGGAAAAGTTGTCGTAACGGAAGATTATGCAGGACATGCGCAAAATGTCGTGCATCGCTCGCGCGGATACGACATCTTCAATGACAACCTAAAGATGGTTGTGCTCGTGGATAAAGGCTCGGCGTCAGCATCAGAAATTCTCGCAGAAGCCTTGCGCTATCACGGCAAAGCGACGCTCATCGGCGCGAGCACGTTCGGAAAAGGGTCCGTGCAGGAACTGGTGGAAATTACCCCGGAAACATCGCTCAAGGTTACGATTGCTCTCTGGCTCGGCCCGAACGGGCAGTCGATTCCGACTTCCGGCATTGTGCCCGATGTGGAAGTGAAATTGACTGAAGATGACACGGTGGCGGGGAAGGACCCACAGCTTGATAAAGCAATTGAAATAGTTAAGAGTTTATAGTTGTTAGTTTTTAGTTTGCACAGTGCGACTTACTCTAAACTTAAAACTCAAAACTTAAAACTATGCAGGTGATTTTGTTGAAGGACGTTGGTGGGGTAGGGCAGAGAAATACCGTCAAGGACATCTCGGATGGATATGCAGTGAATTATTTAATTCCGAACGGATTGGCGCAGCAGGCGACCAAGAAGAGTCTCGCCAAACTGGAAACGATGCGGAAGGAAGAACAAGCGCGCAGTGCGCAAGTGAACGCCGGCTGGCAACGTCTTATAGAAATCCTACGGAAGAGTCCGATCACTGTCGCAGTGCGCGTGAATGACAAGGGGAGTCCATATCAGCATGTCACCGGCAGCGCGATTGAGAAGGCAATTCAGGACGTGCATGGACTTTCGATCCCGAAGGGTTCTGTCATCTTAGACAAACCGATAACGGCTGCCGGAGAGCACACCGTAGAAATGCGCCTCGGATCATCTACAGCGCAGATACAAGTAACAATCAAAGCGCTTTAGCCAGGTTAGACAACATCAACAATGCTGCGAGTGTTGGTGCGGCCGTCGAAGTTTGTCTTTCGTTTCGTGCGGAATTGAACGGTCCCGACAGTGAGCGCAAAGAGCGTATGATCGACTCCGACCCCGATATTCTTGCCAGGTAAAACTTTCGTCCCACGTTGGCGAATAATGATCTCGCCGACTTTCACGCTTTCGCCATCCGATTTTTTAATGCCGAGATACTTCGGATTTGAATCGCGAAGATTTTTCGCTGTTCCGCCAGCTTTTGTATGTGCCATGTGAATAGCCTCTAGCTACGAGCTTCTAGCTTCTAGAAAAAGCTAAAATGTCATATCATTGAAGCATGCGGAATATAGCAGAATTGCCTGGCCAAATCAAGCTTTGGGTGGGAAAAGTGGCGGAAGAGTGGGGGATTGCGATCATTGTGTTTCTCATTGCGCTTGGCTCGTTCGGGCTTGGACGGCTTTCTGCTATTGAGAGCGTCCGACCGCCTGTTTCGATAACCTCTGCTGCCGCGGCGAGCGCGCCCTTCTCGATGTCGGCGGGAGGACTCATCGTTGCGTCACGCGCGGGCGAGAAATATTTTTTTCCGTGGTGTTCGGGTGCACAGGCAATAGTCGAGAAGAATAAGATATGGTTCCAGAGCGAAGAAGCCGCCCGTAGCGCAGGATATGCGCCGGCAAAAAATTGCAAAGGGCTCAAATGAACAGCTTGTAGCTTCTGGCTACCGGTTGTGAGAAGATAGAAACTTAGTAGAAAATTTTCACTAGTCCGTAGAAGCTAGTCCCTAGAACCTATGTTGATCGTCGACGTTGAAGCTTCGGGAACTGATCCGCAGAAACATTCCATTGTGAGCGTCGGAGCGCTCGACTTTAGGAATCCTACAAATCGATTTTATGAAGAGTGCCGAATTTGGGACGGCGCTCACATCATGGACGAGGCACTGGCAGTTTGCGGCTTCACGAGAGAGCAAATTACCGATCCTTCTAAAATGAGCGAGGCAGATCTTGTCCACGCTTTTTTGACATGGAGTGAGGATTTAGAGGAGCGGACACTGACGGGGCAAAACGTGTCTTTTGACAGAGATTTTTTGCGCCACGCCGCAGAACGGGCGGGGCATACCGATTGGCCATTCGCATATCGCACCATCGATACGCACTCTCTCTGTTATATGCACATGATACAGCACGGGCTTCAGCCGCCAGTCATGCACAAGCGCTCCGCGCTCGATCTGGATGCGGTACTGCGCTATTGCGGCATACCGGAGGAGCCCACTCCACACAATGCCCTTACCGGCGCGCTATCGCACGCGGAAGTGGTCGCGAGGCTTCTTTATGGACGCAAACTCCTCCCGGAATTTATGCAGTACGAAATACCTTGGTCCAGATAGTTGTGCGTGAGCATGTATATAACTTTCGTAAGGCACCTTACTACGAACCACGTACTACTAACTAATCCATGCACTACCTTAGGAAGCTCGGAATGTACGTTTCGCTCTTTATTTTGTGGGCGGCGCATGTCGTGCGCTGGAATTTGGCATACCTGACGGGAAAGAAAGAATGGGCGAGGGGAGTGCGTGTCATACTGGTCAATGACAGAAGTGTCTTGCTCGTCTCGCACTGGTATGCGCCGTGGACCTGGACGCTGCCCGGCGGCAATATGGAACCTGGCGAAACAATAGAGCAAACAGGAATGCGCGAGACACGCGAAGAGGTCGGTCTGGAAATAAAATCGATCGCGGGAGTTATCGGCACTTACAGGGGTCCGCTAGGGAAGGGGGATAGTATCTCGGTCGTGTATACCGGCGATTTTGAAGGATCAATGTCGCTTACCCCTACTCTCGAAATTATGGCGCGCAGCTGGTTTGATATTGATAATCTGCCCCCGGAAATTTCTCCGGCTAATCGCAGGCGCATCGAAGCGTATCGAGCTGGCGTGAGGGAAGAGGTTGGCAAATGGTAAAGCTGTGTCTTAATACTTATACTTATGCACATTCATGCGTTTTACATATATTGTACGAATGTGTATGGATTGTTAGAATACGCTGATGAAGACGCAGCGCGACACTCTCCCACTTCTCGAGTACATACTTCCGTTCCTCGACTACTGCGAGATTGAAAAAGGGCTATCGAACAATACGCAGAAAAATTACCGCCAGTATCTCCTACTCTTCGTTAAGTGGCTTAAGGTAACCCCTATACCTCGCTCGTACCTATAGGACGCCCCGCGGCGGCTTTTTGGGCAAGAAGTCGCAAAATTACTATCTAATAGCGCTTCGCGCTTTACTTAATTTTTTGGCGGAGCGAGATATTCGGACGCTTCCCTCTTCTAAAATAAAACTTGCAAAGCAGAGGGGCGATGAGACTATTTCATTTCTCGAGGTGCGTGACATCGAAAAGATGCTGGACGTACCTGATATCAAGACGCCATCGGGGTTGCGTGATCGTGCAATTATGGAGCTCCTCTTTTCTTCCGGGATGCGGATCTCGGAGCTCGTCGCACTCAATGCCGACCAGCTGTCGTTTTTGTCTGATAAGAGCACTTCGCGCACGTACGAGCTCTCAATTGTTGGCAAAGGCAAATACGTGAGAACAATTTTTGTTTCTCCTCGCGCGGCGCGCTGGCTTCGTGCACACATTGATTCTCGGCGCGATATGGAAAAACCTCTTTTTATCAATCGGCGCACGAAGGATCCTGAATCAAAACGACTTTCGCCACGTTACATCCAAACGATGATCTCGAAATATGCGATGTTGGCGGGTCTCTCGAAAAAGGTGACGCCGCATACACTACGGCACACGTACGCGACGGACCTATTGGCGCACGGCGCGGATTTACGCAGCGTACAAGAGCTCTTGGGACACAAAAATGTGGCGACGACGCAGATTTACACGCATGTCACGAATAAACGACTCAGGGATATACACGAAAAATTCCACGGCGGAAAGGAGCTTAGTGACAAGTGACCGCCCGTTTTCCACAGCTTCGCATAGACAAGCGCTGGTCTGGCGGTATGGTTGCCGTGGTGATGGTTATTTAACCCATGCAAATGGGCGGTAGCCATCACCATGCAAAAACCACCTCCGGGTGGTTTTTGCTTTTCTAGCGCCTGCCTCTCGATGTGTAGGGATTCGAGCGGTCGTGCTCTTTAATTTTGACTCGCCTTCCGTTAATTTTTCGCACGTACGCAGGAATGCGGTTAAATGTTTGTCCCTTTTTAGTTTGGGCCATGTGTAAATACTAACTCCATCGTAGTGAGATTGTGAATTGCAGCTGTGCATAAACAGGGCCGCCCCGTCTACCATCGCTCCACAGGAGCGAGGTATTTCGCGGGGCGACGCCGGGCTTGTTTTTTGGAAGGCAAAGCGCCCTCCGGCGCTGCAAATCTGTTAGCCTCTCTACCCCGCAGCCTGCCTGCGCAGGCAGGCAAGCTGCGGGGTATTCGGCTTCCAATAAGTGAGTTTTCAAACTTCCCCAAGCATAGGAAGTCCGAGGCGGCGGCGGGTGGTCTCGCCCTTGAAGAGATCCTGCGTGCGTTCTGCCGCGTGTCCTCGATCGCCAGCATGAGCGCCGTTTCGCATTGCCTGGAAGCTTGTTCCGAGAAAGACGGTGTGCTTGCCGTATCGCCCTGAAATCTCATCCACGCTTTCAAAGATTCGCTTGAGACCCTCGGACTTAGCCACGGAGCCGAATAAATCAAGCTGACCACCGCCGCCGTCAATTAATTTCATCATTGTGATGCCCGTGGCCCGGTAGAGGATATTTTTGTGAAAAATCTTGGGGAAGTGCTCCCCTGTCGCTTTCAGAATGTCGTGTGGTACGGAGCTCGGGAATGGCAATTTTATTTCGCACGCGTGATATTTGAATTCCTGCGTCTTGAGAAAAAAGACAATTTCCGATGCCACGAGGTCCCATCGGCGAAGTTTGATGCATGCATTTTCGATATTTTTAGAAAGCTGCGAATACACAAATTCAGGATTCCGAGATGGTGGTGTGAATGTTTTTGTTTTCGAGATCGAAAGATGCGTCTGTCGGCCTTCCACATCCAATTCGTTCATGACTTCGCCGTTCAGTTCATGCCAAATCTCAATGAATGGTTTTGAGAGCATCGCCTTCACCCAGACCTCTTCCCTCTTGGCGAATTCCCACGCGGTGCGGATTCCATATGTATTTAAATATGCCGCCGTGTTCGGGCCCACGCCCCAAATCTTCTCGACCGGTGTTTTCTCCAAGTAGGCGCGGACGTCTTTGAGCGAGATGGCAGTCAGCCCATCGGGTTTTTTCCACTTCGAACCGATCTTTGCGAGTACCTTTGTCGCGGAAAGGCCGATGGAGAAAGTCATCCCCAGTTCCCTCTCCAAGTCCTGCTTAATGTGCTCGGCAATATTACGATATCCCATTCGATGTACGCGCCGCATACCTGACAAATCCGCAAAGCATTCGTCAATGCTGTATTCCTCCACAGCCGGCGTGTAGCGCCGGACGATTTCATACATACGATTCGAGAATAGACTGTATGTCTCATAATCCGACGGCAGGATAACCACACTCGGGCACACTCTCCGTATTTCAGAGAGCATCATGCCGCGCTTCACGCCCATGCGTTTGGCCTCATAGGTCATTGAGGAAGCGATACCGCGCTCTTTTCCTGTCACGACCGGCTTTCCTCGGAGTGCCGGATTTTTGGCAACCTCACACGATGCGAAAAAAGAGTCGCCATCGATGTGAAGAATCGCTCGCGGAAACGAATGTGAGATACCCCACATAAGTTAGTGAGTAGTTAGTAGAAAGTAGTAAGTAGATAAGCAACCCATAGACCTCATTCAGTACTTACGGACGACGGCGGTTACTACTGCCTCTACTCTGAAATTCTCGGTAGGATAAATCGGTTTGTACTTTACATTCGCCGGCTCAAGAAAATATTTCCCGCTCTTTTTTCTAAGATATTTCATTGTGTATTCGTTATCTATACTCGCGATCACGATTTGCCCGGGCTTATAGGTGGCGCGACGCTCGACAATGACCATATCTCCCGGATGTATGCCGGCGTCTATCATTGAGTCGCCTTTCACCTTGAGGATGTAGCTCGCCTCTTTATTTGGCGTGAGATACTCGTCAAAATCCATTACGTCCATAAGCTCTTCCTCAGCCGGGCTCGGAAATCCCGCCTCTACAAGGCCAAGGAGGCGCGTGCTGCCTTTTATAGCCCTCGGGATAAGATGGCCAGAATTGTCTTTGGAGACCAAACCCTCGGCTATAAGGCGCTCTAAGAGCTTAAAAACGGCGTTTTTAGACCTAAAACCTGTCAGGCCCATGATTTCCTTGTATCCGGGCAAACGGCCGCTTTTATGATAAAAAGCGACGATCCTTTCTTTGTAGGTTTGATACATCCCTACATCCTAGTGAACTCCAGTTCACCTGTCAAATCAATGAATATTTTCCGAGAACTTTGCTGCAACTTTCTCTCGAAGCTTTCTGATCTTTGGATCATTGCTGATTGCGGACGCCGTATCGAGCCTGTCGGACAACACTTTCAATTCTTCAGGGGATCCTACTCCATACTTCTCTACCCACTGTTCCACTTCTCTGGTAATTTCATTCGCCACCTGCTTCGGCTTTAAAGATTCTGTACCATGCCACATGATTTTACCGCGTGACTGACGCAGTTCTTTCTTATGTGCATGGTCGAGCTTGATTTCGGTTACTGTTTTTTGCGGTACTGAGAGCGAAAGGGCGGATTTTATAAGGTGCCGAATTTGTCCTTCCGGATGCTCCCTCTTACGCCTACCAGTTCTTTCAGGACCCTGCCTCATATATTCAGTATGGGATGCATTATCAGAAAAGACAAGCGTGCGGTTTCCCGGCGCACGCTGTGAAGAGGGAGGATCTTATCGCCCGGTGCATCGTCTGCTTTTTTCGGGCTTGCCGTATTTCCGCGCCCGATGATGCCACCAGCCATGTGCTCTGCGTAGGCGTTCATGCTGTCGTAAATCAGCTTGCGCGCCCAGATAAGTCAACACGAGCGATGAGGTAACGATAAACAATATCCCCACCGCCGACGCAGGGTCGCCTATGCTACTGCCGACTATCCCTGTGACACTATTCAAGACAAGTGACAAAGTCACTTGGTTTTTCGTCTCCATTGGTCTCACCCTCGTTATTGTTCAGGTACTATAAAATCACATATGCCGAGCGAGAGCAATCTGCCGCGTTTGTATTATTATTCAGCGATGCGTCAATGGATTGCGCTACTGCAGAAAGATGAACGGAAATTATTTCGCACGCTTAATACTCCGCAGAAGATCCAAGATTACCTCGATACGTTGCCGATAAACTTTGAGAGAAACGGTGAGACATATATGTCACCTCGGCGAGTGATAAAGGCAGGCATCGCCCACTGTTTTGAGGGTGCGCTCTTTGCAGCGGCGGCATTGTGGTTCCACGGGCAAAGACCTTTAATCCTCGACTTGCGCACGGTGCCGTATGATGAAGATCACGTTGTCGCGTTATTTCAAACGGGCGGACTGTGGGGAGCCATAAGCAAAACCAATCATGCAATACTTCGCTACCGAGATCCGATATACAAAACGGTGCGCGAGCTCGCGATCTCTTACTTTCATGAGTACATGCTCGAGAATCGGAAAAAAACATTGCGCGAATACTCTAAACCGTTCAATCTCTCGCGCTATAGTCCCGCGAAATGGATCACGGCGGAAGAGGAGCTTCACTGGCTTGTAGAAGCGCTTGATACTAGTCCTCACTTCCCTATTGTCCCGTCGTCAGCCTTAAGAAAACTTCGTCTCATCTCGAAGCCTGAAGCTAAAATTCTCGAAATCACCGAATGGCCAAGGGACTAGTTGGTGGTCAGTAGTAAAGTAGCGAATGCCAAGGAAATAGGTTGCGTTTTAACTACTTACTACTAACTACTTTCTACTCACTAGAGATAATTCATCGGATTCAAATATCCCGATAGAGGCGCTATCGGCATCATCGCCTCGGAGCAAGAGGTTTTCTTGTTTGTCGCATCGCCCAATTTCATTATTTGGGTTGCAGTAGAAGCATAGACGCCGAAATGCAAGTGCGGTCCGGTAGCGTATCCCGTCTGGCCGCTGTAGCCGATTACCTGTCCGCCAACAACCGATTCTTCTGCGGTAACATTGATTTGCGAGAGGTGGGCGTAGAGCGTATCGAGTCCGTTTTCATGGCGCACGAGAACCCATCTGCCATACGAATAGCACCCCTTCACGGAGCCTGTATCGCCCGTGCCTTTCACGACTCCCCCACGAGCCGCTCTTACGGGTGTGCCGATCGAAGCGGCAAGGTCGATGCCATTGTGGCCCTTCCCGTTGTACGCACCGGCGAGCGCGAAACTAGAATTGCCAAATTCTTGCGTAAGACGTACTTTGTCGAGCGGCCACTGCAGAATCCCCTTTCCTACGGCCGTGATTTTCGACGGATCGACGGTGTATTGCAGTCTCGCCTGCAGATCCAGAAGTGCGCTTTCAAAGTTCGCCTTCGCAGCCTGCTTCTGCGCGAGTAGTGCCTGGTATGTTGATTCTTGCGATTTCGTCTCAGCCAAGAGGTCTGCTTGCGCCTTGCGCGTGGCATTCAGCGAGCCTTGCTGGGTTAAAAGTGTTTGCTGCTCCTTCTGCAATTGCACGCGTTTTTTCTCGGCGTCAGTCTTAATTTCTGTCAGGGATTCCTTTTCCGTCGCAAGGCGATCGATGTCATCGCTCACGGCGTCTTGAATGTTCGCAATGGCATCTGCATCCTGCCATGCCTCGGAAATATTTTCCGCGGAAAGAAGGGAGATAGAGAATGGGATTTCTTCAGTTTGCGCCATTCGACGAATTGATTCCGCAAGTCCGGCCTCATTGCTTTCAATCGTGCTCTCTTTCTTAGCGATTCCGCCGGCAAGCTGCTGGATCTGCAGCTGCGTTGTTTTTATTTGATTTTTTGTCAGATTGATTGATGCCGTCAGTTTTTTGCGTTGAAGATCGAGTTGTGCGATCTGATTCTGGAGCGTATTTTTTTGCTTCACTGTAGAATCGAGCTGCGTCTGGAATTGCGCGATTTCTTTATTCAGTTTTTCGATTTCTACGCTGTTGCGGTCTATCTCCTGTTGCAGCTCATCGCGAGTCTGTGCAAAAGAAACAAATGGCGCGGCAAATAGTACGATGAGAAGCACGAACGAAAGAGCCCTGCTCATAACGCGGCAATAGCGGCATCTATTCTTCGGAGCGCTGCATCCCGGCCGATCACGGAGGCGATCACGAATGGGTCTGGTGAGCGCTCTTTCCCACTCAAGGCATATCGAAGCGGCCACAGAACTTTGCCGCGGCCCTCGTGTGTCGCGTATTCCCATACAGCATCCTTTAGACGTTCGGGCAGAGAAAAGATTTCAGGCTCTGCGGCAGACAATTTGTCGTGCAGCGTCGTGAGATGGCGGCGCGCTTCGCCCGCGCCGCTTCCTTTCTCCGGGATTTTGGCAGAAACAAGAGTCGGGTCGGAAAAGAAGTAATCAAATTCGCCATTTGTCACGAGAGAGCCGACATCGCTCCAGACACTTATACGCTCGTGCACAATTGGCGCGAGCTTGCGACCGATTTCGGGATCCCACAGCAGCTTGCGAGCCGCGACATACTTTTCTAATTCCACTTGCGCGGTCGCCTCAAATTCTTCGCGTGGCATTTGCAGAAGATACTGTCTGTTGAACCAGCGCAGCTTCTCGATATCGAAGACGGCACCGCTTTTATGCACATCCGAGATATCAAATTCCTGCACCATCTCGCCGAGTGAGAGAATTTCTTTTCCCGACGGCGGCGTCCAGCCGAGGGTGGCGACGTAATTGAGGAGCGCTTGCGGCAAAAATCCCGCCTCTCTGTAGCTGCGGACAGATACATCGCCCGTTCTTTTTGACAATTTCGCTCTGTCGCTTCCTAGATGGAGTGGGTAATGCGCGTAGAGCGGCCGCTCTACACCGAGGGCCTCCTGGATCAGAATTTGGCGCGGTGTATTTGAGATGTGATCATCCCCGCGAATCACGTGCGTGATTCGCATGAGAGCGTCGTCAACAACCACTGCAAAGTGATACAGCGCCTCGGATAGCGAGCGCGCAATAACGAAATCTCCAAGCTCTCTCGTGTCGAAGGTTATGTCACCGCGGATGAGGTCGGTGAATGTTATAAGAGTGCCGGGATTTTTAAGCCGGACGACATGAAGCATTTTGCCCGGTTCCTTTTTGCTCTCTTCTTCAGAAATATACGCACTCTTCTCGCTGACGAGCCGATCCAGCTCGTGGCTATAGATCTCGGTCCTCTCCGATTGGCGGTAAAACTCATCCCAATCGAGCCCAATCCAATGAAGGGAGTCGATAATGTCGGCCTCGTACTCTCCCTTGCTGCGTTCTCTATCGGTATCCTCGCTTCGGAAGACGATCGTGCCTTTGTGTTTGCGAGCAAAGAGATAATTCAATATCGCCATGCGAGCTGTCCCGACATGGCAGTAACCCGTTGGACTCGGCGGAAAACGTACACGCACCTCGTTCATTCCAAGATTCATCCCGTTAGAAGCAGGGCGCGGCCGAGTACTGCTTTTCTTGTGCCACGTCATAAATATATATTATCCATTACTCAAGTATCCAGATAATTACGCGTCCGCGGCTTCTAACGGGATCATACCGACTCGTGCTCGAGCGCCGTATCAATGATGAGGACAGCTATCTTGCGCGCGCTTGCCGGCCGAGCAAAAGCGCGCGCGGCGCCGCGCATTTTTTCTTGCAGATCTTTATCGCCCACGATGCGCTCTATTTCCGAAAGCAGAATGTGCGGCGTGAGATTGTGCTGTTCGATAACGACCGCTGCGCCGCTGCGCGCATATGAAAATGCATTTTCCGTCTGATCATGCGATATATCCTTCGGAATCGGAACGAGTATCGCGGGGATGCCCCAACTCGCGATCTCGAAAATGGTTCCACTACCTGCGCGCGCCACAACGACCGTCGCAATTCCAGCCGCCATTCGCAGGGCGAGCGTGTTTAAGAGGCCGAAGGCGCGATAGCGTTGCTCAAATGAAGAATGCTCAAGAACGAGACGCGCGATTCTTTTCGTCTCATCGAGGTGTGCCGTACCGGCTTGATGAATGACATTGTATCGCTTCACCAAATCCGGAAGCGCGTCTAAAACGGCATTGTTTATTGTCATGGAGCCCTGCGAGCCGCCCATAATAAAGACACTCGGAAGGCCGTTCTCTAGTTTCAGAAACTCATATCCCCCTTCACGCGCGGGCGCTTCGATCTCTTTTCGAATCGGGTGTCCGATGCGTGCGATTTTATCGCGGGCGCTCTTTGGGAATTTTGCGGCAGCATCCGGATGCGCCACACCGATTCTGCTGGCGAATTTCGATGACCATACTGATACCCGGCCGGGCGTCGCATCCGCGTCGTATATGATGACGGGAATTCGTAGGAGGCGCGCCGCAAAAAGAGTCGGATACGCTGCAAAGCCGCCCGTTGAGAATACGACATCCGGATATAACTTGTAGAGCTGGATCGTCGCGCGGATGACTCCCCAGCCAGTTTTTATAATGTCAAAAATATTGAGAATGCTCCGATAGCGCCGCAGGCGCCCCGCCGGGCTCTTCATATACACAATGTCATGTTCGCTAATGGCAACAGGATCGAAGACGGATGGGCCGATGTAGAAAAGCTGGGGCTCGATGAGCCGTCGCTCCTTGCTGACATCCTCGAGCGCCTCCGAGACCGCGATGAGAGGATAAAAATGTCCGCCCGTCCCGCCACCTGTGAGTGCGATTCTCATTTTCTTATTGTATCAAAAGTAAGGCGCCCTCGCCGCGCAAGGCGACGAGGACGCTGCTATTCCCGCTTCAGTTTTCTTAGCAGTCGCCCTACAGCCGCGATACAGTTGTCGTAGGTTTGCAGGTCGTAGACACTTTTCCTGTACTGGTTCCAGCATTCGTGGTCGAGATGGAACTGTACGTCTATGAGCACGTCCGCCTTTGCCGTGCGCAGCGCTCTCCTGTAGTCCATGGCCTCGATCGCCGATAGAATCCAAAGCGCGCAGAATGCGGTTGCAAGGAACGTGAGTAAGATCGGCAGAATCCGGATGCGCCGCTGCGGCACGCGGAGCGGTATGATTTCCATCGGTCCTGTATCGGTGTACGCATATTGGTACGTGCGCATTTTATTCCCCCGTCTGTGTGAAGCGCCAGGATAGCGCTATCTGTGCAGAAATGTGCGACAGCTGCTCTCATCTGTCAATTCTTTGCGCGTCGAGAAATATTTAAGAGTATTCCAGCACTCGCAAGCGAAACGAGCATCGCGCTTCCTCCTTGGCTTATGAACGTGAGCGGTATTCCCGTAATGGGCACGAGGCCGAGCATCGCGGCGATATTTATGAATGCCTCACTTCCTAAGTATGTCGCAATGCCGATCCCTAAAAGTCCTCCGAACACATCAGGTGCGCGCGCAGCGACGCTAAATCCACGCAGCGCAAAAAGAAGAAACAACAACACGAGCGCAACGCTTCCGATGAAGCCAAATTCCTCGGCCGCAACAGCGAAAATCGAATCCCCCATTGGCTCCGGCAAGTACGTAAATTTCTGCACGCCCTGCCCGAATCCTCGCCCAGTCAATGCGCCAGAACCAATTGCGATCAGTGATTGCTTTATTTGGTACCCTTCGGCTTGTTGATTTTGAGACGGGTTGATAAATGTCAGAATGCGCTCTTTTGCATACGGCTTTGCCATAATTAATACGCCAAGGGCAATCGGCACTATGCAGAGAATCGCAATGACATGCTTCCATGGCGGACCCGCGGCTATATACACTGCAAAAGTGGCAATGAAAATGACGCCGAAAGTGCCGATATCCGGCTGCAGAAACAAGAGCACTGCAGGGAGAGCGATGAGCACGAGAAATCCGCCGAGTGAGTGTCGCATGGAGTAGAGGCGCCCTCTGAACACAGAAAAATAGGCAGCCGCCATGATAATTGTGCCGAGCTTTAGTGCTTCTGATGGCTGGAAAGAAAGGCCGAAGATATCGAGCCACCGCCGGCCGCCGCCGTGCGCTATTCCAAGATCGGGCACGAACACAAGCGCTGTTGCGATGAGTGAGAGTGCATAGATGTATGGCGCGAATCGCCGCCACTTCTTATGATCCACAATACTCGCCACAATCAGTGCGAGAAGTCCAAGGCCGAGGCCGAGCACGATATGATTGAACGCAACAGAAGGAAGATTTTCCATACCGCGCGCGAGAAGCCCGAATGAAGCCGACGCGAACATGAAAACGCCGCTCGCGAGCAGGAGAACTATCAATATTAGAAGCAGTTTGTCGATATGTGGTATGCGTTGCATATCATGCTTACCTCAGCGAGAGAATCGCGATGATTACGCCGGCAAACGCAAAGATGATGGAAAGCACCCAATAGCGCATAACGACCTTGTATCCGGGCCAGCCGATCGCCTCGAAATGATGATGAAGGGGCGCTATGCGAAATACCTTACGTCCGAGAAACCTCTTCGAGAGCACTTGCGCGATATCGGAAGCGACTGTAGCGACCAGAAGTGCACCGATCACCGGCAATACGGAAATGCCGATACCTCCACCGAGGTTATCAGTCATAAATGCGGTGACCGCGAGTGCGAGCGTGAGCCCCATTGTACCGGTATCGCTCATATAAAAACGCGCCGGCGGAATATTGAACCACAGGAAGGCAAGGAGGCCGCCGACGATGGCGGCAGAGAATGCGGACAAATCTATTTGATTCTGCGCATACGCGATGAGTGCGTACGAGGCGAATACGGATGCGAACACGCCGCCCGAGAGGCCGTCTATGCCGTCTATGACTCCGCTCGCGTAAACTGCAAGCGCTATCGCGACGAAAAGTGGAATAATGAGCCACCCAATTTCGAACGGATTTCCAAATGGGATATTCACGGCGGTGACGCCAAGTTTCGCGTAAAACCACCAGCCGAGAAAAAGCGATAGTAGAACGACGATTGCAAGACGCGCGCGAAGGGAGAGGCCGCCTCCGGCATGTCTCACGACCAAAAAATCGTCCAGTAGGCCTGCAAACGATCCGGTAAGTAGAGCCGCGAGTGGTATCCACGTCTGACTGCGGCTTAAAAAGTCTAATTTTAAGATTGATGCGCTTGGCATAAACTCCGCGACGAGTGCGATGCCGATGATCGTGAGGAGCACGCTTCCCCATACGACAATTCCTCCCATGCGAGGCGCGCGTACCTCGTGTTTTTCATGGAGGTAGTTGAATTCAGCCGCCGGAGTCCCGTCAAGTGCCGTTTTCCCGGGAATTTTTTTCCACGCACGGTACTTGTAGAGATAATGCGTCAGGATTGGCGTCAAGATCATGCCTATCACGAACGCCGCACCCGCGGGCACGAGAATCCTGACAATATCGTACTGCATCGCCCTATTGTATCTGCATTGCCCTATCGGGTCACCCTTTCGCCGTCTGTAAAGTGCTCGCGGGTCTTTTGCACAAGAGCTTCTATATCGTTGAAGCGCCCGCTTCGCGATGATGAAAGGACGACTGCCGCGACAAGATGTTCCGGCTCGACCTCAAACACAATGGCGAGATTACCCCCCGCGAGATCCGTAAAACCAGTTTTGCCCATGACTAGGCCAGGCAAACTGCCGAGCGCCTCATTGGTATTATGTGCGAACGCTTCGACTCCGCCGTCGGCATCTGCGAGGCGAACGTCGGAGTTCGCAGTTCGAGCGAAAAAGGGCGGCCTCTCGGAAGCGGCGAATCCGAAAAGCACTGCCATATCGCGCGCGGATCCGTATGCCCCGGAGAGTGTCTCACTCGCGTCAAGTCCGCTTACATTGAGAAAATACGTATTGCGAAGGCCCAGCTCTCGAGAGAGTTCTTTCATCCTCCACAAGACAGCGTCGCCCTCAGGGGAACCCGGGTAGAGAGTTCGCACGCGCTCTTCCGCCAATTTCGCAAGCAGGTTGGCACCCGAATTCGACGACGAGACGAGCGTGTAGTCGACGATGTCTTGCACTCTCCACTGTTCGCGCAGCGAGGAGTTAGCCGGTGCGCCAGAAAGAGAGACGCCGCGAGGAAGGGTCACTGTCTCATCGGGTGAGAACACTTCAGCGACGATGAGCGCGAGGGCAACTTTTGTCAGGGAAGCGAGCGGAAGCTGCGCGTCCGCATTTTTCTCATACAGTGTGCTGCCGCTTTCTAAATCAACTACGATCGCGCCTTGCGCGTAAAGTTCGATCCCATCAAACGGACTGCTTTCAGCCACCGCGGCGGACGCGGCCTGAAGACCCCCGTGCGTGAGACGCCTGGGATTTTCAAAATCGACAAGGGCCGCGATAGCGCCCATGAGGAGGAGAATGAGAACAATGACGACAAGTGTCGCCGTTTCTCCGAAAGAACGCTGTGACGGAATGGGAGAGGCTGGCTTCAGTTCTTCAGTCGTCATCTGCATGATTACTTTGGTTTGATTCAAATGCCGCGAGTGCGCCCGCGATTGTATCATAATCGGGCAGGGCTTTTGCATCGGTTACTCCAAGATGCGCCAAGAGCTCCGTCGTCGGCGTGTATACGTATTCTCGACCGTCATTTGGATTATTCGCGCGCGCAATGAGTCCTCGCATGAGAAGCGTGCGCAGCGTCGAGAATGTATTAACGCCGCGCATGTAATCTATGTCCGCTTTTGTTGATGGTCCGCGGTAGAGAAGGATCGCAAGAACCTCGAGGCCTGCCTCGCCGATATCTTTTTCACGCTCGCGCTCGTATGCTCGCGCTAGAAACTCAGCGCCCTTCGGCGCAACCGCAAGCCCCACTTCAGTTTCTGTGCGAATGAGAGCGATGCCGTGCGACAGCCGACTCTCAAGAAGATCAAGTGCCTGGGACAAATCTGAAGTCGAGCATTCCGCAAGCTGCGCGAGCCGCTTCCGCTCTAAGGTTCGTCCTTCTGCGAAGAGAAGACTCTCCGCGCGCAGTGCAAGGAGAGAGAGCTTATTCGCGTCCGCCTCGCTTATCATATCCCGTACTTTGGAGTAATGAGCGCTTCCATCTCAAGCGTGATGTCTGAAAAAAGCTCTCCTTGAGAGACGCTTACTGACCCGGAGCGGGCGAGCTCCAAGACTGCGAGGAAATATACGATTGTCTCGTGTCTCCCCCGCGAGCGTGTGAGCTCGCGGAAGCTCGCATGCAGGGCGGAAGAAAGACGCTCACGAAGCTGCGCAATAACATCTGGCAGCGCTAATATCGGAGCAACCGCCGCTTCGGCAATCTTGCCTGGCGTGGGCAGCATATTTATAAGGCGCTGCACTGTCCCTCTCATCGCGTTAAGCGTGATCGCGCCGGGCGTGAATACGGGCGTGCGCTCTCGCCGATGGAGCGGGAAATAAAGCGGCGATTTTTCCCACTCTTTTTCGAGCGCGTGCACGGCGCGGCGAATCACGCGCAAGCGAGCAAGTCGGCGCTCAAGTTCCTCTATGCTCTCGCGCTCGTCTTCGGAGAGTTCAAAGGTTGGAAGAAGGGAGCGAGATTTAATAAGAAGGAGCGTGGATGCAACAAGAATGAATTGTGCGGTCTCCCCGAGCGGCAGCTCTGGGAGTGTTTCAACGTAGAGAATGTACGCATCTGTAACCTGCGCGAGAGAAATATCAGTGATCGACAGCTTTCGTTCCTCAATCAGATTGAGAAGTGTTTCCAATGGACCCGCGAACTCTGCTATTGCAACGCTAAATCCATGAGACATATCGAGTATCAATGCATCTATTCGCTTAATCGAATATCTATTCGATTCAGGTCCCGCGGGAAGGCTGTTGCTTCTTTCACATTCGCGATTCCGAGCATGCGCGCTGTCATGCGCTCTAATCCTGTAGCAGACCCTCCGTGCGGCGGGAGCCCATATTTGAAGGCCTGAAGATAGAAAGAAAATTTCTGCGGATCCAATCCTCGCTCGTGCATTCGTCCAATGAGAGCGTCGTAATCATGCATGCGTTGCGAGCCGCTGTTAATTTCGAGGCCGCGAAACAGAAGATCGAATCCGCGCGAGTACGGCGCCTCATGCGGATCTTCATATGTGTAGAATGCGCGTGCCTTCGTCGGAAAAGCGGTGATGAACACGAAGTCTGATGCCCTCTCTTTTTTTGCCCACTCGCATATACTCCTCTCCCCTGCCGGATCGAGATCGGGCGCTTCCGTGACCCCGAGTATCTTTTGCGCTTCGCGAAGCGTGAGCGTCGGTATTTCATCCCCAATTACGGGCGGTGGAAGGTCGAATCGCTCGAACATATCGGGATGGCGCTCGGTCGCGAGCGATACAATGTCCGATACACAGCGCGAAAGCACCGCCATCGGCTCACGATGACTTTCAATAAATCCCATTTCAAAATCAAGGCTCGTCGCTTCAGAAAGATGACGCGTTGTTGAATGTTTCTCGGCGCGGAAAATCTTAGCGACAGTGAACGCGCGCTCGAAAGGGCCAACCATAATCTGCTTGTAGAATTGCGGCGATGTTGCGAGAAACGCGCTCGTATCATGATGATAACTGACCCTGAACGCCGCGGCTCCGCCTTCTGCGTCTTCGCCGACAATGGCAGGGGCAGTGAATTCAGTGAAATCTTGCTTGCGCATTGAGGAGCGAAAACCTTCCAAAATCGTTTCCTGCATTGTGAAAATATCCCGCGACCGCGCCGTGCGGAGCGTGAGCGGCAGATAATCGAGGTGCGTATCCAAATTGAGCTCGGCGCTCATATCAAACGGCAGCTCCTGCGCACGCGAAAGTATTACGACTGATTGAACGGATAGTTCTATGCCGCCGAACGGACCTGCGCCGCGCATATTTTCCGGTCGCTCTTTCAGCTCCCCCACGATTGCGACCGTAAACTGCGGGCGCAATTCCTTGGCAATTTCCATCGCTTCTGACGCCCTCGGCGTTACGACGCACTGAACGATGCCGCTTCGGTCGCGCACGTCGAGGAAAATGAGCTTGCCGTGATCGCGCCTCACGTCTACCCAGCCCGCAATAGTTACGGTCTTCCCAATCTGTGCTGGCAATTCGCGATTGATGGTGCGTTCCATAGTTACAGAGCTATCCCGATTTTCTCGCGAACAAACTTCATTTTCATTTGCGCAAGTTTTCGTGCGCTCTTACTTCCTTCCGCGAGAACACCCTTCACGTCTTCGTCGCCAATGGATGCGCGTTTCTCGCGCATCGGCGCGACTTCCCGTTCGATGTCCGCGAAGAGCGCTTCCTTGAGGGCCTTATAATTGCCTCGGTTCGTCTTGTAAAGCTCGGACAGTTCCTCTCTCCCTTTGAGCGACGAGTGTATCGCATACACGATTTCGGGGCTCTCGCCTTTTGAATCTGTAACGATGCTCATGACGGTTCTCCGTATTTCCTCTTTTGATCCGAAGAGCGGTATCGTGTTACCGTAACTCTTGCTCATTTTTTTGCCATCGACTCCAGGAATCGTTGCCACTCCCCGCAGTATTTTTTCTCGCGGCTCTTTGAACGTGTCGCCGTATGCATTGTTGAATTTAACGGCGGCTTCTCGCGCATACTCAATGTGCTGACGCTGATCTTCGCCAACGGGCACAATGTCCGTATCGTAGAGCAAAATGTCGGCCGCCATCAACATCGGGTACGCAAAAAGGCCTGCATTTGCTTCCAGCCCCTTTGCCACCTTGTCCTTATATGCATGCGCGCGCTCCAAAAAAGGCACTGTCACGAGGCACTGAAAAATCCATGCGAGTTCCATGTGCTCGGGAACGTCCGACTGCCTGAAGATGACCGCTTTTTTTGGATCAATGCCGATAGCGAGATAGTCTTTTACAATATCGAGTGTGTTTCGCCGAAGTTCCTCAGGGTTTTTCTGCGTCGTGAGTGCGTGATAATCGGCGACCATCAGCATACTTTCGTACTCCTCGTACATTGACAAGAATGGCTTGAGCGCACCGAAATAATTCCCGATATGGAGAGGCCCGGAAGGCTGAAGTCCGGTCAGAAGCCGTCTTTTAGTCATAATCTCTCGATTTTATCAGAGATTTAATGATTGCTAAACGACGGGCCGTGAGACAGTGCTCGCGACAGGGAGTTCCACTACAAATCGTGAACCCTTCCCCGCACCTTCCGAAGTAGCCCAAATTTTACCGCCGTGAGCGTCAATGACCGATTTTGCTATGAAGAGCCCATAGCCTGTGCTGTGGACGTTTACTTTTATCGAGTCCTTTCCGGGAGAGCCGGGCTGGAAGAGTTTTGCCATGTCCTCCGTTGTAATCCCGACCCCCGTATCAACAACGGTAAGCCGCACCCAACCTGCACTTCTCGTAAGCATGACACGCACGCTACCGTGCGGCGTATAACGAATGGAATTATCAATGATATTCCGAATGACATGATCGCGTAATTTCTGCTCATCGCCCACGATCACGAAACTACCGCTCGAAGGCGCGTCATATGTAAGTGCGAGTCCTTTTTCTTGTGCTTCCGAGCGCAGGAATTCCACGGCAGTCGAGACTGCGCCAGCAAAATCTAATTCTTTTTTGTCGAAATGCACTGTTCCCTTTTTTAAATTCGCGGCTTCGAGAATATCTTTAACAAGATCCGCGCCTCTGCGCGTCTCCGAGAGCGCCGAATGCGCCGTATCGCCTAGCCTCGGCTCGACTTTGCCGAGATCCCCTTCGACGATTGCAGAAAATACCGCCGCATTTGTCGCAAGATACCCTTTCACTTCGTGGCTGATGAAATGTATGAGGTTCTCCTGCTGTTGATTTGAAACCTCAAGTTCCTTTTCCTGCTTCTCAATGATCTGTCGCTGCTCTATCTCTCTCATGACGCCGCGTATGAGGAGTATTCCTGCAGCAAGTACAAGAACGAAGGCGCCAAGAGAGAATGCGAGAATGAGAACGTCGTCGACCAAAGTGATGATCGCGAGATTCGCGATAGCGAGAGCAAAAACAAGAGTACTCGTGGCAGTTACCTTCAAGTTAAAGAGGTCGTGTCTATATATGGCCAACGCCATGCAGGCCGCGAACGGCAAAATGAAAAGCGCACCGAATGGAATGTATCGTACGTTCAGGAAAACGGCCGGAAGTATGATGTTGAAGGCGATGAGAAGCGAAAAAGTGATGACGGTGCCGACGAATATGATCACATACGGTGACCGCCCACCACGTGCAGCTATCATTTTCCTTATCAGTTGATACAGGCCACTACCGATAAGGAACAAAATAACAGCCAAAAAGAGCACGATGCCTGGAGCGACGATAGTTTTTGAAACCGAGCCGTCTTTGGCAATGACATCAATGCCGGAGAAAACGAATGGCGTAAGTGTCCACAGCGACGTTGCGACGACAATCGGGATGAGTACGCGCGTGTACACACGCGGATACTTTTTCGATTCCAGCGGATATACATAGAAGAGATGGAAGAATGTAAAGGCGTGATAAACGCCAAGAAAGATGAGCGCGCGCAAAAGCCACAATACAAGCTCGGGAGAAGTAACCTTATAGTTAACGTAGTTCACAATGCTCCATAGCACGGTGACGAGCGCAAACATCATAAACGCTTTATTTGAAGCGCTATGTGGTTTATTTATGTAAATAACAACGCCCAATAATCCTATCGCGGCAATTGCAATGCCCACGAGCAGAAGGTCGAGGCGCTGAAAGAGCAAAACTTCAAAAATGCTGTCGAATATCGCCATAGAGATCAGAATCGCCTCAGGTAATGAGCGGTGTTGGTAAAGAAAATCGCATCCGGATACACTGAACGAATCTGTGCCCTTGTCTTATATCGCGCCATAGAAAAGATGGTTCCATTCAAAAAGACTGGAGAGTGCCACGCGAAGATTGATTGAATGATGCCGTGCAGCCAACTTTTGTACCCGTCAAACTCGATGGATGTTTTCGATACTCGATGGAGAACATCGTCGAGCTTTCTTTGCTGTTCGCCGTCTAGATGGTGCTTGAATAGCGAATGATACGCGAGATCGAAATATCCGTCCGGAAATGATTCAGGCAGTGAAAAAATATCATTCGTGCAAAGAATAATCGTAAATTGCGAATGAGCGCGTGCACGAGCTGCATCTACGCTCGCACTGTCAAGTGTCGAATTGCGTTCGATAGAGACTGATTCTGTTGCCCCCAAGGTGCGCGAGGCGATCTCGTGCGTGCTTTCAAACATGTCGATACCTACGATGGTAACTCTATGCGTGTATCCGACACGCTTGAGATATTCGATAACTTGCCGATCGACCTCCATGCCTCCTGCGCCAGCACTTGCTATTGTGACGTCGCGATTCGCCTCAATGATCGTCTTAGATATCTCTTTCACAAGAGGGCGCACGAGCCCTGGTTTTTCACGACGTTCGAGCGCAATCAGCTCTGTGTGCATTTCTTCGTCCCACGGATCGTATGGAAAGTCCGTAAGTTCAAGGAGCAGAGACGCATCCATTTTTCTTGCATGGCCAATCAACCAAGCAGCATATGCCATTGGCGAGTGTGCAGCGCGCAAAAAACGCTCGAGTTCTGCGATCGCATATGCCCGCGATGAGTTTCTCGGATCAGTCTTTAAGTCCTGGAGTTTTGCCAGTATGCCAGTGATCTTTTGCTGTCTCGTCATATGTAGTTTATTTGAGCACTGCGGAAAGAGGAAGCCGCGATGAGCGCGCAGTCGGGGGCTCGGCATGGCCGACGCGAAACATAAATGTTACAGGACGGCCGCCTGCGCTGCATATGCGTTCAACAGTTGCATAGGTGTCTTTGAGTATTCGTACATGCGCATGACCAAAGCCGTGAGCACCATCGTTTTCGAGTTTCAACCGCAGGAATAAGATGCCGGCAAGCGGTTGGACAGAAAGAGATCGCAGGGTTGCAGCAAGCCATACGCGCTCGAGAACTCGTCCCGCAATGACAAAATCGATCGGCTGTGTGCCACTAGAAATAAGGCAGCCAATTGCGGAGGCAGATGCATTCGTCGCCCCGTTTTGTTTGGCGATTGCCTTATGCATGCCGACGAGACACAGGATTCGGGCGATACTCCACGACCGGAGCAATTTGAATATCGCTCTGCCCGGCGGCGGCAATTCAAGTGTCTCGATGTAAAATCCTGCAGAGCTTCTGTCGTCCTCCCCCCTTGTCCAGTTGATGTGACTGAAGAAAAAATCATGGATTTTTTTATTCGTCAGCATTATTTCCTCGTTAACTGCTCCGGCTCTCCCGAGAGCGTCCACTGATTCGCGAGATTCAACGAGCGTGAGCACTGTCGAGGACTCGCTCTTAGCCGCACCAAGGAGAGCCGCCCTCTCTTCCACGGAAAGGACTCGACGCTCATAGGGCTTTCTGTTCGTTGTTCGCGCATCTATCGCGCCGGCAAGAGGATCTTTCCGTCCGCCCTCACGTAACGTAATGGTTGCGACGTGGTTATGGTCTTGATCCGGAAAGTACGCAACAGACGCTCCATACCCATCTGCGCTTGCTGCAAGCACAATATTTTCAAGCGCCGCCCCGCACGCCATGTACGACGCCCGCTGGCCCCAATTGTAAATTGACTGGTCCACCTCCGGAGCGAGCCACACATCAATTGCACTATCACCTGCAAAGAAGCGCCACGGCTGCGCATTCTCGCCTGACGGCGCTCGTATTCCAGCTCTGATGTAACGCTCGATATTCTCCTTCATACTGAAATGCCAAATCGCTTAGCAAAGGCGTGCCCTTCCTCGGCGCGCTTATCGCGCGCAGAGGGAGCGTCATAACCTGGGATAAGCATTTCATCAAATGATACGAGGGCGCGATTGCTTTCAAGAGGTTCGCCACTCACAATTCTGCGCACGCAGTATGCGACCGCTGCGCCCGCAAGCATTGCCGCTCCTCCCAGCTGCGGCCATGATACGAGCGACTTGCCGATCTCGAGGAGCGATTCTTGCATTCGCGGCGTTACATTCTCCGCGCCAATGTGTCGCGTGATGGTGCGGCCAATGTTAATTTTATCCATTTTTTTTAGTTCCTCGTACCCTAGGTCGCCGAGTCTGCCATGGAAGAACGGGAGATCATGATCAAGGTCATATCGCTCGATATCAATGACCACGCCATCGCCGTTATCGGCTGCCATGACGATCGGGATGCGGCGTCTCTTTGCCTCTCTGCGTAGCAGATATTTGACCGCGAGATTGTCGACCTCGTCAACAACGATATCGAGCCCCTCAAAAAAATTACCAATGTTTTTCTCGGTGAGACCCTCTGGCATAGTTTCTACTTCCGCATATGGATTTATTTCATAGATGCGTCTCGCGGCCATGTTCACCTTGTGCTCCCCAAGCTCTGTGACGGATGAAAGGACGCGGTTCGTGTTTGAGAGCGAGAGTGTGTCCATGTCTGCAAGGCGCATACGCTTCGCACCTCCCCCGAGTGCGAGCGCGAACGCAACCGAAGAGCCCACCGAGAGGCCTGCAAGGCCGACGTGCGCCCCGTAAAATTTTCGTTGCTCATCCTCTGTGATGAGATTGCGGTTACGCGCCGTGCGAACCGTAAAAAAGTCGCCCTCGTCGAGAATGTGAGACAGTGCTCCGCTCCAAGGAAAATAAACCCAACGCCCACCCTCTGCCGCGTTGCCTAGATCTTCGTAGTATGCGTCAAATTGCGCATCAAATTCCCTTAAGTGCGCGAGCGCGGGGTTTCGGATCGCGAAGAGCTCGCGTTGCTGCTCTCTGTAATCGTCTGATACGCCAATAACGGAGTCTGTCAACAATGCACGCATCTCGGATCTGCTGCTCTCAACGGCAACATTAAAAAACTGCGGTCGCGTGCCGGGGCGCGATCGGAGCGCATTCGCGATGCTATCGCGGAAATCGTCCATAGGCGCCGTAATTATACCCCGTTAGAGAACGCCGTGCCCGTGAGTAAGCAGTGCTCCAGCCCGAAGTCGTCGGAACCTTTTCTCTAACGGGGCATGGCGCAGGTATTTACGAGGCCGACCGTCCTACCCACTTATGCTTCGCGCCAGGAGAAAAATGCTCCGGATGGTTATGCGGCCAAAAAACGACACGTGGTGTCACGCGATCACCGAGCGCTTTCATATTGTTTTTGTGTTCTGCGTTGCGCTCGGCGAGACCCTCCACGATGGCATCCGTCGCTGCTTGCTTCAGCTGATCGGTTGCGCGCGCGCGCGGCTGAAGCTCAACATTGATCTCCAAGTACTCGTTGTGCTTTTCGTCAGTCCTTGTAAACATCGTGAACTTTCCTGTGATATATGCGTGGAGAGTTTTCGACATGAGACCGACCTTCACGTGCTCCGGGTAGATAATGGCACCGTAGAGTTTCGTCGAAAGATCAGCTCGCTCATATACGAATACAAACGGGAGTTCGCTGAGTGTATCCGCGATGCCCCTCTGCCGCGCTTCGGCGCGCACGTCTATTCCGAGGGCCGCGCATTCCCGCTTGAGCTCGGAGAATGTGAAAGTGCCTCCATGATCGCCTATCTCGTACCGTATGAGCGGCAGGGCGCTGCCGGCAGTACAGTAGATCCTATTGTCCACACTTTCAAAGGAGACAAACGATGGAATGTACTGTGCGAGCGTCGGCAGATGCGGTGCATCAGTGAAGATTTTGGCAAAGAGCTGTGGATGCTGGAGTGAAAGCTCGCGCACGAGAATACAGAGGGGCGTTTCCGTCGCCATTGTTCCGAGCTCCGCGCTCCCGTA
>Ga0075995_104_pt1 | contig 51460 bp, 62 predicted proteins | sample RifGroA2_FD_68041 | JGI IMG/M metagenome (GOLD analysis project Ga0075995, IMG submission 68041) | Parcubacteria bacterium GW2011_GWA2_51_10
CAAGATTTAATGGATCGGATCAATGCGCTCTCGAAGGAAATCGCCGCGATCAGGACGGCGCCGGTATGTCCCGGACTCTCAAGGAGCTTGAAGCGCGGCTCCGCGGGCGATGATGTAAAGCGGCTCCAGCAATACCTCGCGAGCGATCCGGCGGTCTATCCGGAGGCGCTCGTTACTGGCACATACGGCGGTTTGACAGAGGCGGCCGTGAAGCGCTGGCAGGCAAAATATAATGTCGTTCTCTCGGGAGATCCGACGACGACTGGCTTTGGGGCTGTTGGGCCTAAAACAATTTCAGCAATAGCGCAGCAGTGCAGGGGGGTACAGGGGACTGCCGTCTCTGCTGCGCCGTATGTCGGGGGACTCCTCACTGTCGCGCCAATTTTCGGGGGCGTCCCTCTTACAGTTACCGTGCAAGCGATCGTGAATACTGCAAACGTATGCGGCGGCGCTTCGTACACGCTCGATTACGGTGATGGCAGCATCCAGTCGCAGATTCTCGTGCCCCCGAATCACTGCAGAGAGTTAATCAAATCGTTCTCACATGTGTATCGGCAGAAAGGCAACTTTACAATCACGCTCTCTTCCGGTGCTCATCGGAGCACCGCAACGCTCACGGTTCAGTAAAGAAGGCCGCTGCGTCTACCCTCGCAGTTAGCTACGAGGCTCGCGCAGCGATTCCGTGGCTTCTTTGCTGGAGAGGTGCGCCCTCCGTGCGCTCTTATTTGGCGCCGATTCAGCCCCGCAGCAAGCTGCGGGGCATTCTCGGCGTCCCGCCAGTAGGAGGCGAGTTCTAGATATCGTGATTTCGTAAACCCCGATGCATGACTATTCAACATGGAGTTCACGCATGGCGCTTTCGGAGCGCTCCGAGAGCGCTGGATATTTCAAAAGTTCTGGATCTTCTTTGACGAGTGCGAGAGCTTCCGATCGAGCGGCTTCTATGAGCCGTGGATTTCTGAGCGCTTCCATGCCGATATCGGAGATGCCCCATTGGCGCTTGCCGAAAAGATCGCCTGCCCCGCGCGCTTCCAAATCCGCTTCCGCTAGTTTGAAGCCGTCATTGCTTTTCTCAAGCGAGCACAGGCGCTGCATTGCGATCTCGCCTGCCGTTTCTGGAAGAAGAAAGCAATGCGGCGGATGGCTCGAGCGTTGGATGCGGCCACGCAGTTGATGGAGCTGCGCGAGCCCGAATCTCTCGGCTCCTTCGATAAGCATGACCGTGGCGTTCGGAACGTTGATGCCGACTTCGACGACAGACGTCGCGACAAGCATCTGGACTTCGCCTGATGCGAAACGCCGCATCACGTCATCTTTTTCTTGTGATTTCATCGAGCCGTGCAGAAGACCTATTTCATACTCCGGGAATACTTCTTTCTTAAGACGTTTCGCTTCCGCTTTTGCGGATTTTGCTTGAAGCGCATTCACCTTGGCTGGGTCCGGCTCTTCGATGCGGGGACAAATCACAAATGCTTGGTGGCCTTCGCGCAATTCATTGCGTGCGGCCTCATATGCAAGAGTGCGCTCGTCTGGTTTTATAATGCGTGTCGTGACCATCGCTCGCCCCGGCGGGAGCTCATCCAAAACCGATATGTCGAGGTCGCCATACATAGTGAGTGCGAGTGTGCGAGGAATGGGTGTTGCTGTCATCGACAAAAAATGCGGAGCGATATTTTCCTTTTTAGCAAGCGCTCGTCTCTGCGATGTTCCGAAGCGATGTTGTTCGTCTACAATCGCGTAGGCGAGATGCTGGAATCTTACGGTTTTTTGAATGAGTGCATGTGTGCCGACTATCATCGCTATTTCTCCATTTGCAACCCACTTCAGAAATTGGCTGCGCGAGATATCAGTTGCTTTCCCGCGTACAGATTTTGAGGGGAACTTCATGCACCCACTTCCCGTTATGAGTCCTATGTTTATCGGCAATTCGCGGAAATATCCTATGAAAGATTGGAAATGCTGCGTCGCGAGAATTTCCGTTGGCGCCATGTATGCGACTTGCAGTGTGCCAGATTCACGACCCGGCGGCCGGGCGTGGACGACGGCATACGCCGTCGCGGCGGCGACAAGTGTTTTTCCTGCTCCGACATCTCCCTCGAGGAGTCGTGCCATGGGGTGCGCGTCACCGTGAGGAGGATCAAAATCACGGAGGATATCGGCAATCGCGCGCGCCTGGGCGCGCGTCGGGGGAAAATTAATTGATTGGAGAAATGTATTCGCATATTCTTGCCCGTTCTTTATTGAGAACGACGGCTCTTCGTCGTTTACGGCGCGCTCCTGTGCGCGCGCCACTTGAATCACAAATATTTCTTCGAACGCGAAGCGCTTCCGCGCCGCTTCCGCATGATCTCTCTTTTCAGGCGTGTGCATCCACACGAGTGCTGATGCTAATTCCGGTAGGTGGAACTTTTGTCGGATCTTCGCGGGAATCGGGTCGCTCATCTGAACATGCGCCCTCTCCTTGAATACCCGCTCGAGAGCGTGGTAGAACCATTTGCTGGTTATCCCTCGACTTTCCGGATACACCGGAAACAAAGCGCCAGAAACCGAACCATCTACTTTGTTGCGGGTCCCTGGCGTCGCGCTCATCGTATTTTCTAATACGTCTCGCGCGCCGCTTTTCCCGCGCCTCGTATCTGGTGCGATTTCTGGCGCTCTGGGTAGCGCGAACATTCCGCTCGAAACAGATCTGGCGGTGATAATTTCGAATTCAGGATTTGCGATATACGGATTTTTATCTGAACCGCCAACGACACCGGTCAATTTCACAAAACTGTCTTCGGGCACATATGAGGCGATATATGGTTGATTGAACCACAGCAATTTGATGCGCCCTGTCGCATCTTCGAACCATCCCTCTGTCGCGTTCCGCCGGCTTTTCCAAAGTTTTTTGGCTTTCAGTTTGGAGATCCTGCCGTAGAGCGTCACCTTCGCGCCTTTCGACAGCCTGTTGATTTCAGTTTCCTTGCCGAGTGCTTCATATCGCGCAGGAAAATGATAAAGAAGATCACGAATCGTTGAAATCCCGAGCCGGCGGAGCGCAGAGAGCTGCGCGGGAATGAGCCGGAAATGTTTATTAATCGAGTCTTCAGGCCGCATGTATGTAGTATATAACCGAGTTATGCACAGGAGCTCCCATAGCATCTTGCGTACGGAAATTCTGTCGGTACTATGGGCGTGTTTAGAAACTAGAGGCACTCATACGTCTATGATTTATAGAGATGACTTAGATGAAGAGAAGGATTTGTCGGCGGATGTTTTGGAAGTGGCGGACGAAGATGACGACGAGAGTCTGCCTCCCGAAGGCGAGGGGGACAGCGAGGGTGAAAGAGAATAGCAACTCGGAATTAAGGTTCAGTCGCTAACCTTACGGAGTCATAAGAAATTCACTGCTTTCTTGGTATTATCTAAAGATGAAAACACTTTTACAGTATTTAGGGATTGTCGCGGCGGTGGCGCTCACGCTTAACATCACGCCGGGGATATTCTACAGCGGCGGATGGCCGACTATTTTCCTGATCGCACTCGCGTGGTCAGTCATTATTCTTGTCATACGCCCGATCCTTCAATTACTTACTTTGCCGATTACGATTATCACGCTCGGGCTTTTCGCACTCGTTCTGAACGCATTCCTTTTTTATGCCATGACATGGATTGTTCCCGGCTTTACTGTTGCCGGTTACTGGTCTGCGCTTCTTGGTTCGGTCATACTTTCCGTCTTTATCTGGCTCATCCAGAAAATCTTCTAGAAAGTGCAAAGAATTTTGCTGAGCGTTCTCGTGGAGCCAGCCGAGGACGGTCGAAGGCATGAAATTTGAGTATTTTTCTACTTGTTTATCGTGGACGACCGTCCACGATAAACAAGTAAACAAGGGAGTCTTTCTTGAGCCAATTTCTTTCATGATAAGATTTCTGAAATATGCCCGCGCTGTGCTATCAGTATTGAACTACCCCATACAGAAAGTTATATAGTGTTTGGCATACGGGTTTGCTAGTATCTATTTGCGGACGAATCATATGAATCTCGATAAACAACGGACGCCAGAGCGGCGAAATTCGCCTGAGAGAATTGCTGCTCTACTCGGAGATTTGTTAGCAAAGGATCCACAAATGCTGGCAAAGGCCATTGATTCGATATCGCCGGAGGCCCGGACGGCATTGAGCGGATTAATACAATTAGCGGAAGAAAAAAATGCGCAACAATCTTCGGCTGAGGTTCAGCCACCAGCAAAAACAGACGCCAAGACAGAACAGGGCAAAATCGAAATTCCGGCTGATTATGAACCGAATCTCGACCAACGGCGAAGAGAGCAGGCATTTGATGACGACAACTATTGGATTAGCGAGAACCGAAAAAATTCTTTACCGGATTATGGGAAATCACCTTTATATCGCGCACATTGGAGATTAGGAACTCAGGAATATCGACTTAAGCTTGCAGAAGAAATACGCAGCAGATTTAAAATTGGTGAGTATTACTACATACGTGGTCGGGGAGGACGCAACCCGATGAAACTAGTTGAAATTTTAACTGACGGAACGGCTCAGATGAAACATAGAAATGATTTAGGAAATCAACCAAAGGTTTATCTCGAGGAATTGAAAGAACTGAATCCTGATGCTTTGCCATTATCAAAAGATTATTTGTAGATGAGACAGCGCACCCTGTCTTTCTATGTTTGTTAGAATTCCACAAATGGAGCCGGTTTGCTATCTGAACGGAAAGATTTTACCGGTTGCCGATGCGTGTGTGAACGTGTACGACATCGGACTTTTGCGCGGCTTTGGGATTTACGAAGCATTCATGACATACAGCCGCAAACCGTTCATGCTCGCCGATCACCTCGCGCGATTCCGACGCTCGGCCAAAGCAATGTCGCTTAAAGTTCCTGCAAGCGACGAGGAAATTCGTTCAGCAGTCGACGCATTGGTTGAGAAAAGCATTCCGTCTTATAAAGAGGCGGTGATTCGCATTATTTTGACAGGCGGTAATGCGCTTGACGGCATCGAATACAACTATGACACTCCCACCTTTTACATTCTTGTCGAGGAATTCAAGCCGTTTCCTAGCACATTGTACACCGACGGATGCCCCTTGACCGTGTTCGAACAACAGAGGCAGTTCCCGGAAAGCAAGACAACGAATTACATTCAGGCGGTCCTTCTGCAGGAGGCGCGCGAGAAAGCCGGCGCAATCGAAATTTTGTATGTGTCAAACGGAAAGGTCTTGGAAGCCGCAACGAGCAATTTTTTTATCGTGAAGAATGGCGTGCTCATTACCGCAAAGAGTGGAATTCTTGAAGGTGTTACTCGGAAAGTTACTATCGAAGTCGCGCGGCCGCACTTTTCTGTTGAAATACGGGATGTTTCAGTAGATGAGATGTACGACGCTGATGAAGCGTTCATCACGTCAAGTTTCAAAGAGATCGTCCCCATTGTGCGGGTTGGCGAGAAAACAATAGGGAGCGGGAAAGTCGGCGACGTGACGAAACGCCTCATGAAATTATTTCGCGACTATACAGTACATGTCGGTAGGTAGGCCTTGATGTTGTTATAATAAATCAATGAGTCTCGATAATAAAAAACCGGTGGATCTGCGCCGCAGAGGTCTCGTGGCGGCGCTCGGAGGCGCGCTGATGGCTGGCCCAGCGCGCGGGGGAGAGAAAAGTAAATCGGAAGACGATCGTTTTTTTGAAGCCATGGAGCGCGACATTGAAAAACAAGCTCGGTCAAATCCGGAATTTGTAAAGGAGATGTTCGTGCGGCACCGGGGTGATCTTATAGGCGATGCGACCAACGTAGAGAATTTAAAGCGAATGCTTAGGAGTTCAAAATTCCAACACGTACGGTCGCTCATTGCTGCAGACGTGATATTTCGCGAAAGGGAGATCGCATGGAAACGCAGGTACGTAGGGTTACTGGAGAAGTATCTTCCACCCGAAGTTCCGCGCGACAAAGGACGGCGCATCACTACGCAAACTCAAGCGCCACGACCCGATTTATCGGAACTTCCCCCGGAGAAACGACAGAAGATAATGTAATTCTTTTTTTCCGTCAGCTAATAGTCGTACACCCTCAAGGCAAAACAGGTCGTAATCGGAGAACGTGGCGCAATTGCGCGACATTAGATTTTCAGCAAATATGTTTCAATCAGTTTAGCGGGGCGCATAGAGTCTTTAAATGCGAGAAGTCCAGGCACTCCACAGGGGCAGCCGATCGTAAAATATGGAACACCGGGATACAGTCTCGCTTTTTCTTGATAAATAAAGGGACTTAATCCGCGATATTTAATATTAACCTTCTGCATCAAGCCGACAAAAAGATTCTCTGTCAGCGGGTGAGTGTATGCAAACCCCGCGAGCTTCCCATCCACTTCAACAAAAATATTTCTCTGCGGCAGACTTGTAAATTCCAGATATTGCAAACAGGCATTAAGATCATCGATAAAAACGCCTTTTGCGAACTCTGAATAGTTTGTTAAGTCCTTAGTGCTCGCCCAATTCCGAATGAATTCCGCTACGAACTCTGGCTCATATTGATTTTTTATAGTGTAAGAATAGTGATGTCTAAAATAATTTGCGTTTTGTCGAAATTTACGCAGATCAGGCGTCGCGGATTTTGATAATTTCTCGCAGTCGTAAAAATATTCAGGGCCATAGGGTATTTTCTCCTTTATAGTTATTCCATTTTCCTCAAAGGTTTTGATGTCTATCTCGCGAGCAAACTGCACTCCTCTGGCGTCTTCTTTGCCTATTTTAGACGGTGCGTACAAGAACCGCATTTCTTTATCAGAAGTATCGAGATAGTAAACGATGAGTTTACCATTCATTTGCTCGTAATAGCCGTGAGCGGCTAAAAGGAAGGGGCTCGTAAAATAAGCTTCGCGTCCTAATTCTCTCGAAATTTCCAGCGCATTATTGGGAGTAATTTTCTCCATTTAGATATTGTGCGCGTCTCGATTGAAACGCAACAGTTGACACCGCGCACTGGACGATGCACAATCGCATCCAGAAGATTGGCGCCGCCAGTCACGCAAGCAGAAGGAGAACATGAAATGGAAGCAACGAACCCGAACGTTCGTGCGCTGTTGTTCAGCAGTCACAAGGTACACGGCCGCGAATACCTCGATCACGCCGAGGGAGCGATCAAAGCATTTCTCGGACCCGTGACGAAGGTGGTTTTTATTCCATTCGCGCTCAACGACTGGGACAGGTATACGTGGGAAAATCGCAAACGTTTTGCCGCGATGGACATCGATCTGATCGGGATTCAAGAAGTTCAGGGCAACATTCATGATGAACTCGATAAGCTGTATCTCGGCCGCGATTCGCTCGCAATTGTAGTCGGGGGCGGAAATACGTTCCGCCTTCTCAAAGATATGCAGAGCGGCCTGATAGATCAGATGCGTTTTTACCTGACGGTGCGTGGAGTACGCTACATTGGTGTCAGCGCTGGCACCAATGTCGTATGCCCGACGATCATGACGACAAACGACATGCCCATCGTGATGCCATGGTCGTTTGATGCTCTCGGCCTCATACCGTACCAGATCAACACGCATTACGTCGACGCCGCTATCGCCGACGGGCATATGGGCGAAACGCGCGAGGAACGCATCAGGGAATTCCACGAAGAGAATGACGTTCCGGTCATCGGTCTCCGCGAAGCATCGTGGATACTCGTGGAACAAGGAATCAGTACTCTCGGCGGTCCAAGCGCCGCGCGGCTCTTTCTTCCGGGTCACGCCGCAGAATTCGAAGGCACGCGATCGATCGAATCCGAAATCGCATACGCACAGTCGCTCCAGCGGTAACTAGCAGGACCCGCGGCAAACTCATGAAGACCAGCAATCCACAGCTGGTCTTGTTTTTTTAAAGTTCAGTTTATCTCAATATCGATGTGGCGGATTTCGGGGTGAGTTTTCCTGATGCGTGATTCTATCTCGTCGATTTTTCTGCCCATGAGACGGGGAATGCGATCGGCATACTCCGCGGAGAACTTCTTAAAGGATTCGAAATCGCGTGTCTTTTTATACTGCTCTCGAAGTGAGGCCTGCTGATATTCGGCGGAAAGGAGAGCCGCGCCGTTGAATTCCACTTCGCACTTGATGCGATAGACTCCCCAGCCGAGTACGGTTGATTTGAAGTCAATCACTTTTTCGATCGCAGGGTCAGACTCGAGGAGTTTTATGACCGCCTCCTGTAATTCGTCCGGCATCGAGCGACCGATAAGAAACGAGCGGTTCTTCACAATCAGCGTAAGTGCCGCAATCGCAAGGAATATGGAAATAATGATCGAACCAACCGCATCCCACGCGACATTGCCGGTGTAGTACGACATTCCGATCGCGAAAGCGGCCACAGCAATTCCGGCGACGGCAATCGCATCCTCCAAATACACGGCGAGCGTCATCGGGTCTGCCATTTTCAGGCGTTCCGAGAGGCGCGCGTTCGGAAAACTTTTCTTAAGTGAAGACGCCGCAACGTAGAACGTATACAATTCGACGACAAGAGCAAAGACGAGCACCGCGAATATCACGAGGCTGAACTCGATCGGTTCGGGATGAAAGAGGGCGGTGATCCCGCTGTAGGCCGTGACGCCGGCTCCGGCGAAGAAGACACCGCACGCCGATATAAGTGCCCAGAAGAACCGCTCGTTTCCATAGCCGTATTCGAAATCCTCGTCGGCTTTTTTGAGCGAGCGGCGCAATCCTATCAAAAGCAGAATCTGATTCAGCGTATCTGCCGCGCTATGAACGGCTTCTGAAAACATTGCGGAAGAGCCGGACACCGATGCGGCAACAAACTTGCTCACCGTCACGATTGCGTTGCCGAACACTGCCGCTACGACCGGCCAAAAACCCGTGGTAGTTTGCAAAGCCATTTCGCTCGAAGTATATAAAACCTGGCGCAAAAGACTATATTTCCTGCTTTAAGAGGCGATCCAAATCTCGCAGCACAAAACCACTCGGAATGAATTGAGCAAAAAGATTCATAAGCTGACGAATCCTTTTCGATTTTACGAGTGTATACAAACGAATCTTATGGCTCAATTCGCGGGCGATCTGAACGCGCGGCAGACGCTTCGACTCGTACCGTTTGAGAGTATCGGAAATCGGAAATTGCCCCGACACTTTCATCAGCTCTCCCGCAAGCACGTATGCATCTTCCATCGCCATCGAGCCGCCGAGAGCCGCATACGGTCCGAATGCATGAGCCGCATCGCCTAGAAGCGCAATTCTTCCTGATACCCATTTGTCGAGTTTCACTTCCATAATGTCTGAGGGGAAGAGATCCTGATCTTTATGTTTTGAAATGGATGCGGGGATGAGCGCCGATTCTTCTTTCAAAATTGTCCGTAGCCGCTCGGCACGCCCCTCTGCAGTGTCCCATGCAGTGTGCTCTACCGGCGCAATGAAGGAGGCGTGCGTCTTGCCATTTGCTTTGAGGACAATTGCGAATTCGGACGGCTCAACGTATTCGGTCAATATGCCAGGAACATTGAATCTATCGTCTATCCATGTGTGCCAAACCCTCCAGTTGTCGAATTTTTCTTCGCTCTTTGGGAATGAGAGCTTGCGTACAACCGAATGCGCGCCATCGGCACCGACAACAGCATCAAATACACGCGATGTGCCGTCCGTGAATTTCACCGTGACACCTTCCTCATCTTGAACGATGCTTTCAACAGAAAGTCCCATGCGTATCTTCGATTGGTCGACACGCGAGAGGAGCCAATCATGGAGGTCGGCACGATTAATGCAGGTGAGCGATGAGCCGTACTTTATAAAAAAATTCCGCAGATCATAGGTGCGGATGCCGTTGCCCGCGCCATCGCGGATCGCATATGCCTGAATCCGCGTTCCAAACTGATCAAGCCCATCCGCGAGCCCGAGTTTTTTCAAAATATCGCGCCCGTTGTCCCACAGGCCGATGACGAACCCCTGATGCTCCCAATTCGGGCACTTCTCAATTATTTCGTATTCGATATGCGAGTGCTCAAGAAACGCCGCAAGTGTAAGCCCGCCGATTCCTCCGCCGACGATGAGAACTTTCATCTTCTGCATTATACGGCGGAGAGGGAGGGATTCGAACCCTCGGTTCGGTTTAACCCGAACAACGCGTTAGCACCGCGCCGCACTAGACCACTATGCGACCTCTCCTTGGTTAACAGCCGCAATCGTACTTTACCGATTGTACCTTATCAAATGTTCAGGTGATACGACTTCACTTCCCGTGATAATCGTACGCTTCAAGAGCCGCAATACGATCGAGGAGCACCTTCCTTATTTCCTTGTTTTCCGGCAAATGCATGATCCCATAATGGGAGTATTCATCGAGTCTTTGTCGCAGAGCGACTCTCTCCTCTTTGTTCTCCGGTATCAAAAAATTTCCTTCCCGCCATGTTTTGTCAAAAATATAGTCGGGAACAGGACTTTTTCGTTTCTCGGCGGATTTCGACAGCCGTTCGCTCATTTTTGAATTATAGCAGAAACCCTTTGATGGGCGTGGCTAATCATAATTTTCTAGTCAACGTGCATGTCTACGCGCGGGCGAAGGCGATCAGGGTGACTTTTGCTCCGGCAGCTTCAAGTCGCTTGCCGGCGCTCTCTAGTGTTGCACCGGTTGTTGTAACATCGTCAATAAGAAAAATATGCGTATCTTTGATGATCGACTGTGATACAGCAGCGAATGCGCCTTTCACATTCTGTATTCGCTCATCGCGCGAGAGGTGCGTTTGTTGCCGTGTCGCGCGGATTCGCGCGAGCGCGTGCGGCGCTAGAGAGGCGAGATCGCCATTGCGAAATTCTTGCGGCAGGCGTTTAAGCACGATATCTACTTGATTAAAGCCGCGCTCGCGCTCGCGGCTCTTATGAAGCGGCACCGGAACAAGCAACACTCTTTTTTCGGAGAACAACTTCGATGAGGAGATTTCCTCGCGGAGAAAATCAGAGAGTGCGCTCGCGCAGAGGGATGCGGCATGAGCGGAGCCGTCGTACTTCAGCGAACGGATCAAATCCTCAATGATCGGCTCTCGATAATCCATGAGCGTCGTGATTCTCGTTCTATCAAGAGAGAGTGAGGCAGGGGATACGGGAATATCTTCAAATGTGCGCGCTGTCGTGCGGACACTGCGCTCGCGCCGGGGCAGAATAAGGTCAAGCATGCGGGATAACAGTTTCTTCATGTTTGCCATTGTAGCGCGTGCTAATCTGCTCTCATGCTTGCAGACAAGAAATGTGTCCCATGCGAAGGTGGAGTATCGCCGCTCACGCGAGCGGAGGCCGGGACACTGTTAAAGCAGATTTCCGATTGGAAGATTTCTGATGACGCGGAAAAGATATCAAAAAAATTCAAATTCAGGAACTTTGCCGATGCGCTCGCATTCGTAAACAACGTAGGAGCGATTGCGGAGCGCGAAGGGCATCATCCTGATCTCCAATTATCGTGGGGAAAGGTTTGCATCGAGCTTTCGACGCACGCAATAGGTGGGCTTTCAGAAAATGATTTTATTTTGGCCGCCAAGATCGATCAAGTCTCTTAATTCTGCGGAATACAGTATGAGGAATACGGTATACTGTTCACATGGTTGCTTTTTCTCTCGGCAAATTGTTCGGCCGCTCTCAAGAAGGAAGTATTCTTGGAATTGATATTGGGGCATCGTCGGCGAAAGTCGTGCAGCTTCGCGCATCAAAAGGCGCGGCGATTTTAGAAACATACGGCGAAATTGCGCTTGGTCCATACGGCAATGCCGCAATCGGTAAGGCGGTAAAGCTGCCGCCTGAAAAAATCGCCGAAGCGCTCACCGATCTCATGCGAGAAGCCAACGTAACGGCGCGCACAGGCGGGCTTTCCATCCCTTTTTCAGCATCTCTTGTGTCTATCATCGACTTGCCAAAGGTGGACGACGACGCTCTCGCGCGCATGGTGCCCATAGAGGCGCGAAAATACATTCCCATTCCGATAAGCGAAGTGACGCTCGATTGGTTCGTTATTCCCCGCGAGGAAGAAGGCGCGAGCGCTTTTGACAGAGTTGAGGAGCCTTCGCCTCTCCGAGCCAAAGGCCAGGAAGTGCTCCTCGTTGCAATACACAACGCGACAGTGAAAAATTATCAGGCCATCGCGAGCGCCATCGGAGTAAAGGTCCATTTTTTTGAAATAGAAATTTTCAGCGAAGCGCGCTCGTCAATGGAGCACGGCACGGCGCCAGTTTTGGTTGTTGATATTGGCGCGGCAATGACAAAGATGTACATCGTCGAGCGGGGGATCGTGCGCCTCACGCACCTTGTCACAACTGGCGGCCAGCATATGACAGATACTCTTGCGCGCTCTCTATCATGGGATTTTGAGAAAGCGGAGCGCGTAAAGCGCGAGCGCGGTCTCATAGATTCCAGCGCATATGGCACGGAAGAGAATGCAAAAATCAAGTCGGCGCTGTTATCAACACTCGCGCGCGTGTTTGCGGAGGTAGACCGTGTACTATTGAGCTACGGGCAGCGATATAATAAAAACGTGTCGCATGTTCTCTTTGCAGGCGGCGGCGCTTCGCTTCCCGGACTCAAAGAGCACGCGAAAACAGCGCTGCGGGCCGAAGTCACTGTTGCCGATCCTTTCGCACGGGCGGAAGCGCCGGCGTTCCTGAAAGATGTGCTTCAGCAAATCGGGCCCGGGTTTGCCGTTTCCATTGGACTTGCCCTCCGAGAGCTAAAACATCTTTAGAACGGAGAACGTAGTAAGTACAACAAAATGCAAAACTTTCTCTCAGCTTCATCTACGTTCTACGAACTAAATTATGTCTGAAGTACAATCATCGTTTATTCCACCCGATACGGTGACGCCGTCTGGCAAAAGGCGCGAAAGCGGCGGCGGATTGTCTGACTTTCTTTCTCTCGTCGGGCTCGTGCTTGTTGTTGCATCTGTCGTTCTCGCTATTGGCGTTTTCCTCTACCAGCAATTTCTGGATGAAAGCAAAGAGAGCAGGCTCAAGCAGTTGAAGCACGCGAAGGAGCAGTTCCAGCCGACCCTCATACTTGAGATGACGCGGCTCGATGATCGGATGGAAGCGGCCGAGACGATTCTCGCCAATCACCCTGCTCCGTCCACATTTTTCCACATGCTGGAGCAGGTTACGCTCTCGACGGTCTCTTTCCGCTCTCTCGCTTTTGAGGTTGTAGATGCGCAGACGATTACGATAAAGATGGACGGCATCGCAAAGAGCGTGAACGCAGTCGCGCTTCAAGCAGATCTTTTCAGCAAGAACGGCGTTATCACGAGCCCTATATTTTCCAATATTGATCGGCAGCAAGATGGCGTCCATTTTAGCCTTACCGCAAACATCAATCCCGCGGCCATTCGCTATCGGCAGCTGATCGCGGATTTGATAGCGGCAGCACAGAACGCGCCAGGAGAGGCAACAGAAGAATTACCGGCAAGCAGTGCAGCACCGTTTAGTCCGTCGCAGCAAGAAGACTCTCGCGCAACAGGCCCCGGCGATCAACAATAATATTATGATTCGCACTATTTTTTCAGTTGTAGCTCTCCTTGCCGCCGGGGTGATCTTCTTTATGTATACGCAGCCTACGTATGGATCGCTCTCTCTTATTAAGGGCGAGATAGATCAATACAATAAGGCGCTTGAGAAGGCGGATGAGCTCAAGAAACAAAAAGAGGAGCTTCTGAAGAAATTCAACGCCATTGATCAGGAGTCAAAAGACAGATTGCTGAAGCTCCTTCCCAATCATGTCGACAACGTCAGGTTGATCCTTGATATAGACGGTCTTGCGGGCGCGTTTAACATACCCTTGAAGAACGTCGCTATTAACAGCTCTGAAACTGATGAGACAGGAAAATCTGTTATTAAATCGATTTCGTCGGGAAAGCAAAAATATGATTCGCTCACGCTCAAATTCGCGACCGAGAGCACCTATCCCGAATTTGTCCGCTTTATCGAAGCGCTCCAAGCGTCTCTGCGCATTGTGGACATCGTCTCTCTTAACGTTGCCCCGGGCGCCTCAGGCGGCGGCATATATCAATATACCGTTACCATTAAAACGTACTGGCTCCGCTGATGTCGCGTATGAGTACACTTAAACAATACAAAATAGCACTTCTCGGGATCGCGATCGTCGTTGCGCTCTTCATCTGGTGGGGCCTTCGCGGCTCGCCGCAAGACGTACCTCTCCTTACGACAGAGGCACTCGGGGGCGCCACCGGCATAGAAAAGGAGCTTGTCGAAACACTCATAACGGTTCAATCAATATCGCTGACCGGCACGATCTTTTCCGATCCAGCATTCCGGAGTCTGGGGGATTTCGGAAGGGAAATTATCCCCGAGCCGATGGGCCGCCGAGATCCGTTTGCGCCGCTTGCCCCTGGAGATCTTGATGAAAATGCGGAGAGCGAAGTCCCGGCGCAACTCTTTCGCGCGAGGTAATCTGAACGCACAACGTATTGCGAACGGCGAGATTCAGCATGCGCGCCATGCGGTACAATACTAATTATGCCGAGTAATACGCAGATTAATCCCGCGGCGACTGCCGCGACCCCCGCCGCCGGAGAGATCCCAACGCGAGTAATCGGCGATAAGAAGATTTCGTACGACATACTGCGCTACATCCCGGAAGAATCCGCGGAGCATTACAAATTGGCGCCGCTTAGTGTCGTAGACGGCGTGCTGGAAGTTGGCATGGTTGAGCCCGACAATCTCGGTGGCATCGACGCTCTGAATTTCATCACGCGCAATACGGGCCTTCCGTTCAAGCTCTTCAAGATATCGGCGGAGGATTTTGAGCATATTTTGCAGATGTATCGGGGGCTCGGCGGTGAAGTCGAACGCGCGGTTTCAGATTTGGCCGCAGAACAAAAGGAGCGGCTAGCCAAGGATGGAGCGGCACTCGGACTCGATTTAAATGATCCCTCTATCGGGCGCAAGGATGCTGACGATCTGGTAGAGCATATCCAGGAAGATGCGCCGACCATTAAGATAGTTTCAACGATATTGCGCTATGCGATAGATGGGAAAGCCTCCGACGTGCATATCGAACCGCTCCCGAGCGGGGTGCGCGTGCGCTACCGCGTCGACGGCGAACTCCATACGAGCGTCATCCTTCCTTTGAGCACGCATCGCGCGCTTATCGCGCGCGTGAAGGTGCTCGCTTCCATTCGGCTCGACGAGCAACGAAAACCGCAGGACGGACGGTTCTCTGCGACGATAGACAATCGCCCGATAGATTTTCGCGTTTCGACATTCCCGTCGTACTACGGCGAAAAGGTCGTCATGCGTATCCTCGATCGTGATCAGGGATTTATTCCACTCGACAAAATCGGGCTTACAGAACGCAACCTTACGCTCTTGAGGCGCGCCATCAAACGCCCGCATGGCCTGATCCTTCTTTCCGGCCCCACAGGATCTGGAAAATCAACGACTCTCTACTCCATGCTCAATGAGATCGATCGTGAGCATAAGAATGTGCTTTCACTCGAAGATCCTATCGAATACTTCGTCGATGGCGTCACCCAATCGCAGGTGAAGCCGGAAATCGGCTACACGTTTGCAACGGGGCTCCGCACAACGCTGCGGCAGGATCCGGACGTCATCATGGTCGGCGAGATCCGCGATTCCGAGACGGCCAAGCTTGCGTTCCAAGCGGCGCTCACTGGGCACCTCGTGCTATCGACGATCCACACGAATGATGCAGTGGGCACGATTCCGCGCCTCATAGACATGGGAGTTGAACCCTATCTCATTCCGCCGGTTTTGATCCTCTCCATGGCACAGCGCCTAGCGCGCACTCTGTGTTCTGATGGCGGTAAAGAAATCGAGATTTCCGCGAGCGATCGCAAAAGCATTGAAGCGAACATGAGCAGTCTGCCTCCCAAATACCGATTCGAAATACCGCGCGTTGCATACGAAGCGGCAAAAACACCGACGTGTCCAACGGGAATGCGCGGGCGCATGGCGGTGTTCGAAGCCCTGGAAATGTCGCCGGAGATCGAGCGTATCATTTTGGAGCATCCCGTCGAATCGAAGCTCTGGGCCGCGGCGCGTGCGCAGGGCATGCTCACGATGCGCGAAGACGCGCTCGTGAAGGCATTCCACAAGCTCGTTCCTTTCACGGAGGTGAACAATTTGAGCAGCCTTCTTCTTGCGGGGGATACCGATGTCGGTGAGGAAGAGAAAGAGGAAGGGGAAGAAGGAGGAAAGACACGTAAAGCAAAAGGCGAAGAAAAAGACAAGGTATGACCCAATAGTGCCCCTCATCTTTAGGCCTACACATACAATGGAGACAGGAAACAAAGAAAACAAAAACGGAGGAACAAAAGGACAAGTTTTGCTCGTTGATGACGACAAATTTTTGATCGACATGTATGCGATGAAATTCACAACAGGAGGATATACCGTAGAGGCCCACCTTTCTGCGGGCGACGCCCTCACGGCACTTCGCGGCGGATTTGTTCCGGACGCGATTGTTTTTGACCTCATCATGCCCGAGCATGACGGCTTTTCATTTCTCCAGACGCTTTCGGCGGAGCATCTCGGGGGAGAGGCGGTGCGCATCGCACTCACCAATGAGAGCGATGACAATGCGCAGAAGAAAGCATCAGAGCTCGGTGCCGATCGCCTCGTCGTCAAAGCAAATACCATTCCTTCTGAAGTTGTCGCAATAGTCGGGGAGGAGATCACTAAAAAACAACGAAAGCAATGAGTATGTTTTTTATGACCCTGTTAAATCCTGCATCGCAGGACGACATGTCAGTTCTTCACATGCATCATGCATAATGGATTATGTATTGCAGACATGCGCTACAATGCGGGGTAAGAGCATGTCGTATTTAACAGGGTGTAAGAGCTTCTAAATTCGTTATCACTCATTAAGAATCTCTAACATGACAGACTACCCCGCGCAGCTAAAAAAATACATCAATGTACTTTCTCATGAGGGCGGCTCTGATATTCACTTCACATCCGGAGCGCATCCGACAATTCGTGTATCCGGATCGCTCGCGCCCATGCTCCGCGAGCCAGTCCTCTCGGGCGAAGATACGGTAAGTTTTCTTAGAGTGCTCGCGCGGCCCGATCAGGAGAAGCGCTTTCTTGAGGCACAGGAACTTGATTTCGCATACGAAACCGAAGACCGCATACGATTCCGCGGCAATGCGTTCTACCAGAGAGGAGCCGTGGGGATCGCGCTGCGTCTCATTCCACGTCAGATACGCACGCTCCAGGAATTGAATCTACCGGACGTGCTTGCGACATTCGCGCGCAAATCGCAGGGCTTTTTTCTCGTCGTTGGCCCCGTCGGACACGGGAAAACGACAACGCTCGCCGCTCTCATTGATCTCATTAACACGGAGCGTATGGAGCACATCGTCACGGTAGAGGATCCAATAGAATACGTGTTCGAACCGAAGCAGTCTTTAATAGAGCAGCGGGAAGTGCGCATTGATACAAAAGATTTTCCCACGGCGCTCCAATCCGCTTTCAGACAAGATATAGATGTTTTAATGGTTGGAGAAATGCGGGGGCCGGAAACCATGTCATCCGCGGTGACGGCGGCAGAAACAGGGCACCTCGTGCTGTCAACACTCCACACGAACAATGCGGCACAGACGATAGATAGAATCATCGATACCTTCACAGCCGTTCAGCAGGATCAAATCAGATTGCAGCTTGCCTCCTCGATGGCGGGTATTTTCTCCCAGCGTCTCATTCCACGTATTTCAGGTGGTCTTATTCCGGCTTACGAGCTCCTCATCAACAATAAGGCGGTAGCCAATTTGATTCGGGAAAAGCGAACGCACGAATTGAATACGGTCATTGAAACGAGTTCGGGAGAGGGGATGGTGGATATGAATCGCTCGCTCGCCGAGCTTGTGGCAAGAGGGGAAATTACCGTAGAGAGCGCATACCAAAATTCACTCAATCCCAATGTACTCCAAAAATTACTTTAAAAATTCGGATTTTATAAAGTATGGCAGTTTTTAATTACACCGCAGTTGATGCCGAAGGAAACGAGCGGGCTGGCACTATCGAAGCCGTCAACATTGATGTGGCGATTGTTGCGATCCAGCGTCGCGGCCTCATTATATCCAACATTGAGAGTGCCGAGAAGAAAAGTGTGGGCCTCATGAGCAGAGTCACTTTTTTTGAGAGAGTAAAAAACAGCGATATCGTCATTCTTTCCCGCCAGATAACAACGCTTTTTGAAGCACAAGTGTCCGCACTTCGGGCATTCCGCCTCCTCGCCGCAGAGGCGCGAACAGAACTTCTCGCCGAGAAACTAACCATCATTGCCAACGACATCCAGAGTGGGAGCAGCATTTCCGCAGCGCTCTCGCGGCACCCTGACGTCTTCTCCGGCTTTTACGTCAACATGGTTCGTGCAGGAGAAGAAGCGGGCAAACTGGATGAGGCGTTCTCCTTTCTCGCTGATTATCTCGATCGAACATATGAAATCTCGCAAAAAGCGCGCAATGCGCTCATTTACCCTGCGTTTGTGATATTCACGTTCATCGTTGTCATGATTCTCATGATGACGCTCGTGATACCGAATCTCGCAAAAATGTTATCAGAAGTCGGGCAGGACATACCGATTTACACGAAAATCGTAATAGGGATAAGCAGCTTCTTCTCCGAGTTCATAGTCCTCATATTGGTTGTTTTTGGCGCCGGTGCATTTTTCTTTGTTCGCTACGGGCGAACGGAGGCAGGCAAAATGCTCTACTCTCGCGCACGCCTCGGGATACCGTATCTCGGAGGTGTGTATAAGAAGCTTTTCCTTTCACGACTTGCCGACAATCTTTCAACAATGCTTCGGAGCGGCATACAAATTTTGCGCGGAATTGAAATCACAGGTTCTGTCGTTGGGGATCCAGTGTATGAGAAACTCTTGAAAGAAGCAGCCATCGACGTTCAAGCCGGGCTTCCGGTATCGGAAGCTCTGCGCCGTCATCCGGAGATTCCGGGGATTGTGGTTGCGATGATTAAAATCGGCGAGGAGACGGGAAACATGGGAAGTATTCTCGACACTATGGCCAAGTTCTACCGCCGCGAAGTGAATAATGCGATAGATACACTCGTCGGGCTCATCGAACCATTCATGATCGTAACCTTGGCAGTGGGCGTCGCAATACTTTTAACGTCAGTTCTCATTCCTATTTACAATATCGCCTCCGGATTTTGATAGAAAACAGAGCGGGTATACAATTTAACATATGAAATATAGCAAGGGATTCACGCTCATCGAGCTTCTGGTCGTGATCGCGATCATCGGGATTCTTTCGTCGGTTGTGCTCGCTTCTATGAACAGTGTTCGCAAAAAGGGCCGAGACACGGCTCGGATTTCTCACGTGCAGCAGTATCGGCTTGCTCTCGAAATGGTCTACGACACCTTCCAAACGTATCCTGCTGATGATGATGCAGTTGTAGATCAGGGATTTATTTCGGCGTTGCCGCGCGATCCGTCGACGAATGCCCTCTATCAATATGTTGGTATCGGCTCCGACGGTAATCCTTGCCCACCGGCGGGACCATGCACGAGTTATATTCTGAAAGCGACTCTCGAAACGCCGGGACATACGATTGTGCAGGCCGATAAAGACGGAATGATCGCAGGGGTTAACTGTGGCCCCATACCGCAAACCGTATCGGAGGTTGAATACTGCGTAGCGCCGTAGGAATAGCAGATTGCAATGACCCCAGCTCTCTTTGCCCTCTTCGGACTCATTGTGGGCAGTTTTCTTAATGTACTCATCCTCCGGAACGGCGTGGAGACACTGCGAGGCAGAAGTGCGTGCCTCTCCTGTGGAAGGAAAATCGCGTGGTACGATCTCGTTCCCGTCGTCTCGTGGATTTATCTTCGAGGAAGATGCCGCTTCTGCGGCAGCCGCATCTCCCTGCAGTATCCACTCGTAGAATTGCTTACTGGAATTCTCTTTGGTCTCGTCGGCCTCTCTTCGCTTGTGCTTTTTGAGAAGCTCATCTCCCTACCAATACTTGCTCTGCTTGTCGCTATTTTTGTCTATGATATGAAGCACAAGATTATTCCCGACCCGTGGGTCTGGACTTTCAATCTTCTTGCATTTCTGTTTTCACTACTAACTACTAACTACTTACTACTAACTATTTTCTCTGGTCCTATCACCGCACTGCCGCTCTTTCTCCTGTGGCTTGTTTCGAGAGGGACATGGATGGGATTCGGGGACGTGAAGTTGGCGCTTGGGATGGGGTGGCTCTTGGGGTCGTTCTATGGGCTCTATGCTATTTTTTTCGCATTCGTGCTCGGAGCCGTTATAAGCGTTCCACTTGTATTTTTTTCTTCCCAATTATGGAAGCGAAGCATCCCGTATCACTTTTTGCACAGATTCATCACGGTAAAAAGTGCTAAGGGGTATACAATGAAAAGCGAGGTGCCGTTCGGGCCATTCCTCGTGTCGTCGACTATTATGGTTTGGTTCGCAATGCTCTATAACGTGCCACTGTCGCTACTTGCATGATAAAGAAAAAGAGTACTTCTGCAGGTCTAACGTTGATAGAGCTCGTCGTGGCTGTCGGTATTTTCGCACTTATCACGGGCATTATCCTTGCAAACAATACTCGTTTTGGCGGAATATTTTCGCTCCAAAATCTCGCGTACAGCATTGCGCTTTCAATTCGAGAGGCGCAGGCCCATGGCATATCAGTAAGCAGGTACTCGAGCGGCTACGAAACGGCATTCGGCATGCATTTTGATGTATCATCACCGGCGAGTCGCCTACACTATGAACTTTTTGCCGATAGCATTGATGACGGCTATTTCGAAACAAGCGAGAATGTGCCGCCATCGCCATATACGATTGGCCGGGGGTATACAATTTCGAAGCTCTGCGCACCCGCGGGGAATACTATTGAGACCTGTACGTCTGTAGAGCGACTCGATATCATCTTTAGACGTCCCGAGCCCGATGCGTCTATTCGCGCGAATAGCCTGGCGCAGAAGTATGAAAGCGGTCGGATCGTCGTGCAGTCACCTCGGGGTGATCAATTGAGCATTCTTGTGTTAGCAACGGGCGGGATATCAGTTCAAAGATAAATATGTGGAACAAAACTCTTTCTTGCTGTGCAATTTTAGGGTCGCTATCTGCGCGTGCTCGCGCAGCGCTGCCTCTCGCGCCGTCGCGCTGCGAGACACCCCAAAATCGCACAGCTTCGGCGAGTTTTGTTTTTGGGAGGAGGAATAAAATACCTCGCAGCAAGCTGACGAGGTATTTTATTTTTGAGAACCGTCGGTTCTCAACGCTCGCTTCGCTCGCTGCTCTCCTCCACGGGGAACCGGATGCGGGTCCCCGACCCCCTCCGCCCTTTGCGCATTCACCCCCGAAGCAGAGCTTCGGGGAACTCTGCGCAAAGATAGGAGAAAATCGGGGTTTTACTTTGATCGAAATGATGGTTGCAACTGCGCTGTTTGCAATTGTGATGCTTGTTTCTGTGAGCACGCTTCTTGCGCTCGCGGATGCGAATCGGAAGGCGCAAGCGCTCCAATCCGTCATAAATAATCTGAATGTCTCGCTCGACGGCATGGTGCGCGCCATTCGCATCGGGAGCGATTACCATTGTGGCAGCACGGGTGTTCTGCGCGACCCGCAGTCGTGTCCAACCGGGGGAGATACATACTTTGCATTTCAGCCATACCATGAAGGCGACGCTGCCGTGCAGCCGTGGGTGTATAAATTTGACGGCACTCAAATCCTGAAATCAGAAACAGGAGGGGAACCATTCTACGCAATCACAACGCCTGAGGTCCAAATTGATAGCGTCCGTTTTTACGTCGTTGGCACAGCGCGTGGCGCAGATAGAATTCAGCCGAAAGTCGTCATCACGATAAAGGGTACCGCAAGTGCCGGTAACGAAAGAGCGAAAACGGAATTCAACATTCAGGCAACAGCTGTGCAGAGAATACTTGATATCTAGTTCGTAGAACGTAGTACGTAAAAAGTAGTAAATAGCATGAAAAAAATCACCATATGAAAAAGAATTCTCAACTACGAACTACGAACTACGTACTACGTACTAGTGCTGGGTTTACGCTCGTCGAGACCTTCGTCGCGGTCGTGCTTTTGTCTGTTACGATTGTTGCTCCCATGATGCTGACGGTGCGGAGCCTTTCTTCCGCATACTATGCACGCGATCAGGTGACAGCATTTCATTTGGCGCAGGAAGCGATAGAAGTTGTTCGGCACATTCGGGATAGCAACATCCTTAAGATCGTCTATGGTGAGTCCACGAATCTTTTTGCCGGCATACCATCGACGAGTGGCGAGGCATTTTACGTCGATGCACCTTCTTCCGCCGCTCTCGACTGCGGGGACAGCGGGTGCCCGCTTCTTACGACCGATGGGGAACTCTACGGATACGGCGAAGGCGGGAATTGGAGGAGTACAAAATTCACACGAGCTGTTCGAGTAACTGCCATTAATCCGGACGAGTTGCGCGTCGCCGTAACGGTTTCTTGGAAATCGGGGCCATTTAAAGAGCGCACATTCACGATTTCCGAAAATGTTTATCGGTGGGTTGAGGACGGAAGCGCAATATGACCCCTTATCACTTTTTCTCCAAATGCTGTAAGCGGCTTTCTAGAGTCGGTGATTCGTCGTTGTTCAAAACCATGGTGGCAGATCCCACTTTTAGGAAAAGTGATAAGGGGTTTACGCTCCTGCTTGCAGCGCTCGTTTCTTCGATTGCTCTTGCGCTCGGAGTTGCGGTGTTTGAGATTGCAATAAAGCAGATCGAGCTGTCGTCGATGGGCCGCGATTCGCAATTCGCATTCTATACAGCCGATTCCGCGGCGGAATGCGCGCTCTATTGGGATTATCGCTATTCGTATTTTTCTCCAACTCCTTCGCCGGATACGCCAGCGAACGTTACATGCGATGGCAGAACTATAACCATCAGTGATCGCCCTGCCGAGCCGATGCCGAGCACGTACACATACACGATAGGGATCGGCGACATGAATTTATTTACAGATGCGACGCCAGGAAACTTGTGCGCGCGCGTTACTGTAACGAAGACACGCGGCGCGGATAACATCGTTCGCAGCATTATTCACGCCGATGGTTTTAATGATGATTGCAGCTCTCTTGCCGAGAATCCGCGCGCTATTCAGCGTTCAGTGGAGATACGGTACTGAACCAGGTTCTAGCTGCTAGGGACTAGGTTCTAGAGAGATTCACGATGAGTCGGTTCCTGTATTTCCTGAAGCTAGAAGCTAGAAACAAGAAGTTGTAGAGTATAAACATGATTCCCGAGAAAATTAGTGAGCGTTACATAAAACTCAAAGGTACGATCAACCACCACCGGCGTCTGTATCACGTCTACGATAAAGAGGAAATAAGTCAGGCCGCGCTCGATTCGCTAAAGCACGAACTTACGGATATCGAGAAAAAGTACCCGGAGATCATTGCGCCGGATTCGCCATCGCAGAGAGTGGCGGGCAAGCCCCTGCCGGGCTTTGTTAAGGTCCGACACAAAGTGCCGCAGTGGTCCTTCAACGATGCGTTCACGAAAGAAGAGGCTCAGGAATTCGACGCGCGCGTAAAGCGCTTTCTGCGCTCCTCGTTCGGCGATGTCAGACCTACGTATGTGTGCGAACTCAAGATCGACGGACTTAAAGTTGTTCTTGATTACGAAAAAGGATTTCTTAAAACAGCTGCAACGCGAGGTGACGGGCTTGTGGGCGAAGATGTGACGGCGAATATCCGTACTATCGAATCTGTGCCGCTTTCGCTCACGCGGCCAATAGATGTTGTTGTGGAGGGCGAGGTATGGATGAGCACAGCGAGCCTCGACGCTTTGAATCGCGCGCGCAAAAAAGCAGACGAGGCACCCTTCGCGAATCCACGCAATGCGGCGGCCGGTTCGATCCGCCAACTTGATCCTTCGATTGCTGCCGCGCGGAATCTCGATGTGTTTATCTACGATGTGGCGCACACGTCAGAAGAACTTCCGGAAACTCAGGTTGAAGAGCTTCTCTATATGCGTGAGCTCGGCTTCAAGATAAATCGGCACTACGAGCACGCGCCGAATATAGAAAAAGCGGTAGCGTTTTGGGAGAAGTGGAAGGAGAAGGGGAGAAAAGAGGAATATTGGGTAGATGGGATTGTCATAAAAGTGAACGAGAGGAAGTATCAAGAAGCCCTCGGCTTTACGGGGAAGGCTCCGCGCTTTGCCATTGCGTTCAAATTCCCGGCAGAGCAAGTAACGACGATCGTAGAAAATATCGTGCTCCAGGTCGGCCGCACGGGAGTTTTAACTCCCGTCGCGCACATGAAGCCCGTATCTGTCGCAGGGACCACTGTCTCGCGCGCGACACTCCATAATGAAGATGAGATCAAGCGGCTCGATGTGCGGATCGGGGACACGGTAATTCTCCAGAAAGCTGGCGACGTGATTCCCGATGTCGTAAGCGTGATAAAGGACCTGAGGCCGAAAAATTCTAAGCCGTATCAGTGGCCGAGACGGGTCCCTGAATGTGGCGGCAGCGGCGAAATTGAGCGCGTCCCGGGGGAGGCGGCATGGCGGTGCGTCAATAAGAATTCGTTTGCCATCGTCCGACGGCGCTTTCATAATTTCGTCGGCAAACACGCGCTTGATATTGAGGGGTTCGGGCCGCGTACCATTGATCAGCTGCTCGAAAAAGGGCTGGTTCAGCACTATGACGAGCTCTTTACGCTAACGGAAGGCGACCTTCTCTCGCTAGAGGGATTTGCGGATATTTCAGCGAAAAAGCTAGTCGCCTCAATACAGAAAGCACGTCGCGTGCCTCTCGCGCGGCTTCTTGTGGGACTTTCGATTTCGCAGGTCGGAGAAGAAACAGCAATTTTGCTCGCGAACGAATTTCGCACAATGGATGCGCTTACGAAGGCGACCGAAGAGAAATTAACCGTAATTGATGGAATCGGGCCCATCGTTGCGCGATCTATCGTTCAGTGGTTTTCTGAAAAAAGACACAGAGATCTCGTAACTCGGCTCAAGAAAGTTCTTATGATTGAAAGTCCTCCACGAGAAACAAAAAAGAAGTCGCCACTAGCGGATAGAATTTTCGTTCTTACTGGAACTCTCAAATCAATGTCGCGGGACGAGGCGAAAGAACGCTTACGATCGCTTGGCGCCGATGTGTCGTCCTCCGTTTCAAAACAAACGTCGTACGTCGTGACGGGCGAAAATCCCGGCTCAAAAATAGAAAGAGCGCGCGAGCTCGGAGTGCCCGTTCTCTCGGAACCCGCATTTCTCAAACTGCTCAAGTGAGCTGATTTTTTTGAAGTGGATGCGTAGGGTATGATGTCGGCAATGGCTGGCGAAATTGATATTAAAGCGCTTGCGGAACTCGCGCGACTTGAGGTAGGGGATGAAGAGCTCGCGACGCTCGAGCGCGAGATTCCGGATATTCTGAACTTTGTTCGCGTCATAGAAAAGGCAGCAGCCTCATCGGAGGAAGAGTCTCCGTCCCTCCGGAATGTTGTGCGAGCGGACGAGAATCCGCATGAGAGCGGTGTGTATACCGAGAAGTTATTGAAAGCTGCGCCAGCGCGAGAAGGGAATCGTATTGCGGTGAAACAAGTCTTAAAAAAGAATAAGGAATAGGGAATAAAGAATAAGGGAGAAAGGATAACGTATGCTAGATATAACAGCGCTAACGATTGCTGGGGCAAGAAAAGGCCTCGATAAAAAGGAGTATTCGGCGCAGGAGCTTACGAATGCGTGCCTTTCTGAAATTGAAAAGAGGGAGCCGAATATTCATGCATTTCTCGAGGTATGGATGGATTCGGCGCGCGACGAGGCGAAAGCGGCAGATGAAATGATTGCGCGTGGTGAATCGCGATCGCTCACCGGTATTCCGCTTGCGATCAAAGACAATATTCTCATCGAAGGCAGGCGCGCAAGCTCAGGCTCGAAGATATTGGAGAATTACGAAGCATCCTATAACGCGACCGTGATCGAGAAGCTTAAACGCGAGGGAGCCGTCTTTATCGGGCGCACAAACATGGATGAATTTGCCATGGGCTCATCCACAGAAAATTCGGCATTCGGACCGACAAAAAATCCCCACGACACTGCGCGCGTTCCCGGCGGCAGCTCCGGCGGAAGCGCCGCAGCGGTTGCTTGTGGAGCGGCACTCGGCGCACTCGGCTCTGACACCGGCGGCTCTATCAGACAGCCGGCAGCTTTTTGCGGCCTGGTGGGCCTCAAGCCGACCTACGGCTCCGTATCGCGCTTCGGTCTTATGGCAATGGGCTCTTCGCTCGATCAGATCGGCCCATTTGCAAAAACAGTCGCTGATGCGGAAATCATATTTGAAGCGATTAAGGGACATGATCCACTGGATAGCACCTCGTTTCCATCCGAAGAAGAAGCGTCGCCGCCGCAACGGAAAGTTATCGGAGTGCTGCGCAGTTTCATCGAGCGCGGCGGGATTGATCCAGAGATGCTCGCAAATTTCAATAGCGCGCTCGAACAATTAAAAAGCCGCGGCTTCACGGTAAAAGAAGTTGAACTGCCCTCGCTCGAATACGCACTCGCTGTCTACTACGTCCTCATGCCCGCGGAGGCGTCCACCAATCTCGCGCGCTATGACGGGATTCGCTACGGGCTATCCACTCCGGCAGAAACGATTCAAGAAGTATACAAAAAAACGCGAGGACAGGGCTTTGGAAGAGAGGTTCGGAGTCAGTCGATGCGATAGCAACTCCGACGACGCCTGCTCCCGCATTCAAATTCGGTGAGAAATCAGATCCGCTCTCTATGTACTTAGAGGATATATTCACAGTGCCCGTGAATCTTGCCGGCGTGCCGGCGATTTCCGTTCCTTCGGGGATGGTGGAGAGGGACGGCTCTCTCCTTCCAGCTGGCTTTCAAATTATTGGTCCTTCCCGAAGCGAGAAAATGTTATTTGCTATCGGCAAATGCATAGAAAATACATAGTATAATTTCCCCATGATCTCCGCCTTTTTGCGGAGACGATATTGCCATGCACGGTCGAGTTTGCTACCAGAACGTAATTGCGCGGCGCGCGCTGAAAAACGCCGCCTGCTGCTAAAAGATGCCCGGCGACATACCAATTGGAGAGGCGTTTACCAATATTATATGGTACGTAGGTGAGCTCGCGTTCCGGCTTGTGCCCGGTACCATTCTTTCGCTCTCGCAAAATATTAATGATCCTGTGGCGGGTCCAGTTCCCTCTGGAATCGGGCCAATTGCTGAGCCAGTCACGACGGAGAGCGTCGTTACCTATTTGGAGCGGATATCGACTCCGGAGCAATACAGTTCACTCGTTCACAATTGGGAAATGTATGTCGCATACGTGATGGCCCTCTCGCTTGTCTTGCTGACGATTGTCATTTACTGCTCTATCCGCGTTCGCCAGCTTCGATACTGGGAGCGCAAGCAATTTGAAGCGGCGGCGCAAACAGTCGTTGCGGAAGACGTGCCGCGCACGATTCTGCGCTGGAAAAGAATTATCGAACAAGTCTCCTCCGATAACGAGCAAAATTGGCGGCTCGCGATTCTGGAAGCGGACATCATGTTGAGCGAGCTTCTCGATAGGGAAGGGCACAAAGGTGATACGATCGCCGACAAGCTGAAAAATGTGGATCGCGCATCATTCAACACGATTGATTTTGCGTGGGAAGGGCACAAAGTGCGCAATCGAATCGCGCATGAGGGAGCGAGCATGCATCTCACTGACCGCGAAGTGCGGCGCGTCATACATTTGTACGAGCGCGTGTTCAGAGAATTTGGGATTATTGAATAATCTCAACATTGTCCGGGCGGCCCGATTTGATTTACAAATGCGGAAGCCGTGGTAAAGTCTTGCGGGTATCCGGGCTATCAAAGCTCATTTTACTGATGGAGGTTCCAAATGATTGCCAAGCTGTGGGCTGCAATCGCTACGGTAATAGCCGCGGCACTGACGGTGCTGCACTTCGATAACCCGTATCCGCTCGTTCAGGTTCCCGATCGCGGGCATCGACTGTACGCCGTTCCGGCCGCACAGCATGCGCTGGTTGTGGACATTCTGAAAAGGTCAGGGCTGAGGCCCTTCGGCACTTTCACGGCCGGGATCAGGCAGACGCTGTTTGAGGACGGCATGACGGTGATCGCATCGGGCGCGGGGGTGGAGAAGGCAGCAATCTCGCTTCCGGTCGAAAATCCTCAAAAGAAAGCTGAGGAAATGAAGAAAGTTGTCCTGGCTGAATTCGGGATCGAAACGCAGCTCTGGACACCGCCCGATCCAGAATTGAAGGACAAGCTCGTCGTGCTGAAGTCCGCAAATCTTCCGCTCGACTTCGCCTACCGCCTGCCAGGCAATAAAATGCCATGGCCGAAGTGGGAATGAGGCGATCGACTGCCTTGCGAACACTTCGGAGAGATCCGGAGTGTTTTTTTGCAGCATTTTGGTGCACTCTAGGGCTGGATTGACACCCTATTGCTGGCTGGCCTGCGCTTAGCCATTTGAAGAATTAATCATCGATTCGAGAGCTCTGATGTTTTCGCTAATTGCTTCCATGGTATATAGCATATTTTCATCAATGAGGACTGAAGTTTGATTAGGGCAAGAAACCATATACCCCTGAAACATCAGTGTTCTTTACTGGGGGGTTACCGACCAAGTAACACAAGGGCCATGACACTTAAAGCGCGACCCGGGTGCACGCATAATTGTTTGTCCATTGTACTGTCCTCGAAGAAACGAGCGATTCGATCGTTATCGCTTCCACTGTCTGTTCTAAGCTTGAGAGATTTATATTTTCCGAATTCTCGCGTAAGAAAACTCTTGATATTTTCCTCGCTTACCAAATCTCCTGGCGAAGCTTGAATATCCATTTCGGCTGTGGGTAACCCGTCATATGGATAGGAGAGTGCTTTCCTGTATTGCTCAACATTTTCCGGTTTAATATTATGGACCCTTACCGCTTCGTTAAACGCTCCTTCTTCAGTTACCGTTTTTTTGATAATAAGTCCAGGATAAGCCGTTTTCATATCATTTGTAAGACTGGCTAGTTCCTCCGCTGATGATCCTCGTTGAAATATAAAAATCAAAGGACTTTTTGCCTTATCTCTCAGCCATATGCAAGAACCACTTGCACTTATCCAGAGTATTAAAAAAATTACGCCCAGCGCCATGAAGACATTTCTCATCATCTACATTCTATCTTATTTTCTCGACACCCGGTCGAGGACGTAACTTGTTTCTCTCAGATGCAAAACCAGTCCGGCTTTCTACTATGCGTGTTGCGGGGGGCTAGACTCGTCGCTGCGCTCCTCTTTGAGAACCCACAGTTCTCAACGCTCGCAAGCTCGCTGCTCTCTTCCACAGGAAACTCCCGTTTCCTGGCACTTTCCCAGTCCTTCTCCCGCAACTCGCTGAAATGCAAAAATCCTCCCAAACTGAGAGGATTCTTGCTGCGAGTTGCACTGGCAGGACGGGATTGGCACCTGATTCTGGTGTGGATGCGAGATGCGGCTGCAACTAGCGCTACGCCAGACTTAGTACTCGCAAAATGCAACGCCCGCGTTAGCGGGCGTGCGTAGTGGCGAACTTCACTACGTCCATAGATCGGCGAGTGCTTCCGGTGTCAGATCGCTCGGCGCATGCGGGACAAGACTCCCGCCGAGCCCGATTATTGCGCGAGCCTTATTGATCGTGTCCTTCGGAATCGTTTCCGTGAATGTTCCTTTGAGTGCGGAAACGAAGTCGCCTCGGCTTTGCGCATCGAAGAACGCCTGTACAACCGGGTTGGTGCTTTTTGCGTAGAACATGTGAGGGTCCTCCTCCAGGTTTAGCAGTATGTCTTTTATTTCAAAATCGGGCATGTGTCAAGGCCACCAGATTTCTGGTGCAAAATGCGTCCTATTTCTGTTGCGGGGGCTAGACTCGTCGCTGCGCTCCTCTTTGAGAACTCCCATTTCGACAGTTGGGACTACTTCAAGAAGCGTATCCTGCGACAGCAGAAATTGAACCGAGAATCTGTCGCCGCAGTGCTGTGGCCCTACGGACTTTAACTCGAAGTGTCCCGAAATGCGTGGTCGTGTTTGTGTACACTTTGCGAGATTGCACTTTTATGAGGCTTGCTTGAGTAAATTGTGACGAGGATATACCTGTTACGCGAGCCCAATATCTTTCAACCACACCTATACGACTCTTATGTGCCTCATTAATTGACACCCTCAGGATCAAATGCTTTTTAGAAATCCCGTATGTTTCAAAGACCCATCTGATAAAGGCCCGGATAATGTCAGGATTACTATTTGTAAAGCCGCATTCCTCGTTTCCTTTTTTGTAACCCTCTCCCCAGTAGAGACCGAGTCCCAACATAAAGAAGTCGCGTTTCGTAATATTTCCGACTTCACGACGACCTCTATCTTCTGCAAGTCGCGTATCGAGAATTCTTTGAGCGCGTTTCTTTTCTGATGATATTAGCCGTCCTATTCTGCCACCTGCTTCTCTTCTTTCAGCCAACCTCCGTAATTGCGCGCTGCTCAATTGAATGTCTCTGCACCAGTAGCTCACGGTACTCTTACTTGTGTATAGATCTCTCGCAATTTCATTAATGCTCCGCCCTTTCATTCGGAGCTTACAAGCTTTGTCTCGGAGTTCGACATCTGCCATCCGACCAGCATATCATAAGGTAGCTACATACATTATCGGTTGTGCAGTACTTGTGTGAATATATCGAACATGTATAGTAATAAAAGCGGGGTGGAGCAGTAGTAGCTCGCAAGGCTCAAATGGGCTCATTCAGCAGTAATGCTGGATGGAACATCTGTCAAAGTCGGTGAAATCTTATTCGCAGTGCGAAGTGACAATACCGAGCCAAGTCCAGAGAGTAATCGAAGGAAAGGTGTAGAGACTAGACGGCAGATTCCCGAACGTAAAGTCGAGGGAAAAGGTATAGTCCAGACCACAAATCTTATCCATTGGGATGAGAGCGATGAAAATCGTAGATGGAATGCATAACCTTGAGGTCGCAGGTGCAAGTCCTGCCCCCGCAACTCGCAAGCAAGAATCCTCCGCAAGGAGGGTTTTTGCATTTGAATTTTGCGAGTTGCGGGGGCAGGGCCGGGAAAGTGTCAGGAAACGGGAGTTTCCTGTGGAGGAAGGCAGGGCGAAGCCCGCTGGAAAACCGTGGGTTTCCAGAATGTCTAGTCCCCCGCAACAAAAAAACTGATAGGAACTTCCATACCATTTTTGGTATGGAGGAAGGGCTTCGAAAGGGGTCGAAAAAGATTTATTTTTAGAGACGCATACCGATAATCCCTGGATTTTCTATTCCGCCTTTGATGCGCAAATAGCTTCGGTAAGGATAAGAAGTGCGACGATACCAATCGAGATAAGTAATTGTTTGCCGGCGGCGTTCAGTATCGCGTTGCCGATAGAGAAAATAAAATACGCAAATGCTATTGCGAGAAGCAGGGTATTAATGCCGAGTAGCGTATTCCACCTGCGCATGCATTATTTTTAGCATATAACTGACCGGATATGGAGAATTATCCGGAAATCGCTTATATTCATATTGTCGCCGGCGTAGCTCAGTGGTAGTAGCGGACGTTTCATAAGCGTCAGGTCGCAGGTCCGATTCCTGCCGCCGGCATTGGAAAAGAGATAACTGTGAGCTAAAATGCGCCCGTTGCGGCCGCAGCTCGACCCGGTGGAGCGCTTCCCTGTCACGGAAGAGGTTGCGGGTTCAAATCCCGTCGGCCGCGCAAAATCTTTGATGTTGAAAGTAGGGCTCGTTTAGAGCGGGCAACGGGACAGTTGAACCGTACTTGTTACAATGGCTGTACAAGACTATGAGCGTAGAGAAAGTCGGCGGACGGCGCGGATTCGAGTCCAAGTCCAACGTGGATAAAGCAAGCCAGTATCAGCAAACAGTTAGAAAACAAGCAGAAATATTGAAAACTCGTTATCCCGAGGAAGTTGGCTGGATAGAAGATGTTGTGCAAGCGATAGACTTCGACGAATTGAGAGGTGTTTTTTTTGAACTAACGGCCAAATCACAGGTTGCTAGAGAAGACGTCAACTTCATCCCTCGGGAGAATATATTCATAGTCCCGCCGAGTGTGATAACTACTCCGGGCAGTAGCTCGGCGTTTAAGATCGAAGAAAATGTCATCCTAATGTCTGCACAGGAAATGCTTGAAACGAGGAAGAAACGAGGAGAAATTCAGGCACGGCAGATAATCTTGTATGAGCTTATACATGAATATTGCCACGCGGTCGGAGCGAACCGAGCCGAGCAGGGACCATATAAAGAACGTTCGGACGTCGATCTGCGCGAGAAGAACGTGGCGTACGCCAAAGTCCAAAGCCTAATTGAAAAGAAAAGTGGCAAGGATCAGGTCATCGATTCTGCGAACTCGTTCATGCTTTTCAATGAGGGCATTACAGACGAGATCGCCCATCGCGTCCTTGAAACATACTTGTCGAGAAAAGACTTCTTTGGAATTACTGCATCAAGCCTGTTCAAAAAAGAAAAAGAGGGGCTCTTCTCGTTCTCTCCGCATATGTCTATCCACTACCGCACCGCACGCACCTTTGCCGACATGCTCGTTGATAGGATTTCTAAGATTTCCGAAGTGCCAAAAGATGTCGTTTGGAATGGCGTCATCGGTGACTATTTCCGTGGAACGGGACTACCTAAAGAGCTGTTAGACGAAGTGATCGGTCCCGGCTTCACTTATAATCTAGGTGAAGCCGAGAGCGCCGCAGACCTAAAAGATCTTGCGAAACATTTCGACTTCTCGGATCCTCGACCGGGCACCGTAGAACGACTTAAGAGTTATTTCCGGTCAGGGATAAGGTTCGAATAATTAATGCCCGACCTTATTCGACACGAGCGTCGGAATACGGACGTGTCCACATTCTCGCGTATCCTGGTTCGAACATCGTCTACGAGCTCGCGCAGCGATTAATTCATACACTCTACAGTTTGCTGCAATAAAATTGCATCATGGAACGCTTTCTCAAGCGCTGTTTTGCGGTACTCATTGGATTAGTGCTCGTATTTGCGCCGAGTGCGGTTGCGTTCGCGTGGTCGCCATTTCAAGCCGGGCCAACGTACTGGTGTGGGTCTTACTGGTCGTATAGTCCCTGCTCATACACGCGTTATTACAATTATCCTTCATACACTCCCACGTACTACTATCCCGTCTACTATTACTACACTCTGCCGACTTTCTATTATTACTCGTATCCGACCTGGCCCAATTACTGGTAAGTATGACTTTCAACGCGGCCTCGAAGAGAGGCCGCGGATTTGCTATATTAATCGCTCATCACAGCAACTATGAAAGCAAAATTCGAATACAAGAAGACTGCCTCATATGAAGGCGAAGTAGGGCACGTTGATACAGTGCTTCTCCTCTATTCCGGAGGGCTCGATACTTCTGTCATGCTGAAGTGGATTCAGGACAATTACAAAGCAAAAATCGTCACGCTTACGCTCGACATTGGCCAGCAGAAAGATGATCTCGAACAAATACGCAAAAAGGCTCTACGCCTGGGAGCAATTGACGCAATAGTTCTCGATGCGAAACAAGAATTCGCTGATGAATTCATAGCGAAAGGCATCAAGGCGAATGCTTCGTATCAGGGTGAATATCATCTCTCTACGCCAATTGGGCGCGCAATCACCGCAAAGAAAGGCGTCGAGATAGCGAAAAAGAAAAAAATCACCTGTATCGCGCACGGATGCACGGGGAAAGGCAACGATCAGGTGCGTCTCGAAGGGTACATCCTCGCGCTCGATCCGGAAATGAAAATTATTGCGCCCGTGCGCGAATGGAACATGGATCGCGCAGAAGAAATAGAGTATGCGCGGCAACATGGCATTGAAGTGCCAGTAAAAAAAGATTTCCCGTATTCTGTGGACGACAACATGTGGGGCATGACGTGGGAAGGAGGAGAGATAGAAAATCCAGCATCTGTGCCTCGCGTAGAGAATTTTCTCACGGCATATACGCGGCCCGAAAATGCGCCTGATAAATCCGAGATCGTCACGTTGGATTTCAAAAACGGAATTCCGCACAGCCTGAATGGCGCAACAATGCCGCTTGCCGAATTAATTCGAAAACTCAATGGAATCGGGGGCCGCCACGGCGTCGGTGTCGCGTACATGATCGAGGATCGGCTCATCGGCCTCAAGGACCGGGGCGTATATGAACAGCCGGCTGCGCACATAATCATCGAGGCACATCGCGCGCTCGAGCGATACGTATCAACGCGTGAACTGAATGAGGTAAAGAGCGCACTCGATATTAAGTGGGGCTATCTTTGCTATGGCGCGAAATGGTACGACCCGACAATGGATGCGATCAATGCATTCAACGACAGCGTCAATGAGAGGGTCACCGGCACAATAAAATTGAAACTCTACAAGGGAGCAGTGAATGTCGTCGCGCTCGACTCTGCCTATGGTCTCCAGCACGCGTCTTTCAATGTGAAAGAGGGGTACAGATTCAATGTGAACGCGAGTGCCGGATTCACCGAAATTTATACTCTGCAGATGAAAATCGCCAACCAAATTAGATCGACGGGCGCGCCAGACAAAAAGGGAAAGAAGAAGCCGGCCTCCGGCGAGGCGAAATAGTGCATGAGCAAACTCTGGAAAAAACCGGGACAGGGACCAAATCCTGCGATCGAGAAGTACACGGTGGGGAGCGATTACATTTTTGACAGGGAGTTGATTCTATTCGACGTCCGGGCGAGCGCGGCACACGCGAAAGCGCTGCAGAAGGCCGGCATTCTCACGCAGCAAGAGCTCGAGCGCCTCGAGCTGGCACTTCGCGATCTTGAAAAAGAATTCGCTGACGGAAAGACAGAGATCAAGCGCGAAGACGAGGACTGCCACACGGTGATCGAAAATTATCTGACGGAAAAACTCGGCGATCTTGGTAAGAAAATCCATACAGGGAGAAGTCGTAACGATCAGGTGCTCGTTGCCCTGCGCCTTTATATGAAGGATCGGCTTTTCGCGATCGAGAGGGGATGCGCAGAATTGGCAGGGCGCTTTCTCGATTTTGCGGAAAAATATCAGGACGTAGCCATGCCGGGGTACTCGCACACGCAGCAGGCGATGCTCGGAAGCGTCGGCCACTATTTTTCCGCATATGCGGAAAGCTTAATTGACGACGCTGAATTTCTGGTGGCGATTCGAAAACACATCGACAAGAACCCACTTGGCTCTGCGGCAGGATTCGGAACAGCCATTCCAGTCGACAGAGAAGAGACGACAAAAGAGCTCGAGTTCGCAGCGCTTCAAATAAATTCTTTATATTGCCAAAATTCGCGCGGTAAATTCGAGAGCGCATTTCTGGAGGGCGTTGTGCAAGTGATGATGACGCTCGGGAAGTTTGCATCGGATCTCATTCTTTTCACATCCCGTGAATTCGATTTCTTCCACGCGGATGACTCGATAGTTACGGGTTCAAGCATCATGCCACAAAAGCGCAATCTCGATGTCTTGGAAATTATGCGCGGCAATCTCTCTGTCGTTGTAGCAAACCAGCTTGCGGTGAAAGAGATAAGCAAGAATTTAATATCGGGCTATAGCAGAGATTTGCAACTCATAAAAAAACCTTTGTTTGAAAGCGTGGATATAGTGCTCGGAAGTCTCGAGGCGGCAAAAATAGTTTTGAGAGGACTCTCGCCGAAAAAAGATTCGATCGCGGCAAAAATACAGCCCGACATTTACGCGGCGGATATCGCAAACACACTGGTGCTTGAGAAAGGAATCCCATTTCGCGATGCGTATAGTGAGGCGCTTACGACGGTGGCGGGACACACAGCGGACCCGAAGAAAAATCTTGCCTCTAAAACAGTGGTCGGCTCACCGGGCAATCTACAAATTGATGCTTTGAGAAAGCGGGCCGCAATGCATCTCTAAACTTCATTCTCAATTCATCGCTCCGAGTGATACGTTATGGATAATTATCCCATCATGATCTGTAACGTCTATGACGCTAGCGTACGCGGCCGCGCTAGCTAGCGTCATACGTTAAATGAGGTAATGGAACATGGACAACAACAAATTCATTGTGCCCGGTCTGATTCTCGCGCTCGCGCTTGCCGCGCTCGGTGCCGTGCTCTACATGAGCGGCAAAGAAGCTCGTGAGGGAGTGGAACCGCCTTTGGAAGATGCACCGCCAGAGGATCGCGGCTTGATCGAAACGCGCATTGATCAAGGAGCGTCGACGCTCGGCATCAAGATTGTGCCCGTCGAGGTGTTGGAAGATAGCCGCTGTCCATCCGATGTGCAATGCATTCAAGCGGGGACGGTGCGGGTGCGCGCGCTCGTGTCGAACGGCGAAACCGAGGGAGAAAACTTCGCCTCATACACATTCGTGCCCGGAGAGTCTTTGCAGATAGGGGATCGCGTCGTTTCGCTGCTTGCCGTATATCCGGAGCCGCACGCGGGCGAGCAGATTGAGGAAAATAATTACCGCTTCATATTCGAGATAAAAAGAACTACGCGGTGAGAAATTCACATTCCGACCGGCGCAGTTGTGGATAGAATTTTCTGCGCTTATTGATATCATTCATTTTGTGAATACATACAAGAAAGTACTAACGGTTATTTTCCTCGCGGTCTGGATCTGGTCGGCACTGCGCCCGACAGAAATGCAGAACTGGCTACTGGAGAACATTCTCGTTTTTCTGTTCGTCCCCGTTCTCCTTGTCATGATATATACGTTCAAAATCTCCAATCTTTCGTATTCCTTGATCATCGCGTTTATGATCATGCATATTATCGGCGCTTCGTACACCTACAATCAGGCGCCGCTCGGATACGCAATCGGAAGGTGGTTCGCATCAACGAGGAACGTCTACGATTTGTTTGTGCATCTCTCATTCGGTTTGCTATTCTTTTATCCGATACGCGAGGTTTGCATGCAGATGCTGAAAACAAAAATTTTCTGGAGCTATTTTCTGCCGTTCACGATAATCCTCGCGGCTTCGTCGCTCTATGAAGTGGCGGAGTGGCTCATTGCCATCAACGTGAGTCCCGGCGCCGCGGAATCATTCATTGGAGCACAGGGTGATTTCTGGGACACGCAAAAGGATATGGCGGCAGCGGCGGTAGGCGCACTGCTTGCGAATGCGATTCTACACATCAAATACATGTTTAAGCCGCTGCCTGCCAGCGCGGAAGTCGTTGTCTAATTGGCCATGAAATATGAAGAAGACAGGCGGGGTTCGAAAATAATCCTCATTCTTATACTTGTAGTTGTTATCTATCTCGCTTTTTTCAATTTCGACATACGGGCCGCATTTGATGCCGCCGTTGCCGCCGACAAGGAATTTTTTAACCTACTATTTGGACGCTGAAGTTTCGCGCAATTGGTGATGCCGCTCTAGTTGCTTAGCCCTAGAAGCTCGCAGCAATTCTTAGAGCTTGCCGAGTTCTTTCAAATCGTGATCCGGAAGGTACAGCAAGAGAAGTCCGATGATGAGCCACGGCACTGCGGTAAGCACATGATTGCCGCTGAAGACGTATAAATCTATGCCATCGAGGATGTACCACATGCTGCGCCAGACGATGACGAGCCCGAGCACCACGGCGAGATTGTCGCTGAAATAGCGCAACAAATGCCGATGGGGGACTGGATTATTACTGCCTTCCATTGCCGCGATAATACCATGAAAAAAACCGGGGCGACTTCAATTTCAACAACAAAACATGGCGTGATATCATCGGCGGGCGTGATCGCCGGAGTAGTTCAGTGGCAGAACGTTTCCATGGTAAGGAAAAGGTCGGGAGTCCGATTCTCCCCTCCGGCTCAAGTTTCAAAGCAAGAGGGATTTCGTCGCCGGAAATTCGCGGTGCACCGCATTTTTATCGCTTGACGGAGAATAAAACGTATATACAATAGTATATATGATATATAAAGAGAGAGAAACAACGAAAGTATCCAGATGGGGCAATTCCCTCGGCATACGTTTGCCGGCGCGGAGTGCGGCACGTGCCGGTATTTCAGATGACACGATTCTAACGGTCGAATCAAATGCGGATGCGGTGACATTGCGGCCGATACGCGAACGCAAGAAATCTCGCACACTCAAAGCTCTTCTCAAGCATGTTCGTCCGATACGCGATAGAGAAGCGGTCGAGTGGCTTGCGATGAGGCCCGTCGGAAAAGAGATATGGTAAGTCGGGTAAAAACTATTCCTCCCGATCGCGGCGATATCATGTGGATTACGTTGGACCCTACACGTGGTCATGAACAAGCCGGAAGACGTCCGGCGGTTGTTCTTTCAAAAAGGGAATTCAATCGGGCATGTGGGATTGCGCTCATTATCCCCATCACTTCGAAGCACAAGGGCTATTCAAATGAGGTACCGATTGCCACAAAAAAGATCAAGGGCTCGGCACTTACATCCCATCTTCGTGCAATTGATTGGAAATCTCGACACGCAGAATTCATAGATACGTGCCCGCGCGAAGCGCTGCGCGAAATTCAGGATATGTGCGCGGTATATATTTCAGGTGAGTGATGAATAAACACCTCCTATTGCAATTATAAAGTCAACCGACTCGAAATAGTTGGTAGCGATTAGCGGATAGTTTATAGTGCATACACGCCGGAGTAGCCCCGACGTAAAGTCGGGGTCCCGACCAAAAGCGTCGGGACTCAGTGAGCCGGTCGATGCCGAAGTAGCTCAGTTGGTAGAGCAATCGCTTCGTAAGCGATGGGTCGGCGGTTCGAATCCGCCCTTCGGCTCAAAAAACAGGGGCGGCACGCGAGTGCCGCCCTCGGGTCGCTACTGCGTCGGCTCATCATCGGGGTGCGTTGGTAAAAAAGGGTCATTCAATCCCATGGCACGACCAACAAACTTGATAAGGCCTACGATGAACGCCAGCACCAGAAACACGAAGAACAGGATCACCCCTATCTTCGCGGTGCCGGCAGCGAATCCCCCGAAGCCGAAAAACGCAGCAACCACTGATATCGCAAAGAACAAAGCAGCGAGGTACAACATTGCCGTCTCCTTTAAAGTGAGCTGCGCGGTCATGTTATCGCCAGATGCTTTAATTAGCAATTTGCGAGCGGTATACTTGCAAAATGCAAAAAAGTGAAATAGAAGAAAGAATCAAACAAATAGAAACACAGATGAGCGCGGTGGATTTTTGGAGCGATAAGGAAAAGGCACAGCGAATACTCAAGGAATATCAAGAGTTGAAGCAAAAACTCTCCGGGGGAGATTCTTACGACAAAAGCGATGCGATTATTTCCATCACCTCTGGCGCGGGAGGAGACGATGCGGAAGATTTTTCGCGCATGCTTTTTGAGATGTATGGAAAATATGCGGCGTCGAAAAATTGGCGGACATCACTGCTATCGGAAAACCGAAATACGATGGGCGGGTATCGTAGCATCGCATTTGAAATCTCCGGCTCTGGTTCCTATGGCACATTGAAAAACGAAGCAGGCGTTCATCGCCTTGTTCGTATGTCTCCTTTTAATGCGGCAGGCAAGCGGCAGACGTCTTTTACTATGGTCGAAGTCTTGCCGAAACTTCCGGACACGGGAGAGTTGCACATTCCGGAAAGTGAACTTGAGATTTCTGTCGCGCGCTCTGGCGGCCCGGGCGGGCAAAATGTGAACAAGCGCGACACGGCGGTGCGAATGACGCACAAACCGACTGGAATTAGTGTGCACGTCACGTCTGAGCGCGGACAGCTACAAAATCGCGAGAAAGCGCTCGAAATGATTCGCGGCAAGCTCTTTGCGATGAGAGAAAAAGAGCGGGAGCAAGAAGAACGAGGCCTCTCTGTCGCGGCGACGACGAAAATAGAATGGGGCAGCCAAATTCGCTCGTACGTTCTGCATCCATATCAACTTGTGAAGGATCATCGGACGAATATCGAAATCCGAGATGTGGAGAGCGTTCTAAATGGAAAGCTTGATCTGTTTATTACTGCGGAAAAAGAGATGCCTGCCCCGTAGCCAACGCGAAGCGTTGTGGTATCGGGGTTGAAAGCGTATTGAACGGAGAGATTGATCCATTTATCTCTGCGGAGAAAAATTTGGGCGATAGAAAGGGTACGGTATAATAGCGTTCGTATGCACGCGCGTCCCGCATTTTGTATTTCTACATTTCATACGCTATACGCTATACGCTATACGCCACACTTTTCCCTATGATTTACTACGACAAAGTTACAAAAATTTACGAAGACGGCGCGCATGCTGTCGAAGACATTACGCTCGGAATAGATGCGGGAGAATTCGTCTCAATCGTGGGGCACTCTGGGGCGGGGAAAACGACGCTCCTCAAGATGCTGTTTGCGGAGGTTCGGCCCACAGAGGGCTCTATTTTTTTTGGCTCGCGTGATATCGGATCACTGTCAAATCAGGAACTTCTTCGCATGCGCCGCAATATCGGCACTATTTTCCAGGATTTCCGGCTTATCCCGACAAAAACTGTCTACGAAAACATCGCCTTTGCGCTCGAAGTGGCAGGCAAGAGCGACGAGGATATAAAAGCCGATGTGCCGCACGTCCTCGAGCTCGTGGGGCTTTTTCATAAGATATGGAATTTTCCCAATCAGCTCTCCGGCGGGGAGCAGCAGCGCGTCGCGATCGCGCGCGCGATCGTCAATCAGCCCGATGTACTCATAGCAGACGAGCCGACAGGGAATCTCGATCCCATCAACGCGCACGATGTCGTCGAAATCCTCAAAAAAATTAATGACCTTGGGACGACGGTGCTGCTTGCAACGCACAATAAGTCTATTGTTGACACGGTGAAGCGTCGCGTGGTGACGATGGATCAGGGTAGTATCATCCGCGATGATAAGAGTGGGAAGTATGTGTTATGAAATCAATAAGCCCAGCTTATATGATTTCAAACATCCTGAGCGTAGCGAAGGATAACTTATGACAACTTCTAGCTGCGAGCTTCTGGCTTCTAGGGGAGCGGCCATCAACAACTGTTATAATTCTTATGCCCTAGTCCCTAGCAGCTAGTCCCTAGAAGCTATGTCATTGTGGATCAACATCAAGCGAGTCGCGCGATACGGCTTCATCGGTTTTATTCGCAACGGCTTTGTTTCTCTTTCGGCGGTTCTCATAATGACCATCACGCTCTTTGTTGTGGCGACGATCTTGATATCTGGCGCCGCTCTCAACGAGACGCTGCAGAATCTGAAGGCGAGAGTAGATGTGAGTGTCTACTTTACGACGAATGCAACAGCAGAGCAGATCGAAGACATAAAAAAAATGCTCGAGGGCCAACCGGAAGTTGCTTCGGTAACATATCTCGATCGCGAATCGGCGCTCGCGCGGTTCCGCGAGCGCCACAAGAGTGATCAGCGCATCTTACAAGCGCTCGATGAACTCGACGAAAATCCGCTCGGCGCGTCGCTCGAGGTGCGTGCGAAAGAAGTCTCGCAGTATGAGGCAATCGCTAAATTTCTCGAAGCGCAGCAGGAAAAAAGTGCAACAACCGGCATCGACAATGTGAATTTCTATCAGAATAAGACCGCGATTGATCGGCTCACGAGCATCATCGAAACATCGAATCGCGTCGGCATAGCTCTCGCGCTTATTCTCGGCCTTGCATCAGTGCTCATCTCATTCAATACGATACGGCTTGCGATCTACACATCGCGAAATGAAATCGGAGTCATGAATATCGTCGGCGCGGGAAGATGGTACGTGCGCGGGCCGTTCGTCATCGCGGGAATTCTCTACGGGCTCGTTAGCGGTCTCATTGTTCTTGTCCTTTTGTATCCATTCACCCTCTACTTCGGACCGGCATCGCAGCGTTTCTTGGGCGAATTTAATGTATTTACATACTACGCGAGCAATTTCGCACTCCTCTTTCTCGTCGTTATGGGCGGCGGGATAGCCCTCGGTGCCCTTTCAAGTTATTTGGCAGTGAGACGATATCTTCGCACCTGATATGGGGCTGAATTCCCATAAATATATTTTCGTCGTTGGCGGCGTGATGTCCGGCGTTGGGAAGGGCATTACAACTGCTTCCATCGGGAAAATTCTTTCGGCGCGGGGATTGACGCTGAATCTCATGAAAATTGATCCATATCTCAACGTGGATGCGGGCACGATGAATCCCACCGAGCACGGAGAAGTATTCGTGCTCGATTCCGGCTTGGAAACCGATCAGGATATGGGAAATTACGAGCGTTTTCTCGAACGCGATCTTGGCCCGGAGGATTACATGACAAGCGGCATGGTCTATCGCTCCGTCATCGAGCGCGAGCGCAACCTCGGGTATGGAGGAAAATTCGTCGAAACGATTCCGCATGTTCGCGACGAAATAGTCGCGCGCCTGAAACTCGCCGCTGAGAAAAGCGGCTCTACCGTATCGGTCATAGAAATCGGCGGGACGATAGGGGATTTCCAGAATGAGCTCTATATCGATGCGGGCCGCGTCATGCGCCTCATGCATCCGGAGGATGTGCTCTTTGTAATGGTTTCGTACCTGCCTGTTCCCGGCACGATCGGCGAGATGAAAACGAAGCCGACGCAGAATGCGGTGCGCCAGCTCAACTCGTACGGCGTACAGCCCGACGTCATTGTCGCGCGTTCGACGCACGCGCTCGATGCGAAGCGGAAAGAGAAACTCGCTATTTGGTGCAATGTCGAGTCTGACAGCATTATCTCTGCGCCGGACGTCGGATCTATTTATGACGTGCCCTTAAATTTCGAGCGTGACAAACTCTCCGACATTCTTTTGCAGAAGCTTGGACTTACGCCTGTACAGGAAGAGGATTTGAGGACGTGGCGCGAATTTGCCTCGCGTGCGCACAACGGCGGAGAGGAAGTGCGGATCGGTATCGTGGGCAAATACTTCGACACGGGCGATTTCGTTCTCTCGGATGCGTATATATCGGTAATTGAAGCGATAAAGTTCTCAAGTTACGCACTCGGCAAGAAACTGCATATCGAGTGGCTGAATGCAAAAAGTTATCAGCAGAATCCGGACACGGTATCCGAGCTTGCAAATTATGACGGCGTACTTGTGCCCGGCGGATTCGGAGAAACCGGCGTTGAGGGGAAAATCGCGGCGATCAAATTCGCGCGCGAGAATAAAATCCCGTATTTCGGACTCTGCTACGGAATGCAGCTCGCGACTGTGGAATATGCGCGAAATGTTGCGGGGCTTTCCGGCGCTCACACCACTGAAATAGATGCCAATACGCCGCATCCTGTCATCGCAATTCTTCCAGAACAAGTAGAAAAAATGAAACAAAAAGCATACGGCGGCACGATGCGCCTCGGTGCATATCCATGTGAATTACAAGAGGGGACAATTGCCCGCGAGGCGTATTTGAAAGATTCGATCTCCGAGCGTCATCGCCACCGCTATGAGGTCAATCCTGAATATATCGAGCGACTCGAGAAGGCGGGCCTCGTATTTTCCGGCCGCTCGCCCGATGGACGCCTCATGGAAATTGCAGAATTACCTAGGAGCGAACATCCATTCTTCCTCGGTACGCAATTCCATCCGGAATTCCGCGCACGTCCGCTCTCCCCGCATCCGCTATTTACCGCATTCATAAAAGCCGCCTCCGAGCGCGCAGCTTGAGACATGAGTGAATCATTTCCTGGAGATCGCTCTATAAAAAAGATCTCTCCAGTTGGTCCCGAGTTTAAAGCGGAGCAGAAACGCCGCGCAAAAGAAATGAAAAATCGAGTATATGGATCTCAAATACTCGTCCATCATCGTGGAACTATTCTGGCTGAGAAGATGCCTGCGGAACTTAGAGAAATGATTAAAGGGAACTATGAAAAATATCTCAATCGAGAGGCCGCAAAATTAGATACCGGATTCAAACATTTTCTCTCAAGCCAGAATTCTCGGATCCGAAGTGCAGCTGTCGGTTTCATCCATCGAGGTTTATGGGGGGCACTTGGACCTGAAAACGTTCGGCCTGCATTACAGGTAGTATCCGTTGTCGACAGGATCAAGTCTGGAAAATCTCTTGCACCTCCCATATGGGTCCGGATCGTTCAGGGGAATGAACTGGTGATATCGCAACTGCAGAAAACGGTTCAAAAAGAATTTCCCGCAGTACGAACGGCGTTTCGCGAATCGTTGCCAGAGTTTTTGGCCGATTATCATATATCAGAACCGGTTGTAAGGACAGTGACAAAACGACTCACAGGAACACAAGTAAGAGTCGTAGATGGCTTGTCAGCACGCGTCGAAGCAATTGGGGGGTTTTATTCTCCTGGCACGCACACAATTTTTGTCGCTGCTCATTACGTAAATGAAAATACAAAGCAACAATTGACCGAGATTGAAGAGCATGAATTATTCCATGCAATTTCCGGCAGGCTCGTCTATGAAGAAGCAACGACGGAAAGGAGTGAGCTTGACGATATTCAAAGTACATTCACATCGCACGATGATGGGAGAATCGGTCTTCATTTTATGCCGCCATATTTCTTGGACAATAATACGCAACGTTTTCGTTGGCTTAATGAAGCTGTGACGGAGCGTTTGCGCATCGAATATGCTAAGAAAAGAAATAGTCCTCTCACCTACAACACGTATCTTAATGAACAGAAAATTCTCGAGTTTTTGTGCAAGAAAGGAAAACGGGAAATACCCTTCGAGATCTTTGTACGTGCATATCTTGAGGATTACAAACCTGCAGTAAGAAAGGCTGATTCAATTATTCGTGAATGGCGACATTTACGAAGTACTCTGAACGAGAGTTTTACCCCCCAATTCCTTGTAAGCCTGGATAATCGGATTAAACAGATTGGTGTTGAAAAGGTGCTTATGGAATTAGAAGGTCGGGCATCGGAGCGTTGATTATGGAGGAGTTTGGTGCGTCGGACAGGGAAATAATAGGTGCAGTATCAGCGGTATATCACAATGTTGGCCATTTCACCCTGCGCAGCAGAGTAAGCGGCACGTATAACGGTGAGCGATTATCAAACTCTCAAGTCTCGCTGGAGTTGCTCATCTCGAAGGCAAAAAATGAGGAGATTATCGCAGAAGCTCGCAGACTTATTACTTTGTTGGGAACGATAGAACCCAATACACCAATAGATGAGTCAGTTCTACGGCAGGCCGACGAGTCAAATAACAAAATTCGGTTGATGAAAAAGTTTTGACCAGGCAGTGTTTGCGCTGTTTTTCCGCATAGGTATACTGGTTCATGGGTGCCAAAATCTCTCAAGAAGGATTTACATTCGACGACGTTTTAATCAGGCCCGGCGAAAGTCGCATGGAGCCGGCCGAAGCGTCTCTCAAAACAAATATAGCTGGAATCGCGCTCGCGGTTCCGTTTCTCTCCGCCGCGATGGATCGCGTGACGGAAGCGGGCATGGCGATCACACTGGGAAAGCTTGGCGCGCTCGGAATCCTGCATCGCAACTGCTCGATTGAGGAGCAGGCAGCCATGGTTAAAGAAGTAAAGGGAGCGGGGGTTCCCGTCGGCGCGGCGTGTGGACCGTTCGCGGCAGATCGCGCCAAAGCGCTCGATGAGGCCGGCTGCGATGTAATTGTCATAGACTGCGCGCATGGCCACAATTTGAATGTTGTTGCGAGCGCAGCACAGATAAAAAAGTCGCTCAAGAAAGCAAAAATGATTTTTGGAAATATCGCGACAGCCGAAGCGGCGAAAGCGGCATGCAGCTTTGCCGATGCAGTAAAGGTAGGCGTCGGCCCCGGATCCATCTGCACGACGCGTCTTATTTCCGGCGTCGGTGTCCCGCAGCTCTCAGCAATCTTAGATGTTGTCTCTATCGCCGCAAAGAAAAAAGTTCCCGTTATCGCCGACGGCGGCATTCGCACGTCGGGAGACATCGCAAAAGCGCTCGCGGCCGGTGCCTCGGCAGTGATGCTCGGAAACCTTTTTGCGGGAACAGACGAGGCGCCCGGAAGAATTGTTGAAAAAGACGGGAAGAGGTTCAAAGAATACCGCGGCATGGGCTCTGAAGCAGTCATCAAAAGCGCATCGGGAAACGAGCGCTATTTCACGCACGGGCGGAAGGCCGTGCCGGAAGGTGTGGAAGCACTCGTTCCCTATAAAGGTCCCGTTGAGGAGATCGTCGCATCACTCTCATCTGGAATCCAAGTCGGGATGGGATATGTCGGCGCGCGGACTCTCGCCGAATTCGCAAAAAAAGCGAAGTTCATCCGCATCACTCATGCGGCGATTGCAGAAGGGAAGCCGCACTCGCTTTCTTCAATAGCCGATCAATGATCCCAGCGCCGTACCTCGTTGGAGCACTCGCTGTTTTCCTTGCGGCGGCTCTTGCTGCGCTTCCGCTCGACGAGCAATCGTTCCTGTCACCGAAGGAGCCGGGGAGTATCCGAATACTTTTTGTCGGAGACATGCTCTTCGATCGCTCGATCCGACAAGCAATGGAGAAATTCGGAGGCGATTTCATTTTTTCCTGCATCGCTTCGACTTTAGCGGAAGCTGATGCGGTCGTTGCGAATCTCGAAGGGCCCATAACATCAAATGCATCCATGAGCATCGGCTCGAAACCGGGAGGCCCGAACAACTACACGTTCACGTTCCCTCTTTCCACCGCAGCTCTTCTTGCCCGTCACAACATTACGGTTGTGAATCTCGGCAATAATCACATTCGTAATTTCGGCATAAAAGGCGTGGAGGAAACGATACGCGCTCTTAGGAACGCGGGGGTATCGTTCTTCGGCGATCCGCTCGAGAATACGGTCGCATATGAAGAAATTGCGGGAATTCGTTTCGCATTTATAAATTACAATGAGTTCGACGCATCGAGTACCGCGTCGAGCACGATTGCCCGCATACGACTCGCCCGCGAAGCCGGTGCAGTTCCGATCGTGTATACACATTGGGGAAACGAATACGAGAAGCATCCCCCAGAGTGGATTCGGAAGCTCGCGCATCGCTTCGTTGACGCAGGTGCGGAGATCGTCATCGGCTCGCATCCGCACGTGATAGGGGAGAGCGAAGTGTACGGTTCGACTCCCCCGACTTTGCTCGGGACAAGTACGCTCACCACAGGTGGTTCGACTACGCTCACCACAGGTGGTTCGACTACGCTCACCACAGGCAAAGGGAAATATATTTATTACTCGCTCGGCAATTTTATTTTTGACCAGTACTGGGACAAAGACGTCCGTACCGGACTCCTTCTCGACGTGCAATTCAATTCTGCCGGCGTGGTTTCAGTCGCCGAACTCCGCGTCTATCTCGAGAAAGACCGCCGCACGTGCCCAATTAGAAAATCTTAGCGTTGCGCGCTTTAGATTTTCAATTGTACTGAGCTCGTGAGAGCGAATGTGCGCCCGAGCGTGAGCGAGGTAGTACTGAGATCAACAGAGCGAATGTGCGGATTAGTGATTCTATGCCGCCCTCGCGCGCGGCATCTTTTTATTGTATTTTGTATCAATTGCCGATCAGATGGCATAATTTGCGGGATCATCTAGCGGTAGGATGCGACTCTCTGAAAGTCGTCACCTTGGTTCGAATCCAAGTCCCGCAGTCCTTCGACAAGCTCAGGACAGGCCCATTAGGGCGTGTTCTGAATTAATGATTGACGAAGGATCCTGAGTGAGCGGAGCGAATCGAAGGACGTATGTATTTTGTATATATTATCGAATGCAGCGATGGATCTTTGTATACAGGTATTACCACGAACATCGAGCGACGTTTCAATGAGCACAAAAATGGCGAGGGCGGGCATTTTACAAAGTCAAAGGAGATAGTGAGGGTCGCCTACACAGAGCGGCATCCTGACAGATCGTCTGCTTTGAAAAGGGAAGCACAGATCAAAGGCTGGACACGACAAAAGAAATTAGAATTAGTCCTGAAGGAATCGAAGGGCTGAACGTGATACAGTTTGGCCGTCTCTGAGATAGGTTCGGACTCCGAGGTATATCGTTATGGATAAATCTGAAAATCAAAATAGAGGGCTAGGAGGCGATGGCGGCAAAGTTTTTATTTTTGCCAAAGAAATAAAAGGAAGCGGAAAAATCTTGGCCGATGGCGGAGACGGGTTTACAGGAGGAAAAGGGGGAGAAGTTCATATTGTCACCGAAAAGAATGATTACACAGGAGAAGTATCCGCTAAGGGTGGAAAATCTGACGACGTTCGACCCACAGGAAAGATAGATTGGCAAAAACGGGCTGTAATAGTAGCAGTGATTATCTTTGTATTTGGACTCATCGCTGATTATTTTCTTCAAAAGCCATCAGTACAGCAAGAAGGAACAATAAACACGGTAGACCAGATAGGGGATAACATCGTCAACAACCCTCCTCTTCCCAAGCCCAAGCTCACATATAACGTAGTAGAACCAATCAATCAGCTTCTGGGAAGAAATCAATACCAAACGAAATACGAGGCAACCATATCGTCCGAATTTCCAATTCCGACAACGATTGGCATTTCATTCCCGTCTTTTTGTTCTGGAAAGGGTCTAGGGGGAGGTCCGTGGATTAATGGAGGGATAACACTTAACCAAATTAGATTTGAAATAATCTGTATCACAGAATCCCCTATTCTAAAAGATCAACTGAGTTTCTCACTCGTAGATAGTCAACGCTAAAATCAAGAGTCCGAGGAGGGTCGAATTGGTAAACTTAAAAGCGTCAGAAAAGCCTTGCGGGGTCTCACTGGGAAAAGTTCGAGACCGATGAGGCCTGCAACCGAGCGCGAGCGAAGGCGTACTGAGCCCAGCAGGGCGAATGTGCCAGTTTGCAGATAAGCGTATACTTGTGAGATGAGACGTCTTCTTTTTTTCGTCGCATGGGGTTTTGCGCTCCTCCTTAGTTTCATTCTGGTGACCAATATAGTTTTTTACGTCGGGACAAAAGCATACATATACGATGATCCTGCCGAGGTTCCGAATTCTGTAGTGGCACTAATTCCCGGCGCGGCTATTTTGCAAAATGGCGCACTGTCTCTCATTTTTATCGACAGAGTAGATACGGCTATAAAATTGTATGAAGCGAAAAAAGTTTCAAAAATTCTCGTCTCCGGCGACAACAGCACCGACAGCCACAATGAAGTCAATCCGGTCCGCCTTTATCTTATTAGCAAGGGCATTCCAGAGACTGACATTTTTCTTGACCATGCAGGCTTTGACACCTACAGCACCATGTACCGAGCGCGCGACATTTTCGAAGTCCCTTCCGTTATCATCACTACTCAGTCGTTCCACCTGCCGCGCTCGGTTTTTATCGCGCGCCGACTTGGAATAGAGGCCTACGGAGTAAACGCTGATACCGGCCATATCCTCTTTCGCAATTATGTCCGTGAAGTGTTTGCCAATGAGAAAGCTGCGCTCAACCTTATCTTCAATAGAAAGCCAAAATATTTGGGGGAGCAGATCCCCATCGAGGGTGACGGAAGAAACTATCAATAATCCTTCGATTCCATAGCACAAGTAAGTATTCTTATATAGTTACGTCTGTATCTCTGTCAGTGAAATTTCAACATCGTAATGTCTTCATGATATTATTTTGGTATGACTGATGAACCTACTACGCACGGTTTCCGACCGCGCCACATTTCCTGGCTTACGATAGTGCTCGCGCTTCTCTCGATCGGTACTTTTTTTGCGATTTCCAGTCCTGGCGTCCAATACCCGATACGAATGGGAATCGAGCAGATGGGATATGGCGTTAGCTATACAACATCGGCACCCGATGGCGCTCCGAGTATGCCCATGAGAGACGCCAGCATATCCAATATTTCAGAGTCCTCACAGGGCATGATGGCTCCGAAAATGTCCTACCCATACCCATACCCATATCCTAATCCGGACGTGCCAGTCACTGACACGCGCGAATTTCTAAAAGTGAATTACAGCGCGTCTATGCAGACGCGCGATGTGCAGGGGCTCACGCGTCGTGTGGAGACGACTGTGCGCGGGTACGATGGACGCATAGACCAGGAATCGAGCTCTCCGCAATATGGCTACGTAAGCTTCGTTGTCCCGATGAGCAAGTACGACGCTTTCCGCGATGAGCTCGAAGGTCTCGTGAACAAGCGGTTCCTTACCATTAACGTCTCGTCTCAAAATCTCTTACCCCAAAAGCAGAGCATCGAAGAACAGCAGAAACAGGCCGACAGCACGCTCGCCGATTACAAAGCGGCCCGTCAAAAGTTAGTCAATGCGCATGCGAGTGCGGTGCAATCGATCCAGTTGCAAATAGACGCGGATACGCAATTGCTCGTCAGCTTACGTGCGCAGACACCGACGGGAGAGATACAAACGCAGATACAAGCGGTGTCCCACAACTTGACTACTCTCAAGCAGCGGCTTGAGAATGAGAACGCATCGTATGCTGCGCAGTTGAGTAATGCGGATTCAAATATCAAATACGCGGAGAATTGGCAGACGGCCGTGAAGACACAGGATCAGGTTTTCCTTGATAGCGTCGCGACTGTGACGGGTTCCGTATCTGTACAATGGATTAGCTACTGGGCAATGGTCCAGCTTTACCTGCCGGGCTACTGGATACCAGCCATCTTTGCTGTACTCGCATTCCTCTCGTTTCTCTGGGACCGTCGCCGATTTGGGACTGTGTAGAAAAGCCTGCCCCGGTTGCTCACCGCCGGGGAAGGCGAGTTTACATATTTCTCTCTTCCAGAGTTGATTTGATGCTTTCTGCCAAACCCGGTTCGTTCCTGTCGTGCTTATGAGAGCCGACTGCGTGATCCATCGCCGCCTTGGTCACCTCATCCTTATTCGTTCCGCTGATCATAACGTCGCAGTTGTTTTCGCTCGGAAATTTCGAGCAGTCCGCGACCCATTTTTTTGCCATAGAGATATTTTGTTAACGCGATTGTTAAAATCGACCTCATGCTAGCCGCAATATACCGCTGCAATTATTAAGAATTGATGTAGTCGAGAAAATTGTTGCAAGACTCTGGGCAATCGCTTACCATCTCAAGATAAAGTATGAAAACATTTCTCATTGTCATCGGTGCGATAGTCTTGCTGCTCGCAGGAAGCACATTATGGTCGAAGAGTTTGCAGTCGAGCGATCCAGATATAGTCGCGCGAAGCGGTATGCACTGGCATCCGCAACTCGAAATCTACGTTAAAGGCGAGAAACAAGAAATTCCGCAGAACGTCGGCATCGGCGCCGTCCATTCGCCGATGCACACGCACGATGATCTACCAATCATTCACCTCGAGTATAGCGGTGTCGTAAGGAATGACGACATCATGCTTGGACAATTCTTCAAAGTGTGGGAAAGAGACATGAATTCTTTTGGTTCAAACATGAAGATGACCGTGAACGGGGAAGAGAGCACTGAATTTGGGGATTACGTCATGCGAGACGGCGACAAGATCGAGTTGCGATACGAATAGCGCGCTATAATGCGCCTATCAATGAAGAAAACGATAAGCGAGAGAGAACATAGGCGCAGACTGAAGCGAGATCTCTTTATAATCGCCGGGAGCGTCGTCCTTGCTGTGGCGCTCTCA
>Ga0075995_106_pt1 | contig 44801 bp, 39 predicted proteins | sample RifGroA2_FD_68041 | JGI IMG/M metagenome (GOLD analysis project Ga0075995, IMG submission 68041) | Parcubacteria bacterium GW2011_GWA2_51_10
TATATTTCCCTACCGGGAAAAATTCGCATCGAACAATCAACAAAACAGCGAGATTATGTTGACTGGAAATATCAAGAATTGCGCTCGCTGTGCTATCCAGCACAGCCTAGAGAAATTACCCATATACTTTCGACGGGGAAACAACACACATCAGTGTTCTTTCTCTTGCGGCAGTACTTCAGATCGTGGAGATCGATATTTTATGAAGGAAGAATCAAAATCTTTCCTCGTGATTTACCGGTTACGCCACTGTCTTTAGCTGTTTGGTATATGGATGACGGTTGTTGGACAGGAAAGAAAGCTCTGATTTGCGCGGAAAGTTTTGATGGAATATATCGGGAAAATATGCAAAAAGCGTTTATTGACCAATACGGGATTGAAACCGTTGTTGGCAAGAATGGAAGACTTGTCATTCGAAAGAAATTTCATGATCAGTTTTTCTCGCTTATTGCCCCGCACATTATTTCTTCAATGAAGTACAAACTTCCATAACCCCGTAACGACTTGTCCCTTGCGGGACAGAGTTATCGCTTCGAGCAATAGCTAAAACGCTGGCCCCTCATCCGCTTATCGCGGAAAGGGTGAAGGTATAGTCTAATTCTACAGAAATGTAAGAAGCTAATGGAATCGTTCCCTTCAGTGGGGTAACGAACGCAACCCTCGTTGCCTGTTACAAGTGTCAGGCGAGACTGCCCCCTCACGGGGGAGGAAGGTGAGGATGACACCCGACCTCATGAAGCCGGAATCGCTAGTAATCGCGGATCAGCCACGCCGCGGTGAATACGTTCTCAAGCCTTGTACTCACCGCCCGTCAACTCAGGGAAGTTGGGAGTGCCCGAAGCCCGCCCTCGCGGCGGTTCAAGGCAAACTCAATGACAAAGAGTAAGTCGTAACAAGGCATGGGTAGCGGAAGCTGCTCATGGATTCATTCAAAATTGATAAGGCCAGCACACGCTTGCGTGTGACGGCTTGATTGTCGATTTCTGTATCTCGATCGAGTACAGAAGGGCAATGATTGTGTACCCATCTCTCAATCTGACAGACCGGAAAGACGGACCTAGGTTCTTGGACGGAACAAAAGAGTGTCCCGACGTTACAGTCGGGATCCCGACCGAAGCGTCGGGATGTATATCAAGCGTACAAGCAAAAAGCGCCGACCCTTCGTGGGCACGGCGCTTTTTGTTTTGAGGAGGTATACTTTATATATTAAATCTGCCGAACAAATGCATGGAAAATTACGAACAGCGGCAGGAAAGATATCGATCTGAAGCGGCTAAAGAATTTACTCCCGAGCACCTGCGCGACATTGCAAAACTTGAACACTGTGCTCGGGATTTACTGGCAAAAACTGTAGCTGAATTGCACTCCGCCATTTCTCTCAAGGATTCGAAGAGGGTCGCCTATTTGCGTCAAAGGAGATTTTATTTACTGCTTCTTTGCGACGAGTCGGTAACTAGGTCAATATTGAGAGGAAACCTCAATCAGATGCGACGGCGAAATAGTTTAGTAGCTGATGAGGTTATAAAAGAAGTGGAACAAAAAGCAGGTGCTCACTTTGACAATGTTCTGCAGTAGGTTACACAACGAAAAAAAGCCCCTAAGGAAGCTCTTTTCGATTGGATAAAAAACCTATCTTCGCAGTGTGTAGTTGAGACTATAGTCCTTTGCCTCGAAGAATTCTTTGGCAAACTTTGCTGCTTTCCGCTCCGAATGGCTGAGAAATCTTTCATTGACCGGACACAAGGAGGAGTATATTCTTTGGACATGAAAGTCCATTCATACACCGTGCAAATTGAGCCGGTCGCCGAGGGCGGCTACTGGTCGCGTGTCCCCGCACTTTCGGGCTGTTTTTCACAAGGGGAAACAATCGAAGAGACGATCGCAAATACGAAAGAGGCAATCGAACTCTATCTCGAGGGGCTTGCCGCTGAAAAAGAAGATATTCCAGAGGAATCTGATGGGGTCGTTAGCGTCCGGATTCCGGTGTCGCTCTAGCATGTCGCCACGTCTGCCGAACATAACGGCGAAAGAGGCCGCGAGTGCGTTTGCGAAGGCCGGGTTCAAACTAGTAGGCCAGCGGGGAAGCCATGCTCGCATGAAGAACGCAGAAGGCGTGCAGATCGTAATTCCAATGCACACGGGCGATATCAAGCGCCCGCTTCTGAAAGCAGCTATAAAACAGGCGGGACTCACGGAAACTGAATTCCGCAAGCTGCTTTAATTTATGGGACAAAAGAGTGTGTATGGCGAGCAGCTTCTGGCTGCGAGCTTCTAGAAAATACCAATGTGTACAAGCAAAAAGCGCCGACCCTTCATGGGCACGGCGCTTTTTGTATTTCTTGCGCTTAAACTGACATAGTGATTGTATGTGGGTCGTACTGATCGAAAGGAGTCCAACGTGGCGAAGCGACTGCACGAATACCCGAATGTCCGCACCGACCTCGATGCGGTGTTCAATGAGCTGCAACGAGAGATGAATCTCGATTCACCTGACCCGATGACTCAGATCGCCGTGAGATTCGCATTCCTCGCGAAATGCAAGGGGATCAAGATTTCTCCAATGGGTATGAGCCCCGAGGAGACGTTGCGTGCCCAGAATTTCTTTCTCGATTTCGTTCTCGCGATTCATGGGGACTAAAGACGTGGAAGCGCACGGACGACGAAAAGGCGCACCAAGTAGTGCGCCTTTTCCTTCTTAGTGTATCCGTTTATTTCCTCAATGTGTAATTCAATGTGTAGTCTTTTGCCTCGAAGAATTTCTTGGCGAATTCTGCGGCCTCAAACGGGTTGTAGTACTTGCAGGAGAAGATGTCCAAGTACGTCGTGTTCGTCTGGTTTGCAAAGTGCGCCGAGATGCACGATGTTTCAATGAGCTGGACCATCGAGAAGCCGGCGACTTTTTCATCCTCACCGAAATCAACGACTTGGCATTCGCCGAATCGCTTCATTTCGATGCGCTCGCACAGCTCGTATGTGAACTGTTTAATTTTTTCTGCGCTGCGAATCGTGTCCGGATTGCATCCGTGCAAATCAATCCCTGCTGCTAATCCCCACGCGTCGACGACTTGGTACTCGCTGCGGAGCTGTTCGTTTCGCTCCATCACTGTTGTTTTCATCTCTGATGAACATAATTAAATTAGCTGACAATGCCGATATGATACATGCTGTGAGTGAGATGTGTATCCGGCTGGAGATAACTGTGCATAACTTCTCGAAGGCCTATCTCATGGCAGAAAGAGGTCATTTTTGATAACATCATCCCACTGCGCGCGTAGTTCAGTGGTAGAACGCCGTCCTGATAAGACGGAGGCCGAAAGTTCGATCCTTTCCGCGCGCACCGTAGCAATATGAATTACAAAGTAATCGGTGGAAAGAAGTTGCGCGGCACCGTGCGCACTAATATTTCTAAGAATGCTTCAGTTGCGCTTATTGCTGCAGCGCTTCTCAATAAGGGCGAGACGATTCTCAAGCGCGTCCCACGTATCGAAGAAGTGAAGCGCATGATTGAAGTTATGGAGTCCATCGGTGTGAAAATCGTTTGGGATCCGAGCGGCGACATGCGCATCATTCCGCCCGGGAAAGTAGATCTCACGAAGCTTAACCGCGAAGCGGCAGAGCGGACGCGCAGCATCGTGCATTTTATCGCTCCGCTTGCTCATCTGTTTAAGTCGTTCGAGTTGCCGGCCCCAGCAGGATGCAATTTAGGTAAGCGAACCCTGGGCCCGCACATTGATGCTTTTGCCCGGCTCGGAATTTCTGTTACTGCGAATCCTGAAACGCATTCGTATCACGTCGAAGTAGGTAGCTTACAGCCGGCGGAGATTGTCATGTACGAAGCGAGCGACACTGGTACCGAAGATGTCTTGATGGCGGCTGCCAAAATTCCTGGAACGACTATCATAAAATTCGCGAGTGCGAATTATATGGTGCAGGATCTGTGCATATTTCTAAGACGCTGCGGCGTGAAGATCGAAGGTGTAGGAACCTCTACATTAGTCGTGCACGGGTTGGCAGACATCCATGGAGAGATTCACGGTCACCCAAGCGAGGATCCGATCGAATCCATGTTCTTTATTTCGCTCGCGGCAACTACCGGCTCGGAAATTACCATCGAACGGTGTCCGATGGATTTTCTTGAGCTGGAACTTTTCACACTTCAGCAAATGGGGCTTCAGTATGAGCGAGGCGAATCATATGCGTCCGAAAACGGGCACACTGTTCTGCGCGATATTTCGATTAAGAAATCCGAACTTGTCAGCCCTCCGGAAAAGATCGCACCGCGGCCGTATCCGGGAATAAATATTGACAACCTGCCTTTTTTTGTACCTGTTGCGACGCAGGCTAAAGGAGAAACTCTCATACACGATTGGGTATACGACGGCAGAGCGCAATATTACTTGGAAATGAACCATCTGGGCGCGAATATTCAACTACTCGATCAGCACCGCGCGCTTGTGAAAGGTCCGACGAAGCTTCACGCGGCAAAAGTGCAGGCGCCGCAGGCGCTTCGCCCCGCGACGCTTCTTTTAATAGGAATGCTCGCGGCGGAAGGTGAATCGATGCTTATGGATGTGTATCCTATAAACCGCGGATATGAGAATTTGCACGAGCGATTGAAGGCAATCGGCGCGTCCGTTGACGCAGTCGAGTAGCATGAATAAACCGAAGTTGATCGTTTTTGCATCTGGCACAAAAGACGGCGGCGGATCCGGTTTTGAGAATCTTGTACACGCATCGTGGGACGGCATTCTCGACGCCGAGATCGTTGCCGTCGTTTCTAATAATGAGCATGGGGGCGTTCACGAACGTGCCAACCGGCTTGGGATTCACTTTGTGTATTTCTCCGGTCCATATGATGCAGGAAGCTACGAACGAATTGTCGCCAATGCTGATGCAGAATGGGTTGCACTTTCCGGCTGGCTTAAGCACGTCAAAGGACTTGATCCAGCAAGAACCTTCAACATTCACCCGACCCTCCTTTCTGAAGCCAGATTCGCCGGGCTCTACGGACAAAAAGTTCACCAAGCCGTCGCGGACGCTTTAGAAAAAGGAGAGATGACAGAATCCGGACTCTCGATGCATTTTGTTACGGACGAGTATGACCGGGGCCCAATCTTTTTTGAATATCGGGTGCCGCTTAAGAAAGGAATGTCCGCAGAAGAGATCGCCAAAGCAGTGAATGTCGAGGAACATCGTTGGCAGCCGAAAATCACGAACATGGTGGTGCACGGCGAAATCCGCTGGGACGGAAAAGATTCGCAGAGCCTCAATGTCCCAGGAGATTACAAATATTTGCCAAGACTCAATGCTTAAGAATACGGATTTCCTTCGCTGTTCGCATTGCTTTCTTGCGTGCTTCGGCAACGGTTTTGCCGATTGCGAGTGCAACTCCCATTCTGCGGTGGCCGGGGGAGAGGGGTTTTCCGAAAATGCGGACCCATGTACCAGGCGCTTTGAGAGCTTTTTCTACTCCCGTATAAGTTGGATTGTCGGTTTTAATATCTGCCAGCAGCGCTACCGACGCGCCAGGTCGGCAAGGAATTTCGGGAATCGGGAGTCCCAAAATCGCTCGCACATGAAGTTCCATTTCACTCATTGTCTGAGAAACCATCGTCACCATTCCCGTGTCATGTGGGCGCGGCGAAAGTTCTGAAAAGAAAACATCGTCTCCTTTTATAAAGAGTTCAACGCCAAAAATGCCGCGGCCTTTTGTGCCGCACAGTTCATTTACTATCTTGCGCGCAATTGCTTGCGCCTTTTTAAGAACGGCGGGCTTCATCGGATGCGGTTGCCAGCTCTCGCGATAGTCGCCATCGATCTGGATGTGTCCCACTGGCGCGCAAAAACTTATGCCGCCCGCATGTCGCACCGTTAGCAGGGTTATTTCATAATCGAATTTGATCTGCCCTTCAACAATCACTCGGCCAGTTTTGCCACGTCCTGTTTTCATGGCTGTTTCCCAAGCTTTTTTAAGCTCCCTTTCATTTTTTACTTTGCTCTGCCCGTGCCCGGAAGACGACATCGTCGGCTTCACAAAGCAAGGGAATCCGACGTCGAGCGCGCCCTTCTCCAACTCTTCGAGACTTCCTGCAAAATGATACGGCGAGGTAGGCAGCTTCAGTTTCTCCGCTGCAAGTTTGCGAATTCCCTCTCGATCCATCGTGAGACGGACTGCTCTCGCGGTTGGAATAACTGTCCAACCTTCCTTTTCCAACTCCACGAGAGTAGAAGTTGCAATTGCTTCTATCTCCGGAACGATGTATGCTGGCTTTTCTTTCTCTACGACTCGCCGGATATTTTTGCCTTCAAGCATCGGAAACACATAACTTCTGTGAGCGATCTGCATCGCCGGTGCATTTTCATATCTGTCGCATGCGACAACTTCAACGCCGAGTCGCATCGCCTCTATTGCGACCTCGCGACCCAACTCGCCGCTTCCCAGAAGCAATATTTTGATTGCATTTGGCTTCAACGGCGTCCCGAATTTCATAGTCCGGATAGTACCATAGCAGGAATTTGAGGTGAATTTACATGCTAGGGTTAATGCAGCTTTGTTCAAGGAGATTCACATGAAGCGCGACATTCCATACTACTTGATGGACGCAAAGGGTTTGAACGCCGACTCGCCAGAGCTTCTGATGTTGCGCGCGATTGAAAAGGCGCGAAACCACGGAATCGGATCTGTAGTCGCTTTTGGCGTCGTCGTTGCGGCAGGAACGATGACACTCGCCTGCGGCGCATTTTATTTCTGGAGCAGGTGTTTCCAGAGCGCACGATCTGTGCGGCGGAAGACATGAGGAACGCCTCCCCTCGACGGAGCCCTTAGCAGGGCTCCTCGTTTATCGCATCTCGCTTAAAAAAGAGAGCTGATTTACAATGCGCTCCTCGGGCCGCGGTGGTGAAATCGGCAGACACGCTAGCTTCAGGAGCTAGTGCCCGCAAGGGCTTGGGAGTTCAAATCTCCCCCGCGGCACCACATAGGAAATTGCAAGTATGAAAGGTTCGCCTCGCTTCGCTCGGCGACTAATTTGTATTCAATTTTGGGGGTAAAAACGAATTGGCGATTCTGCATTTTGGGAGAAGAAAATTTTTTAATCCTTAATTTTTAAAACTTATGAAGTATATACTTTATGCTCGCAAGAGCACCGAAGGGGACGACAGACAAGTACTTTCGATTGAAGCCCAAATGCATGAATTGAAAGAATTTGCCGCCAAAGAAAAACTTGAAATTGTCGCTTCCTTTCAGGAAGCAAAAACCGCAAAAGAACCCGGAAAAAACATCGGCTCGAACCATATTTTAATTTTGGGGGAAGAAAATTTTTAATCATAAAATTTATGAAAAAAACTATTTACTACGCTTTATCTGGACTTCTTTTGGGTATTGGGGCAGATGTGCCGTTTATGTTTTTATTCGGCGCTTGTGGTCTAGGTGGTGTTCAGTGGTGCGCCGTTCTTTCCCTTGTGGCCTTATGGACGTTACCTTTACTTGGCGGTGTTGTCGGATTCTTTATTGCTCGCAAATCCCTGAGAAATTTGTCTCCAATCACAACTCTCGACTCGGACAAAAAAATAAATACTAATACTAACCGAGGGTTGAAGAGAATCTTATTTTTCTCGAGCTTACCAATCGTTATTTTTCTAGCATGGTATATTTTTAATATAATTAAACTTACTTCAAACTAAAACAATATCCAACCTCCACTAATTACTTTCAGCACACCCATTAGTTGTTGAAGTATTTACTCCGTAAATTCTCTATTAATTGCCGCCAAAGAAAAACTTGAAATTGTCAGCGGTGCGGCTCCACCGCCTTTCCGAATTTTCGCGGGGGCAATTCCTCGCCGCCGCAGGCGGCGAAATGCGTTCAGACTAATTCAAGAATACGGCACAATATGAGAAATAATCAGAATTATCTAAGTACTTTCAGCAGCGGATAGTAGAGATCCATTTTTGACGGTATCGTGATTTTTTTCCATGTCGGTGTGTTCGTGAATCTCATATTTTTTTCACCGCGCAGTATCACGATCGGCGTTCGCTCATCCGTCTCGCCCATATAGAAAACCGCGGCAGCCGAAAGCGCATCAACGACATTCACTCTTGTATGCTGCAATTTTCTTCCGAACACGTCAGGCGAGCCGCGACGGTCTCTCACCGGTTCGAGCCCGAAGAATCCTATTGAGATTCCTATAACGCCGTTTCGGAGTGGCATCGTGTGGCTATCGGTTATCACAACGGCGAGTTTTCTTAGACGAGATTTCTTTTTTAGATACATGCATATTTTTTTTGCAGATCCGCTCGCGTCTTTTGGCCAAAGAATGTAGTAGCCATTCCCGTTGCTCTCATCAATTCCGGCGGAGGGAATGAGCGTTGAGCCCTTGATCGTGGGCACGAAATCGCTGTGCAGAGTGCGAAACGGGAAAAGTCGTTCGGCTTCGCGGCGGATGAGTTCCGATTTGCGCGTGCCTTTTTCTATCTTCACGCACCTTCCCTGATGGATCGCGAGAATCTTGGATGTGATAAATACAATGTCTCCCTCACGGAGGCGCGGCAGAAATTTATCCAGAACAGTGTAAATATCATCCTGCGGAGGCAGGATGCGTCGCGTTCGTATAGAGAGGAATCGCATTCTCTAGAGCGCGGACTTTTCTCGGAGTTGCGTGAGAACGTGCTCTTGTTGCACGGGGAGCTTAAGTGAGAATTCTAGCTTTTTGTTCAGTAATGCGAATACATTGTTCAAGACGAGGTAGGAAACTGCGATACCTGCGGCAAAGATGAGGCGTTCCATTATCACGACGGGAATGAGGCCTACCCACACCGCGGCAGGGAGTGGAACGAGCCAGATCCATAGTGCTCCCCCGACAGAGTGGGCCATAAATGTTGCGCCAAGTGCGCGTGCGACGAGGAATCGTTCTTGAAAGAAGTAACATATGATCGGGATTGTCCAGAACAAAGAGAAGTACCACACTTCGCGGCCCACCGGATTTGCGACGAATGCGATGATCGCGAGAGCAGGGACAATAATGTTGAGCGGCATTTTTCTCGAGAAGTAGATCGCCGCGAAGATCATCGGAATCAGACGGACGAACGTGCCGGTGTCAGACCAGTCTGCTCCTTGGAAAATGAAATTCCCTGCTTGCATAAGAAGCACTGCAGCCGCTCCCGGGAGTGTTCCAAGAAATGCCCCCGCCGTCGGTCCGAAGGCGTCGAAGAGCGTAAAACTTACTTTGGATCCCGCGAGTTGATTTACCGGAATCTGCAGAGCAATGAATCCGATAATGACAAATAGAGCAAAAAAGACCGCCCTTTTAATATGTTGTTGCTGCATGCTGATCTCAAAATAATGAATAATGCCGACACTTTATCATACTCCTGCACGGGCGACTACCGGCGATTGCGCATCCGGTGCACCGCATCTGCCGCGAGCGGAATGGCTTTCCATAGAATATATACGATTGCGAGGAGAACGAACAGGTACAGCAATAAAGAAATCCAGTCGATCTCTGCCGGGGAGTTGCCGACTGCTGCTGCGGCCGCGACTTGGTTGCTTGTCGTTGCTGTGATTGGCATAACCGCGTGCGCGTTTTCGATCACAGCGACAATAGGCGGGCCGATCGTCGCTCTCGCTCCGCTCGTTGTTGCGTTCGTGCGGGAGTGCGCTAAGACAGGCACGAGCTGCGGTGCTTCTTGGCGGTCGGTCGTCTCGATCACTATGTCGATCGTTGTTGTAGCTGCTCCCAACACGAGAGGCGTCGATGTGGCTTGGTCGGGAGTTGTCGTGGCGACGGACGGTGCCGCGCCTCCGCCTCCACCCCCTTCGTTTACAATTGGCTTCTGGTAATTCGAAAGGAGCGACCTCCATGTATTATTGAGCGCGGCCGGAATAGCATATTCTGTTGCCCATACGCGCGTATCCGCTGTCGCGGCGGATTCGACACCACCGTCTTGTGCCTGAAGAGACGCGAGATAGGTAATGGGCGTAATTCCGCCGGGCGTCCAAAGTGACGGTGATTCATTGAGCGCCGCTATTGCCTGCAGCGTCCAGCTGGTAGAGAAACTGTTTCCAAACCCGCCGTTTTGCTGCTGCTGTCCGCGCAAATAGGTCTGCGCTTTTGTGAGCGATTCGCCGACATTCTGAAGCGAATTCAGCATACTGAGTGCTTGGACAGCGGCGGCAGTAACGTCGACGCTATTTTCCCAAGAGCCGTTCGCACTTTGACGCGAAATGATGAAAGATGTGGTTTTTACAATGATGTCATCGGATACGCTGTATCCCGCATGAAGCAGCGGAAAGATTGCGAATATGTCATCGTTTACGAGCGATGAATCGCCAATTTGAGCGCCGTCGAATTGTGCTGCGATCGGCGAAATGTAATCGATCGGAGTTCCCGTGTACGGATCGATCGCGAGCGCCATGAGGGCCATTGCATGCCTCTCATAATCCGTCGCGCTCGATACGACGGGCGCTGCGGTTAATAGGTATTCCCATAGCTTTGTCTTAGGTATTCCCGGATCGCTTGCCGCGAATGCGATTGCTGCCCAGTCTGTGAGCAGAGTGTTCGCAAATGACCCATCTTCTCTCTGCTGTGAGGCAATAAATTGGAGTGCAAGGGGCACATTAAAAACCGGCGCTAAAGACGACCCCCCACTGCTCCCTCCGCCACCACCGCTCCCCCTGCTTGTTTCCTCCTCTTTCGGAAGCGTCGGCGGTTCATCCTCTTCCGGAGTAGAAGTTGCCGCAGGGTCAACGACTGCAATTGATACAGTCGGAAAGTAAAAATCTTCTTGAATGCCGACGGAGAATGTTCCCGTTGCTGTGAGCGCAAATAGTGCTGCGCCGTTTTCGTCGCTCGTGCTTGTTGCGAGCTCGGTAAAAGTGAAGTCGGGATTCGGAGTGCCGACTCCTATCGTGAGGCCCGGCGCTCCTACATAAATGCCCGATGCAAGCTCATAATTTTGCGCGGTTGCCGTGAACGACTCTCCGGAAGCAATCGTTGTTGTAGAAAGCACAACTTGACGAGACGGGCCGAAGAAAAGAAATGCGGTGTCGCCATTGTTTAGGACGTAATCATCAATGCCCATTTGAGGGTAAGAGCCGTTCACTGCATACGTCCAGTTAAAGCATTGCGGCTCGTCAACGCCAGAAACCGCGATGCAGTTTATGAGAAATGATGAAAATGAAGAAAAATATGCAAGATCAGTGATAGCGAATGCATCGGATTCGGCATCGAGTTCTACGAGCTCTGCCAATAAACTGCGGGCAGGCACCGGAACAGCATCGCCCCCTCCTGTGGGGATGATCGAGACGTCGGGAGAAGTTGACGCTGCTAATTCAACGATTCCACTAAACGCAGTTGCGGAGCCATCACGGATTGTGAGCGTGAATGTGTCGGAGGGAAGGACAGGTGCCGTATCAGTTGATGTTGCCGCTTCGTCCGTTGTGGTGGCAATCTCCAACTGCGATTCACTGGATGACTCCGGAGTTGAAGAAGCGCTTTCGTCTGCGAAGAGGGATGAGAAGGGCACGCCGATGATAAAAAGACCAATTACGATTGCTCGAACAAATTTCATATCGCACGCGTTAAAATTAAATACTTAATAACTTTGCTGGTACCTCCATTCAACCGTATCGCCGGCCTTGAGTGTCGTTTGAGAAGCCCCCGTATTTGAAGATTCGTCGTTCACGTATAAGAACCAGTAAGAGCCGCCCGCGTTTTTCCTTCCTGCCTGCGCAGGTGCTCGTGTCGGTTGCGGTAAAAGTAAAGGAATTTGCCTGCGCGGAAGGGATCCGTTCCTCCGGGGGTTTAATCTCCGGAGAGGTTGCGTTTTTTTCTGGAGCGGAAGATTCGCTTGTAGTTCCTTGAGGGGCCAAAACATCAGAGGCCTTCTCGATTGATTGGGAAACTGGCCTCGAGTACGAAATAAATACTTTCTGGGAAAAGTATGCGGCGGCACCAAGCACGGCAACCGTAATTATGAGTGCTGTATATTGTTTCAAGTTCATATGTATCGGAAACTAAAAAATCTCTGCCCGATGCAGAGATTTCTTATTGACGGCACTTATGTTCAGCGCGCACCCTGCTCGGGATAACGGCTGAAGAAGATCGGACTTATCCCGACATTATGTAGGGACATACCGTTGCGGCACAGTGGAGGAATCACACCTCACTTCCAGCCCGCCTTTTTCTAACTGGCGGGCCCCACCTTTCGGTGAGCAATCAACCATGGATGCGCATTGTATTCCTGTCGAAGACAGGGGCAAGTGGATAACGCAAAAGAACATGTCTCACGAAGTCGTCAATGGTAAACTTGGGAATATGAAAGGTTACAAAGAGCTGTTTGAGGGAAAGCGTATAACGGTTATGGGACTTGGGCTTCTGGGGAGAGGGGTGGGAGATGTCGAGTTTCTCGCCAAATGTGGTGCAAACATCCTCGTTACCGATAAGAAAACTCCTGAAGAGCTTGCGCCGTCGATTGAGAAATTGAAAGCGTATCCAAATGTCGATTTTCATTTGGGCGAGCACGATCAGAACGACTTCCTAAACGCTGATCTCGTTATAAAAGGGGCAAAAGTTCCGCTTGATTCCCCATACATCGCTGCTGCAAAGGACGCGGGAGTGCCGGTTGCGATGTCGACGGCGCTTTTTGCGAAATACGCTGCAGAGGAGGGGGCAACGATTGTCGGAATAACAGGCACACGCGGCAAATCCACTGTTACGCACATGATCTATCATTGTCTAATTCGCGCGAATAAGAAAACAGTGCTCGGGGGAAATGTTCGAGGGAAGTCGACACTTGCGATGTTGCCGGAGATTGAACGCGGGTATATTGCGGTACTTGAACTGGACTCGTGGCAGCTCCAAGGTTTTGGCGATATGAAAATCAGTCCACACATTGCGGTGTTCACGAATCTCTACCCGGATCATCTCGATTATTATCCTTCGATGGATGAGTATTTTCGAGACAAAGCAAATGTTTTCCGTCACCAACATGATGGCGATTTTCTTTTTGTCGGCGCGGAGATTGCAGAGCGCATCCAGGCAGAACGACCTCCAACGAAAGCGGTGATTCCTCAGTCGCTCCCAGCGGACTGGCAACTAAAAATTCCGGGCGAGCACAATCGAGAAAACGCATCGCTCGCAGCGGCCGCACTCCGCGCGCTTGGCCAAAAAGAGGCAGAAATCCGCGGCGGACTCGAATCATTTGAAGGGCTCGAAGGTCGTCTTCAATTTGTTAGAGAAATCCATGGAGTGAAAATCTACAATGACAACAATTCCACCACACCCGAAGCAACCATCGCGGCATTGAGAGCTGTCGGAAGGAAAGATAAGCGTGTCGTTGTCCTTATCTTGGGCGGTGACGATAAAAAATTAGATATGTCTCATTTGATCACCGAGATTCCAAAATGGTGCTCGAGTGTTGTACTTTTTAAAGAACGCGGGACGGACCGAATTCGAGACGGTATTCTTGCGCTACAGCCAGGCGTCCATGTTGTTGAGGAAGAAGGACTACAGGCTTGTGTTAATCGAGCATTTTCCGAAGCAAAACGAGGCGACGCTATTCTTTTTAGTCCTGCATTTCAATCATTCGGTAAATATTTTAAAAATGAATACGACCGAAGCGATCAATTTCTAAAGTTAATTTCTGCCATATGACGATGCCGCAACGCATTTACATGGTAGGAATTGGCGGAATCGGGATGTCTGCACTCGCGCAGCTTTTTGCGTATCAAGGTAGAACGGCGAGCGGCTCAGATAGGGAGGAATCGCCGGTTACGAGACTGCTCGAAGAAAAAGGTATTCGCGTTTCAATCGGACAAAAAAAGGAAAACATTCCTGAAGATACGGAGCTTGTCATTTATAGTGATGCCGTGCCGGAAGATAATCCGGAGCGACAAGCGGCAAAAGTGCGAGGGATCCAAGAGCTATCATATTTCGATGCGCTCGGTGAGATTTCAAAACAAGCGCGTACCATCGCGGTCGCCGGTACGCATGGGAAGACTACGACGACAGGAATGCTAGCAAAAATTCTCGCGGATTGCGGAAAAAACCCGACCGCAATAATTGGCTCAATAGTTAGAGATTTTAGCTCGAATTTTCTCGCAGGGAATGACGATCTTTTTGTCGTCGAGGCCTGCGAATATCGCGATCATCTCTTGAAACTTTTGCCGGAGATTCTTGTTATCACGAACATCGAGTGGGACCACACGGATTATTTTCCGACATTCGAGGATCTGCAGGAAACATTTCGCAAAGCAGTCGAGAAAGTGCCAGTGCATGGCTGTATCGTTACGGACCCGTCCAATCAGCGCATTGCGGCAGTCGTGAGCCATGCAAGAGCGCCCATCATTGATTACACGACGCAGAGTGTTCCGCGGCTGAAATTGATCGGGGAATTCAATATTGAAAACGCACAAGCAGCCAAAGCCGCAGCACGCGCAGCATTCCCGCATCTGCAGGAAGCATTCACCGATCGCGCGCTCATGGATTATCAAGGTTCTTGGCGGCGCTTTGAATATAAGGGAAAGACACGAAGTGGGGCTATTGTGTACGATGATTATGCGCATCATCCGACGGCAATATCAAAAACAATAGACGCTGCCAGAGAAGAATTCCCTGGAAAACGCATTACTGTGGTATTTCATCCGCACCTCTACTCGCGCACGAGAGATTTATTCGATGGATTTGTTGGCGCGCTTTCTCTCGCTGATCGCATTATTCTCGCGCCTATCTATGCCGCTCGCGAAAAAGATACAGGCGAAGTTTCAAGCGAGACTCTGGCGCGCGCTATCGCTGTCAAAAATCCTCATGCTCGCGCGTTGCCCGATTTTGATTCTATTCGAGCGGAGCTAGAAAAAAACATGTCGGAGAAAGATCTGATTATAACCATGGGGGCAGGCGACATCTATAAAGTCGGGGAACAGATCGCCATTGCGTAAGTATGTTATTCTTAAGTTCTTGAGAATTTAGGAACAAACTTTATGGACTATCGTCATCTGGAGCGTCGAGTAAAAGGTTTCTCGAATCATCGCCGAATTCAAATTCTCGAATTGCTAAGAAAAAAACCGGAACTGTCCGTGGAGGAAATCTCGGAGGAGCTACGAATTAACTTCAAGACGGGCTCAGAGCATATTCGTCGGCTCGCAATTGCCGGGCTCGTCCTAAAGCGAAATGCGGGCCACTCGGTTCGTCATAAGCTAACGAGACGTGCCTCGCAAGTTCTTAAGTTCTTAAGAACATTGGAATGAATATGGAATTCGCTGAAGCAAATGGAAAAGGTAAACTTTCGGTTGTCGCGACGCCGATTGGTAATATGGGCGATATCACATTTCGCGCATTGTGGAATCTGAAAGAGTGCGACGTTATCTACGCGGAAGATACGCGCGTCACTGCGAAGCTTCTCGCACACTATGGGCTTCGGAAATCCGTATTTCGTCTCGATGCGGCAATGGAAGGGAAAAAAGCGAACGAAGTTATATCTCGGCTTGAGAAAGGCAAGCACGTGGCATACGTGTCCGACGCGGGAACTCCAGGAATATCGGATCCTGGTGCACGACTTGTCGCGGCAGTGCGCGAAGCGCTCCCGGAAGCGAAGATAGAAGCAATTCCCGGACCTTCAGCGCTCACTGCCGCGCTCTCGATCGCGGGCATTTCAGCGGATGCGTTTTCATTTCGTGGATTTCTCCCGCATAAGAAAGGACGGCAAACAGCGCTGAAGAAAATAGTTTCGAGCGATATTCCAGTTGTGCTCTATGAATCTCCGCATCGCATACTTAAACTCCTCAAAGAGCTTCATGATGTCGCACCGGGAGCGGCAGTGACGGTGGCACGCGAGCTTACGAAACTTCATGAAGAAGTGTTATATGGGACTCCTTCAGATCTCGCTGCGCAACTGGAGAAAAAGAAAGCAGTGCGAGGTGAATTTGTCGTCATTGTCGAACCACACTGATTGCTGTTTGTATACTCCATTCTCTATACACCATAGGCTATACTTTGAATCATGACTTTGGACACACTCATCATGCTCTCCGGCGCATTCGTCGCTATTTTGCCTTTTTTGGGATTCCCGAATAGCGTAGATAAGGTTTTGTTTCTCATAGCAGGAGTATTTGTTATTGGGCTCGGAATTATTGTGCGGCGCAGGGGCCTTCGTGAGCCGAGAGCATCACGCGAAATTACGAATGAAACCGCAGAGAATTCCGACCGCATGCGCATGCCGCCGTCAGGAGCATGAAGCCCGCGAATCTTGGCTTCCTTCTCGTCAGTGCGCTCGCGGCAGTCGCGGTCGCATCGGCGGCTGTAGCGGCCGCTCCTAAGCTTGCGTTTGTGCGTGGAGCGCCCGCACAGGGAACGTCGACCGAGATGTCTGTGCCGCGCGTCGCGCATAAAAAAACGCCTACGCCCGTGAAGGCCGTCTATATGACGCAGTGCGCGGTCGGGACGCCATCGCTGCGCGCCTCGCTCGTAGATCTTCTCGAGCGCACGGAGCTCAACTCGGTGGTCATTGATATAAAAGATTACACAGGACGACTCGCGTTTACCCCCGAAGATCCGGATTTGCTTCCTGCCGTATCGGATGCGTGCGGCGCGCGTGATATGGAGAAATTTATAGCGGAGCTGCATAAAAAAGATATCTACGTCATCGGCCGCATCACGGTTTTTCAGGATCCCTTTTACACGCAGCGGCATCCGGAGCTTGCCGTAAAACGGCTCTCCGACAAATCGGCAGTCTGGAAGGATTACAAGGGGCTGTCTTTTATCGACGTAAACGCGGAGCCCTTCTGGAATTACATCGTGAAGATTTCGAAGGCTTCATACGAGGTTGGATTTGATGAGCTGAATTACGACTACATCCGCTTTCCTTCTGACGGCAACATGAAAGACACCTACTATTCATGGGGATCGGGAAGGCCGAAAGCCGAAGCGCTCGAACGCTTTTATAAGTATCTCTCCGAGGAACTCGAGCCATCGGGCGTCGTACTTTCCGCCGATCTCTTCGGGATGGTCACGACGAACTATGATGATCTCAATATCGGGCAAGTGCTCGAGCGCGCCCTGCCGTACTTCGATTTCATAGACCCAATGGTATATCCGTCTCACTACCCGTCAGGTTTCCACGGTTACAAAAATGTGAATGAGCATCCGTATGACATCGTATATTTCTCGATGAGCGAAGCAGTGAGGCGAACCATTGCGACAACGACGCAGATCGCGTCATTCGAATACAACAGAATAGGAACGACCACACCGGCTCTTTACGCGAAGCCCTCATATCCCGCATCTAAAATGAGGCCTTGGCTTCAGGATTTCGACTATCCGGTTCCATATACTCCCGCGATGGTGCGTGCACAGATCAAAGCAACAGAAGATGTCGGTCTAGATTCGTATCTCTTCTGGGATCCTGCGAATAAGTATTCAAGCCTGCGGCAAGTGTTGCAGAGTGACACGGTACAATAAGTGCATATGATTCGTACGGACGATCCGCATCCATTCATTCATCGCATGCGTGCATCGGGGCTTCCCGACACTGTGATCCGCGAGCGACTGCTCTTAGAAGGATGGTCGCCCGAAATCATCGATCCGATTTTTGCGGCGCGAGCGGGATCGAGATCGACACCCGCGGAATCACAACCGTCCCCACGCCACATGGTTGCGCCCGCGAGGAAGCCGAGATCGCACCTATTGACGTTCGTGGTTTTCACGATCTTTTTCTCTCTTGCCGCACTCGGGTCCGCCGTCTACATGTATTTCAAGCCGCCAATCGTCTATTCGATTTCTCTCCCATCTTCGTCTGCTGCATCTTCCGCAGTGCCAGCGCTTCTCTACGGCGCTCTCGCTGCGCTTTCGGATTCCAATTACTACGAAATTGTAAAGCGGCAACTTATCGATGAAAAAGCGGATTTTATAGACGCGAATCTGACGACTATGCATCTCTCGGTCTACAAAAGCGGAGTGGAGGCGCTTTCCGTACCCATACTCGGGAAGGGCCGGACTGGTTCATGGTGGGAGACACCTGCAGGAATTTACAAAGTTCAGGCGAAAGAAAAAAATCATTTCTCCTCGTTCGGAAACGTTTACCAGCCGTGGAGCATCAACTTCCAAGGCAACTTTTATATCCACGGTTGGCCATACTATCCGGATGGAACGCCCGTCTCTTCCACCTACTCGGGAGGATGTATTCGGCTTTCGACGGCAGATGCTGAAGCAGTGTATGCGCTTTCCTCTGTTGGTATGCCGGTTCTCGTGCATGAGACCTCCGCTCCGAGTGATTCTTTCAGCTATGAGCTCAAGGCCCCGCCGGTATCGGCTTCCGCATATCTCGTGGCCGACCTCAAAAATGGAACCGTTCTATCGAGCAAAAGCGCCGACGTGGCCGCGCCTATCGCGTCCATTTCGAAGTTAGTAACCGCGCTTGTCGCAACAGAGTATATTAATCTCGACAAGATAATAACCGTTCCCGAAAACGCCCTCGTATACACATCCATTCCGCGTTTGCGCGCGCGGGAGAAGGTCCGCGCATACGATCTCTTGTTTCTTCTTTTGCAGGAGTCCTCGAACGAAGCTGCGGAGACGCTCGCTTCCGCCCCCGGTCGTGCACAGTTCATCGATTTCATGAATGAGAAAGCGCGCGCCATCAATCTTTCCAAGACTGTGTTCTCAGATCCGTCGGGAGCGAAGGGTGACTATGCGACACCCGAAGACCTCTTCACGCTCCTTCGCTACATCGACGGGAATCGGCGGTTTGTGTTTGGCATCACGGCAGGGCAGCTTTCCGGCAGCGCATACGGCCCTCCCGCCTTCAAGAACATTCGGAATTTCAATCTCATTCCCGGGAGTCCCGCGAAGCTGGTCGGCGGAAAAATCGGTATGACAAATGAAGCAGGAGAAACGTACGCGGGAATTTTTTCTGCGCAGATAGGAAATGAGGAGCGGGACATCGCGGTGATTGTGCTCGATTCCCTCGATGCCGCCCGCGATGTGCGAGAGCTTCTTTCGTTCGTTTTGGAAGCGTACGCTACTGGAGCAGATTGAGTGCTCCCGACGAAGCCCTGAAAAAGGGTCATTGGTATACCTCGTTCGAGAAAAGCCTCGACATATAGTAGTCGGAACTGTCGCCATGCCTCTGGCAGGGCGGTTCTCTAACGGGGTATACTGATTAAATGAACGGTAATGGGAACAACAAAGATCCTGATCGCCGCGTGACGTACTTCGCGGCGACTCATACGCGGGGCAAGCGCGACATGTTCGGCATACGAGGCGACGACCGGGGAAAACATATTTATGTCATCGGAAAAACCGGCATGGGCAAGTCAACCATGCTCGAAAATATGGCGATACAGGATATTCAGAACGGCGAAGGTCTCGCGTTCATTGATCCCCATGGAGCGACGGCAGAGAAGCTGCTGGATTTTGTGCCGCAAGATCGCATCAAAGATGTTGTCTATTTTGCGCCATTCGATACCGATTTCCCGATTGGCTTCAACATCATGGAGGACGTCGGCTACGACAAGCGCCACCTCGTTGTCTCTGGCCTCATGGGGGCACTGAAGCGCATCTGGGTTGATGCCTGGAGCGCGCGAATGGAATACATTCTCCAAAACACGCTCCTTGCGCTCCTTGAATATCCGGATTCGACGCTTCTTGATATCAACCGCATGCTCGTCAACAAAACATTTCGCTCGGCAGTCGTGGAGAAAATATCTGATCCCGTGGTGCGGAGTTTCTGGGTCGAAGAATTTGCGGCGTTTACTGATACGTATACGCGCGAGGCAACGCCTGCCATCCAAAATAAAATCGGCCAATTCACCGCTAACCCGTTAATCCGCAATATCATCGGGCAAGCCCGCTCAACATTCGATTTGCGCAAAATAATGGACGAGCGGAAGATTTTCATCGTTAACCTCTCGAAGGGGCGCATGGGTGAGACGAACGCGTCTCTTTTGGGAAGCATGCTCGTTGTGAAGATTTACCTCGCGGCGATGTCGCGCGCCGATGAACCCGCTATACGCATGGCGAAACTGCCTCGCTTCTTTTTCTACGTTGATGAATTTCAGTCCATGATGAACGAGGCGTTCGCAGACATTCTCTCGGAGTCGCGCAAATACAAACTCGCGCTCACGCTCGCCAACCAATATATCGAGCAGATGGAAGAGGAGGTGCGCGATGCTGTGTTCGGCAACGTCGGCACCCTCATCGTTTTTCGTGTCGGACCCTTCGATGCAGAAGTTCTTGAAACGGTATTCGAGCCGACATTCACGCCGGAAGATTTAGTAGGTCTCGGGATTGGACAGATTTACCTCACGCTCATGATCGACGGCGTCGGCTCCAAGCCATTCTCCGCGGAGACCATACCTCCAATTGAAACGCCGCCGATTACCTATCGGGATGATGTGATACTCAATTCACGCGCAATGTACGCACGGCCGCGTGCGGAAGTGGAAAGAATCGTAAACGCTCGACAAGTGGAATTCGTTCCTCCGCCTCCAAAGCCGAAAGTGCGAAAAGAATATTCAGGCGCCCAAAGGGAAGCCCAGGCGTTTCGACCGCGGGATCGCGTGGAAGTTGCGCCGGAAAGAGAGAGGCCGCGATCCTCGACTGCTCCCCGCTCGACGTCGGAGAATAATGTTCGTCCGATGGGAGCAGCACCGCCCTCACCATACCAGGGAGTGCGCGAGGATCGGCCGCAGGCGCCAGATGCGCGCACCGAGCTCTCGGCTACGCGCCCGGGAGTCGGTCCCGCTCACCGGTCTGCTTTGCAGGAAGCGATAGAAAAAGCAAAAAAAGCAGCCCTTGAAGCGGCATCTGGAAAATCTCCGGCAGACATTCTACGCGAGCGAAAGAATCTCGCTGCACGGGAGGGACAGGCGACCGGAGCGGCACCGCGCCCAAAATCTGCTCACGATACGGAGCAAGTCAAAAGGGAAGAGAGTGCAGTACGCAGTGAACCATCGAAACTTACAGAAGATAATCGCGCAGAGGCGAAAGATGACATACCTCCTGAATTGTTGCGCAGGGTTCTACACGGCAGGAGCGGCCGCATCTCGCACTAACTATGCGATCCATCCGAACGCGAGAATTCGGCACGAAAGCGGGATGGCGGAGCGAGACGCACGTACGGGCAGCAGTATTTTTCACAGCTTTCTTTGTGAGCGTTATCGTCGCTTTTCCCGCTGCGACGCGAGCACAGCTCGTGATAAGTGAGTTCCTGTACGATTCGGAAGGATCGGATACGGACAAGGAATACGTTGAAATATTTAATGCGGGCAGTGCGGCAGTGGATCTCACAAAGTGGAAAATAAACGACGGCTCGAATCATGGGCTAAATGTGCCGCCGAAAAATGGCGGGACAGGATCAATCACGATCGCGCCGGGCGACTATGCGCTCTTCGTTGATAATGCCGTGAATTTCATTGCGAGCCATCCGGGCATTTCTGCGTCAATCATCGATTCTGTTTTGAGTCTCACGAATGCGGCAGGGACGATTTCGCTTATCAATGAGGATGGAACCGTCGCAGACAGTGTTTCCTATACGAAAGGGGAAGGTGGAGCTGGCGATGGGAACTCCCTTCATCGCGGAAGTGCGGGAGGTGCGGTTTTTTCTGCCGGCTCTCCCAGTCCCGGGACGGGGAATTTATCAGCCGCTCCCAATGCGGGCGGAGGAGACTCGACAGCTGCTGCCCCCACAACGACTTCTGGCGTGTCGGCGACTGGTGCGGTGTCCTCATACGTTCCTCCTCCCTCGGTACGTCTTTTTGCTGATGCAGGATCGGACAGGGTTGTGATTGTTGGTGCCGATGTTGAGTTTAGAGGGCGCGCATACAATCGCGATAAGGAAATCATAGAGAATGTACGCTTCTCATGGAATTTCGGCGACGGCTCTCATGCGGAGGGGCAAAGTGTTTTGCACCATTTCGATTTTCCGGGGCGCTACGCAGTAGTGCTCACAATCGCCGAACACGTAGAAGCTGCGTCTGACAAAATCATCGTGACGGCCGAATCAGCACAACTCGCTTTTTCCGCGCTCTCTGACGGCAGTGTTGCAATTGGAAATCTATCCGGTCGAGATATCGATGTGTCGAACTGGATAGTGAGTTCGTCGGGCAAGCACTTTATACTTCCCGCCGAGTCAATCATTCTCGCGGAGGAGACGCTGCGTCTCTCTGCGCACACGCTGGGATTTAGCGGCACGAGCGAAACGACACTCAGTTACCCGAACGGTGCTGTCGCGCGCGAGGCAGAATCGCAAACGGAGCACGCGCTTCCTACCCTCGCACCATCGACGGAAGGGGCGACAGAGGCGGAGAAGAAGGAGCCGCTCGCATCGGGAGCTATAGCAAACGCGAAATTGCCTGCAGCACCCAAGAAAACCTCCGCACCAGTTGCGGCGATGTCTGAGGAGAATGATGAGGATGCTGAACGTGGTGCGAACGTGGATAATGAGAGTGTGCCGATGTCGGCGACGTCCTCACTCGCCGCCGCGGGAGCGGCGGAAAGTTCCGGATATGTTTGGTGGCTCAGTGCGCTTTCTCTTGCCGCCCTTGGAGCTGGAGCTGTATATGCCGTGAAGCGCGTCGGTAATCGCGAATCATTCGGCATTGCTCATGACAAGTGGGACATTATTGAAGAATCGACTGAAGAGGGGTAGTCTTGTATGGCATGAATAAAAAAACCGTTCTCGTAACAGGCGGAGCGGGCATGATTGGCTCTCGGCTGATCGAATTGCTTCTTCCAAAATACCGCGTGGTTTCTCTCGATAATTATTTTATCGGCAAGAAAGAGAATCACATCGATGGAGCGGAATATATCGAGGGACACACCAAAGCCATTGAGAAATTGCTCGGAAACGAAAAGCCCACGATCATTTTTCATCTCGGGGAATATTCTCGCGTCGAGCAGAGCTTCGGCGACATAGATCTCGTGTGGGAATCCAATGTCGAAGGTACGTTCCGCGTCTTAGAATATTGGCGCGCGCGCGGAGGAAAACTTGTGTATGCCGGATCGAGTACTAAATTCGCAGACGGAGGCATGGGCAGGGATCAGAGTCCCTACGCATGGATGAAGGCAAGCAATACGGAACTGGTGCGCAATTTCGGAAACTGGTTCAATCTGCCGTACGCAATTACTTATTTCTACAATGCATACGGACCGCGCGAGCTTTCGGCAGGCCCATACGCATCCGTGATTGGCAGGTTTAAGAAGCAGTATGCCGCGAGGCAGCCGATCACTGTCGTTGCGCCCGGCACTCAGCGCCGCAATTTCACGCATGTGGACGATCTTGCCCGTGGATTGCTGGCCGTGGGCGAAAGGGGGGAGGGCGACGAATATGGCCTTGGCAGCCCGGAGTCGTACACTATTCTCGAAATCGCACAGATGTTCGAATCCACAATAGAGATGCTGCCCGCGAGGAAAGGGAATCGTATGGAATCCATCGTGGACACGACACGGGCAGAAAAAGAGTTCAGCTGGAAGCCGGAGCATACTGTTCGCGAATACATCGAATCGATAAAGAAACAAAATGATCCCCGTTAGAAGTCTTTGGCAAAAAAATTTAATATAAATTTTTCTGCAAGGTCTATCGAGACCGAAAAGTGAGCGGAACATAATCTACAAAATGAGCATATGAGTAAACAACGACAGACTTCTAACGGGGCAAGAAGAATTTTGATTTTCTCACTCACTTACCATCCCTTTGTCGGGGGAGCGGAGATCGCGATCAAAGAAATCACGGATCGCCTTTCCAAGGAGAAATATGCATTCGATATGATAACGCTGCGTTTCGATCGCGCGCTTCCGAAAGTTGAGAAGGTGGGAAACGTCACTGTGTATCGCCTTGGCCCCGCAATCCGCGCGCCGAGCGTTTCAGATAGAAATATGAAATGGCAACTGCGACTAGCGAAAGTATTGTTCCCGATCAGCTCTTTTATTAAGGCCTTTTTTTTGGATCAGAAATACGTCTATGACATGCTCTGGGCAATGATGGCGAATCAAGCAAGCTTTTCAGCGCTTTTTTTCAAATTTATCCATCCTAAAACGCCGTATTTTCTGGAGCTCCAAGATGGTCGCGCCATCGCTGATATGAAGGCGCGCCGGCCGATATTGCGGCTGCTCTGGCCTCTCTACAAGCGCATGTATATGAAGGCAGATCGTATAAAAGCGATTTCACACTACATTGCAAAAGAGGTGCGCTCCATTGGATATAAGAAAGATATTGAAGTCATTCCGAATGGCGTAGACGTCGGCACATTTACGAGACCTTCTCCGCCGTCACGGGTGGAGGAATTAAAAAAGAAAGTCGGCAAACATCCGGGAGATATCTTTCTTTTTACGGCGAGTCGCCTCGTTCTGTCTCGTGGTGTGGAAGATGTGATTCGCGCACTTCCCGCATTGCCGGCGCATGTAAAACTGCTCGTCGCCGGCACAGGAGAAGATCAGCAAAAATTGGAGCGCATCGCGAGTGAGGCGGGCATTCAAGAGCGCGTGATATTTGCGGGGCACGTTCCGCACGAGATCCTACCGGCCTACTTCGCGATATCGGATATTTTTGTGAGGCCCTCGATTATCGAAGGATTCGGGAGTGCATTTATTGAGGCATTCGCTGTTGGAATACCGGTCATTGCTACGCCCGTGGGAGGAATTCCAGATTTCCTGTTTGACCCGGATGCGAATCCGGACAAGGAGCCAACGGGTCTGTTTTGCGAAGTGCAGAATCCAGAAAGCATTGCACGCTGCGTCACAAGATACATGGAGGAACCAAAACTGAAAGCACGCATCATCAAAAATGCACGAGCGCTGGCGTCTGAAAAGTACGATTGGAACAGAATCGCGCGGGACATGGAAGAGCGCATATTCGATCCGCTGTTGAAATCGATATGAGAATCGTTCTCGCAACGGGCATCTATCCGCCTGATATAGGAGGACATAGCTTTTATGCGCAGAAACTCAAGGAAGCTCTCGAGAAGCAGGGGCATGTTATTCAGCTCTGTCTCTATGGGAGGTTGAAGTTATTTCCAACGAGCATCAGGCATGTTGCTTTCGGAATGAAATTATTGCTTGCCATTCGCGGACAGGACGCAGTGATTGCATTCGACACATTCAGCGTGGCGGTTCCTGCCGGTGTCGTTGCACGCATTACAGGCAAACCGACACTCGTTCGTGCGGCAGGGGATTTTGTTTGGGAATCATACATCGAGCGAACGCACGATTTCCTCCCGCTACCAGATGTGTATCGGCATCGCGAAAGGTGGAATCTCAAAGAGCGACTGTCTTTCCGCATTATTCGGTGGGCGCTCGCTCATGTTCACATCGTATTCTCAACAGATTGGATAAAGGACATATGGCTTCGAGAGTATGGATTCGATATCTCACGTACTCATGTTATTGAGAATGCAATAGAGCCGAAGTTGGAATCGATCCCACCAAAGCGGAAAAATTTCCTCTTCTATTCGCGCGCTATTGCGCTCAAGAATGCCGAAGCGTTCCGCCGCGCGCTTGCTCATGCGAAACGACACCATCCTGATATAGAGCTTGAGGAAGGTCAAATTTCTCATGACGAGCTATTGAAACGCATGCAGTCGAGCTATGCGGTCGTGGTTCCTTCCATTTCAGAAGTATCGCCCAACATCGTGATTGAAAGCCTGCGCTGCGGGAAACCGTTTCTTATGACGAAGTACTCCGGATATGCGAAACGATTTGCAGACTATGGGGTTCTGGTTGATCCGCTTTCTGAGAACGATATGGAGCGCGGCATCAGAGAACTCGCCGATCCAGCTGTGTATGCAGTCCTTACAAAAAAAATCGCCACGTTTAATGAAGTCCATACATATGACGATATCGCCCGTGAATTCGTGGAACTTCTCACAATGCTTCAGGAGAAATCTTTTTCGCCTTCAAAATGAAAGCCGTGCCCAGAAAATGGAATGGCGTGTGATCAAGCGATTCGAGCAGTTTCGATTGCCAAATCGTGAGCCGCGGCAATTTTCTATCAAGCGGGTAGGGGATAAGTTTGAAATTATAAAAACGCGCTTCTTCCGTCGCAAATCCGTGGCGCGCCAAGAGGGAGCGTGCGCGAGCGAGCGTATATTCGCGATGTGTTACGGACTGGTCCTTCGAGACATTTTTAAATAGCGATCGGACAAATAATCCGATCCTATTGAAGGCGCGCCAAGGCGCATAGTAATTCGGGAACGTAATGATGAACGTGCCGCCGTTTTTTAAAACGCGCGCAACTTCTCTAAGAAATACCGATTCATTTTCGAGATACTCAATGAGTCCCATTGCGAGCGTCACCTCAAAAGACTCGTCCTCGAACGGGAGCCGGTAGGCATCAGCTACGACAACTGTAAGGAAAGGAGTCTCTCCAAATTCGTCCTTGATGCGCTCTATCATCTCTGGAGCTGCGTCGACACACGTAATTTTGCAGGCCTTTAAGAGTAGCCCGGGAATCATGACGCCAGGCCCCGATGCTATATCGAGTACATTGGTTCGGTCGGGAATCATCGCCAGCACCTTCTTTCGACGCACGCGGAACGAGTAGCCTTCACCCGTCTCATTGTCGTATTCCGCCTTGTATTCGCGACTTCGCTTGTTGAAATATGACACCTCTGTACGCATGTTATTTTCTGACATAGTTCTTTGCATGTTTGAACAATAATCGCACGCCCGATGCTACTGCCGCAAACGTACTTGATTCGGTGGCGTCCATTGCAATGCGTCGAAGTCTGTATGGATGCGTCTCTGCGCTGTTGAATCCTTCAATTGTTGTAAGCGACCATTTAAAACCCTCGCGCGACAGTATGCGTTCGGTACTCTCATTCCAATCGCCGGGATTCCCCTTTGGTTAGGCGAACGTCTCTGAAATATTATGTGTAACCTCTTTCAGAGCTATAACAGAGTCCCGAACCTCGACTTCAGTTTCTTGGGCGGACAGTGTTGAGAGAATCGGATGCGATTTTGTGTGCGCCCCAAATGTTATGCCGCTGTTTTTCATCGCCTCGATGTCGGTATTCGTAAGTGGCGTATATACCGCTCTCTCCATCTCGAAATTCCGGAATTCTGCACTACTCGATCTCTCTATCGCGGCAAGGTGGCGCTCCCGCTCTATTGAGCCAACTTTCTTTAATTGAGCGCGAATTTCCGCATCCCGATTTATTTTGCTCTCGATGTCATCATTCTCTAAGCCGATTGCATATTCAAGTCGATCGACCCAAAGCGGATTTTTTTTGAACACAAAATCGGTCGCTATAAACATCGTCGCATGAACGCTGTATTTTTTGAGAATGGGGAACGCGTACTCGTACCAATTTCGGTATCCGTCGTCAAACGTTATGGCGAGGGCGTTTTTTGGTAGTCGTCGCTCGTACATCATTCGAATTCCCTCGTCGAGCGGAACAATTGTGTACCGTCTTCTAAAGTATTTTATCTGCTCCTCGAAAACGTCGGGATCAATAAATTTGTGCCGGTAATTGTATATTCCGAAGTCTTTATTGGGAGCAACACCGTGATAGAGTACAATCGTCAGCTCTTTCCCATGGAGAAAGCGCAGAATATGATGAAGACCAACAGCTTGACAAAAGGCGAGAATAAGCCATTTAATCCAGCTCGACCACGACCTGTTTCTAGCGGAGTGCATTCGTCGCATGATAGCGGATTTTCACTTCTTGTTATAGGGACTGAAACGGGCGTTTTTGACGAGGAATCAGATGCTGCGAAGCGCATATATGCGTATGCTAAGTTTTTTAAAGAAGTGCACGTTGTGGTGATGTGTGGCGCAAGTACATTTCGAACTAAACGTGTTGCCGATAATGTAGTGCTCCATCCAGCATCTTCTCGCTCACGTTTATTGCGGTTCTTAAAAGCAGTTTCTATTTCACGGCGTTTAGGACGCGTCGATATCATTACGGTGCAAGATCCGTTCGAGAATGGGCTCGTCGGTCTCCTGTCGCTGAAAAAATTATCGGCGGTTCTCCACGTGCAAATTCACACGGATTTTCTCTCTCCCGAATTCCGCAAGCATTCGATCGTGAATTGGATTCGCACACTCATAGCGCCGTTCGTTTTGCGTTTTGCTGTCCGCATCCGCGTTGTCTCCAATCGCATCAAGAATTCGCTAGAAACTAAAAACTATAAACTCAAAACTATACCCACCGTTCTCCCCATTTTCGTTGACGTGGGGCTCTATAAAAGCGCCGTTTCCGATCCGCGGCTTGCCCTGCGGCTGCGCCCCTTTTCGACGAAGATTCTCGTTGTGTCGCGTCTCGAGCCGGAGAAGAACGTTGCACTCGCGATTCGCGCATTTCTCAAATCTGCGCCGCGCGAAGCTTGCCTTCTAATTGTGGGTGAAGGCAGTGAAAGGAGTAAATTAGAACGTCTCGCACACTCATCTGCCGGAGGCGATCGCGTATTCTTCGAAGGGAAACGCGAGGCGTCTTCATGCTATCCGTTGTGCGATCTAGTGCTCGTTACCTCTCACTATGAAGGGTACGGCCGTGTCATTATCGAAGCACTTGCCGCCGGAAAGCCCGTTCTTTCAACAGATGTGGGCATTGCGCGCGAAGCCGGCGCGATTGTGACAGAGCCACGGGAGTTTGCGAACGCATTGAGAGAATGGTTTGCAAAAGGTCCTCGTGAGGGAATCTTGCAGAATTATCCGTATACACGTTTCAACGAATACGTGCGCGCATACTGCGATGACATAACATCCTGCGCACGGCAGTCTCTATATATGGTCTCTGACTCGCAGAATGGCAAGCCGGTTTAATAAAACCAGAAGCCCGAAGCGGGCACGTCTTTGGTTATGCACTACCGATGCTTGACCTTTTTGTCGCAGTGCTATGCTCCGGACATGAGCGTTCGATTATTAAAGACTGCGAGGAAGACACTCTCCGGCATTCTCATAATTCTGATGGCATTTCCGCCCTCGGCCGTTTTTGCCGAGCAGCAACAGGGAGACACGACATCTCAAAGTACGACAAGCGAGCAAACTTCCGCACAATTAGCTCCGAGCACGGATCAATCGCAAACGAGCGCTGAATCAACATTAACGTCTTCAGAGACAACTGCTCCTCCAGAAGGCGAAGGCGGATCTTCACCCGACTCTCTGCTATTAGATCCTGCGCCGGATCCGTACTTTGGGCCGGAGCGCCAGAGCCAAAAGCAGGAACTAAAGCTTGAGCCGGATCAGTCTGACGGATCGCTGAACTACCGCTACCCGCTCACCGTTCCACCGGGGCGCAACGGTCTCGCGCCCGCCGTCGCGCTCACGTATTCCAGCAAGAATACGGAGCAGATCAGTCCAGTCGGATATGGATGGACCGTTGATATTCCATACATCGAGCGGATCAACAAGAGGGGGCTCAATAAGATGTACACACGTAATGATTTCTTCTCTAGTCTTGATGGAGAGATCGCCGCCACGAGCACGGAAGGAGCCGGAGGCTCGATGGTGGAGGCCACTTTTGGAAGTGATCTCGAAGCCGCTGCACCAGTTCCTGCGGAAGCATCCATTAGCGATCAATTAGAAGGAAAATCGACAGAAGAAAAGGCGAACATCAAAGCGGAGACGATCGTTTCGCTTGGCCTTTCAGGTGAGTACGTGAGCGAGCAGTATAACCTCCGAATCGACATTCAGTCCGTTTACAAGATCGAGGGTGGCGTGCAGGTTTTTGCGAAAGCGTGGAGAGGAGAAAAACAGCTGGGGTTTGGCGAGGACGGCACAGTGGAAATCGAGCGGTTCCGGATTTTCAATCCGCCCATCATGGTTCCCGACGGGACGGCTCATATTGAGAAAGTGCCACAGGGCAATACCGGAGCTACTGTTGAGATCGAGGTGACGGGATATCGCGAAGATCCAGCGGAGGCACTGCGACAGTCTCTCGCACATATCATTAGTCTCGTTGGCCAAGAAGATACGCCGATCAAAGAAGGAAAAATCGGATTTACAACTTCAACCTTCTATCCGAGCGCTGGTTCGGTAGCTCCCGCAGACGGCGCTGTCGAGTACGCGAGCAATTCAGTATCGTGGTCGTCGGCGCAGACGGCAGCCGCCGGAACATCCGCTAATACCACGGACACTGTATTTGGTGCAACTGATCTTGGCGCGATGATCGGTGTAAATAAATGGGGAAGCGGATGGATGATAGGAAGAAGCATCGCCAACTATGACACGTCTGCAATTGGCGATTCAGACACAATTTCCAGCGCCACAGTCAGCTTTTACCACCATGGAAAGACAAACAACGTTAATACAGGCACCGACACGCTCATTATTACGACCGCAACGCCAGCCTCAACCAGCACCATAGCAACCGGTGATTATGACCAAATTGGAGACATAGATACGCCTTCCGATGGCGCGCTCGCAACTGCAGTTGATCTTTCAGCGATTACGACAAGCGCGTACAACGATTATGCTCTGAATTCAACAGGAAGAAATTACATTAGCAAGACCGCCGTTACAGCTATAGGCATCCGCATCGGGGATGATCAATCAACCGCTCCGTCAGGGTGGTCAGATGGGCAATCTAATCTCATTAACACGCGCGCAGCCGACTATGCCGGCACGACGAATGATCCAAAATTGGTCGTCGTTCACACCACGCCTACGGCACCAGTATCCAATGGCTACGGTGCGCTCGTTGAGAACGGCGATTTTAGAGTGTATGAGTTTCTCGACAATAATCGTTGGAAGGTAACTGATAAAAATGGAATCATATTTACATTCGGCACGACCTCCGCGTCGCAGATCAATAATACGGCTAGCTCGACGCAGATATTCCGCTGGATGCTCCAAGAAGTTCGCGACCGCAATGACAATTACATCTCGTATGAATACTATGAAGACAATGACCAGCTCTATCCATACAAGATCAAATACACTGGGAACGGCACGACGGACGGCGTATATGAGATTGAGTTCCTTCGGGAGAGCCGCTCCGATATTGCGACATCGAGCGCTCCGGGATTCCCAATTGTTTCTAAGTACCGTATCAATGAGATTCAGGTAAAGGTAAGCGGCGCATGGCAGCGCAAGTATGCGCTGAGCTATGGGACGGGAGACAATGGCCGCCGCTCGATGCTAACTTCCATCACAGAATCAGGAAAAGACGAAAGCGGCACGACAACAACATTACCTGCCGTTTCGTTCGCGTACACAACAAAGGCCGCGAATTGGACATATGACGCGAGCTGGGTAATGCCCGTCAACTTTGTTGACGACTATTTGGGAAGCGATGCCGATTGGGGCGCTCGCTTCGATGATTTCAACGGGGACGGATGGACTGACATCATAAAGCATAGAGGAAGTGACAGCGATAACGGCGCCTATGTAGGTTTGGGCGATGGAACGTGGAGTACGACGACACCCACCGGTACCAATGATCTCGTTAGTCTTGGGGGAGAAGACAGAAATGTGAGAACGGGAGATGTCGATGGAGATTCACTCGCAGATTTCATTACTGGCGGAAACAAAGTGGGCATCAACACGAATCGCGGAGGCAGTTTTGTGGAGGGAACGGACTGGACTGTTCCCATTAGTTTCGTAGACACCACCGCGGTTGTCTACGATGTGGGCGGCCGAGCCGTCGATGTGAATGGCGATGGCCTTTCGGATCTCCTCAAATATTTCGATTCGGGCGCAAACGCTGCTTCGAACGGCATCTATTTAAATAACGGCACCGGCTGGGATGCGACCTCAACCTATCCGTGGACCCTGCCGTCCGGTGCTTCTTTTGCCGGGCCTTACACACCGCAAGAAGGCGTTGATTTTGGAGTGAGATTTGCGGATTTCAACGGGGATGGGATTACGGACCTTATTAAAGGCCGCGAATACGGCAGTCCGCCGTACACCACTGTTTATCTTAATGATGGCGACGGTACGTGGACAGAAATGAACCCTTCGGGATTTACCGGCACGTTTTCAAGTGGCTCGGGTGCTGATCAGGGCACGAGGGTTGTCGACGTGAACGCGGACGGACTCCCCGATATCGTCGACGCGCAAGGGTCAAGCGGCAACACCGTTTACATCAACGAAAACGGAGGACGGACATTTACGCTGAGTGCTTCATGGGGCGACATCACGCCTGACTTCTTGATATCAGCGCAAGATGCCGGCGCTCGGTTCGTTGACATCGATGCCGACGGCATCGTGGACATCGTCCGATCGTATGCGGGGACGCTATCACCTGCAGGACAAAACGGAGCATATCTTGGCAATGGTGTTGTTCCCGATCTTCTCGCAACAATTACGACCGATTCAGGCGGCATGATGACCGCGAGCTACAAGCCCTCGACGCAATACCGAAGCGGCGCGACTGAATTAAATCCGCGAGTTCCGATGGTGATGCAGACTGTCGAGGCCGTCGGGATGAACAATCGTTTCGGTACTGTCGGTACCACGACGTATTCATACGGCGGGGGCGATTACTACTACGCGAACGAGTTCGACCGCAAATTCGCGTCATTCGCAACGACGACGATTACTGATCCATTCGGCCATGTAACCAAAACATATGCGCATCAGGGCAACGGCTCACAATCGTCGATTGGAGAGAACAGCGATCATAAGTCGAAGATAGGACGAATATACCGCACTGAAGTGTACGACGATGCGAACAACCTGTATGCAAAAACGATAGATAAATGGGAGAACTCGTCGCTTTCAAATAGCAGAGAGTTCGTGAAGCGCACCCGTACTACGGGATTTTCATACGATGGCGACAGTGATCACCGCGACAAAGCAGTAACGTTCGCGTATGACGATGCGACAGGGAATCTCTCGGCCAAATTGGAAATAGGCGAAGTAACAGGAAGCGACGACGGGAGCTATACGGATACCGGTTCGGATTCGCGGACCGCCGTATACACCTATGCAACGAGCACGGCATACGGCATCTACGGCTTGCCGAAAACCGAGACGATCAAGAATAACAGCGGCACGCGCGTCGCGGAGAGGAATTTCTACTACGACTCTCTTTCCGCCGGATCAGTTGAGAAAGGAAACCTCACCAAAGAAGAAAAATGGATTACCGGAAGCACATACGCGAGCACTACAAGAGCGTACAACAGCTACGGACTTGTTACGTCCGAAACCGATCCGCGAAACAAAACGACGACGATCTCATATGAAAACGCGAACATGTACGTGGGTACCACCACGAATCCTCTAGGTTATATTACGGAGACATACCGTGACCTCACGAACGGCAAGGTGAAAAAGATCGTGGATCCGAATAACCGGACGTTTGAGATTGTTTTCGACGGCCTCGACCGCGTTAAAACGGAGAAAGTGCCGGATCATCTCGGCACGCCCACAAATACGGTAACGAAATCTGATTATACGTATACGGATATTCAATCTGCTCGCAGCGTCCTGCGGACCGATTCTCTTAATTCGGCAACGAGCACCGATACGTACACGTACTACGACGGCTTCCTGCGGCCGATCCAGGAGCGTACGGAGGCAGAAGATACGTACTTCGTGAGAAGCATCGAATATGACGCTCGCGGCGACGTTAAGAAGGAAACTCTGCCGTATTCAAGCACAGGAAGCAGCCGCACTCCTCTCACGGAAGATGCTGATTTCCAGATAAGCTATGGCTATGATTCTCTGCGTCGAGCGACGAGTACGATCAATACGGAAGGTACGGAAACGCATGCGTATGATGAGTGGGAGGAGGTGATTACTGACCGAGAAGGTAATATCAAAGATCTCACGCAGGATGCGTATGGAAACCTCGCACAAGTCGATGAGCATAACGCGACGAGCACGTATGCGACGGCGTACACATACGACGCGCTCGGGAATCTCACGAAAATAACGGATGCGGCCAGCAACATCCGAAACTTTACGTATGACGGCCTCTCTCGGCTGACGAATTCGGAGGATCTGCATGCTTCGGGCGATGGAACATATGGCACACGGACATACACGTATGATCTTGCAAACAATCTGACATCAACAACGGACGCCAAGAGCCAGACGATTGATCTCACGTATGACGATATCAACCGCGTGCTCACGGAGGATTACACCGGCGCATCGGGAACGGAAATCCAGTATGGGTACGACACCTGCGGCAATGGGAAGGGCCGCCTCTGTGCCGCGACCACGACTGATGCCGTCACGAATGCGGCATACGACGCACTCGGAAATGTTTCCACAGAAGGAAGGACAATTGACAGCACCACGTACACAACCACGTATACGCGAGATCGCCTGAGTAATGTCACAAACATCAATTATCCGAACGGGCGCGACGTATTGTACGGATACAATTCAGCGGGCCATTTGGAGAATATCTACACGAGGCCCTCGGGCGGCACGTACTCTGCCGTCGTGGACGATCTCGACTATGCGCCTACGCGCCAGATATCGTACAAGCTGTTCGGCAATAACATTGAGAGCACGTATACATACGATATAGACGAGCTGTACCGGCTTCGAAGCATAGAAACGGCGGTGGTAGGGATGGGGGGCGATCCTGAAGGCGCAGTGTTGGAGAGCGTCCCGGCAATGGAGTTTATTCCCGATCCAGTAACAGAAGCCGCTCCCGTACTTAATATGGCGGAGAATGGTGTAGCGATAGGCGAACCGACCCTTGAGCCAAATCCTGCCGATGTAAGCATCCGGAGTATTCAACAGGAAATTGCGAGCAGTACTGAAGAAATATTCACCCCGGAGAGTACAGCCATCGGCGCAGAAGCGACGAGCACCGCTGCAACGATTTTGGATATTGCAACAAGCACATTGGATCTCACTCCCACTGTTGCGACGACCACTGCCACAAGCACTGGCGCTTTTCCAGAATTGGATTTTGTTCCCGAGCCATCGTTTGCGCGTGAATATATTGACGAAGCAGGCACGCGTATCGAGATCCAGAAGGTCGAGCGCATAGAAGGCGGGATAGAGGTGTTCGCGCGCGCATGGAAAGGCGATGCGCCCCTCGGGTTCGGCTCCGATGGAAGCATTGAGATCGAACGCTTCCGTTTCTTCGGCATCTCCCCATTGGTGGAAGATCCGGCTGGCGAATATGAGCAGGTCTACACGGTGAAGGTGCGCACGGAAGAAAATCCGCTCGGCTCGGAGGAGGTCGTTCGCGCGAAATACACTTCGGACCCGTTGAAGGCGCTCCGATTGCAACTCGCGGATACTATACGCATCGCGGCGAATGGAAACAATCCCGTCTCGGGCAAGATCGGGCATACGACTTCCACGTTCTATCCCGACGCGAATCCTGAAACTAACAGCGTCGATGGATTCGCGGCTCGCGATACGGGAGGCGTCTCATGGACGAGTCTGCGGACTAGCGCAGCGCAGGGAGCGAGCGATACGGCAGCGCTTTCCTCCGACGGCACCCTCATACAATTCGCGAGCGGGTCAAATTGGTACTACCTCGGCCGCGCCATCTTCCTTTTCAATACGACTGCAGTAGGATCCGATACCGTCTCGAGTGCGACGTTCTCCCTTGTTGCCAACTCAAAAACCGACAACGCGACGCTCGACGCACGGTTCAATCTCACCGCCATGACCCCACTGGACGCTGAATGGAAACGGTATCGCTGCGGTCAACGGATCGGGCGTGACGAAGCTCGGAGTCCGCCTCTCTGCCGACATATCGAATACGCAGCCCTCGTTCCCCAGCGCCGGCGAATTCTCCGCAATGAGCGTCTACTATGCCGACCAGGCAGGCACAACGAAAGACCCGAAGCTCGTTGTTGTCCACGCTGCCGCAACCAGCACCCCGAGCGGGAGCATTCAGAACATTCTCTACGCGTACGATCACGTCGGCAACATCACACAGCTCACCGACTACTCCACCTCCACAGGGAAGATCGTCAGTTTCGGATACGACGACCTGAACCGCCTCACGACAGCTTCCACGACTGCGGCAAGCTCGACGCCGTACTCGCAGACGTATGCGTATAGCGCCATAGGGAACATAACGAACAAGAGCGACGTGGGGGACTACGCATACGCAGGCACGAACTATGCGAATCCGCATGCCGCGACGCAGATCGGGACAACAGGTGCGACTACAACATTCACATACGACTCAAACGGAAATATGGAAACGGGCGGAATCTGGACGTATGGATGGGATTATAGAAATCGGCTCACGAGTGCAGGAGATGGGACTGCAACTACCACGTTTGGATATGACTACTCCGGCCAAAGGGTCTTCCAAACCACCGCTTCAACCACAACTCTCTACCCTTCAAAATATTTCTCCATCGCATCTTCAACCTCTGGAAGCGCGGCAACTTCGACGAGTTATATATACGCCGGAGATACGCTTTTGGCTTACGTCGAGCAGGGCCTAGTCAATGGCACTGCGACCGGAACTCCGAGTACGTTCTATGTACATCCCGACCACCTCGGCTCGACTAACGTAATCACGAACGCTTCGGGAACCGTAGTCACCTCAAAAGATTATTATCCTTATGGTTCAACGCGCATTGAAAGCGGTGACGCATCACTTGCACGCGGCTACATCGGGCAATTTGAAGATCAAAATCTACTGTATCTTCAGGCACGTTACATGGACCCAATAAGAGGACAGTTCACGTCGCAGGATCCCGTATTCTGGGAAGATCCAAAAAAACAGAATCTGATGAATCCGCAAAGTCTCAATAGTTATGGGTATGCAAACGGGAATCCAATAGTCAATAAAGATCCGAACGGCCGATGTGTTGGTCCATTAGCTATTCCTTGCATCGGCGCGGGCGCTGGAATTGTAGGTCAGTTCGGATACGATCTTTACAATAACTACCAAGCGAACGGTTTTGATGTTGGGTCGTACAGCTTCTCAAGCGGAGAAACCTATCTCACACGAGCAGCCCAAGGAGCTTCCATTGCGACGGTCGGCGTGCTAACAGGGGGTATGAGTATCCCTGCACAAGTGGCACTCATCGGTGGTACATCTGGTGCGACGGGAGCTCTGGGGAATTTGTACCTTGGCGATGCTGTCACGCCGCAAAGCGTTTTCTGGGATACAACGATTGGCGGCGTGACATTCGGTCTTGGAAAATTTGTACCCGGTATTCCTGGACGCCTACCGAATTTTGGAACACAAGCGTTTTTCACTGGCAAACATACGCAACAAAGTGCAATGCAGCTTGGAGTAGGTGCGATTTCAAATTATACAAGTCAAATTCTAGGCAGCTCTAATACCACAGGAGGAGGATCCTCGGCTCAAGCCGCTGCTAAGGCTATGGGCATAGGCAATACCGGCTCTGGCACGTTCGTTGGAACTTACAACTTCGGTCCGGGCGTTGGAACCTTTAACTTCGGAACCGGATCGTGGACATCGACCGCACAAACAACCCCAGCAACATCAAAGAAGTAGGTGTAAAATGAAGGAACATGGAAAACGTTAAAGTTTACAGACCAAAAAAGACCTATCTGTGGGCAGTCTTTGGGGTTTTCTTGATCGTCTTTTTTGGACTCACGCTTCCTCGCTTGTTAGATGGATCACTCGAGATTCGTCACATTCAGGCACTCGGAGGATTTTATCTAATCATACTTATTTTCACTCTTGCTTTTTTCTTGTCGAAACTAGAGGTCGGGAAGGATTATGTTAGAGCCCACCTCCTCGGCTTTCCAGGAAACTATATTCGTGCATCAGAAGTCATTGTTCTTGAATACGGAAATCTCATGCGATTCGGAGGTCTTGGTTATGGGAAAGGTATAAAGATATGGGTGCAGACAAGATCAGGTGGCAAAAAATACTCCGATATTGGTGAAAATTTCTACGGAAAGGAAGCCATCGCTCATGCGAGAAGAGTCCTTGAAGGTAAGTGAATGGGCAGCATGGACATAAACTCTTGGCTTGAAATACAAAATAACGATGTCATCCGAAAGCGGATGGCGAAACTAATCGCGCATGATTGCTTTCGTAACAGCAAGCTTGAGGACTTTCACGCAGCTCCTGAATCTAGGTTGAGCGACGCTGAAATGAAGGTACTCATGGTCGACATTGTCGACCGTACTTACGACTTCCTCTCCAAGTTAAGTGGTCCACAGGGCGATATCATGATCGAAACCCTGAAGAGTCGAGACGCAGTTCCTGAGTGGAATGATCCTCAGTGAGATGTTTCACTTTTGATAACAAATCCTACTTCTCTCGCCTCCGACGACTGTTCTGGATCGGAGTAGGCCGCTAGTTGAATTGGCACTGAGCCGTGTACCTCTACCTTGCCACGGACAAAAGCGACCTTTTGAAGGTAGTCCAGGAGCAGCTGCCTTTTCGTATCGAAATCAGCGCATTTTTCTAGTCGGGTTCGTGCGGCGTCGCAGTATTTCTCGATGCTCGTATCAACCACACTCCTTTTGTGAAGAGCTGGCACCATCGATAATAGCTTGTTTCTTTCTGTCTTGACTCCGTCAATTTTTTGGTCATACTCGTGGCACTTTCTCCCGTAGTTATCGCGGTTGAGTTGTCCCTTAGCATACTGTTCGAGAATGTCTTTCTTCTCGAGCATGAGTTGTGAAATCTTTTGCTCGATTGTTTTCAGTTCGTTCTCAGCTTCTTGTCTAACTGAGCCCCGATTCTCTTTATACCCAATGATATAGTCCTTGAGTTTATTCTTATTGGTCATGACTTCTTCCACTATCGAGAACACGGACGCCTCAAGTAGATGCGTATAAATTTGCGGATTTGAACAACGAGTCATCTCCGTTTTTTTGGAATGGATGATCTGACGGATTCTCCGAGCGCAAATGTATGACTCGCGATGGTATATAAGCCCGTTCTTTACGAGCTTCTTTTCTTTGTTATAGCTATAACCACGAACAAATCGTTTGTGAGCTGTGCAGGAACTGCCGCACTCCCCGCATCTTAGAAGGTTGGAAAGGAGTCTGATTTGAGGCGGGTTACGGTATTTCTGCCGGTTGCTTTCGAATCGCTCCTGCGTCTTGGCGAATAGTTCCGGCGATATGATTGCGGGAACTTTGACGGGCAGCCACTCCGATTTATCCTTGAACACTTCCTTGCCGTATTTCACTTTGCGAAACGGTTTAGATGGCTCTTTAACCATTGTCCGAGTATTGAAGTATTTAATACCCATGTACGAATGATTTTTGAGGATACCCTCGAGCGTTTTCCATTGCCACATGTACCGCCCAGTTTTCGTTGGTATCCGATTGTCCTCTAGATATCGGATGATCTTTGACTTACTCGCTCCGTCGTTGGCGTACATCTTGAATATCAATCTCACTACTTCTGCCTCCTTTTCATTAATGATCAGGCGTCCGGCCTGGAGACCTTTTGGGATATACGTATAGCCGAGCGCCCTAAGTCCATTGCTGACGAGCGATCCTTGTCGAATCTTGTGCATGCGGCCACGCGAATAGCGTTCGATGATTTTCGCCCGCTCTAGCTCGGACACTGCACCAAGCACTGTGAGCGTGAATTTGTTTTCTGGATTTTCAACGTAATCTCGACCGTTAATGATCACTTGCTTGTTCTGCTTCAAAATCTCGCCAACGATAATTGTCTGGTAGGTGACCTCTCGGGCAATGCGATCAGTGTTATGGAAATAGACTGCATCGAACAGATCGGTTTTCACGTCCTGACGCAATTGATTTAATCCAGGCCTGTCCAGTTTCGCGCCGCTATAGCCGTTGTCGAGATACTCTTTAACGAGGATGTCTCCCGCAGACGCCACCTGCTTCCTGAGCGCAGCGATTTGACTCTCGATCGTACCGTCTTTCTCCTGTTTCTTGGAGCTCACTCGTGCGTATATGACCGCTTTTTTCATACGATTTCTTTCGCCACTTCAAGGTAGGTGCTTTTGGATATAGGCGACCCTAGGATCGATCTGTCCTCAAAATCGAATTCTCGCAATCTTAAGGCTGCTTCACTTGCACTCAGGTTCTGCCTTATTGTGAAGCTTACTTCTACGTGCTCCTGCACACCTTCTACAACGAGATTTATCGGTAACGATCCGTGGAATGATATATGCACTGCCGCTGCATGGCTCTTGTCGTATTCGACCCGTTTTACAAATTCCAGATAGAACTCCCGCCATGAAGTCGAATCGGTGCAGTTCTCGTACTGGTTCTGTATTTTCGAGCAGTATGCCTCTACACATCGCCCTACCAACTTTGGATCTTCAAAGAGCGGTAATTGGCGTAGAAGCGATTTCTTCTCAGTTTGCAGAATGTCCATCTGATCATTGAATCGGGTCATTCGTTTGTAGTACTCTTCTTGCTCCAGACCACTACCGGCATATAAATCGACGATACGGCCCTTTTGGTTTTCCAAGTCTCGCATCTTTTGCGTGACTTCGATTATCTGCTTTTCTATCTTTTTGCTCCCGGTCACTTTCCGCTTAAAGAAATCGAGATGTTTTATCAGCTCGGTCGGTTTAAATACCGTCTCCGTAAGAATCTCCCGTACGCATGACTCCAAAAGTCTTATATCGATTTGCGGATTGTGATTTTCGCCATGCGTATTGCATTGGAAGTAGTGGCGTTTGTAATACGTCTCGCCTTTGAGGCGTTTTACAGCATAGAATTTGCGGAAGCTCGGACAGCGACGCTTGCATTTGGCACAGAATATGAGATTTGAGAGCGGCTGGGTGCCGCGAGCATTTCGGTAGCATTCGCGATTATACTTGAGCCGCTCCCGCACTTTCTCGAAAAGTTCCTTTGAGACGATGGCTGGGACCGGAACACCGATCCATTCCGACCTTTCTCTTTCGATTGTTGCTCGTTTACCGTCGTTATTTTTTCGATCCGTCAATCTATTGAAGTACCTTGTGCCTGAATAGGTCGGATTGTTGAGGATGTACCGGACTCGGCACACCTCCATGTCTATCGTCTCGCCTTTAACGCCGAACTCTCTCAAGTGTCTGGCGATTTCAGTCGCACTGGTGTTTCCGCGCACGTATGCCTCGAAGATAAATCGTACGAATTTTGCATTCACCTCGTCAATTTCGAGTTTTGGGGATGACTCAACAGTTCTTGGATAATAGATGTAGCCGAACAGCTTTCCGCCAACTAGTTGGCCTTGTTGCAGTTTATGCATGCGCCCTCGCTGATTGCGCTCCATGATCTTTGCTCGTTCCAGTTCCGCAACGGCTCCGAGTATCGTCAGCTCGAACTTGTTCTCAGGACTATTCATGTAGTCCTTCCCGTTAATGATGACCTGTTTGCGGTATATGAGAAACTCGGTAATTACGATATTGAGGTGCATCGCGTCGCGCGAGATGCGGTCGATGTTGAGTGCGTAGATGACATCGTAGATGCCTTTCTTCAGATCCTGTCGCAGTTCGTTCATGCCCGGGCGATCCAACGTGGCACCGCTATGACCTTCGTCGACATACTCCTTCGCAAGCACGTCACCAGCCGCCTTAATTTGCCGATGTAGCTCCGCAACCTGGCTCTGTATAGTTCCTTCCTTCTTCTGCATATCCGAGCTTACTCGGGCGTATATGGCCGCTCTTTTCATACACGTCAAGGGATGACGCAGATCATCCTAGGAGTCCAGAGCGTCCCAAGTGGCTCAAGTTGGCAACTTCGGTTCCTCTCGGTCCTCTCCGAACTCCTCCATGCGCTTCCTATCCGGCGCATCGCGTTCGGCGTCCTCGAGCTCTTTTTCGATCTGCTCCCTCAACTCGTCGACCGTGAGGTCCGGAAGGAGCCGCGGCGCAATCTTCTTCGCCATCGAGTTCGCTATCATCTTATTGACCACGCCGATCGACCGATTCATCTCCTCCAGACTAGGGTGCTCAGTCGCCACCTCGTATTCGTGGATGACGCGCGTGGTGACCGCGTATTTCGGATGATTGTGCTTCAACCAAAAGATAATGGCCGTCAGATTATCATCCTGGATCATCCGCATGAGCCGCGACTCGGCCATGTCGTTGATAAGGAACTGACCGGCCTTAAGCGCCCGCTCGGCGGCGCGCGCGAATATCTTGTCCCTCGCGCGCCACTGGTAGTACGTCGAGCGACCGACCCCCGTGCGCTCGCAGGCGAGTTGTACGATCGGCGTCCGACGGAGCTGTGCGACGAGAGCCCTCTTCTGATCTTCGGTTTTCGCCGCCAGAGCTTTCAATCGCTTCTCCTCTTTCGTGAGCGGTTTCTTTCGCGCCATACGAGGATTCAGTTAATCTTCTTCGCGGTCTTGCCGGTGTGCTTCTCCCAGCGGTTCTTGATGACCTCGGTGTAGACGGGAGATTTCTCCATGATGCGGCAATTGCGTCCGAGCTTCAGCGACGCGATGAGGGTGCTCCCCGAGCCGCCGAACGGCTCCAGAATCAAGTCGCCGCGCTTCGTGAGCACCTTGATGTACGGAATCAGAAGCTCCAGCGGCTTGGTGCCGAAGATGATGCCCTGGCCGCTCGATTTCTCGTCGGCCGCGATGTGCTCGATGAAATCGGTCGGCTGAATCTTCTTGCCTTTCTCGTAGCCCTCCCAATGCGGCTTACCGCTCGTCGCATAGAGCGCGTTCTCATATTCGTTCTGGAAGAGCACATTGTCCTCGGGCTTAAGATTGAGCGCAATGTCGCCGTCCATGCCCACGAGCGCGATATCCTGCTTGTTGAAGAATTTGTACTTCGCGCTGAATCCCTGCACGCGGTTCGGGACGTGCCACGTAATCGTATTGCGGTAGCGCCAATTCTTCTCTAGTTCGTTCCAAATGGTACGCAGGTTCTTCGGATGTTCGAAGACGATGACCGAGAAATCCACCTTCTGCACTTTTGCGACGTTCGCCATCCAGAGTTCGGTGAAATTGTCCGGCAACACATCGGTCTCCAGATACTTGCGGTCCTTCTTCAGGCCGAATCCCTCGGTCGGTTTCCCGTTCTTCGTTTTGCCGCGCAAGTAATCGAGGATGTAGGGCGGATCGGTGAAGCACATATCGGCCCGCGCGCCGTCCATGAGCTTCAGCATGTCGGATTGTATTGTTGAGTCGCCGCACATGAGGCGCGAACCGTCGATCTCGTACACATCGCCTTTCTGTACTTTGATTTCGTCGATCTTGAGCTTTGACAACTCTTTCTGCAGGTCGAATTTCTCCGGGATCGGGTCGATCTCGAAGATGGAGTCGAGTTCCTCGGTGCTGAAGCCGACATCGACGAGAAATTCCTCCCCGAAATCCTTCAGAAGGTCCAAATCGAATTCGCCGAGGTTCTTGTTCAGGCGGATATTCAGCTCCTTCTCTTTCTCGAGGTCGGTGATGTTCACGTAGACCACGGGCATCTCCTTATACCCGAGGTCGGTCGCCACTTTCAGACGGAAGTGCCCGCCGATGACTATGTTCTTGCGCTCCGGAGAACCGTTGCACAGAATCGGGTCGACAAGACCGAAACGGGTAATGCTCTCGCGTAGCGCGTTCGTCTGCGCTTCGCTCCACTTACGCGGATTGTATTCCGACGCCTTCAGCTCGCTTACGGGAACCTGCACGATCTGCAGATTGTTATTTGTAGCCATATTGATGCGATTACTATTAATCGCACCTCGTGGACGAACGGGTCGCAACGCAAAAAGGCCGCAAACCAAAACAGCAATTAATCTACTGTCTTAGTTCGTGGCCCTTGATCGAACTCTCATTTGGCCGAAGACCAGAGGGCGCAATCAGTTTTTCCCCAAACTCCTCGAGACTCACTTTCTATCGGTTTTTCTTGGCATTGCCGCCGACATCGAGTGGACTCTTTTTCTCCTTTCAAGGTGCTCCATATAGCCTAGCAGATATCGAAGACGGGTCAGAAAGAGAGCTGTGGATAACACCACGCCTGTCAATAGTGTCAATAGTGTAAATCGGACGCTGTTGGCAACAAGGCTTCGCAAGACCCCGAATCTAAGGTAGGAATGGAGCCGTAGCAGATGGCTACAGTTCTTGTGTACAATTAGCAAATCGACCTAACCCTCGGAGCTCACGCTCCAAGATATGGTCGTAAATCCTTCCCAGCTGAAAGCTCCTCGTCAAGAGCACCTGGGAAGGTCCCTCCGGGAAACTGGAGGTGGGTGGCTTCGGCCATCGCTTGGCGGGGAGTTTTTTGTTTCCCGCCACAAAACCTTCCCAGGTATATGCAATCACAGCAGCCCCTCATCGGGGGCAACCTTGAGTTTCTTCAACCACACAAAGTTGATAGCGAACGATTTTCGCTCTCTTCCGGCGAGCAGATTTCGATACAAAAATATTTCCTCACCTTCAATTCGTGGAGAGGCGCACCGATACCGAATACATACAACGGAAAAACAGTGCTCGACTGGAACGGCGAGCCAGTGTTTGCGGAGCTCGCCGTTTTGCGTTTATTCCAATCGCACGGATGGAATGGCGTGTGGGTCGATTCGTATCGCAGAAAATTCAGGGTCGGTCTGCCCGATGTCGTTGAGCCAATAGAGCTTCCACAGAAACAAAGAGAACTGATTGATTCCATTCGCGCCAAGACAGGTCGATCTGGTGGCTGTTGGGATGTGCTGGTCTGGCGTGAAAATGTGACGCTCTTTCTTGAACTCAAGCGTTCAAAGAAGGATAGGATTCAGAGCTCGCAGAACGGGTGGCTCACCGCCGCCATCGATTTAGGGCTCACCGCAAGCGATTTTGCTTTGGTGGAGTGGGACATGCCCGATGTAGCTACTGAATAACCTATACCAATCCCTTCAGTATCGATGAAAACTTCACTCCAGCCAATTCAAGCATCGGTGCTGCACATGATTTGCAGTAATTTTTTGACCCTAGCCCATTTGCTTCCCGAACGGAAAGAAAGCACTGTCCGGCCGTAATGTGATGCTTCCCGCGACTGTGGTGGCACTTCCGTTTCTTAATGGCTGTTTCCACCGACAAGTGAAGTAGTACA
>Ga0075995_108_pt1 | contig 40923 bp, 44 predicted proteins | sample RifGroA2_FD_68041 | JGI IMG/M metagenome (GOLD analysis project Ga0075995, IMG submission 68041) | Parcubacteria bacterium GW2011_GWA2_51_10
TGGCCGACGCCGGGAACAATAGTATCCAAGATTTTATCGATTACTCGGTTATCGTTCGGATCGAGAAAGGACTGCTTGATGAAATCGGTAATGATCTCATCGTGCACAACCATGCCCTCGTCGAATCGACGCGGCACGCCGGAACCGCCGCCTTCGGTACCACCGTTCTGTGATTCGAGCCACTCGCGAAAAATTTGCTGATCTTCCAGGTCAAACTCTCGAAAATCCTTCCAGTTCTGATCGTTGTTAAGCCCGACATGCGAAACGACGTAGCCGTGGTTTGCGGGATTCCCAGGATCATCTTGGAACATCACGCGCATGATGCGACCGACAAACTGAACATACGGCGACAAGCTGCGAAAAGGACGAAAGACAGCAGCGACCGCGAGAGGAGGGTGATCAAATCCTTCGCCCAACATCTGCACTTGCACGACGCAGTCGATGCGACCGTCCTCTAGATCTTGGTGCACACCTGCTTTCTTGTCCTCGTCCATTTCACCGTATATTTCCTTTGCTTTGATGCCGCGCTGTTCGTACAGATCGCGAAGCTGTCGTGCGTGATCGACGGAACACGCCGCCGCGATGATTTGTTGTTTTTGTCCAGTCTTTTCACGCAGCTCGCGCATTCGATGAATGCTCGCATCCACGATATGCACGTTGCATTCCGGTGAGAGTGCGACGCCTCTCCGGAACCACGCTTCTTCGCGCAATTCCATGACCTCTTCAAGCGTGTGTCGCTTCGTATCGCCCCGATACGCAAAATAGATCTCGGCGGGCGCAACATTTATTGAGTGAATTTGCTTGATGTAGCCCGCAAGCATCGCCTTTGAATAGGGATATCTGTAGACGACCTCGCCCGTCACACGACGCCCATCTCCACGGAAGGGAGTAGCGGTGAGACTCACAACCTTCGCATCCGGAAACCGGCCGAAGACCTTCGTCCAACTGTCGGCTACATTGTGGTGCCCCTCGTCGACGAGAATCATGTCGAAGAAGGCCGGTGGAAATTGTGGAAGCCAGCGATCTGCTGAACTCGCCAGCTGTTGGATATTCGCAACTACATACTGGCTTTCTGTACAGTCATGGATATTGGCCTTTGGTCCGTCCAGTACTGCAACAAACGGTCCGTCAGCGAATGAAGTCAGCACGTGCGCTTTCGCGAGAAAGAATTTCGGATGGCCGACTTCGAGCGCATCCGATACGCCCTTGCGAATCGTGGTGTTCGGTACGATGACCAACACTCGACTTTTGGATATACCGAAGGGAAGGGTTGCAATGAGTCCCGTTTTGCCGCAACCGACCGGTATTTGAAGTATGGCGGGTTCGTTGCTCTTTTGAAAATGCTCGCGCACTTTTTTGTGTGCCTCGCGCTGCGGCTCCCGGAGTCGGTCATTCGTTTCGATATTTGCGATCGACTTCTCGAACAGACTCCCTGGGTTGCTCTGCTCGGCGTGTTTGTACTCGATACGATGTGGTTCCAAGTCTGATCGCTTGTAGTATCGATAGTCATTGCCCGGGTGCCGGACAGATTTGAGCTTTCCTTCCGCGTCCCAGCGACGGAGCGTCTGAGCGGAGATCCCCAAGTATTTGGCAGCCTGTTGCACGGTGAGATAGTCCTTTTCTTCCGGTGTATCAACCATATCCAACATTATACATCCTTCTTTATATGCTTTTCTAACGTCAAGTGGGGACAGCTCGATCCGGCAGCATGAAGTAGACGTTTACGCCTCCTTTTTATGGTGTCTATTGTGTCTATTCACGGGGTATAATTTTGGGGTGTTCGTCCTTTCACAGAGCGTAAAAGTCGATGAGTCCGCAATGGACGCACTGGACGCCATGTGGTACGCGTACCGTCGCTCCCACTTCAAAAGCGTCGAAAGTTGCTCGATATGCCGCGCAAGGGCCCATGTGGCCGCGCTGGTGCTCGCATACAGGATTGAAACCGCCGACTGGAAAAGCGGAGAGGGTGTCGGTGCAGCTGCTACTACTACGTTTGGGTACGACTACTCCGGCCAAAGGGTCTTCTCACAGACCGCATCCAGCACCACCGTGTTTCCGTCGAAATATTTCAGCGTTACCTCGCGTACTGTTGCCTCAACGACTTACGCAACTTCGACAAGCTACATTTTTGCGGGAGATACACAGGTCGCATATATCGAGCAAGATCTGATAAATGGAAGCGCGACCGGAACACCGCGTACGTTCTATGTACATCCAGATCACCTGGGCAGTACGAATGTCATAACAACGGCGAGCGGGACTGTTCAGTCTGTTCGCGATTATCTTCCGTTCGGCAGCAGCCGTATTAACTCCGGCGATGCATCACTGCGTCGCGGTTATATTGGCGAGTTTGAGGAAGGCAACAATTTGTCCTATCTCAACGCACGTTTTTACCAGAGCGACCGAGGACAATTCCTTAGCCAAGATCCGGTGTTCCTTGCACTAGGAAATCCGAGCAAAGTAAAAGAGTTACTAAAGCAGGAGCAACACGAATTACTCAGCGATCCACAACAGTTGAACTCGGCTCGGACGATGGGCGGATCGAATTCCGGATTCGCATCAGGCTGGAACGGAAATACGCAGTCAGGGGGCAACTCGATTTCCCAAGCTGAATACCTGGCCGACCCCCAAATGCAAAATTCGTATGCGTACGCACGCGGGAACCCCCTTCGTTACAAAGATCCTGAAGGATTATGGTATGGAGAAGTTTCTCTTGAATTTAGCCCACCGCCGCCCTTCTTCTTAAGTCTGTCTACTGGTTTCAGAGGAGACGCAACAGGCGTAACTTGGTTTGTCGCAGGCGGGCCCTCGTTCGGTGCGATATTCCCATTAAAAGCAATTTTCTCATCAGGGAACCTGTCCCATCAAACAGAGTGGACTGTATCGCGAAGCGCTGAATTATTTGGTGGTGCTGGTATGGGCGTCTCGACCGAAGGAGCTTTTGATCCACGCAGACCACTGAGCACCGGAACGAATCCGGTCTCTAGTTACTACACGGGGGCCGGACTGGGGGGTGGTGTTTCTCAGCAATATACGTTCTCAACTCCGATACACACATGGAGTTCAGTATCGAATTCTAGCCGACCTTCCGGCAATCTGGACGCGAAATCCTTAGGCATAGGCAATACGGGTTCGGGCACATTCACCGGGACCTACAATTTTGGTCCTAGCATCGGGACCTACAACTTCGGTACAGGGTCGTGGGCAAAGTAGTTATTAATAGATTAAAAAATAATTATGACCATACTTTCACTGATATTCGTAGCAATAGGACTATTTTTTCTCGTGTGGAGCAAATCACTCGCCCAGTGGCTTTACGATCTTCATCGTCCTCTATTCAAAACCACATTTTCCTGGCTGATTGATGTAGACGCGCCATGGTTTAGAAAATCATATGACATAGCGATGGTAGGAATCGGTGTCATGCTTTTAATCGGTGCCTATTTCACCTACTTCGGTCCGATCACTTCGTAAAAATATAAAAAACGTTATGAATTTAGAAATCATTCAAACTCTCGTCTTTCCCGTGATAAGCGTGGTTAGTTATTTCGCGTGGCAAAAGTATCAGGATAGGGATTATTTTTGGATCATGTGGGTAGCGATAGTTGGTCTAACCATCGATATACTTCGTTACGTCATTACGTCAACATTTGAATTGACGTCAACTTTATCGACAGTAATGAGCACATCCCTGATCGTCGTTTGGATTGTGCTAATCCTATTCTTGATTAAAGTCGGAATCTGGGGGTCAAAAAAGTAAAAAGACGTACTGTCGCTTCTAATCCAAGATGCTAAAACCCGCTGATTTCGAAAATCTAATCTGGGATTTCTTGCTGACCTACAGACAATTTTTACTCCACGGTCACTTACACAAAAGAGTGACCCACGATGCGTACGAGGCAAATATCGCTACATGGAATACGCTGCTACTTAGTCTAGAATCGGGAGCCCTGCTTGGCCTGGCGAGACTTTTGGAAAGAACTAACGATATTGGGAAACCTTTTAGCGATTTAGTGGGGAGGACATTTGATAACAAGGAATTTGACACTAACGAACTCGATGATATTGCTGAAAGAATACTGAAACTACGACATGCCTACATAGCTCACGCAGATTTATCAAAAATGCGTAACATGGAATCTTTTTTGAAGGCACACCGATTGAATGGTACTGAAATGATAAAGATGATTGATGCTATCAAAAATAGACTCATTCAATATCAAAAAGGCCTCAGTTCTAACATCGAGGTACAGAGGTTATTTACCGAAAGTCAAAACAACGCATTACATGAGCTCGAGGCTTGGTTAAAATCATTTGCAAATCCTCTGTAGCAAAAAAGACGTTTAGCCATTTTTCTTAATGCATCATCGTCAAAAATTATTGAATCCAAAACATCCAACAAGAATTGACGCTTTCTCGCAGCATTTTCTTCGCGCGTACGCATACGAATTTTGCATTTGGGGGTCGGCCAGGTATTCAGCTTGGGAAATCGAGTTGCCCCTTGACTGCGTATTTCCGTTCCAGCCTGATGCGAATCCGGAATTCGATCCGCCCATCGTCCGAGCCGAGTTCACCTACTGGACAACGCATTGAGTCGCGCGCCCTTCGGGCGCGCTCCTGCCCCGAATCCTGAATTCCCAACGGCACGAATCCGCAGAATTTTAAGAAAAATGGCTAAACGTCTTTTTTAGAATCTCCACAGAGAAATTTGCTCGCTCACAAATCAATCACGTACAATCAACACCATGAAAACTGCTGCACTCTACGCGCGCGTCTCGACCGACATGCAAAAAGAAGAAGGAACAATCAAGAGCCAGCTTTTTGAATTGCGTCAGCAAATTTCGCGCGATGGACATACGCTCACGAAAGAGTATGTGGACGACGGGTGGAGCGGCGGGCGTATGGACAGACCCGCACTCGACCAACTGCGCCAAGACGTGAGAGCAAACGTTTTCGACATGATATATTTCCACGCCGCAGATCGCATCGCACGAGATATCGAGTATCAGCGAATCATCATTGCCGAGCTACTGAAATACGGAAAACAAATCGTAATAAACGGCAAAGAATACGAGCAAACTCCTGAAGGGAAAATGATGTTAACGATGCTTGGGCTTTTTGCGGAATACGAGAAAGCGAAATTTGCTGAACGCTCTGTACGTGGGCGGCGGCACAAAGTGCGGCAAGGTATTCCTGCGACGGGCGGCAATGTTCCATACGGCTACGCGCTCGTGAGCAAAACCGATAACAAGCCGCAACATATCATCGTGAACGAGGAGCGCGCCGCCGTAGTGCGTTGGATATACGAAATCTATGCCAACACAGAAATCGGCATCAACGAACTAACGCGGCAAATGCAGATTAGTCAGGCGCTCCCATCGCACGGAGGCAGGTGGAGCAGAAGCACCGTGCATTTCATCCTCACAAACACCGCGTATTACGGCGAAATCCACTACTACACCGTCCGGCGCGTTCCGGCGACAGGGAGCCGCCCGCGACACGTCAAATTCAAGACTGTGGAGCGCGATCCGAGCGAGCAAATGACCATCAGTGTGCCGTCAATCGTGTCGCGCGAACTGTGGAATAAGGTGCAGGCAAAATTGGAGCGCAACAAGAGAGTGTACCGCAACGCTCCGCGCAAATATCTTTTGAGCGGCCTCGTACAATGCGCGCGCGACGGCAAAAGCTACACGGGCTACACCCAACTGTGGGAGCCGGGTGGTGCAGCACGATACAGCCATTATCAGTGCAACCACAATCGAAAAATGCACGAAGCGGGATACTCGCTGGAAAAAGATCGTTGCACGAATAAGTCCATCGTCGCATCGCGCATTGAAGTCGGTGTGTGGCTTGCGGTTGTCAACGAGATACTGAATCCAGCACGGTTGAAAACGCACATCGAGCTACTTCGCACGAGGACACGGGAACGCGACGACGAATATCGCAAGAAGCTGAAAGGCATCGAAAGAGAGCTGCGGCGTAACCAAGAGCAGAAACAGCGGCTTTTAGACCTGTACACCGACGGCAACAAGGCGCGGGATATGTTCGAGCGGAAAATGCTAAACTTAGATGAGGAGGAGCGTGGGTTGCGCCAGAAGCAAGTCGAATTGGCGAATACGATCACGCTCGTCCCTGATCCTTCACATATTCGCAAAAGCATCGCTGTGTATTGCGGCAAATTGAGTGAGAGGGTTTCTCGCATCGTGGATTTTGCGGGAAAGCGTCAATTCTTGTTGGATGTTTTGGATTCAATAATTTTTGACGATGATGCACTCCTGATTCGGGGATTCGTGCCGTTGGGAATTCAGGATTCGGGGCAGGAGCGCGCCCGAAGGGCGCGCGACTCAATGCGTTGTCCAGTAGGTGAACTCATATAGCTATGGACGAAATAATCCTCTCCGATACTCGGATAACGGAGGTAATGGCGTAGTAGATAAAGTGGTGTTTAACACCTTCAGGTGGTTATTCCGCGCCGACGATGCCACAGACATAGCCAATAGTTCGCTAGACATGTATTCGGTCTACGGTGAGCCTGGTGCGCCAGAATCTGCGCACGTCGATGCGGGTGGTAATCTTGGCTGGGATTTGGTCCAGCTTCTTCCGTCACTCACGCCTGCCGCGTTTCCTATGATGCTTTGGGATGGCTTCATCTTTACAGGTGAGATGATGGGACTTGATCCAAAAGACGCACCTCAACACGTTGAAAATATGAAAGAGAGGCTAAGAAAGGAGAATATTATTCCCGGATTACAATTTCAATCTACGTCAGCGAGTGGAGCAAAAAGCCAACCGATAGTCGGACAGCAGAACACTCAGCGTACAAATAATTCATCTGCTGGAAATACCGTTTACGTACAGGGCTCGAATCTTCCTCGTTCCAAAGATCCAGTAGGCTCCAGCGGCGGCCAGCCGGTATATTGCTGGGGTTCTTGTGGAAATTAATAGTAAACTGGTTAAACACCTATGAGAGATCCAATATTTTATCTTGTCGTTGCTGGCTGGGTTGCATTGACCGTATATATCGGCGTTATGGGTGTTCGTATGACGATAGACAAGAACTACAGAAAAAAATGGGCTCAAACGATCTATAAACCAACAAGTGAGAATGACAAGAAGGAACTGGATAGTCTTTTCAAGTTCACCGAAGGTCCAGCATATATTCTTATGAGTCTTTTTTTAGCAGGCTTTGGGCTGTATTTGCTAAATTTAGGTCTTGACCTGACCCCCAAATTTCAGACACTCATTCTGAACGGGATTACTCGCTAGAATGAAGCGATATGAAGAAGCACCGCATCGCACTCGAGGTGCGGGATGATAACGATGATAACGGGGATAACGGGGACAGGCACGGTTAATTAATGTGCGGCGTGTTGTAGTGATTCGGCGCGCCAAGCTCGGCGCTGATACAATAGGTCTGTGATTCGCAACCTTAACTCACGGTGTCTGACACTTCAACACAATATATGATCACTGCACCAGAATAGAGGGAATAGAAAGTCTGTGGCTATTGCTGCTGCCACCCTGCAGAGTGCCGTCTGGATAGTACGTTGCCACGTTACCTTTAATGTCAGCAATGCGAACTATAATTTTATATTCTCCGAGTAGGGCTGGAGAAATGCCGTGATCAATCGTCTCAGTAAATGAGCAAATATCTCTTTTACCTCCATTAAAGTTGCAGTTTGGTCGCAGTACATATGATGACGCAGGGTAGTGAATATCGTATACAACTGATCCTACGCCACATTTGTCATGCGCGAGCGCTGTAAAAGTAATTAGTTGGCCGGCGTGAATCACTGTAGGTGAGATAAAGAGGCGATCTATAGTTGGGGCTGAATTATCGTCCTCGCACTGAGCTATAACTACCGGTGGCCTGGTTGTTGGTGTCGATGTGGCATTACGCCTGTCGCTAACCCCTGCATTTACTGTATCGACCTTCCAATTGCCGAGCAAAACAGCAACCAGCGTTAATACTAAAATGGCGAACGACTGAAGCATCTTCAACTTTATCATATAAACATAGTATGTTTTCTAGCTGAATCAGCAAGGGTAATGCAGATAATGGGTCAGCCACCATTAGCAAGGGATAACGGGGACAGGCACCGTTTTGTTGCTGTGCGACAGTACCGCCACGGTCTGATAAGTCCAGCCATGTTCCCAAACTGATGGTATCCACGCTTTATAAAAGGCCGTTATCTGCTAAGATAATTGTCATGTACGACCATAAGCTTCTCGCCATTGGAATCGGCCTCTCGATGATCATTGTAGGCGTTGGACTTGGGTGGGGTGTAAAAGTCGTCGCTGAACCTTGCAACATTCAGATGATCTACTTAAACGGCATTCTTACGCCTTCAGTACCGGAATTCTCAACATCAGAATCTGATTCCGCACCCGCATACACAACGAGCCAGGGTGCGTCGCTATTCATGCACCAAATAGAGCGCTCTTCGACATTAGATGGAGTAATTGTGGCAATTGACTCACCAGGAGGCTCTGCCGTCGCAGGTGAGGAATTATCAAATGCATTTCAGCAATTCAACAAGCCGATTGTGGCTGTAATACGGAGCAGCGGAGTTTCGGCTGCATATTGGGCGGCTCTCGGTACCGATATGATATTCGCCTCCGCAAATTCGCAAGTCGGTTCGATAGGAGCAACGTTTTCATACACGGATTCATCGGTCAAGAATGCAAAAGAGGGCATTACGTATAACGTGATCAGCTCGGGCAAATTCAAAGACCTCGGTAGTCCGGATAAGCCTTTGACAAAGGAGGAAAAAACATTGCTTGAACGCGACGTGAAAGTGGTAGAGCAGAATTTTATCGACGCCGTCGCTGTCGCTCGCTCGCTTCCCGCCGACGAAGTAAAGGATATGGCAGACGGATCATTTATGCTCGGCAAGATGGCGCAGGAAAAAAGACTCATTGATCAGATAGGAGGCATCGAAGATGCACGCAGCTATCTACAATCAAAAATAGGATACGCAAAAATTTGCGAGCAGTAGTATGGATACTGTCGCGCCTCAACGGGCTATGCGATATGGCTGGTTAGCCTGCTGGGTATTCATTGTTTTCTTCTTCGCGATTAATGCTGTTAGATACATCGCAACGAGCGTCAGCTATATCAATTTACCTGAAAGGTATATGGCACCCGTAGAGACGGCCGTGTACTATCTGCTATTCTTAGTATTTCTTTTTGGTGTGCGAGGATTTGCTTTACAAAAATCGGACGCAGACCTTACGAAGACACTGAATACGCTCATTCTTGTGAACATCGCCGAGATGATCATGATGTATCCATATAGTTTTTCTTACTTTATTGAACAAAATTTTTTAAGCATACTTCTCGTTGCCCTAATTCCCCTCATTTGCATAAATGGGATAGTTCTTGTTCGCCTAGCTGAAGGCTTCAGTAAGTACACTCCAGAGCTCGGCGTCGCGGCAAAACGGATCACATGGTGGAATAAAATCGCTGGCTGGATGTTTGCAAGCGTCATCTTAGCAATCCCAGGGCTCATCGCTGCTCTCGTGGGTGAATTTTTCTTATGGAGATTGTTGGCGAAATCGCGCAGTGATAGTGGAATGAATTCAACATCACCCGTTATTGCGGCGGGAGTGTGAAGGGATCAATGCTGCGCGTTTCTGGGAGGGAGCCATAACCAAGAACACTGCGCGTCAACCGCCTGCATGCCAAGGTCTACTACACGACAGCTGGCGGCGGAGGGAAATCCGCGACCACAACCTTTTACGCCCATGTCGACCATCTTGCCAGCATGACGCAACTACATGCTCATCATTTGCGAAGTAGGTTTCGAACCCACATAATGCGCCGATATGCGCAAATGGAAACCTAAAATTGGCTTTGTCGGACAGGGATATGTCGGCGGTAGCTATGCGAATAATTTCGAAAAGCGCGGTTTCAAAATCGTCAGGTATTCCCTCGAGCGGAAGTGGATTGGTAATAAGGAGAGAATCCGTGAATGCGACATAGTGTTCGTTTGCGTGCCAACCCCCACCACCCCTAAGGGCTTCGATGTCTCCATAGTTGAAAAGGGGCTTTCATTAGTGGGGAAGGGGAAAATCGCAGTTATAAAATCAACTATGCAGCCGGGTACGACCAAAAGACTTCAAAAGAGATTCCCCACTCGTATCATTCTGTGTTCTCCGGAGTTTTTGAGTGTGACGACCGCGCAGGAAGACGCTGATAATCCGTTTTCAAATATCATTGGAATGCCCCTCAAGAGCGTAAAGCACAAAAGCGCGGCGAAGCTCGTTCATGCCGTTCTGCCGAAGGCACCGTTTTCTCTCACCTGCGATAGTAATGAGGCGGAGCTTGTGAAGTATGCGCACAACATGAGCGGCTACACGCAGGTACTGACGTTCAATCTTATCTATGATATGGCACAGCGCCTTGGCAGCTCGTGGGAGCCGATTCGGAAAGCTACAAAAGCAGATCCCATGATTTGCAATCGATACGCCAACCCGGTCCATAAGAGCGGTCGCGGTGCGGGCGGCGCGTGCTTTATCAAAGACATGGCGGCATTCGCTCGGCTGTATGAGAAAGTCGTCGGTCGCCCAGAAGGCGTGGCATTTTTAAAGGCCGCTCAAAAAAATAATATCGCCCTTCTAGCCGAGACCGGGAAAGATCTCGCTCTTCTAAAGGAAGTCTATGGAGGGGGAGTTCTAAAAAAGAGAAAAAAAACTCGCACACGCCGCTAACACGCGAGAGATCTATGCGATTGCTCTTAATCACGCAGGTGGTCGACGAGAGCGACCCGTATCTGAGCTTCTTCGCAGGATGGATCCGAGAATTCTCGAAGAATTTTGAGCACATTCACGTCATTTGTCTGAAAAAAGGCGCGCATACTGCGCCTGCGAATGTGCAAGTACACTCGCTTGGTAAAGAAATAAAAGAGTCGCGCCTTCAGTATGTCACGCGTCTCTTCCTTCATATATGGAAGTTGCGCAGGGAATATGATGCAGTGCTCGTTCACATGAACCAAGAGTATATTCTCGTTGCCGGATGGCTGTGGATTCTCTTGAGAAAACGAATATACATGTGGCGGAATCATTATGCAGGGAATCTGCTCACTGATTGCGCGGCTACATTTTGCACAAAAGTGTTTTGCACGTCGAAGTTCTCATATACCGCGAAATACAAAAAAACGGAGCTGATGCCAGTAGGCATCGACACAGCCGCGTTTAAACCGCTCGAAAGCGTAAATCGAAAAGAGCGCTCAATTTTATTCTTCGGCAGACTTGCTCCTTCTAAACGCCCAGACATGCTCCTCACGACGTTAAAAAAACTAGAGATAAGAGGAGTGTCGTATTCCGCATCCTTCTGTGGCTCCCCTATGCCGGAGCATGCATCGTATCGCGATCGTCTCTTGGAGGGCGCAAAGAGTCTTTCGAGCGTGAGCTTCTTCGAAGGGGTGCCGAATGCGCAGGCGCCGAAGGTTTTCAACGAGCATGATATTTTCGTCGACCTCTCTGTAAGCGGCATGTACAACAAAACAATTTTCGAGGCGGCCGCGTGCGGATGCCTAGTTCTTGCGGCAAGTCTCGACTTCGCGGAGCTCGCTGGTCACGGTTCCGCATTTCGCGAGGACGGGAGCGATCTTACAGAGAAACTGGAAGCGCTCCTTCTCATGCCGAAGGATGAAAAAGCGCGCGAGCGCGGTCGAATGCGATCCATTGCCGAGACTCAAAATCTTTCTTCGCTCGTGCGACGGCTCGCCACGAGCATATCTTCATGAGTGAACAGATACGCTGTTCTGTCGTAATACCGACGAAGAATTCCGCAGAGGGTCTGCCGATACTCCTCGAGTCCGTGAAGGACTTCTCCGATGTCGCAATTTGTGACGGCTGGTCGGAGGATAACACGCGCGAAGTTGCCTCCGCGTTCGGCGCGCGCGTCGAGATGCAGGATAGGCGTTTCTTAAATGACGATGGGACGATCAAAGATTTTGCGGGCATTCGCAACCAGTGCACAGATATCGCGAGAGAGAAGTGGGTTCTCAACATCGACACGGGAGATTTTCTGGGTGAGTCGTTCGGAGACGAACTGCGAAAAGTGATAGATTCAGGCGTCATCGGGGCATTTTGGATTAATCGCATCTTCGTGTACGGTCGTACGGTCATTGAATGCGCCAGCAATTATCCTTCGCGGCAGATCCGGCTTTATCATAAGGATGCCGTCGTTACCTGGATAAAGCCCATACATGAGCGTGTCGAACTGAAGCCGGGGATTACTGCGCAGATATTCCCGGCATCGCTCTATACGCCTATGATGGCGACGATCGCGGAATTAAAGAAGAAATGGAGTGATTACATCGCGCTTGAATGTGCTCGGAAGCACGACTATTCTTTCAGAACATGGCTCCGGCATACGCTTCGCGAGGGCGCGCTCGCCGTGCTATTCCTCTTTCGCATCGTGCGCGTGCGTCTCTTTTGCCGCGGCACGAAGCAGCCGATTACTATTGAGCTTATGCGGCTCTGGTATCAGTGGAAGCTTCTTACAGAACTTTTACGGAAAGTTCGGAGGCTCTAAAACTTTTCTCCGATACTTTTGCGAATTCCTTGTGGATTTTTTCGAACACGCGGATGTTGTAATAGCTCTCATTTTCGAAATCGAACGAAGAGTCGAAATGCGAGGCTAATTCCTCGAGAATACTCTTTACCGAATTCTGCGGAATGTAACCCAGCTCGGCACGAGCTTTTTCGCCGGAAACTCGGTAGTTCCGCTTATCTGCAATATCTTTTACTGTCAGGCGCACAGGAATACCACGTTCTCTAAAAAAAGTGTGGACGATGCGTCCCACATCACCGACGGTGGCGTTTTCCGAGTTTATATTGAAGATACCGCTTACGGAAAACGGAGCACGCACGGCACAGCGATACGCCTCGATCGTGTCGGCCATTCCCAGAACAGGACGCCAAATTGCGGGGTTGTTGACGGTGATTTCTCCTGTTGTCATCGCATTTTTGAACATCGTGTTCACGAGAAGATCAAAGCGCATGCGCGGACTGTATCCGGAGATCGTTCCTTTCCGGAGGCGAATGACAGAGAAATTCTCATCCGCGAGCGCCTCCGCCGCGATACCGCCGAAGAGCTTAGATGTGCCATACAGCGTGGCCGTTTTCGGTGTGGAGCCTTCATCAAAGATCCCGTTCTCGTCGAAACCATACACAGAGCAGGACTCGGCGTAAAGAAAACGGCGTTCGAAAGCCCAGCGAGAAATATGACCTGCTCAAAGCCGCGTAGATCGTCCGCCGTAAGGTGAAGGGCGTCTTTTTGAGAAACGGCGATACTCGAATCGAACGGATTCCCGAACCATAGGAGATCCACAACTGCTACGTCGTGGCCGTCTTTTATGAGCGCCGGAACAAGCTGCGCGCCAACGTATCCGGCGCCGCCCACGACGAGTATCTTGCTCCCCGTATTATTTTGAGAGAAATTCATGGAATTTCTTTTTGAGGTAATTCATCTGTGCGCGCGTCATCCCGTGGTGGGCGCCGATAAGGAATCCGCGTTTCATTATACGGTCAGCGACAGGGTAGGCATGCATCGCAACTGCAGATTTTTTGAACGCTTTTGCAAAACCCGGCTGCTTGAAAATGTTGCCCGTAAAGATAGGACGCGTTTGAATGCCATTTCTCTCAAGAAACTCTGTAATTTCGTGTCGGGAAAAAGATGCGCCCGACCGAATCTCAAGCGGGAACGCGAGCCACGTCGTCTCAGCGGAAGGGTGCTGCTTCGGCAGGACGAACAAATGTTCATACTGTTTAAAAAAACGCACGAGCTCTGCAAAATTTGAGCGGCGCGCTCTGGCGAACGATGGAAGTCGTTTCAACTGCTCTAAGCCAAACGCGGCGTTTAGTTCCGTGCTCTGAAAGTTGTATCCAACTTGACTGAAAATGAATTTTGCGTCATAAACTTCGCCGTCGAGCCTTCCCGCGAAGCGCTTTTTCAAGGCTTCCGACTCCTCATACACTCCGAACAGCGTCGACTCGCGGCCCCAGTTCGCAATAACCGTGGCTCGGCGGGCCAAGACAGGGTCGTTGAAGCATGCCATCCCGCCTCCCGCAGCGGCTGTAATAATATGCGACGCATAAAACGAGGTCGTACTTACGTCGGAGTATGCGCCTGTGGGTTTTCCGGCAAAACGCCCGCCCAGCGTATCGCAGGAGTCCTCGATAACTTTCAGATTGTGTTTTTTTGCTATGGATGCGATTCGCTTCAGGTCCGGAACATTTCCCAGAAGCGACGGGAGCATGATTGCCCTTGTCTTTTTGGTAATGCGTCGCCTGACTTCATCTATGTTCGCAAGGTACGTTCCTTCCTCTACATCGGTAAATACAGGTACGAGGTCGTTCTGCAGGAGAGGCGCGACAGTTGTTGCGAATGTGAGGACGGGTGTGATCACCTCCGAGCCACGCGGAAGCTGTAGTGATTCGACGGCGATGAGATTGGCGGAAGAGCCGGAATTCACCATGACCCCGATCTTTTTCCCGAACAGTCGAGCGATTTTCGATTCAAACTCTTTTACTCGATGACCCGCGGCAAGTTGCAGCGGATTTTTGAGGACTTGCCGAACGGCGTTCACTTCGGGAGTTCCATAGACGGCGGCTGCATACGCGACGCGCATGGCGGGCTTCGATTTTTTCATGTGGGCTCATTCTAATCTGCCGCTTCCATTTCACAAAGCCGAGCGTATTTGCGGAAAAAATGTACTATACGAGTCAATATGCAAGAGAGCGCCCGAGTTCTCATCGTGTTCTGCGGACGATTCTTGAACGAGAAGGCGGACTCGCTCTTTGCAGATGAGAGCGCGCGCGCGTTCGCGCAGCTCGGACGAGAAGTCATAGTGCTCGCACCTCGTCGCTTCGGTCGCCGCGAGCCGAAAAGCGCGCCTTACGCGCTCGTCTATCTGCCGACGATTGATTTTATTCGTGTGCGACTTCTCGCATCTTTTGCGAATTATCTCAATCTCGCGGTCTTCTCGTTTATGGTTTTGTTGTGGCTTCTTTTTAAGGGACATCGGGAAGATGTAGTACTATCGAACGAGCCGATTCCGCTCTTGTTCGCATCCCTTCTTATGCGGAACATCGTCTACGAGGTGCACATCATTCCGAAAAAGAAGCGATGGATCTATCGAACGCTCCTTCGCCGCACACGGATTCTTCTTCCCATCACGGAGTGGAACGCGAAGATAGGCGAGGAATACGGTTTTCCCAAGGAGCGAGTGCTCCTGGCTAGGAGCGCCGTCAATATCGAGCTCTTTGAGGAACTGGATAAGAAAGCATCACGCGAACGTCTCGGACTGCCCGAGGATGCACGTATCGCGCTCTACACGGGGCATCTCTACGCATGGAAGGGAGTCGATACGCTCGCCGAAGCGGCGCGCCTCAGACCAGAAATTGATTGTATGTTCGTTGGTGGAACGACGGATAATATTGCAGCATTCAAGAAGAAATACAGCGCTATACCGAACATTCGAGTTGTTGGGTATAAACCTCATGAAGAAATAGCGCTCTGGCAGGCGGCAGCGGATATTCTTGTTCTGCCGAATTCCGATCGCGAAGAGATTTCCGCGCACTACACATCGCCGATGAAGTTGTATGAGTACATGGCGAGTTGTCGGCCGATTCTCGCATCTGATCTTCCGTCCATCAGAGAAATAGTTTCAGAGAAGTCAGCGTATTTCGCTCGTGCTGACGACCCACAGTCCTTTGCGAACGCACTTGTCAAGATTCTTACTGACTCTGACGAGGCAAAGAGTCGCGCAGCTGTAGCACGCTCAATTGCTGAAGGAAATACGTGGACGAATCGTGCAAGCAAGATTTTGGCAGCTCTCTCCTCCGCGCCCGTGTTTGACCGCAGCGGAACCACGCATATCATGTAATTGCATGGTGGCGGAAAAACAAGGGCTCACATCACGCGAAGCAGAGCAACTTATAGAACTACTCGGCAAGCTTCGATGGCCGGTTCCCGAGAATGTTTTTTACGCGATTTGTGAGAACCTTGTTTCGTGTACCGTCGAGCTCGCGGTTCTTCGCAGTCCGGATGATCCGGAAATACTTCTGATCGAGCGACATGACAAGTACTTCGATGGTTGGCATCTGCCCGGGGGTATTCAGCGGCCGGGTGAGCGCGCTTCTGAAACGCTCGCTCGCATCATGAAAGAGGAACTCGACATCACTGCGGTCGGCGGCACGCCGGAGTTTATTCCGGAGCAGCTCGAATTCTTGAAAGGCACCGGATCTCTAGAAGTTTCCCGCGGACAAGAGCGCACGTGGCTTTTTATTCTTTGGGTGGCACATGAAGAAATTCCGGGAAAACAATTTTTCTCTTTGAATACGCTTCCCTCAAACTTCCTTCGGCATCACAAGAAAATAATTGACGTTGTACGTATACATATCTCTATCCATGACTGCAGAAAGGATGGCGATGATTCTTAGCAGCTTCGGCCCGTTTTTCAATTATCTGATGTGTGCATCGATCGAATGATTCGCAGTTGTCGCCAATCCTCGGAAAAAAAGCGCCGCAGAGCGCGCAACGGAGCTTTGAGCTCGTAGACAAAATATTCCTGCGGCGTCTGTGCACGAAGAAGGATACGGAACCATTGCGTATCGAATATGTCCCGCAATTTCTCGCGCGTGGATCTGCGACGGTGAAGCACGTTGCGCATAAAAAGAAGGAACGCTGCATCGATAGCATGCGCCGCTTCTGGGAGTGGCAGTTCGCTCTTTTCCGAAAGAACTTCCGAAAGGCCAACGCGGAATCGCTCGTACTCGTTTGAGAATCCTTTGTGCACGAAGATGGCGGGCCATCCGTAGATTCTGTTGGGATACAGTTCATGCGTGCCGGGGGTCTCTCGCACGCTAAGGAGGCGCGGTATCATTACGATCTTTCCGCGAAGCGCAAGAATGCATCCGGCATAGAGCTCCGGGAATCGGTATGCCATACCGCCCTCGAAGGACTGCGTCGCATGCGCTTCCGCTCCCGAGATGGCCGCAATGCAGTCAGGCGTACGGTATATGCCCCAGAGAATGCCCATGAAATCGCGCAAGAGCTCGGTGAGTCTCTCTGCGGGATCATCTTGCGTTATCGAGCGGCGAGGAGCGATGTGGAGCTTTTCACTGTCTGGGAAAAATACGACGGTGCGGCCGCATGCAGCAGAGTAGTCGCTATGATCTCGGAGGAAGAGAGTCGCAGCCTCGATGGCCGAAGGGACCAGGAAATCGTCGTCTGCGCACAGCGCGACGAATGGTGTTCTCACTTCTTGCAGCGCCTTGCCTAGTTTCGTGTATACCGCCGTGCGGTCGGAGAGCACGAGGTGCGATATGTCGAGCGCGTCTTTGAATTCTTTGATAATTGCCGCATTCTCACGCACTTTTTCCGGAAGACTGGAATCGGCTATTAGAATCGGCGCTTTCCAATTCTGCCTTTTTAAATAGCGCAGATGCCGCGCGAGGCATCCTATGCGATTGTATGTCGGGATAACGTACGTGCAATCAGCCATGTTTTGAGGACAGAATTTCTTTGAATGCCGCGACAGTACGGCGGATATCTTTTTCCGTAAGCGAATATGCGCTCGGCAAAGAGACGCCGCGAGATGAAACCGAATAGGAGACCGGGTTGCGCTTTCTCTCGTTCCCGCGGACATAGTGCTTGAACGCGGGCATCATGCTCATCGGATAGAAGAAGGGGCGCGCCGCAATGCCGCGCATTTCAAATTCTTTGAGCAGAGTTTCTTTTCGTATTTTATATGCGCGATCCAGAAGAATAGTCGGCAGCCAATAGTTCTGGCGAGATCCTCTCGGCGCAGGGTTCATGGTCACGCCAGGGATCTTTTCTATGAGTTTCGCGTACGCATCGAATATTTTTTTCTTTATCCGGAGAAGCTCGGGAAGTCGCATCAGCTGTGCGAGCGCAAGTGCCGCCTGAATATTGGACCACTCATAGTTGTAGCCCACTGTTTCCGACCAGAACGTGCGATTCGGAGTGTACGGGATCATGCCGTGGCGTATGAGGCGAGACGCTTTCTCATAGAGTTTCCTGTCGTCGGTTGCGAACGCTCCGCCTTGCCCTGCTACCGCGAGCTTTGTTGCATTGAAGCTCATGACGCTGATGTCGCCGAAGGATCCGGCCGGCTTCCCGCCGTAGCTCGAACCGAGCGCTTCCGCGGCGTCCTCGATGACGGCAATGCGGTGCTTCCGCGCGATTGAAAGGATTTCTTTCATGCGCGGCATGCCTCCGTAGAGATCGACGACGATGACGGCCTTCGTGCGCTTTGTAATATTTTTCTCCAGAGACTTCGGCGAAAGACACCACGTGCTCTCTTCGATATCCGCAAAGACGGGCGTTGCCCCTACGTAGGTAATGGGAGAGGCAGATGCTATCCAGCTTACGTCCGGCACGATAACTTCGTCTCCCTTTCCAATGCCGAGGGAGAGGAGCGCCAAGTGAATAGCATCCGTGCAGTGGGCCGTAGGGAGAACATATTGTCGCTTCGTGAGTTGCGCGGATTTTTTTATGAACTTCTCAAGATAATTGTTGCGGCTCTCGTACCAACCGGTCCGTGCCGCGTCTGCAACCATCCGCACCTCGAGCTCTGAGATCGAGGGGCCGGCTGAAGGAATAGGTTTAATTTTTCTGCTCATGCTCGTCTAGGTTAGCTAACTCGATGCGCGCCTGAATGCGTTTTCCCTCATCGTCCACGAAAAATGCGCCGGGAAAAGGCGGAAACGTTTTAGCACGCAGGTGATCGATGACTTTACGGGCCGTTGTGGGCTCATCGAGTTTGATCTCCGCAAGTTGTGCGTAATCGCGCCGAAGATGCGCCGTGCCGCCCCCGGGCTGCTTTTTTCGTTGCGTGGCTCCGGCGGCCACTTGAGGCCATGCACTTTTGAAGAGCTCCACCGCAGTAGCTGTCAGTTTCTGATAGAGAGATTTACCCGTATCGGTAGATTCGATGGGCACTTCTTTTTGCGCAATGATGTCCCCCGTATCGGTGCCCTCGTCCATATAGTGCATCGTAACACCGGCGGGTGTCCCTTCGACTATCGCCCACACATTGGGATTCGCGCCGCGATTATACGGTAAGAGCGATAGATGAATATTTATCGCATCAGGGGAAAGAGCGAGGAAATCAGGCCTCAATATCGAGCTCCAAAAAAGAGAAAGAATTATGTCAGGCTTGATCTGCCGCACGCGCTCTCTGCCGGCTTTGCTCTCTAGCTTGTCCGCGCGCAGGATTTGCTCCTGCGGGAGAGAAAGGAGCGCGCGTAAGCTCTCCGAGCAGCCGCGATTGAGTGGCCCTTCCGTTTCGGGCGAGGCGAGCGCGGCCCCAACGATCGTTTCTTTGCGAGAGAGAAGATGGCGGACGATATCGACTCCCCACGGGTAATCTGCAAGAACAAAGAGTTTAGGGGTAGGCATGAGCTTGTTGCGCTCTCCAGCGCATGTTGGTATCTACCTGTCCGGAGTTAAAGAGCTCTTCCATGCGCTGAAGCCGGTAAAAACCGATGCGCTTGAAGTCGCCCTCCGAGAATCCCATCTTGAGAAGCCGCGCGCTCATTTCTGCGATGCTCTCTTTTATGGTGTGTCGAGGCGAGAAGCCCGGGAGTTCAGCTTTGATGCGTTCGAACGAGACACGGTACGTGCGGGCATCTTTTCCGCCGCCCACTTTGCGGTCGCGCACTAATTCAGCCGCTTTTGCATCGAGCCCCGAATTCTTCGTAATGTAGGATGTCGTAACATCCGGAAGCGTTTTCTGAATCATTTCTGCTATTTCGCGTATCTGAAAATTCTCATCCGTCTGTCCGACATTCAGGATAACGAGCCCGCTCCTCTTTTCGAGGGCGAGCGCGCACTCGAACGCGTGCGCCATATCTTCTACATGAATGAATGGTCTCCACGCGGTGCCATCTGAATTGAGGACGATCTTCTTTGCCGCAACCGCCATGCCAACAAGCATGTTAATGACGAGATCAAAGCGCATGCGCGGAGAAAGCCCGTAGGCAGTTGCGAAGCGCAGAGCAATGGGAGAGAAATTGCTATCCGCGAGCGCGCACAGGTCTTCCTCTATAGCGAGTTTGTTCCTCGAATACGGCGTGAGCGGAACGACAGGCCCTCTCTCATCTGTCAGCTCTCCGTCTCCCGCACCGTACACAGAGCAGCTTGACGCGAAAATAAAATCTATACCGAGCTCCCTGCAAAGAGTGGCAATCGCACGGGCGTAATCGCGCGTTGGGCCATACACTTCTTCTTCAGAAATCTCGCTCACGGGGTCGTTCGATATCGCCGCAAGGTGCACGACCGCATCAAACCCGCGTAAGTCTTCTTTTGTTATGTCGCGGGCGTCTTTGATGATCGTCTCATACGGCGGCGCAGGGTAGAGGAGCGCGTCTTTGAAGAAACCGGTATCGAAGCCTTTCACTTCGTATCCTTTTTCAAGAAGATACGGCGCGAGGACACTTCCCACGTATCCAAGGGAACCGGTGACTGCGATACGCTTTGCTGGCCTCATACGACTCCACGATACAGATATTCATCGAGGCCAACAATATCGGCTGTCACGCCGCACTCTGCGATCGTTTTCTTCATTTCGGCGCGGTACGCGCTGTTTGTGAGGAGAATTTTCCTTGGATGCCAGTTCGAGATCTCGTGCGGCGGAATGACCTCCTGACCGGTGCGCGGGATAAACGTGTGAGCGCGACGCGGATTGCTGTCTATTACGACGGGCGAATCGGTATACATGCAATCAATGAGATTGAGAAGATTCGTTCCTTTCCCCGCGGCGCCCCAGAGAATATGTTCCGGAGAGAATGATTCGCGCATCGTTTTCATGAGTGAAGGGAGAGATTCTGCGAAAGCAGCCGTGTCTTTTAAAAGTTCATCTAGGTCTTCGCGATATGGCCGGCTTTTCCCAGGCATAGCGACGCATGACAAATATTCGTTATCGAAATCGAACGCGCAGTACCGTACTTCATATCCTATTTTCGCGAGCATGCGGCGGAGGGAGTTTTCCGAATAGTAACTGCAGTGTTCGTACGAGAAGGCATAGAATGAGAGGCGTTTCGCTATCCACTCCCATGCGGGCACTTCGATGTAGAGAATAGGGCGGGAATTTTTTGGAAGCAGGGAATCGAGAAAGAAGTACGGATCCTGAATATGCTCCATGATGTGCCGTAGAACGATCGTCGAGGGCGCTGGTCCGCTGTCTTTCGTATAGTAATCGCGCACAAAATGAATGCCCGGTTTATTCTCCGTGCCCTCGGGTATCGCGGGGTCGAATCCCCACAACTCTGCACCCGTCTGCGGCTTGAGGGCATGAAGGAACTCCCCGGAGCCGCAACCTACTTCTACGACGGATGCCGCGCCTTTTGGTATGTATGGGGCGAGCGTGGATGCGATATGACCCAAGTATGAGAGATAACGAGGAGAATGCGAACGTGCGTTCTCGTAATCTACCTGGTAATCCATTACTTTCGGATCGAATGCAGCGTTGTAGGTAAATCCGCATGATCTGCAGAACCGGGAGTCAATTTCTCCAGGTCGAGCCGCGAGCGCTACCTCGCGGCTCTCGTGGCGCTCGAGGTTATAGCATGGCATTGCGCTTTTTTTGAAGACCGATAGTGCGTCGGGAGAGGAACAGACGGGGCAATTATTGAGACTCATATCATTTTTTGTATCCCTTCACGCATGGAAACGCGCGGCTTCCACCCGGTGGCTTTCACGAGCGGCCGATTATCTGCACGAAGACCGCGCGGGTTCGTCTGCCGCAAGCGCGGAGTCCTCATTTTGAAGATTCGCGCTATCAAAGCCGCGATGTCGCCCGTGCGCGTGAGCTTTCCGGAGCCGACATCGTATGCGTCGCTTTTGATATTTTTCTCTGCGAGTAGGACAAGCGCGCGTGCAACATCGTCCACATATACGAAATCGTGCCATGCATCTGAGTTTTTCGCTCTCGGCGCGCGGCCGGCTTTCGCTTCCGCAATGAGAAACGGCACGAGAGATCGTCCGGGCTTTCCCGGGCCGTACACGAAATAGGGGTAGGTCCACACAAAGACACCGCCGCCGTTTTCCACGAAATCTTTCCCGAGGATCTGCAGGGCATTTTTCGCGGCGACGAAGGGTGCATGGTTTCCCGAGTGTGCTTCCTCCTCATGTTGCCAGCACGTGCCGGTTGCGATTACTTTCGAAATGCGAAGCTTACCGAGGAGCTTATAGAATCGTATCCCATCCACAAGATTCTTTGCGCTCGTTGCCGCAGAAAGATCGGGTATTCCTTGCCATGCGAGATGGATCACTGCTTTCGGTTTGAACGTACGGAGTTCTTTCTCGACCGCTCTCCCATTTTCGAGCCTGCTTCTCATTTCGCGCGCGTCGTGCTCTCGCTCCCGCAAGATGCGCATGACGGCAGTGCCGATGAATCCGGAAGCGCCTGTTACGAATACCTTCATGTCTATCCGGTAAAGTCCGGCCAGTTCGCATCTTTGTCGGAGATCACGATCGGCGATCCCAGAGGCCATTTGAAATCAAAGCCAGGATCATTCCAGCGGATGCCGCGCTCATGCTCGGGCGAGTAGTATTCGGTGACAAGATATTGCATTTCACAATTATCAGTGAGTGTTTGGATTCCATGCGCGCATCCTTTTGGCACAACGAGCATGTTCTTTTTCTCCGCAGAGATCTCAAATCCCTGCCACTCTTTGTATGTGGAAGAATCCCGGCGCAGATCAACGACAATGTCATAGAAAGCTCCCGAGAGGGCCTGCAGTATTTTGTCTTCGGCCTTCGGCGCGGTCTGGTAGTGGAATCCACGTATCGTTCCTTTTGTTTTGTTGAAGCCACGGTTTATATGGACTATGTGCGCATTTATGCCGTGCGCCTTGAATTCCTCTACGGCGAAATTGCGCATGAAATATCCGCGATCGTCGCCTTTTAGCTCGAGCTCTATCTCAAACACCTCCTTGAGTTTTGTTGGTTTGAAAATCATGCCCGCACCATATCACGAAATATTCTGCAAATCCTCACGGCAAAGAACGAGCGATCGAGAGGAGCGAATGAGACTCGTCAACCATTCTGAAAGGACAGTCTGCCGCTTCCGCCGCACTGCCGTCCCGCTCGTCATCGCCTATGAATACCGCTTTCGTGAGATCGAAGTGGTGCTCACGCGCGGCGGCAAAGAGCATGCCAGGTTTTGGCTTCCTGCATTCGCATCCCTCATCCCAGCCATGCGGGCAATGGTAGATGCCGGCGACGTGCCCGCCCGACTTTTCTATTTCTGCCAGCATCTTCGCGTGAATGTCGGACAGGTCGCTCTCTGACATTGCGCCGCGCGCGATTCCCGCCTGATTGGAGATGAGGTATATCTCGTAGCCTTTTTGCGTCAGCCCTGCGATTGCCTCTTTTGCGTCGGGAAGAAATTCAAATTCGCTCCACTTTTTTACGTACTCGGCTTTCGGCGGCTTCTTATTGATCACGCCATCCCGATCCAGAATGGCGATCTTCTTCGGACGCAAGAATTCTACTGCTTGCTCGAACCGCTCCAGCGAGCCGATAGTGTAGTATCGATGGTCCGTAAAATATCCCGCAAGCTTTTTTTGCTCAATCAGCGGCGGCAAAACTTCCTTTTCGAACGACTGATTTCCCTCCGGTAATAGCCCAAGTGCGCTTTTATGTAGAATAAAAAACCCGACGTCTATCCCATTAAGATCGGGGGCGGTGCGCGACTTGTCATAGAGCTCAATAAGGCCGTCCTCTCCAACGCGCATATTGTTCTTCGAATAGTTGTCTTTGTTCGTATACACGACCGCCGTAGCGGCGTTTCCGTGCTCCTTGCGAAATTGCATGAGCTTGTCGAGCTTGAGCGGCCAATAGTTGTCGCAGTAGAGGAGGAGGAACTCATCATCTAAGATAGCGCGGGCATTTCGGAGTCGCGTTCCTGTCTCTGCTTCCGACTTGCTCCAATGATAAGTAATTGAGAGCCCGTATTTCGCGCCATTCCCGAAATAATTCTCTATCATTTCGCCCATATGCCCCGTGAGAATGAGCACACGCTCGATGCCGTTCTCTTTCAAGAGCTCGAGAAGGTACTCGAGAAAGGGTCGGCCGGCCACCTCAACGAGCGGCTTCGGCTTATCCGCAGTGAGAGGCATAAGGCGCGTACCTTGACCTCCTGCGAGGATTACTGCTTGTCGCATTATTTCCATCGTAAAGTCTTGTCGAGTTTTCCGGAGTTCCGGAGCTGCGATATTTGTCGCAATCGTACGGTATCGCGGCCGCGGAATCGCTCTTCAGTGAAGTTTATTTTTTTGAAGAACTCCACAAGTTCTTTTCCACCTTTATCTAGATTCCACTGCGGCTTGTAGTAATCTTTAAGAACAGAAAAGATTTTTTTGAACGACACGCGATAACTTCGATTGTCCTTATGCTCACCAGTGAATACAAGCGTTGAGTCGGGGACTGCACGTTGCGCCGCCTCCGCTAGATCGCGCACTGTGTAGTTCCCGCTCGGCACCCCCACATTGAACGATTCTCCGGCAACCAAATTCACCGGCGCCTCGAGGCCCGCAATAAAAGCATTTGAAACGTCCTCAACATGGACAACGGGCCGCCACGGGCTGCCGTCGCTCTTTATTTCTATTTTTCCGGTCGTGTACGCGCAACCGACGAGATTGTTGTACACGATATCGCTTCGCAGTCGCGGGGAAGCACCATAAACAGTTGAGGGTCGCATGCACACGACCGTAAAGTTGTCGTCATTCAGTTTCTTAAGCGCGACCTCTGCTTCCCATTTCGTCCGCGCGTATGAAGTGATTGCGTTCTGTGCGTTCCCGGTTGCTTCCTCGACTTCGATGTTCGCATCCGCAATGCCATACATGCTCTGCGACGAGGCATACACAAAGCGCTTGACGCCTGCCTGTTTTGCGAGCTTGCCAATCAAAATGCTTGCATCGCGATTTATCTCTTCTGTGAGGCCGGGTGAAAGTTCGCCCAGAGGATCGTTTGAAAGTGCCGCCAGATGAATGACTGCATCTATGCCAGCAAGATCCTCTATCGAAACATCTCTCGTATCTTTCGTAATCTGCCTCTTGGGTTCCGGCACAGGTGGCAGAGCGGAATCGTCATAGTATCCCGTATCATATCCGACCGTCTCATAATCATGCTCCTGCAATATCGGCACCAAAACCGATCCGATATATCCTCGATTTCCTGTAACAAGTACCTGAGTCATGCAATTCGCCCTGTTTCAACCATATAATCGAATGCGTTCTTGAAATATTTCACCATCATATGAAGAAGCGCTGCGTGGACGCTTTCGACGATCTCGTAATCGCCTTTTGCAGTAGGGACGAGCACCTTGGAATCTGCAAGCTTGTTCAATTTGCCTCCATCAAATCCCGACATGCCGATAACGGGTACACCATTTTTTTTTGCAAGCTCTACCGCTTTAATAATATTGCTGGAATTCCCGGAACTCGATATCGCAATAACCGCGTCTCCCTCTTGTAAATAATTCTGCAAAGGGCCCGCGAAGACCATGTTATATCCGACGTCATTTGCCCACGCGGTGATTTCGGTTTCTGTAGATGGGAGCCGAATGGCTTGAAAGCGGCGCTTGTGCTTATCAAGGTTATGGCTAAATACAGTTTTATTAAGATCGGCGACAAAATGAGTTGCGAGTGCGAGAGAGCCGCCATTTCCGAACACATACACGCGGCCGTTGCGCTCGTATACACCATGCAGGATCTTGAGTGCTTTTGCGACTTCGCGAGAAGGAACTTTTGCAAGCGCACTCGACACCTGATCAGAAAATTCCTTAATGAACTTTTCCATATTAGCGTTCGTGAATTATTTCTACTCCCGATTGCACAAATGAAAAGGGAATTACAGCGGCATCCGCGAGCCCATGCTTTTTTGCCGCACTAAGAAGTTCTCCAGCCACCTGCTCTTTTTTATTAGGATCCACAAATAATAGAAGACAGCCGCCGCCCCCAGCGCCGAGAATTTTTCCGCCCCATGCGCCACGTTTCAGTGCGCGTTTGTAGAGGTCGTCGATAACGGGATTGGACACTGCTCCCGCTAGCGTTTTCTTTCGCGTCCAGCCCTCGTGGAGAATTCCTCCCAGCTCTTTGAAATCACGCGCCATAAGGCCATCGCGGAACGCATGTACTGAATCCGCCATCTTTTTTAATGTGGCAACATTGCTTCCATCGCGCGTGTTTTTTCTTTGCTCGAGTAATACTGACGATGCTTCACGCACGATTCCTGTGAAAAAGAGCAGTAAATGATTCTCAAGCTCAATTATATGTTTGTAATCCAAGAACACAGGCTCAATTGATACAGAGCCGTTGCGATCGAATTGAAATACATTCAGTCCTCCTATAGCCGAAGCATACTGGTCCTGCTTTCCGATCGGTTCTTTTACAAGATCGATCTCCAAGCGGCAGGCTCCTTCAGCGCATGCTGTTGGGTCGAGTTTTTTTCCGAGGAGAGCATGCAGTCCCTTGATAAGCGCAACGGAAAATGCGGACGATGACGCAAGACCGGTCTGACCCGGCAATTGGGAGAAGCTGCTTATCTCGATTCCGCTTCCTATCCCAAGGTCAAGGAGGGCCTCGCGTACGCGGTTATGCTGCAGCTCGCGCGGGTGATCAACGAGTTCGCCAATTGAATAGCGAACCGATACTTTTTGAAACGGCGTCCGCGTAATTGTCACGTAAACATATTTGTCTATTGCGCCTGAAATGACGCGGCCGGGCGACTTACGATAAAAAGCAGCTAAATCAGTGCCGCCGCCGACGAAGCTGATGCGCAGGGGCGCTCGCACGATTATCATGTGGTGTAGTATAGTTGAAGCCTTCATTCCCGCCAATTGACCCTTATTTCTCCGCCATGAACCCCGTTAGAAACAGGTCGCGGTCATATGCGAAAAAGCTCGTTGTTTTCCATATCATATTTCTAAATCACTATGCATAAAGTAACTCCCTTACATGCGACCGCGGTTTCTAACGGGGTGAAAACGCTACTGATAAACGTATTTGATTACGCGGTTTTGAAGAATGTTTTTATGCCGCGGTTTTCGGCAGTTTTTGCGGCTGCGCGCGAGACGCGCTGCATCGTCCTTATCCCCGCCTCGAAACGTGAGGAGTTTTCAGAACTGCTAACGCCACTCGGTTTTGAGGTGATCGCACGTCCTCAGAAATATGCGTCATTCTGGGAAACAGCAGCTCTTTTTGCTGCGCGAAATAGTATCCCCACGCATACGACACGGCAATTGCAGGAAGAAGGGATAGACGGCTCTGGGCGCCTCCCGCTTATCAAATACGTATGCGCGCGGATCTTGTGGATCTTTGGGCATTCATATGTGTATCGCGCGCTTTTAAAGAAATTTCTTCTGCTCTTTTTTGACGCTCATCTGTATGACGAGATTCTCATTCAGCATAAGCCGGACCTTGTGGTCGCAACGAGCACGTATGCGGTTGACGATATCCGTCTTCTCAAGGCGTCGCGCACGCGTCGCATACCGACGATTGGCATGACAAAGAGTTGGGACAATCTCACGAGCAAAGACGCATTGCTTGTCCCTCCCGATCATCTGCTTGTTCATAATGATGTTGTTGCGGCGGAAGCCTCTTTCTTTCATCGATATCCTCGTGATCGCATCACGGTTGTTGGAGTACCACAGTTTGATTGGTATGCGGACCCGTCATTTATGCTTTCTCGCGAGGAGTTTTTTTCCCGCATGGGGCTCGATCCCAGAAAAAAACTCATAACCTATACTGCGATGGGTGTATGGCTCGTAAAGCATGAGCGGGATATTATCCGCACGCTCTATCGACTTGTGCGCGAGAACCGGCTTTCTCAACAGTCCCAGCTCTTGGTGCGATTTCATCCTGCGTATCCGGATGAGAAAAGAATTCTTCAGACCGAATTTCCGGGTCTTGTTGTTGATCAGCCGGGGGTACCAGAGGGAGAGGAGCGTGATGCATGGAAAGCCGATTGGCGATTTTCCACAGATGACGTGCGCCAGCTCGCCTCGACGCTTCAGCATAGTGACGTAGTCCTGAACTGCGGTTCGACGATCATTCTCGATACCGCGTGTTTCGACACACCGATGATCGGAATCGCGTTTGACGGCGATGCGCGCGAGCGCTCATACTGGGCTTCTGCCGCCCGTCTTTTTGAGCGGGATCACTGCAAGAAAGTGCTTGAAACCGGCGGTGTCAGGATCGTGCACACCGAGGAAGAACTCGTAAAGGCCCTGGATTCTTATCTCGACGACCCATCATTGGATTCAGTTGGTCGAGGAAAAATAGTTGCCCAGCAGGCAGGGAGTCTCGGAAAAGCAAGTGAGCATCTGGCACGCGCGATTCTTTTGACGGCAGAAACGGAAACAACATGAGAAACAAAGATTTAAAAAAAATATACAACAAGATTTTTCGTAAAGGCGAAACGAAGCACTTCACGAAAAACCTCGAACAACAAAGGTCGGCGCTTCCATCCGACGAACGTGAAGCGCTCAAAGCGTTATCATGGAAAGGAAAGCGCGTTCTTGATGTTGGGTGCGGCACGGGCCTTTTTGTTTTTGAAGTCGCGAAGCGCGGTGCGAAGACAGTGGGCGTTGATTACTCTTCCGAGGCGATTGTGGTTGCAAAGAAAGATCATACGTCTCCGAATATCGAATTCCGCTGTGAGAACATTTTTAGGAGTAAGACTCTGAAGGAGAAGTTTGATGTTGTTGTTTCGCTAGGCACGCTTGAGCATCTAGATGATCCGTATGTCGCACTATTAAAATTCAAGAGTTTACTTAAACCGCATGGCTCCATCATTCTCACTTGTCCCAATTGGGTGAATCCGCGCGGTCTCGTGCTGCAGACCTTAGAGAAGCTATTTGATGCTCCTATTACACTCGCCGATATCCATTATTTTTCTCCGAAAACATTCGAGGCGTGGGCAAAAAAGCTCGGAATGAAACTCTCGTGGCACACCTTTGATGTTGGGCGCGCTACGGGAGATCGTCTGATTGCGGATTTTAAAAAACGTATACCGAACGTGCTTCGTGATGCGAAACTGCCGAACAAGCCCGAGCGCGTCGCGGCGCTTCTATCGTGGCTCGAGAATGAAGCCTTAAAGTATCCGTGGAAAGGGAAGCACATCGGAGCGACGGGGCTGTATCATTTCAAAAAATAATTATGGGGGTAAAGCTTCCGCAGCGCATTCTTGGACGAACGGGCCTATCCGTTTCGTGCATCGGACTTGGAACGGCTGAGATTGGTTATACCTACGGCATCGGTCCTCGAACTGTACCTACAGAAGAAGATGTGATTGCTCTTTTGCATCGCGCAGTCGAGCTCGGAGTTACCTTCATAGACACGGCACGTTTTTACGGAGAAGCGGAAGAACGCATTGGTAAATCAGGCATTTTGAAAGCAGAAGGCGTTCTCGTGAGCACGAAGTGTGGGCACGTCCTCGACCGCGGTGGAGACATGTCCGAGGCGGAGCTTGCACGGCGGCTGGAAGCGGAAGTGGATGAGAGTCTGCGCAAATTGAAGCTCGACGAGATAGCGCTTGTGCAGGTTCACGGCGGCACTGTGGAACGCATACGAGACGGGAGCATCATTTGCGCGATGCAGGAGCTAAAGGATAGTGGCAAGGTCCGATTTGTGGGGATATCGACACGTGGCGAAGAAGCGCCGCTTGCGGCTATTGAGTCGGGATTTTTTGACACACTTCAGCTCGCGCACAGTATTCTCGACCGACGGATGGTCGTGCGCGTTCTGCCGGAAGCGCAGAAAAAGAATATAGGCGTTATAAATCGCTCTGTGCTTCTCAAGGGCGCGCTCACTTCTGCATCAAAGTATCTTTCGCCGGAGCTCGCGCCTCTCAAGCAAGCGTCCGACAAGGCCGGGAGGATCGCCGCAGAGTGCGGCATGGATCTTCCCGAACTCGCTGTACGCTTTGCGCTCTCGAATCCTTCCGTGCACACCGTTCTCGTCGGAAGCAATAAAGTGAAGAATATCGAATCTGCCGTCCGCTCCGCTGCGGCCGGGCCGCTCCCCGAAGATATACTCGAAAGATTGCTGCCGCTTGCGATAGAGGACGCTATGCAGATCGATCCAAAATACTGGCCCGCCGATATGGTTTCCGACGCGAAAGACGGAAAGAAAGTGTAAGCGCAGAAACCCCGTATATCACTGCGTAGGAAGAGTCAGCGGATCTATTCCTCGTGCTTCGAGTATAGTGTTAACGAAATCGCGGATCGCGCCTGCGCCTCCGGGACGTTCTGAAACGAATTTCGCTATTTTTTTTATGGCTTCTTCTGCCGAAACCGGAGCCGCGGGCAAGGCGACTTTTAAGAGGAGCGGCGCATCATTAATGTCGTCGCCCATGTACGCGGCGCTTTCCATTGTGAGATGATGTTCGCGCAGAAAATTCTCTGCGGCCTCCAACTTCTTTTCCCCCCCGCGCCCTTCAAAAAGGACGACGGGCTCCCACCCGTCATTTTTTTGCGGTTTTGAGGAGGGGAGCGAATTGAATTTCTCGACAGTTTCTCGTATCGCTGCCGCATGATCGTCCTTTTCGTTCGTGATGAACACGATGCGGATGCCGGCCGCTCGCAGAAGGGATATGCCCTGCCCGTCTATATGGGAGCGCTGTTTTGCCTTGTGCGGCATTCCCATGAGAACGCTTCCCGAAAATAAGACACCGTCGGAATCGCAAAAAAAAACGCGCAGACTCCGCGCAAGCCGTGTCAGTTCATCATTCATAACGGTGTTTACCAAGCCGTTCTGCCGGCATCCACAGTAAGAGATGAGCCCGTCATATAGGAAGAGGCGTCGGAGAGGAGGAACTGGACCGCACCGTCATATTCGCCTGGATTCGACATTCGTCCGAGCATGTTTAGCTTGCCGTTCTTCGCCGCGAACTCTGGATCATGTTGGCGGAACATCCCGCCGGGAACGAGTGCGTTCGCGCGCACGTTAAAAGGTCCAAGGTATGCGGCAAAGAATCGCATCAGACCGAAGATGCCGGCTTTGGAGGCGCCGTACGCGATACTCTTGAATTTACCTTCCGGGTAAAGAAAGTTTGCTGGCCCGATGACGCCTTGGTCGGAAGAAATGAATATGATCGAGCCGCGGCGCGCTTCCGTCATCGGTTTTGAGACAGCCTTTGCCGCTAAAAACGAGCCGGTCAGATTGATGTCCACTTCTTTGCGGAAGATATCGGCCGGAAAGTCGCTGTACGGCATCCACTGCTCCTTCGAGCCCTCCTCGTCGGCTTTTGGGTTTGCGGCCGCGCTCGTCACTAGCCCGTCTATCCTGCCGTGTTTTTTAAGCACCAAGGCAACTGCGGCTTGTACGGATTTCTCGTCGGTTGTATTCACGCCCGTATCAATGTCAAAATTCTCCGCTACCGCGCCCGCCTTTTCGAGCGAGCTTCGGAACTGTGCGCCCAAAAAGCCGCTGCCGCCCGTCACGATGACAACACGATCCTTCACGTCAAAGAGGTTGCTCATACGTCTTTCCTATTGAGAAGCATGTGTTCAGTGTGTGCGAGATCCTTCAACGTGTCCACTTCCGTATAGGTCTCGGGATCATGGTAGAACGGTAGCACTCGGGAGCCGTACATAGAACCATGAAGAATGACGTTCGGCCGGATCACGTTCACGTATCCCGTTTGGGCGACGACGTCGGGCAGTATTTGGCGCGGCATCGAATGCGGCTCCAGTCGCTCATAGATTTCAGGGAATTCTTTTTGCAGAAGCGGCGTGAGAAATTTCCCTTTGTCGCGTCGCCACATTTTAAACGGCGTGAGCGCGGGCACGGTGACGGAACGCACGGAATCCGCGTCGTCGTTTTCGGAAAGAAGTGCGATCGCTTTGTCTATATCGCCAGCTTTGCGATAGGGAGAAGTCGCCCATAGCTGGACAACTATATCGGGCTCATACCGCTCGTTCTCCTTAAGCCATTGAAGGGCGTGCTGAAAAACCGGAAGATCTGGCGTCTCGTCTTTTGCGAGCTCCGAGGGGCGCATGAAAGGGACCTCCGCACCAAATTGTTTCGCGACTGCCGCCGCACTGTGCCCTGTGCGTGTTACCACCGCCTGCAATGCGAAGCGGTCACCCAAACTTTGTAGATTAGGAAGGTGGGCCGATCGTGCAAAGCCACCAGCCCCCAAAATCGCCACACGGATTCGACCCTGGGTAGCCATCACGCTAGGTTTCAGTCGCAGGGTATGAACCGGCGGCGCAGAGTCACTTTCTGGATAGGTCAGTAGAACCATCATCGGCTTTGACATCAATTTTGATGCGGCGAAAGATGCGGGAGCGGATGCAGTGAAATTCCAAAAGCGCACGACATCGGAAATTCTCACCAAAGAGGGACTTAGCAAACCGTACATGTCGCCGCACGCATACGGCGCCACTTATGGCGAACATCGCGATAAGCTAGAGCTTTCGGAAGAACAATACCGGGCTCTGAAAAAGTATGCAGAAGAGAAGGGGATGTTATTTTTCGCGAGCGTGTGGGATGAAAAAAGCGCAGATTTTCTCGAAGCACTGAATGTGGATGCGTACAAGATTCCGTCGGCCGATCTTATCAATATTCCGCTCTTAGAGCACGTAGCAAAGAAAGAGAGGCCGGTCTTGATCTCGACTGGCATGAGTACGCTCGAGGAAATAGAGGCCGCAGTGGACGCCGTCACGATGCACAATCCGCGCCTCATTCTCTTCCAGTGCCTTTCGCTCTACCCCTCCCCGGAAGGAAAAATCAACCTCAAATTCATGGACGTGCTTAAAGAGCGGTTCCGTCCATTGCCGGTCGGGTATTCCGGACATGAAATGGATCTTTTGCCGACGCTTGCGGCTGTTGCGAGGGGCGCGCACATCGTCGAGCGGCACCTCACGCTCGACAAGAGAATGAAAGGATCTGATCATGCAGCGTCTCTAGAGCCGCATGAATTTAAAGAGCTTGTCGCTTCCATCCGCCGGGTCGAAGCGATACTCGGATCTCCCGAAAAGATCATGTATGACGAGCTTGTTCCGCTTCGAGAGAAATTAGCAAAGAGCATCGTCGCGAAACAGAGTATTAAGAAGGGAACGGTTATCACGCGGGAGATGCTTACCGCAAAAAGCCCTGGTACTGGCATCTCGCCGATAAAGATGCGAGAACTCGTCGGACGCACTGCTTCGATTGATCTTCCGGAAGACACGATCGTTCCTAAAGAGGCGCTCACATGGCAGCGCTAAGGATATGCAATCGGCTATTGTTCTTGTGGGTGCGGGATCTCTCGGTAGGCACCATCTAGCTGGCCTTCTTCGTTCGACATCACTTTTTTCTATAACAATCGTGGATCCGTCGCCCGATGCTCTCGATCTCGCAAAAAAAACCGCGGCGGAGTTCCGGGAAAGCGCGCACAAGATTGATTTCCAATTAGAAATGCCAGCGACGAATTCAGTCGATTTGGCGATTATCGCGACAACTTCAGGTCACAGGGCGGAGGCCGTGAAAGGTCTACTTGAAAAAGCTGCTACCGTACGTTACATGATCTTGGAGAAGATACTGTTCAATCGTCGCGAAGAATACGCGGAGATCAGCGAGCTTCTCGAAAAAAGATGCGTCGTCGCATGGGTCAATCATCCGCGCCGTCTGTATCCCCTGCATAAAGCACTCAAAAAGTATTCCTCCACACCCCACTTCTCTCATGCGCGGGGCGGCATTCGCTACGGTCTCATGACGAGTGTGCTCCACTACGCCGACTTTTTTTCCTATCTGAACGGATCAAGTGATTTCGAGACGGATATCTCTCTTCTTTCGCGCGAGATCGTTCCGAGCAAGCGGGAAGGATACCTCGAACTTTTCGGCACACTCGTCTTTAGGTTCAAGAATGGTTCTATTGGGGCAGTCACATCGCTTCCACAGCATGAAGGATTGAATGTAAGCATAGCGTCTCCCTCTATGCGCGCGGAACTCGAAGAATCACGTGGGGCCGCGCGCATTTCGCTCAAAGAGAACGGCTGGAAATGGGAGGAGCACGAAGCACCGTTGCTGCGGCAGAGCGATCTCACGGGCTCTGTGGCGGAAGGCATTTTGAAAACAGGGGCTTGCGGATTGCCAACGTATAGAGAAGCGGCACAGACACATCTTGCGGTCTTAGAGCCGGTGCAGCTTTTTCTGAAAAAAGCAGGACACAATTTTGAGAACTATCCTTTTACATGAAGACTCTCCTCGTAGGCACAGGAAAGATGGCGCGCGCGTATGCGGCGGTTTTGAAAGCGCTCGATTTGGATTTTGACATTATCGGCAGGAGCGAGGCGGGAGTCGCCGGCTTCGAACAGGAAACCGGCATGCGCGCGCGCGCCGGTGGAGTTGCAGTTCTTGAGGGCGCGGAGAGAGGCTATTCACACGCGATAATCGCCGTCGGTATTCCAGAGCTTCCACGTGTGGCGCAAGAAATAATTACGCTTGGCTGTCCTCATATTCTTCTTGAGAAACCTGGTGCGCTCTATAAAAATGATTTGCAGAGCTTGCGAGATGAAGCCCAAAAATCCGGAATTTCCGTTTTCATTGCATACAATCGCAGGTACCTTTCGTCTGTAATCAAAGCGCGTGAAATCGTGGCAGAAGAGGGCCTCCGCTCGTTTTCTTTTGAATTTACCGAGAAGCTCACCGCAAAAGAATCCATTAAGAGATTCGGAACGCCGAAAGAAGTGGAAGATAATTGGTTTATTGCCAACTCGACACACGTCGTTGATCTTGCATTCTTTCTCGGCGGGATGCCAAAAGAGATTAGAGGATTTTCAGCCGTGGGACCTCTCTGGGCACCGCATCCCTCGCTCTTTTCCGGGGCGGGCGTGACACAAAACGGAGTTCCTTTCTCGTATCATGCGAATTGGGAGCTACCCGGCCCGTGGAGCGTTACCATTGGGACAAAAAAAAGCACGCTCGTTCTCTTGCCGCTAGAGCAGCTTTCTGTGCTCCGTGAGGGGAAACTTGAGCGCGTGGAGGTCGATGATGCTCTCGATAGGGAATTCAAACCGGGATTGTACCGGCAGGTGGAATCATTTTTGAGAAATAAAAGCGAACTACCTGCACTCGATGATCAGATCGTGAATTTCAGTTGGTATGAACAAATACTCCGAAGAATTTGATAGTATGACGCTTGCTCTCGCGGCCGCATAGGGTAGAGTCATATGAATGTCAAGGAAATATTCGAGACTAAGCATGCGAGCGCGCCTTGGTTCCATAGAGCGAGATATCCTAGAGGAACTGACTCTCGGCGACATGATGTACTCTTTTCTCCTTTCTGGAAGATCTACAAAACAGTTCTATCGGCTCGCACGGGAGCGAGCTACCTATCGCTATCGTCGAAAGCTCGCCATACAGCGTCTTATTGAATTCGAGTACATTCGTGAGCGCGGCAAATATCTTGGGATTACAAGGGGAGGTAGAAATGCCCTCGGCGTAAGCATCGACGAAACACATAGACTTCTTTCAACAGCAGTATGGGACCACAAGTGGCGCATCGCAACGTTCGACATCCCCGAAAAATATAGGCTACTCCGCGACAAGGTGCGGGCGGTCCTAAAGAAGGCGGGTTTTGTAAAGCTCCAGCAGAGCATATGGGTGTTTCCTCACGAGTGCGAGGAACTTGTGCAGCTTATTAAAGAGGAATCTCGATTGTCGAGATATATTCTGTATGGAGTTTTGTCTCGCATAGAGGGCGAAGAGCGACTAAAGAAACTGTTCTCGCTGAAAGAAAAGTGACTGACGCCTTGTATAACGCTGATTAACGCGGCCGCGAAGATAGCGTCATGTCGGAGTCTTTCTTGAGGTCTGCGAGTTGTTTCTGTCGTCAAGACACGTATACTACTGGGCGACCATGAAGCGTCTCGTTAAACCGAAGAAAAAGTTCGCGCGGCCGGCAAGTGCTCGCAAAATCGCCGAGGAACCGAAGTCGATTCTCATAACAGGAGGTGCAGGTTTTGTAGGCAGCAACGTACTGCGATATCTGTGGAAGAGATATCCGAGGTCGCAGTTCCACGTGCTCGATGCGCTTACTTATGCAGGAGATCTGCGCAATATTCCGGACGAGATCCATTCCGATCCCCGCTTTCATTTTTGGTACGGAGACGTTCGCAATGCGAAGCTCGTCGAGGCCATCGTCGCGCAGTGCGACATCGTGATACATTTTGCGGCGGAAACGCATGTCGCACGCTCGATCCACGACGATATCAATTTCTTCTCAACCGACGTCATCGGCACGCAAGTGGTGACGAGCGCCGTGCTGCAGCACAAGGGCTCTGTAAAACGATTCATTCATACATCGACGAGCGAAGTGTATGGGACAGCTCGCACAGAAACGATGGACGAGATGCATCCCCTAGAGCCGCAAAGCCCTTATGCTGCTGCTAAAACAGGAGCCGATCGGCTCGTGTATTCATATATCACAACGCACGCGATTCCTGCCGTCATTATTAGGCCGTTCAATCTCTACGGTCCTAACCAGCATTTAGAGAAATTGATCCCGCGATTCATCACGAGCGCGCTTCTCGGAGAGTCGATGACTATTCATGGCAGCGGGGAAAGCAGACGCGATTTCACGTATGTGGAGGATCTCGCGCGCGCGATAGAGCTGATAATCGAAGCGCCGGGCGAGAAAGTGAACGGAGAAGTCTTTAACATCGCCAATAGCCGCGCGACTTCGGTCCTTGAGATCGCGGACATGATACTGAAGATACGACCGGTCAAAACAAAGAAGAAAGCAGTATTCACAGAGTACACCCTTAATATCGGTGACCGCCCTGGGCAGGTCTTTAAGCATATCGGCAACACGGATAAAATTCGATCTGTCTTGGGTTGGAAACCGCGAGTTTCTTTTGAAGAGGGAATTAAAAAAACAATCGCCTGGTATGAAGGGTTTATTATCGAGGCGAAATCCAGCCGCGTGCGGCTGCGGCGCCGAGTGCAATCGGCAGGATAATCGCTTTGTGACTCCAGACGAGTTCGTCGTAATCCAACGTACACCAGTCGTAAAACTCGCCCTTTGTCCGGATGGTTCCGCAGGTTACCCGTGCGATGTGAATGCGCATCTCGTATATCCCCCTCGCGTCGGGCGGTATGTCGAGTTCGACTACTCGGTGCGGGCCATCGAGGGTGACATCAGCCCCGACCTCCATTTCCAGGAGTCGTAGCATCGCCTGTGTGCCGTTTTCCGTCCGGTGCGTAACTCCGAGAGAGTGGAGCAATCCTGGATAAGGCTCAGCGGGGTCCTCGGCGAGCGGGGGACGACGCGCGAGGAAAACCTCGCCTCTCGAATTGAGAAATGCGACCTCCGTCGAAATACACTGACGCCACGGGAGCTGCAATTCATACAACGCGCTCGGCAGCCGCTGTTTTGCTGCTATCATTGCCCCGATTTTTTTGAATATCGGGATGGCGGCGTCAATCTCGTCTTGCGTTAATTCAACATCAGGTGACGGTTCCATTGCTCTCTCCTTATTGATCGGTGAAGCTATTCGCACTAAAGCACGATTTTTGATAAATTGCAAGGGTTACAAATTGAAGCTCTGAACCCTACAATGAGCCGAATGTCCAGAATCGGCTCGGTGCAAGAGATATGAGATCGCTCGTGACGGGTGCAGGCGGATTTATCGGCGCAAACTTAGTGCGCGCCCTCAGTGCGCGCGGCGATAAAGTGCATGCATGCGTTCGCTCGGCAAGCGATTCGTGGAGACTCCGCGGCATCGAAGATAGCATTATTCTGCATGAGGCAGACGTTTCTTCGCGCGAGGATATCGAACGCGTCGTTCTCGAGAGCAAACCCGAGCTCGTCTTTCACCTCGCGCATTACGGCGGGAACCGCGGCCAGAACGACGGCGAGGCGATCCGCCGTGTCATTATTGATGGCACTGCGCATCTTTACGAAGCATGCATGAGGGCGGGAACACTGAAAGCCATCGTCCATGCAGGCACCTCTTCAGAATATGGAGCCAAAAAAGACGCGATGCGCGAAGACATGGTTCTCGAACCAGATACAGAATACGGCGTTGCAAAAGCGTGGGCGACGCTTTTTGGCGAGCATCTCCGGCGCGAGAAGGGCGTCCCGATAACCACACTTCGGTTCTTCAGCGTGTATGGCCCGTATGAAGCCCCAACGCGTTTTTTCCCGGCTGTTATTCTTTCTCTCCTCGCGGGCATGCCTCCATCACTCTCGAATCCATCAACCGTGCGCGATTTCGTTCATGTCGATGATGTTATCAATGCATTTTTACTCGTGCCAGAAAAGGAAGCCGGTATCTATAATATTGGGACGGGACTTTCCATATCGCTCGAGAGCGCTCTTTCTATTATCCAGCGGGAACTCGGCAGCGACATGAATGTCACGTGGGGGAACATGGAGGGTAGAAGTTTCGACTCTCCGCTATGGCAAGCCGATATAGAAAAGGCGCGAGAGGTACTCGGATGGAAACCGAAGAGCACATTAGAAGAGGGCGTGCGAAAGACAGTCGCTTGGTTCAAGGAGCATCGAGACCTATATGCACAAAAGTAAGCCGGACATAGAGCAGCTCAAAAAAACCGCGCTTGCCGCGCGCAAAATGCTGATACGCATTGCTTCAAAGAGCCACTCGCCGCATATCGGCTCGTCGCTTTCGCATATTGATATTACGACCGCCCTCTATTCGGCCATTCTGAACGTGACGCCGAAAACCGCACGAGACCCGTGCCGTGACAGATTTATTCTAAGCAAGGGACATGCAGCGCTCGGCTACTATTGCGTGCTCGCGCTTCACGGATTCATTTCGCAAAAGGAATTGGAACGCTATGGAAAGAACGATACGAAACTTGCAGGGCATCCGGTTCTCGGCACCGCAAAAGGAATTGAGGCGACGAGCGGCGCCCTTGGGCACGGCTTGGCAATGGCGCTCGGGCTCGCGCTTGCCGGGAAGCGCGACGGCCTTTCTGCGAAGTACGTAGTTCTCGTAAGCGACGGGGAATGCGATGAGGGATCCACGTGGGAAGCGATCCTCTTAGCCGGGCATCTCGGGCTTGATAATCTCACGGTCATTGTTGATTACAACAAGATCCAGAGCTTCGGGCGGGTGGAAGAAGTGCTTGATCTCGAGCCGTTCGCCGATAAATGGGAAGCGTCCCGATGGGCGGTCGCCTCTCTCGACGGTCATGATTTTGCGGAGCTTCTGCCGGCTCTTTCGTCTCTCCCGCTTCGAAAAGGCAAACCGACGGTCATTATCGCGCACACGATAAAAGGGAAGGGCGTTCCGATAATGGAGAACAAGCTGGAATGGCATTACCGCGATGTCCGCCCGGAGGATCTTGAAGAGACGCTCGCGCAAGTCTATTAACTGTTATGCGCACCGCTTTCATACGAACGCTCTCCGCGCTTGCGGAAAAAGACAAGAATGTCTGGCTCGTCACTGGCGACCTGGGCTTTTCCGTTTTTGAGAATTTTATCCGCCGCTTCCCGAAGCAATATCTCAATGTGGGCGTCGCGGAGCAGAATCTCATCGGCGTAAGTGCGGGATTAGCGCTTTCTGGGAAACGCCCGTTTGCATATTCAATATCGACGTTCGCCTCGATGCGCGCGTACGAGCAGATACGGAACGATCTGTGCTATCAGGATCTGCCTGTGGCGATAATTGCAGGCGGAAGTAGCTTCAGTTATTCGACGTTCGGCTGTACGCATTTCCCGATGGAGGACTTTGCCATCATGCGCGCGCTTCCGAATATGACCGTTATCTCACCCGGAGATCCTCTGGAGGTGGAAGCGCTCCTGAAGGGCATGAATAAGCTTCGCGGGCCATCGTATATGCGCATCGCAAAAAAAGGCGAGCCCACAGTGCATACAACAAAATCATCAATTGCCCTCGGAAAAGTTGCACTCCTTGAAAGCGGAGAAGACGCAGCCATCATTGCAACTGGTCGCATACTGCCGTCTGCACAAATGGCGGCGGAAATACTAAAAGGACGCGGCATCCGTGCAAGCGTTGTATCATGCCATACGCTGAAGCCCCTCGATGCACGCGGTTTGCTGGCGGCTCTAAAAGGAAAGAAAGTTATCGCTACCTGCGAGGAGCATCATGAAATCGGAGGCCTGGGAGGTGCAGTTTCCGAGCTGATTGCAAAGAATGGTATTACATCGCGTTTTCTCTCCATAGCGATTCCTGACGAATTCCCATCGGGTGTGGGCAGTCAGGAATATTTTCTTGAGCGCTATCACCTGACGCCCGAAGGTATCTCTCGCAAAGTTGAGAAGGCGTTTCGAGCTAAATGAGAAAATTAAAGATAGCCATTGTCGTGAATGAAGTTCTACGCGGCGGCGCCCAGCGTATCATCCTTGATCTCATACAGCAATGAGCATTTTTCGCACAACAGTCCATCCTCTCCCTGCAACTGCAGGGGGCCTTTACATTGGGGGCATGCCAAGATTTCCAGTAAATCCTTGTTGATCATCGTTGCCTCTCATATTATTTGCGTCACGGACAGCACTTCCGTTCGTGCCATAATTTCACTATGCCCCCACAAGGGGGATAAGTACCTTCACGAAATTCAATGAATTACTAAGGTAGTAAACATTGTATAAAAGAATCGAATTTGATATTTACCTGAAACCGATTATGATTGCATCGAATAATGTACCATCAACTCCGACAAATACAGGCTTTGGGAACAGAATGAAACAGCAAATTGGTTTTATCGGCGGCGGCCAGATGGCGGAAGCCCTTATCAAGGGGATCATCGCTTCTGGCCTTTATCAGAAAGAAAATATCCTCGTTGCCGAACCCAATGATTTTCGGCGCAATCATCTCGAAAAGGTTTATTCGGTCAGGACCTATCCTCATAACCATACCATCTTTGACGCCAGCAGGCTCATCATCCTGGCGGTGAAGCCGCAAA